>Ga0307377_10002292_pt1 | contig 22785 bp, 19 predicted proteins | sample TR3MG_FD_202535 | JGI IMG/M metagenome (GOLD analysis project Ga0307377, IMG submission 202535) | Soil microbial communities from Risofladan, Vaasa, Finland - TR-3 | ecosystem: Environmental > Terrestrial > Soil > Coastal area > Acid sulfate soil | place: Finland: Risofladan, Vaasa | collected...
CACCAGCGCGGCAGTTCGCCGTGCGGCTTGGCTGATTCGAACGAGACGCGCTGCTGCAAACCGAGGGTCCCGGCCTGGCGCTGCAATGCCTCGCGTTCGGGGCCGTCGCCGATGACGATGCAACGCAAGGGCAGGGCGCGGAGACTCGCGTCGGCAAGCGCGTCGAGGGTGACATGCACACCCTTCCAGCCGACCAGGCGGCCGGCAAATATGCAGACGATGTCCTCGGGCGAGATGCCGAGTTGCTTGCGCAATTCGGGGTCACGGTGAGCCGGGGAAAAGTGCTCGAGGTCGACGCCGTTGTAGATGACCTTCGGATAAATGCCGTAGCGCGACTTGATTTGCCAGGCGTTGAAATGGCTGTTGGCGAACCATGCACTGATACCCGATTTGAGCATGCGGTCGCCGAGAAAAAAATCGGTTCCCCCGCTGCGAAAGGCGAAACGGGTGCGGCTGTTGCGGGGCATGATGCGCGGCCAGAAGAAATCGAACGGCTTCGTCAGTATCACCCAGTCGTGATTGGCGGCAGCGACTTCCGGCAGTGCGTGCCTGGAAAAGCTCCAGCGTTCGACGATGCGACGAAAGCGGGAACCGAGATTCGGGACGTTCTCCCTGTCGGTGAACGGGAACGTGCGTACGCGGATATTGCGCCCCCCGATGTCCCGGCGAATCGGGCCATCGCCGCCGTACACAGTGATCTCGTGCCCCAGGTCGCATAAAGCCCGCGCCAATTCCCAGACGGCGGTCTGAATGCCGCCGTAGGTAACGGTCACCGTGACATCGAGCAGGGCGATATTCATCGTGTGGTCACCGGAATCATCGACCAGTATGCAAGCGACGCATTCATCAGCACTATCACAGTCTCTTCAGCTGGCCGAGACTCTCGTCCAGAATGACCAATTGCAGCATACCCTCGGCCAGATTTTCACTGCCGGCTTTGTATCGGTCCAGCATACCCTCGGCATGCCTGGCGTCGATGCCGCCGTTCGTGTGCTGTGCCAGGCGATCGCCCAGGCCGCTCAGACGCTCTCCGAGATCGTTGCGCAACCAGTGCCGCAGTGGTGGATTGAAGCCGCGCTTTTTGGCGCTGAACAGGCGGGCGGACAGGGGCTGAGGCATCAGCGGCGCGAACAGCGTCTTGGCCGGCCGCGTAAAGCGTACCCGGTCTGGCAGAGCCAGAATGGCCTGGTAAAGCTTGGTATCCAGAAGCGGCGCGCGCAACTCCAAGCCATGCGCCATGGTCGTGAGGTCGCCTTTGCGCAGGATGTATTCCGGCAGGTAGTTGAGCATGTCGATCTCCAGCAGGCGCTGCAAAGGCGCAGTGTCGGGCTGGAAATCCGGCATGCGCCAATGCGTGCCGGGCAGATCGGCGAGCCCGGGCTGCAACCATCGCCGCTGTGCCGGCGTAAAGCCCGAGAAACGCAGGCTGTAGGCGGACTCCCAGTCCATTGCCAGTTCCTGGCGCAGTTTGGTCCAAAACTGCGGCTCCGGTTTGGCGGGCCAGTGCCGCAGCGGCCAGCGCCAGCCCCTGCGCCAGGCGCTGTGCAGGTGCTGGCGATAGCGTTTGTAGCCGGCCAGCAGTTCGTCTCCGCCGTCACCGGCCAATACGACCTTGACTTCGCGCGTGGTCTCGCGGGCAAGGTACCAGAGCGGGATAGTGGACGGATCGGCGAAAGGTTCGTCGAGATCGGCGACGATGCGGGGGAAGTCGTCACGAATGCGCTGCGGGATCGGGACGGCGCGATGCGGCAACCCCAATGCCGCAGCCGTTTCCACGGCTTGCGCGGATTCGTCCATGTCGGAACCGGGAAAGGCAGCGGTGAAGGCCAGCAGCGGTTGGCCGATATGGTGCAGTCGGGCCGCAATCAGGGTCGAGTCGATCCCGCCGGAAAGAAACAGCCCCACCGGACGATCCGCGGTGCAGCGCAGACGGACCGCGTCGTCCAGACATTCCCGCCAGTCCGACGTGGCCTGTGCGGCCGGGCGCCAATGGCCATGAACTTCTGCTTGGCGCGTTGCCAGATTGAAGTGCAGGCGATGGCCGGCCGGCAGGCGATGTACCCCTTCGTAAATAGTAAGCGGAGCGGGAATGGTGCGGTGTGCGAGGTAGGCGTCAATCGCCTGCGGCGAGATACTCGGTGTTTGCGCGAGCAGCGGCAGGATGGCGCGCACGGTGGACGCGAAAGCCAACTCTCCGCCGCGCAAAGCGTAGACGAGCGGCTTCTTGCCCATCGAGTCGCGCACCAGATGAAGTTCGCCCCGGCGCCGGTCCAGGATAGCAAAGGCGAACATGCCACGCAGACGCCTCAGGGTTTCCTCGATCCCCCAGCGCTCATAGGCATGAAGGATGAATTCGGTATCGGAGCGAGTGCGGAAAGTAGCGCCCGAAGCCGCCAAGATCTTGGCGTCGTGCTGCCAGCCGTAGACCTCGCCGTTATAAGAGATCCAGATCTGGCCATCGTCGCTGGACATGGGCTGATCGGCCTCAGGGCGTGGGTCGATGATTGCCAGACGGGTATGGAGCAAGGCCTCGATTGCGAAACCCGTCGTTTCGCGGCCGGTATGATCCCAGCACACGCGGTGCTGCGCGTCGGGTCCCCGGTTGGCGAGACGATCAAGCGTGGCATCCAGCTTTTCTGCAGGACGGGGAACACGGCCAAACACGCCGGCAATACCGCACATCAGCCCCCCCTCCGTCGACCTTGCCGGGAACGGGCTTTTGTCAGCTCGATCATGTGGTTCATGCGAGATCTAGTCGCCGTGTGCGGGAAGCCGGCCATACACGAAGATGGGCGGGTTCTTTATGGTTATGTCGACAAATCCGGCCTCGGAAAACCATTCGAACACCTCGGGGAAGGAATGCCGCCATGCATATTTTGGCGAGTAATCGTCAAATGTTTCCAGCACGCGCAACCCGCGCTTGGGCTGATGGCTGATCGGCAAAATCGTGCGGAGAATGACTCCGACAACGGGAATCTTGTAAACGTAATAAAGCGGTCCCGAAAGGCGACATAAGGCATAAAGGACAGTTTTGGGAAGATGTGGCGTTATCTTTCTGTAGAGGGTGATTACCTTTCTTCTAATTTGTTTGGTCGTGCCATAGACATAGATGTGCATCGACCCTCCCCTCTTGAGGTGCCGCACGACCGCTTGAAACGCTTTTTTCGTGCTGGGCGTGTGGTGCAATACGCCCCAGGCCAGCACGATATCGAACTCGCCTTCGCCGAACGGCAGATTCATCAGATCGGCCTGAATATAGGTCGTATTCGGCTGGGCCTTGGTGTTGCCGACCGTAACGTCGATCGCCCGGCTCATGTCGACCGCCACGACATGTCTCGCATTCCACGATTGCAGGATGCTGGTGAAGCGGCCCGTGCCCGAACCCAGATCCAGTACGACCTTATCTTTCACCGTGTCTTGGTTGAGGCCGAGCTTGTGGAGCGTTCTTATGGTTGAGGCTATCTCATCGTCCGTGAAGTATAGCTTGGAGTGGATGGACCATTCATGGCCGAAGTTATCGGCGTAGCCCTCGTCCTCTACGAATCTCAGGACCGAGTTGCTTTTGCGGAACGCGGCATTGCACCCGGGGCAGTAATTCGCGCCTTCGCTCCAGTGTTCCGGGCTCGGCAGTTGGGCACGGCAATTCGGACACACGATCTTCAAGGTGTTCATCTCTTCAGTTCGGTAAACAGACCGGCGATTCTACTCATTGCCGCGCGCTCCGCGCATAACGAAGGAAGATATGTTCCATGCCGTCCAGCATACGCTCGCTGCCGAACCGGGCCTGCGCGCGCGCATATCCCGCCGCGCCGAAGCGCGCGCGCAATTCCTGATCGCCCATGAGACGTCCCAGGGCCACGCTCAGGGCGTGGCTGTCTTTCGGCGGGACCAGCACCCCGGTTTTGTTTGCGACTACGGCTTCGCCTATGCCGCCGACCGGCGTACTCACTACCGGCAGGCCGCAGGCCATGGCCTGCATGATGGATTGGGGCACGCCTTCGTCGCCATAGGAGGGCAGCGCGAACAGCTCGAGCGCGTTGAGCCAGTCCGGCACGTTGTCCTGATTGCCGACCAGCGCAACCCGGTTGGTCAAGTCCAGCTCGACTACCTTGCGCTCCAGGTTGTGGCGCTGCGGGCCGTCGCCGATGATCAGCAGACGCCAGTCGGGGAAGGTCGCGCGCAGCAGCGCGAACGCTTCCAGCAGGTAGAAATGGCCCTTCCAGTTGCGCAGGGTGGCGAGTATCCCCAACGTTGGAACGTCGGGTTGTCCGAGTTTTTTCCGCGCTGCGTGCCTGTCGCTTGGCGCAAAACGCGCAAGGTCGATGCCGGTGGGCACGGAGCTCATGCTTTCCAGCGCGAAGCCGTTGTCGCGATGCAGCTGCTCGCGCAAAGCCTCGCCGGTGACCACGAGGTGCTTGACGGCATGTTGATACAGCCAGTACGACGAACGTTTTTGTGCGACCGGTGACGAGACATGCCGCGTACGCACCAGCGGCGGGGAACCCGGCAACAGGCGCAGGGCCAGCGCAGCGAGCCAGGAATCGGTCGAGCTGTGGCTGTTGACGATATCGACTTCGTGTCGGTGCTGCAGCAGCCAGCGGAACAGGGCGAACAGGCCTTGCAGGTTCTTGCGCGCGATGGGCAGGGCCACCACGTCGAGCCCGCGCGCGAGCGCGGCATCGTGGATGCGCGCCTGTAGCGGGCAGATCAGGGTGAGGCGATGGCCGCGCCGGACCATGCCTTCCATCTCGGTCAGAATGCGAATTTCCTGCCCGCCCCAGCCGCAGGAGCTTTCCGTATGCACGATGGAGAGCGTTCGCCGGCTCATTGAGCACCCTTTCCCCGAGAAAGTCGCTCTTCCGCCGCATGTGCCACGAGTTCGAGCGGAATTTCCGCCATCGAGGTGTCGTCGCCGCAGGACGCGTCCGGGGTGGGGTGCTCGATCACGCTCAGCGCGGGATGTTCCTGGGGGGCGAGCCAGCAGCCGCGGTGGCGGCAATGGTAGAGCGCGACCATGGGTACGCCCAGCGCGCCGGCCAGGTGGGTCGGGCCGGTATCGACACCGACGTAAAGGTCGAGTTCGCCGATGACCGCGGCGCCTTCGCGCAGCGCGGTGTGGCCGGCGAGGCTGGCCACCCTGCCGGGGAATTGCGTCGAGAGCCGTCGTGCGAAGTCCTCGCCGATTCGGGCCGATTCGGGTCCGCCGAGGACGACGATGCCTATGCCTTCCTGTCGCAGCAGGCGCTCCGCAAGGCTCCGGAAGTTCTCGACTGGCCAGTCGCGGTAGGCCTTGGATGGGAAGCTTTGCAGCTGCAGGCCGACAAAACGGGTGGTTGCGGGGAGCAGGGCGCGCAGCCGCGCGCGTGCCTGCGCCTGTTCTTCCGCCGTGACCCGATAGGACAGGGCGCGACCCATGGGCGGTGCGCCTATGGCGGCGGCGAATTCGAGCCGTGCGTCCACGGCGACCTGGAACTCGGTGGCGGGGACGATCATGCGGTCCAGGCGGCGGTTGAGCGATGCGTCGTGCTGGCGCTCGGCGACGACATGGCGGCAGACACGCAAGGCGTAGCGCCGCAGAGCCGCGTCCTTTCCGTATACCACACCCCAGTCGTAAGGCTTTCCGGGAAGCCAGCCACGCCAGGGGGCGCGTTGTTTATCGATGCTGCCGAGGCGGTCGATGAAGGGCAGATGCTCGAGCAGGGCGCGACGTTTTGGGTGCGCGAGCACGGTCAGGCTGCCGCGCGGGACGGCGGCGCGCAGTGCGCGCAGTGCCGGGGTGACCAGCAAAGTGTCGCCGATGCGCGCAACGCAAATCGCCAGGATGCGGGCGTCAGGCGACAGACTGTCCATGCTCGTGTGCACGGTGGGAATGGTGCAGGCGGGCATAGGCGCATTCGAGAAAACGCTCGACGCCGGCGAGCCGGGTGTGGTGCGGCTTGGCGACCAGTGCGCGGCGGATGCGGCCCGGATCCAGGGTGAGGCTTGCGTTCAAATTGGCTAAGAACCCGTTTCAGAATGAGCCGTCATTCCGAGGCCTTCGGCCGAGGAATCTGTTTCGCCTTTGATTTTACAGCAGATTCCTCGCTGCGCTCGGAATGACCCAATTTAAAATCGTCCTTTGAAAACGATCCTTAAGGGTGCGAAATCGTGTCACGGCTTCAATTCCGAGTTACCGCTGAGTATAGCCGCAAATTCCAAGCCGTTCAGTGAGTTGAATTGCCTTAGAGCTGCGAAGGGTGCTGCTGTCAGTCTGACTGTGGCGCGTGGGAACTCTCGCGAGTTCCAGCTGTGGACGGGGCCCAGCGGGTATATTCGGGCACCCGCGCGGCCAGCCCCTGTCGGAGTTGCTCGGCGCCGGGATTGCCCTGCTGCAGCCAGGGCAGAAGGTCCTCCACCCAGCGAGCATCCGCTGTGGCGCGCGACTCGGCGATGCGCAGCTTGGGATGCGGTGTCGGCAGAGTATGCTCGCCGTCGGCGAGCAGTTCCTCATACAGCTTTTCGCCGGGACGCAGGCCTACGAATTCGATGCCGATGTCGGCTTCGGCATAGTCGGAGAGCCGGATCAGTTCGCGCGCCAAGTCGACGATCTTTACCGGCTCGCCCATGTCGAGCACGAAGATTTCGCCGCCGCTGCCCATGAGGCCCGACTGCAGCACCAGTTGCGCGGCTTCCGGGATGGACATGAAATAGCGTGTGATCTCGGGGTGGGTCACGGTTATCGGGCCGCCGCGCGCGATCTGCGCGCGAAATTTCGGCACCACGCTGCCGGTGCTGCCGAGCACGTTGCCGAAGCGCACCACGACGAAGCGCGTCGCGCTCGCGGCTTGAAATCCCTGGCACACGATTTCCGCGAGACGCTTGCTCGCGCCCATCACATTGGTCGGGTTGACCGCCTTGTCGGTGGAAACGAGTACGAATTTTTCCACGCCGTGGGCGATCGCGGCCTGGGCCACGCACCAGGTGCCGAGCACATTGTTCTGGATCGCCTCCCAGGCGTTGTCTTCCTCCATCAGCGGCACGTGCTTGTACGCGGCGGCGTGGAACACGAGCTGCGGCCGGTACGCGGCGAGCGCCTCGGCTACGCGCTCTGCATTTTTGACGTCGCCGATGACGCAGTTCAATTCGATTCCCGGGTATTGCTCGGCGAATTCCTGTTCCATCCGATAGAGCGCGAACTCGTTGTGCTCGTACAGCACCAGCCGCGCCGGCGCAAAACGCGCGATCTGCCGGCACAGCTCGGAGCCTATCGAGCCGCCGGCGCCGGTGACGAGGATGCTGCGGCCGCGTATCCATTCCTGCAGACGGCTCTCGTCGAGCAGTACCGGGTCGCGGCCGAGCAGGTCGTCCAGTTCGATGTTGCGCACCTGCGACACCGTGACCTTGCCGCTGACCAGATCCTGATACGAGGGTACGGTCAGGGCTTGCACGCCTGCGCGGCGGCAGATTTCCAGCGCGCGCCGGCGCGATTGGTGCGAGGCCGAAGGCATGGCGATAATGGCGCGCTCTACACCCAGTTTGGGTGCAAGGCCGACCAAATCCTCCAGCGCACCGAGTACGTTCACGCCCTGGATCTGGCGGCCGCGCTTGGCCGGGTCGTCGTCGAGCAGACCGAGCACGCGCCAGTCGCCGGCGCGCGCCAGATTCTTCAACAGATCCACGGCGGCATCCCCCGCCCCCAGTATCAGCACCGGCATTCCGGGCGCGCCGAACACGTTGCGCACGCGGCCTTCCTTCCAAATGCGGTAGCCGAGGCGGCTGCCGCCCAATATCAGAACCAGCAGCATCGGATCGAGCAGAATTACTGAACGCGGCACCGGTGGCTCCTGATGCGGCAGCATCAACAGTACCAGGGCGATCATCAGGGTCGACAGGCCCACGGCCACGGCGATGCGCTGCAGGTCGGCGACGCTGGCGTAGCGCCAGATGCCGCGGTACATTCCGGAACCGAAGAAGACGGCCGTCTGCAGCGGCACCACCCAGAGCATGGCGTCCACCATGTTGGGGATGATGTATTGCGGAATTTCGGTGTTGAAGCGCAGCCAGTACGCGAGATACCACGCCGCGACCGCGGCGACGATATCGTGGGCCAGCGCGGCGGCAGAGCGCGGGTTAAGCGGGAGCATGCAGTTTGCGCGCCATATGGACAGCCCATTTCTTGTTGACCAATGCTGCGAGCGCCAGATAGACCGCCGCCCACAGGGCCAGGGCCAGCTGTTGCGCGAATGCCGGCGCGCGCAGCAGCGACCACGCGCAAATGCCGGCGGCAGCCATCAGGACATACTCCGCGAGCGCGGTGCGCCCGTGCCCCAGTCCCATTCTGATCAAGCGCTGATAGTAGTGCTCGCGGTGCGCCTGCCAGAAACGTTCGCCGCGTGCCGCGCGCTGCGCCAGCGTCAGCGTCGCGTCGACAATGAAGGGAGAGAAGCTCAGCAGCGGAAACCACGCCGGCCAATACGCAGCATACCAGCCGTAGACACCTATTGCGGCCGCGAGAAACCCGAGCGGGATCGAGCCGACGTCGCCCATGAAAATACGTGCCGGATGAAAATTGAACACCAGAAATGCTGCCGCAGCGGCGCTGACCGAAGCAGCGAACCAGGCGAGGGTTGCGTCCCCGGCGGCCCATGCGGCGACGGCATAGGCACCGAAGCCGAACAGCGTCATGCCGCCCGCAAGCCCGTCGGCGCCATCCATGAAATTGTAGAGATTGGTGCTCCAGACGATGGCGAGCACCAGCAGCGCCGCCAGCGGCAGCGGCAAATCCGGCATCTGGTAATAGACCAAACCCAGGGCGGCGAGCAAGTGCGTCGCCAGCCGGAGCAGTAGCGGCAGGCTGCGCCAGTCATCGGCAAACGAAACCAGCGCCAGTGCCCCGCTCAGGCTAAGCCAGGTGCCGACGCCGTAGAAAAACAGCGGACCGGTCAGCGCAATCGCACAGACCATGGCGAGCCCGCCGGAGCGCGATATGGATGCGCTATGCAGCGAGCGTTCATTGGGCAGGTCTCTGGGCAGAAGGGGGCTGCGTACCAGCACGAACAGCAGCGCGAGGCAGACGGCTGCCGCGAGCGGCGGGGCAAAATACATGTGGTTGCCGATACTCACCGATGAAATTCTACAGTCTGAGCCGCGCGTTCGTTATGCGCTTTGGCCGTGAGGATGAGTCCTTGCTCCGGATCGTGGGCGGGGCGCCAGCCGATTTCGTCCGCGATCCTGGAAGTGTCGATTTGGAGCGAGCCAACCAGGCGCCCGATCGCATCGCCTTGGCCGGTGCATGCGCCGGCCAGGCGCAGCAGGGACGGCGGAAAAGGCAGCAGTCGCGGCGTCTTGCCCAGGCCGCGCGCCAGCGCGCGTATCAGTTGCGGCGTCGACAGGTCCTGCGCATCGCTCACCAGATAGAGCCTTCCCGGCGCGGGATGGCGCATCACGGCCAGCGTCGCATCGATCAGGTTCTCGACATAGACGAGGCTGCGGCGGTTGACGACCGAGGCGAACGGCAAGGGCAAACCGCGCTCGATCCAGCCGAGCAACCGCGCGAGATTGCCCTTGACGCCGGGACCGTAGATCAGCGGCGGCCGCAGCGCGGTCAAAACGAGTCCGGTTTCTGCCGCAATCCGGCTCAAGGCCTGTTCCGCCTCCCATTTCGACCGGCCGTAAGCGTCGAGCGGGGCGGGCGCATCGCTTTCGCGGAAAGGCGCATCGACGGTCGCTTCGCCGTTCACCTTGATCGAACTCATATAAATCAGGCGGCGCACCCCGGCCGCTACCGCAGCCCGCGCCAGGCGCTCGCTGCCGGCGACGTTGACCTGGCGGTATGCGGCGAGCGGGTCGGACGCGCGGTCGTTCATCACATGGGCGCGCGCGGCGAGGTGCACGACCATGTCCACCTCGGCGAGCGCCGCCTGCCAATCGGTATTCGGGCCGATATCGCCGACGCGCACGACGTCGACGGCGGGCGCGAATGCCGCCAGCGCCGCACTATCGCGCCGCACCGCGGCCTTGACCGCATGGCCTGCGGCGGCGAGGCGCGCGCACAGGCGCAGGCCGACAAAGCCGCCGGCGCCGGTCACCAGAAGCGATGGAAGCGGCGCGCTCATCGTCCCGTTCATCGTACGTGTGTCGCGAGCAACTCGCGATAGTGGCTGAGCAGCGCGGCCGTCAGCTGCGCTTGCGCGAAGTCGCGCAATGCCCGCTCCCTGGCGCGCTGCCCCATGCGCCTGCGCAAGCTTGCGTCGCGCGCCAGCGTGCGCATGCCTTGCGCGAGTTGCGCGACGTCGCCGGCGTCGAACAGGACGCCGGTTTCGCCCTCGACGATGGCGTCGGTAATGCCATAGATTCTCGCTCCTATGGCCGGCACGCCCGCGGCCGCTGCTTCGATCACGGTCACCGGGAATCCCTCGCGATAGCTGGGCAGGCACAGCAGGTCGCTCGCGCTCATATAGCGCTCGGGCACGGCACTCAGGCCGGCGATATGCACGCGGGTACGGCAGGCGGCGCAGGCTTGTTCGATATCGGGGAGCAGCCTTTCCTCGTCCGGACCGACGATGAGCAGCCGACAAGCCGCATCCTCGCGAGCGAGCGCGGCGAACGCGCGGGCCAGGTCGAGCACGCCCTTGTCGCGTTTGAGCCGCCCGATGAACAGGAACACCGGCGCGTCGGCGGGAATGCCGAGTTCGGCGCGCAGCGCAGCGCGCGCAGCGGCATCGGGCTTGAAGCGTTCACTGTCCACCCCGGCGATGGAGCCGTGATTCAGCACCCGCGATTTAGCCGCCGGGATCAGACCGGCGGCGATCAGAAACGCGCGCTCCGAAGCGCTGACTACGAGCAGGTCGGTGGCGAGCCGTGCCACCAGTCGGTCCAGGTTCTTCAGCAACCAGCACAGCGCGCCGCGGCGCGTCACCCAGACTTCGCCCTGGAAGGTATGCAGCCGCACCGGCACGCCGGCCAGCCAGGCGGCAAGCATGCCGAGCAGTCCGGCCTTGGGGGTCAGGGTGTGGACCAACTGATAGCGCTCCGCGCGGAAATGGCGCCACAGGCCGAAGAACGCGCGCAAATCGGCGAGCGGCGCGATGTCGCGTTCCAGCCGCAGCGAGACGATGCGACAGGGCAGCAGCGCGGCAAGTTCGGGTGCATCGTTGTTGACGATCAGCGTGACCGCGAAAGAGCGCGCCAGGGTGCGTATGTGCTCGAGCAGAAACCAGCGCACCACCAGCGTGCTGGTGACGACCAAGGCGACGCGGACAGGTTTGTCGGCGCCGCGTTGCGGGATTTGCGGCGGGGGCGATCGCATGGTCAGGACTTCGCGCCGCGCATCACAGAACGGCCCATCTCGTGCACGCGTCCACTCTTCGTTGCGTAGCTCTTATCGTGGTCCCTGAATGAAAAGGCTTTCCCCACGATTTACGCGAGCTAGCGACCAGCATGCCGTCCTCACTGCTGGTTATGCGGCGCTTGCAGCGCGCCCCGGCGCGCCGCGCACAATTATCGACTAGGCACGCGTCGCGCACCCATTTTCGAGCGAGAGACTCATCCCTTTCACAGCGCGTGGACAATATTCTAAGTAGACTGACTACCATAACGTTGGAATACCGTGACAAGCAGCCTCTTAAGGTGCTTTGCAACGGAAAAGCCCGCTGCAACAATAAACAAAAACCAGTTGATCCTTTCCACGCGATATAGGGCTAGGAAATTGCTTAATTCTTCCTTCTCCATTTTCCAAAGCTGCCCGCTTAAACCCTCTGCTCCATAGAGTGCTTTGTAATAATGTACTAGCGGCGCCTCAATGCGAATAATTGGAAATCCGGCAAACGCCATCTGTTGCCAAAGATAAAAATCTTCAGCATATCGCTTTCCTGACGCGAATCGAAAAGGAACATTTCTTTTCAGCATTACCGATGAAGTGGGAAAACGATTCTTGAACAGGAGGCTAAGTGAACTTATGTCCTTACAGGACGATGCAGAATAGGTATGCAAGGTCGACTTACCGCCGGGTAGCATGGAATACTCATGTCCGGTTACGGCAATTTTTGGATTGCCCCGCATGTACTCATACTGGATTTTCAACTTCTCAGGGTGCCATTCATCGTCGGCATCCAGAAATGCAATATAGGGCTGGGTCGCCGCATCCCACCCTGCATTCCGCGCGACAGCAGGGCCACCATTGCTTTCAAGTGAAATGATCTTCATGGCTATGCTATCGCGCAATTCGTGCTGCAGTCGGTAGATCAAATCCAGCGTTTTCCCTTCGTCGTCGCTACAGTCATCTATCAACAGCACTTCCTCAGGCGGAAGCGTCTGCCGTACGATGGAGGCGACCGCACGCTCGATTGTCTGCGTACAACGGTAACAAGGAATGATTACGCTGACCGGAGCCTGCATCAGCTTTCTCGGTAAAACAGCCGGCCGGGCCAGCCCGAAACAGAATAGGTTTTCCTTCCAAGTACCCGCCAGCTTATTTCGAACATCAACCGGCGTGCAGCGCGCGGCCCTTTCTTGCGCCCCCATAACGCCATGCAGGGGGCGAGCAGTGCGACCTTTACTAGCTTCAGGAAGAAACCTGTTTCGTGCCTACTACGGATCGCGTCGAACCTCCCGAAGTCGATTGAACATTGGCCCGCGAACCGCGTGGACTTAATACTGGCAGCGACTTCAAGCAAATGTCTGAATCGCAGGTCATAAGTATGCTCCTGCCTAGTTCGGAGATGGCCCGCCACAGCTATGCTGTCCCGTTCCTCAGGGTGGCCAAGAAAATGAGCAATTTTGCGCGCAAGGTCGGAGGCCCCGTCATAGACAATGATTTCCTCGCCGACCCGATAGAACCGCTCCAGGTTTTGCGCATTTTCCGTCAAGAGAAATCCGCCCGCGCCGGGCACCTCGAAGGTCCGGGCCTTGATTTGGCGGCTACGCATGGGGACCAAACCGCGCATCAAGATTCCGGAATCCCCGAAGTTCAGGCTAATTACCGATTCGCGCATAATCCGCGGTATCTCTTCGGACGGCACCGGTCCGTTCATCCATCCATGGCCGAAGCATGCTACGTTGACGCCTTGCTGCGTAAGGGCTGATATCCATTTTTTCCGATTGCCGTAGCAGGATCCCACAAAAGATACGGGGTAGCGACATTCCCTGGAATGTAGCGGTTGCGCGAGGTTTGCGGAGTTCGCCGCCCATTGCGTCAGGACGAAATTGGAAAGCCCGTCCCTTTCCGATTTTGCAATTGCTTCGGGGCAGGTGGTGGCGTAGAGGTCGAATGCCGGCGCGACAAGCCTGGAGAACTGCTCGTACTTCCATGAATCGTCCGTGGACCAGTTGATGACGACGGCATTACAGCCTTTCCGAAGCAGTTCAAACGTTTCCAACCAGATTTCGTAGCCGAGCAACACACACAGGATGACATCTGGCTTTTCGGCCTGTACTTTCTCCAGAAGCATTCGGTTCAAATCGGCAAAGTCGTCGTAGCTATCGCGGTTAAACGACTCGAAGAAAATGACCTCATGGCCGAGATTACGCAGTGCAGGCAAAAAATTCACATACTCATAGCTTTTTCCGCGCGTAGGGTCGCCGTAGTTGTGCTCTCCTAGGACGCAGAGAATTTTCACGGCGAGGAAACGGGCTTTGCAAACTGGAATAACCCGCATCCGTATTCCAGATCATTCGCTGAGGACAGTTGCTGGCGTTCCCTTAACCGCCCTGCGTCGTCCACGTAGGAGAATTCGACCAGTGTCAATTGCCCAAACATCTGCATTACCGAGGCCGGCGCGTGCACTCTGTGCGCATTGAAGCAAACCCGCTCGCGTCCGATCGGAAGCGAAAGAAAAACAATGCCCCCGGGGCGCACGATCCGCTGCAATTCGAGGGCCGCCTTGGTGCTACCTTGCGGATCGATCGGGTCGCCGTAGCGGCCCAAGCCGATATGCTCGATCACGTGCAAACAGGACAGTGAATTGACCGAGTTGTCCGCAAACGGCAACCTGAGAATGTTGCCCGCTACAGAGGTCAAACCTGGCAACGCCGCCTTTAGCGGTCGATAATCCACGAAAATGGTTTGTACTTGTGCGCTCAGGACGCTTATGGTCAGAACGCTGGAGCCAATATCGACATGCCGATCAATTTTCGAAGCCTTGATTCTCCTCGCCAGCCACGCACCTTGATAAAAATAGTGCGCATCAAAAGGCGTATGTCTGCGCCAGTCACCTAGACAGGGCTGCAAATCAAGCACACCAATCCTTGGTGCGCCCGCGGACCTACCATACTTAACCCAGTGGCGTAAGAAACGGGGCAAATAAAATAGGCCGACAAGCGGCCTTGGATAAATGCACGCCATCGCCCAGTTCCTGGCAAACAATCGGAGTTTACCCATTCTTGAGCCTGTTTCTCAGGTGGAAAAACGGCTTGTAGAGTCCGATGACATTCAGAATGCTTCTTGCAAGAAAGCGAAGGAAAAAATATCCCCGTACCTTATATTCGCCCACGCCGGATCGGATGAAATAGTTCTTCTTCAATGCGGAAACAATTTCGTCCACCACCTTGCCTCGATCCAGGGTGCTGATGCCGCCGCCTCGGATATTCGAGACAAGTAGCGGGACATGCACGATACGTTCCTTGAGCGCTCCCCGAAGAAGCCACTCGTAGTCCATTGAAATCCTGAACTGGGGGTCGAATCCGCCATATTTATCGAAGTAACATCGGTGGGCAAAAAGGCATGGATGCGGAAGAACCTGACCACGAACCAAGCCCTTAGGGGAGAGCTTGACCATGCCGCGATATTTGAATGCACCAGAGTCCCTTTCCAGAATATTGTAATCACCGTAAATCAGAGCTGGAAACCCACTCTCAACTATCATTCTGGCCATGTCTTCCAGAACCTGGGTGTTCGCCAATGCATCATCGGAATTCAGGAACAGCACGTAGTCGCCTGTCGAAAGTGAAACCCCCTTGTTGAAAGCATCCGCAATCCCATCGTCCCGCTCGCTAACCCACTTCGTTAATCTCGGTTCATAGGCCTTGATAACATCGAGCGTTCCATCTATCGAGCCGCCGTCGATGACGATGTATTCGACATCGGTGTAATCCTGGTTCAGTACGCTTTCTATGGTCTGTCCGACGAATTGCACCCCGTTTTTTATAACGGTGATTACAGAAATCCTGGGCAGAGAAGCAGGGTGGCTTAGTGCTGACGGCGCCATAAATTGAGATTTAAAGGTTGCTCACAAAATTTCAAGCCGGGGCAGTGGAAAAACCAGCCTAGAGTTCGAGAATTTCTCGCTTTCAAGGAAGAAACCTTTGAAATGCCACGGCAGTACGATCAGGAAATCCGGTCTCATCGCAAGCAAATCATCCTCCGGGATGATGGGTATCCACGAGCCGGGCGCATAGCATCCGAACTTGTCGGCGTTGACGTCACCGATACAAAAAATGTCCTTTTCCGTCAGGCCACAGTATTGCAGTAGGACATTTCCCTTCGTGGACGCGCCGAGCGCCGCCACTTTCTTGCCTTCGACGCGGGCTGTATGGATGAATTGCAGCAAATCCCGCTTCGATTGGGCTGCGCGCGAGGCAAAGGCCTCGTAGGGAGTGAGCGTGTCCAACCCTTTTTCACTTTCCGCGTTGAGTATTGCCTGTGCTGAAGGGGGGACGTTCCTTTTGCCATCCGATTTCGATACCGTAACTGAAAAGCTACCGCCGTTCACGTCACTCAATTCGACGTCGAGGATCCTGAAGCCGACCCTGTCCGTCATCCACTTTATCTGGCGCAGCCCATAGAATTCCAGGTGCTCGTGGCAGACCGTATCGTAGGAAGTGGTGTCGAGCATCGCCGGCATATAGCTCTGCTCGAAAACCCATATCCCGTCGTCGGCAAGGACGTCGTGAATTTCTTTCATGAAGGCAGTCGGATTCTCCAGGTCGTAAAACATGGCAAAAGATGTAATGACTTTTGCTTTTTTGCCCGGAAACCGTTCTTTCAATAAAGCAGAGGAAAAGAACTCCGGAATCAACTGGATGTGTTGCGGGTAGAATTTTCGAAATTTCGCGCCGGTCGGATCCATTCCGACCAGAATCGGTCCGCCGGTCGGATAGGCCTGCAGCGTGGTGCTGTCGTTGCTTCCGATGTCTAGCACGAGGTCGCCATCATGCAGATCAATTCCCTTCAGGATTTTTCTCACCTTGCCCTGCAGGTGCTCCACCATGCTGGCGTTGAGACCGGAGCGATAGCCGTAGTTCTCGCCATACATCTCCTGCAGGTCGTAAGAGTGCTCCAGCTGCAATAGTCCACACACATCGGTTCCACCCGTGCATTTAACGAGGCGCAAGGGGCCGACAGTAATATTCATATCCTTTTGCGGCGGAAATACCCCAGTCAGCATCTGTTCGCCCAAATCAAGCACTCGCACCAGCCGCGTATTGCCGCAAATCCGGCAAGTTTCACTTTTTCTGTACATCTGTAATATTGCCTCGTTCCATTGCGGTCGAATTGGCAAGCGACTGCAGATCGGCATCCACCATCATGGTTACCAACTCGCGAAAGCCCACCTGAGGCGCCCAGCCCAAAACAGTCCGCGCTTTCCGCGCATCGCCTACCAGCGGCGCAGGCTCGGAAGGCCGGTATGATGCAGAATCCTCGCGCACATAATCCCTATAGCTCAGCCCCAGGTGGCTGAAAGCGCATTCGCAAAATTCGCGCACCGAATGCGCTTCCCCTGTCGCGATTACATAGTCGTCCGCTCGTGCTTGCTGCAACATTAGGCGCATCGCTTTCACATAATCAACCGCGCATCCCCAGTCTCTCATTGCGTCCATGTTCCCCAAGCGAAGCTCGTTGGCTTGGCCAAGGCTAATTTTGGCCACCTCGCATGAGATCTTTCTCGTTACAAAATTCAGCCCTCGGCGCGGACTCTCGTGATTGAACAGGATTGCCGAGCACGCAAACAGACCATAATGCCGACGGAAAATTCGAATCATCGAATCAGCATAAAGCTTTGCGGCACCGTAAGGACTGCGCGGATTGACAGGGGTGCTTTCGGACTGCGGGCTTTCCAGTGCAGCGCCGAATATCTCCCCGCTGGATGCTTGGCAAAAACGGATGCGTGGTTCCGTTTCGCGGATGGCCTCCAGAATTCGCACAACTGCCAGGCCGTTTATTTCCCCAATCCCGATCGGATCGTCGAACATCCCCGATCCTGAGGAATAGGAAGCGAAGTTGTAAAGTTCCGTAGGCCGATAGTGCGACAGGATATTCGTCATTTCTCGCTGATCGCGCATATCCCAGCCGACGAGTTCGATCTTGCCGCCCAGAGAAAGCGGCATTGATTGCGTAGATCTTCGTACGTCCCTGGTTGTGCCGATGACACGATATCCATTGGCGAGCAGCAACTCGGCCAAATAAGAACCGTCTTGGCCTGAAACGCCGGTAATAAGTGCCGTTGTCATTTTCGGATCGGAGCGCTCAGCCCAAGCGTACGCGCAAATAGCCGGCTTGCCGCAGACGCATTGCGGCTGCATAGCACGTCAAACAATTCCAGGCGAGATTTCCTCTTGAGCAAAAGATAATAAAATACGACAATCAAATTAGCCGCTTTGCCGGGGAACGCAGCCACTGCATACGCCTTGACCCAGGCCAGCCCGTTCGCCCTACGCGACAGAAACTTGTGAAATTCGGCAAGCGAGTAGCTTCCCATTGCGCGTTGGTAAAACAAAAACTTGAATCTCCGCCATTGTTCCAGAGGACAAACCGCTCGCTTGGCTGCGTCAGAGAAATCAGGGAATGACCATATCAATTCAGGCCATTTCACCGCCCATACTTCAAAATTGCGCGCGGCCCAAGTGGCGTTGCCGTCTCGAATGGCAACGAGCGGCTCTGCGATCACCTTGGCATTTTTAATTGCCGGGTACTGGAAAATTACTCCGACGTGGATGAACAAGCTTCCATAAAAGCTGGCACGGTCGCGGGAAAGCCAGAATCTGCGGCTGATTACCACGCAACCGATAAAGCTGAGATGATTTGCTGTACCAACGAAAAATCGTTCCCTGTCTTTCTCCGCATATTCAATGTTGGTCACGGTTCTGAGTCTCCGATCCAGCAACCGCTCTGAAAAATCGGCATTCCATATTTCTGAATTGAGGACGATCAAATCACTTCTGCCGTCGATCGCCGACAATATGTACTGGACGGCACCTGGCTTCAATATATCGTCATCCGACATGAGCCAGCAATATTCGCCCGTCGCGTATCCCACTGCCTTGTCATAGTCACGATCAACGCCGGAATTGATCTGCTCCCGGAAATACCGAATTGCCGGATGGCGTGCCAGATACCGCGCCATGACGCCAGGGGTATCGTCCGTAGATGCGCCATCGACGACCAATAGCTCGACTCCAGGTTCAATCTGAGAAAGGATGGAATCCAGTGTCTCGCCGATATATTTCCCCCTGTTGAGGGTTGCAATGCAAATAGACAGCTTCGGTATCATGCGCTTTCCGGCTTCTTGAGAATCGCTCATTTGCTAAATCGCCTCTCGATTGTGAGCGCTCAGATGGAAATGAACTTCTGGTCAGCAATCATCTCGAATTGCTCCTCGCTGGCTTTGCTGAATTTCGTATATTGATAGCGGTTTTCAGCGAACTCCAGCCCCCTCACGCCACCAAGGAAGTCGGCGTCGAAGCAGTCAGGATCAACGAAGAATGCATTCACCCCGTTTCGATCCACCGTGATGAAGCGGTAGCCGCGGCTGTCAAAGAACTTGCGCCATCCCGCGATCGAGACACCGTAGTAAAGTTCCGAGGGATGTGCGTTTGCAGAAGAAAAATCGCTCCGATATTCGATGGTCATGCATCGCTTCGGCCCATACACCGAGTTATATTCGACCGTAAATATCCTGGGACGAAAGCCTGCGTCAAGCAGAGCCTTTGCAATGTAATAATCGTTGCCATCGATGTCCAGAGACAGAACGTCGGGATCGCTGTACAAAGCCATGCGCTTCAGAGCCTTCGCGCTTTCGATGGTGACGAACACGTTCTTGAATTCTGTCCGGCCGGTGAAGATGCCTATCATGCGGCGGGCGCGCTCCACAAGTCTCGGGTTGCCCTCGACCATGATCCCGCTGAATTGCTCCGCGACAACCAGCCACGCGGAATTGTTCTCCATTCCGTCGGAGGCCCCGATTTCGATGAAGTAACGGTTGGTTTTCTTGAGTTGATGTCTCAGTACGTCGAGGATGCCATCCTCGCCGTTCTGGCTGAAGCCGGAGAATTCCCAGGTCTCTGGCCGGGTCAAATCGATTTTTCTGGCATGCATCATCGCAGACCCCTTCGAGAGCGCGATGATCATCCTTTGCCGATCCCTCAAATCAAGTGCGTAATTCAAGAGCCTCCGAATCATTATTTCTCCCGAAACAACTTAAATCCCATCTAAGCAAGTTCTTTCGTTTTCCAAATGACATTCCGAATCGCATCGCGCAGCAGGGGTGACAGCGAAAGTGAAAGAGCGGATGCAGCTAACGCCAATATGCCACCACCTATCAATTTCACATAAGTATGAGTCACAGACTCTTGAAACACATAATGACCGATGAGACCGGCCAAAATCGACAGCGCCAAGGGGACGCCAACATCTTGGTACAGCCACCTGCCTCCTATTCCCTTGAGTAAATGACGATGCGTCAGCCACGTTCCTAACAATACGTATAACACCTGCAAGACCAGCCACGCTATTGCTCCGCCGAATGCGCCGTACGTCAGCGCGAAAATAATAATCGAAGGAACATAAACAATCAGCAGGATGGCGTTGATCGTGAGCGGTAAGCGCGTCATTCCATAAGCCAATTGCAGGGCATAGGGGAACCACATGACGCCGTGCAGGGCGGTGCCGATCGCCAGTAGCGAAATGACGGGTGCCACACTGGATGCGAGGTCAGGATTGCCGACCCAGATGCGCACCAAATCTTTAGCAAACACTGCAAGCAACATCGCAATCGGAAAAAGTGCCGTTGCCAGCATGTTCGTACCCAACCGATACAGGCTGGTCAATTTCTTCAAATCGCCAGTAGCGACGAGCGCCGCAAATCGTGGATACACAACGTTAAATACGGGCGCTATCAGAAGGTAAAGCCCGGTCACTACCAGTGTGGCGAGCATGTAGTGCGCAAACTCCTCTAGGCCGAGCATCTTGCTGAGTATCGCCTTGTCCAACTGTGTCAACACGAGGCCCGTCATGCTGATGCCACTCATACCCGCGGAGAAACGCCATATGCGTTTTAGCCGATCAACATCGAATCCGGTTTCCTTCGGTCGGCCTATGACCCGCCATGCGGCCCAGCGGATGGTGAGCGCGTAGACGATGCCTGCGCATGCCTGCCAAACGAAGAAAGCCTGGATCGTCGGCGAAACAAAGGCGAGCACTGCTACCGCGCCCAGGCTGCCGATGGTTGTAATCGACATGTTGATGCTACTCGATACCGTCAATCGTTGCGCCCCGATCAGTGCGCCCTGATACAAGCCAACCGGCCAGCGACAAGCAACAACCAACCCCATTAGCATTACGGCATGCTCAACGGTTTGCCGCGATAGATGCTTGGGTTGAAGCCAGTGCCCGGCAATCGACTGCGCAAGCGCCGCGATCAATAACGCAATAGCCGCCGCCATGCACCAATAGACTACGGCAAGCGTATGCAATAGCTTCCCCGCTTCCTTCAAGCTCCCGGTTGCTGAACAACGCGCGACCTCGCGATTGATGGTTGGTGCAAGTCCCATATCGAGAAGCTGGAGCAAGGCCTGTGTAGTCGCAAAGAAGCCGATCAATCCGTAGGATTCGATTCCAAGATATTTGAGATAAAGCGGAACAACGGCTAGTCCGATCAGTGTCGACCAGATCGAATTGGCCAACCCCGCAAGAAGATTTCGACTGAGACTCATGCGGTATCACTCGGGTTAGTCGAAATTGCATTGGTTACTTTCTTGCAATTTTCCTGCGTACAGCCCGTTAATCGGATCATCTGCTCGATGCGTCGCTCACAAACGGCAGCAGCACCATGATCATCGGGGAAGAATGTCATTTCGACGGCGCTGTGAAACGCCGTTTCCGTGCTGTTCACGTCCGGCCTCGGTTTTGCTGCAGCGCCATGAGCTTGGCGTACTTGTGAAAGCTGTTGCCGCAACCGATGAGGATATGCACCAGGCCAGGAACTCCATCGAGAACGCCCAGGCGCAGGAAATAGAATTTGACGAAGCGCAGCGCCGGAGACAGCAGCAGCTGCGCCACGCCGGCCCGTTTTCCCGCCTTGAACAGGGACTCGGCCTGCATGCTGGTATAGCGGTTCTGCTTGTCCAGATAGCCGGCGAGGGTTTCGGCCGAATCGTGCAGCAGGTCGCCCGTGATGCGCGCCGCTGGCGTATCCGCGAGGACCTTTTCATGCACCGGATCATCGCTCCAGCGCGCATGCCGACGGTCGAACAGGCGCAGGCTCCAGTCTGGGTAGCCTTCGCCGTGCCTGAGCCAGCGCCCGAGGAAGCGGTTGCAGCGCGGCATGGCATAGGCTTGCGCCGCAGGCGCGGCCAGTACGGCGAGAATGCTCGCGCGCAAGGGTTCGCTCACGCGTTCGTCTGCGTCGAGGCACAGCACCCATTCGTTGCGTGCGGCTTCGACGGCGAACTGCTTTTGCCGGCCGAAGCCGAGCCACTCCTTCTGCATCACGCGCGCACCGCGCTCGGCGGCGAGTTCGGCGGTGCCGTCGGTCGAGCCCGAGTCGATTACCACGATATCGTCGGCAAACGAGGCGCTTTCCAGGCAGGCGCCGAGCTGGCCCGCAGCGTTTTTCGTGATGATGACGACGGAAAGGGGCTGGCGGGCCAAGGGGTGGGATACCTTATAATCGATTTTGTTCGGGTCCCATTCTAACAAAGCCCGTCCGGCCCTCCCCATGTCCAATATTCTGCTTATCAAGACTTCCTCGCTCGGCGACGTGGTGCACAATCTGCCGGTGGTGAGCGACATTCGTGCACGCTTTCCGCGTGCGCGCATCGATTGGGTGGTGGAAGAGTCCTATCGCGACATCGTCGGCATGCATCCGGGCGTGCATCGCGTGATTCCGGTGGCGCTGCGGCGCTGGCGCGGCAACGTGCTCAAGCTCGCGCACTGGCGCGAGTTCGGCCAGTTCCGCGAGGCGCTGTCGGGGGAGCGCTATGACTGCGTCATCGACTCCCAGGGCCTGATCAAAAGCGCACTGCTGGCGCGCGCGGCTTCCGGCACGCGTCATGGTTATGCCGGCGCCAGTGCGCGTGAGCCGCTGGCGGCGAAGTTCTACGACGCCAAGCACGTGGTGCGCCGCGACCTGCACGCAGTCGAGCGCAACCGGCGCCTGGCCGCCCTGGCGTTGGGCTATGAGGTGCCGGCGGTGCTCGACTACGGCATCGCTGCGGCTGCGGCGGCAGCAGGGCCGGGGGGCGGCCGCTACTGCGTGCTGCTGCATGCGACCAGCGGCGCCGGCAAGCTTTGGCCGGAACCGGCGTGGGAGCAGCTTGGTTCCGAACTTGCGCGTCAGGGCTACGCTCTGATGTTGCCCTGGGGCGATGCCGGGGAACGCGACCGCAGCGAGCGCATTGCGCGCACGCTGCCGGGGGCGGTGGTGCCGCCGGCGCTAGGCGTCCGGGCCGTCGCCGGGCTGCTCGCTGGCGCGCGGGCGGTGATTGGCGTCGACACCGGCCTGACGCATCTGGCGGCGGCCTTGGGTCGTCCGGTGGTCGCGCTTTATTGCGGCACCCAACCGGGGCTGACCGGTGTATATGCCGGTCCGGGCG
>Ga0307377_10002295_pt1 | contig 22732 bp, 41 predicted proteins | sample TR3MG_FD_202535 | JGI IMG/M metagenome (GOLD analysis project Ga0307377, IMG submission 202535) | Soil microbial communities from Risofladan, Vaasa, Finland - TR-3 | ecosystem: Environmental > Terrestrial > Soil > Coastal area > Acid sulfate soil | place: Finland: Risofladan, Vaasa | collected...
ATTTCTTCCCAGAATTCATCACTACCTTCTTCGATTACTATTTCAATTGTGTATCTTTTCATCTTATTCTCTTGAGTTAAAAACATTTGTGGCACATAGTACCTCTCATATGTTTTGTTCCACATGTACTACAACGCAACATATTGGGGTCTGGGTCAAAATACATGTTAATTTCTTGTGTTTTTTCACCATGCATAGCTGCGAATATTTTAATTTGTTTCAGTCCCCGATATGAATATGCACTAAGGGTATGAATAAATACTGGTTCATGCTCATCTGAGAATATCTCATAAAAATCTACATCTAATTTCTTCAATAATTTAACAGCATCTTCTGTATCTTTGATATTACTACCTCTTATAAGGACTGATTTTCTATGCTCTACTTGTTTTGGTTCAGGTTCTTTATAAGAATGGGGTGTCACTGCAAGCTGTTTCACCCCATTGTTATAACCTCTATTATAAATAAATTCTCCTAATTCCTGTGGTGTAGCTGTACTTGCTAAAATAAATATTCCAAACCATTCAGATTTCCACACATTATCATTAGGATTTTTAAATCCCATTCGTATTAATATTTCTTCTGTCTCTTTCATTTATTATGGTTTTAAAACCGTAATTAGATATTCTTGTCCTTTAACAATATACCCTTGTTTTTCAAACTGGTCTTCAGCAGCGATGATATTATCAGCAAAATCTTCTTTAATGAAATCAACCATTAAGACACCTTTGATTAATAGGACAACATATAATTTATACTTATTCATTTCTTCAATTTTATTAACATGTCGTAAAGATATATTATTTGAATCAGATATGCAAGAATTACAATAAAAAAGTGGATACCCATTGGATACCCACTTGGGTTCTGTTTTTATATCAATTATAATTCCTTACTTAGAATCTGAGCTTTGTCATTGAGTTTACGAACCAAAGAATTTTCATACAGTCTTTCAATGATTGCGTTTCCAAACATTTGTTCAACAGTGCTGTCGCCATACATTTCCAGAACCTTAGAGTCTTCATCCATATAATTGATTCTACTGTGGTCAAACATTTTTTCAACTACAGACCAATCCCAGAGTTCCTCGATTATACTATGACCATGCATTTCATCGACTCTCGACATGTGCTTAAGTCTATCAGCCTGTGCATCTCCATGCATCTCTATGATGTTAGCATCGCCCTTAAGAACTGAGATTCTCGAATGGTCGTGCATTATCCCGACTTTCGCCTGTCCGTACATTTTGGTAATTTTACTATAATTTCTCATAGTTTTGACTTTGGAGTAGCCGTACATTTCAAGAACTTTACTGCCGTCCAGCATTTCCTCAATGACGGCATCGTCAGTTAATATCTGAACCTCTGAAGTCTGGTCAAGAACCGCTATTCTGGCTTCATCATACATTGCGAATATCACACAATGCTTGGCTTCTTGCACAACGGCTTTGTGTGTTAAAATCACGCCTTCGTGAAGCAGTAATTTCTTTCTACCTTTGATAATCATTGCACTAATAATTGCCATGAGGTCAGATAGTACTTGTTCACGGAATTCACCAGTAAACCAATCAGGGTAATACATTCCCGAATTAATCAACACGTAACTATTAACGTTATCAAGACGGTCTTCGCCTTCAGGTCTGAAGACCGCAGGAAAGAAATTGTTTTCTTGAGCTTCGGTAATTGTGAGATATTTAGCCACCAAGTCCCTATGGGTCGAAGCAAATATATCGTGAACAATTGTTCCGTCTTTCTTTATGAGTACCAAATAAAATTTATCCATCGTATTATTTTTTTATAAATACTCTGGAGATTATTTATTCCGTTTAAACACTTTCTTTTTGTAAATTTTCGACAACACAATCTTCTGGTTTCAATACTATTGCTAAAATCAGATATAATGTAATCATTGCTGGTGCTGCGAAAATCGTAATTATTGTCCATAATATTCGCAATGCTACGGGGTCGATATCTGGGTCAATATATTTACTGATGCCACCTACAACACCGAAGATTCTTTTTTCTTTACCTGTTACTTTTCTAAGTCTTTTCATAATTGTTTTTATCATAATTACTTCATACTTTTTCATTGTTGAGTTTCTCCCCCAACTTTACTACTTAAGTTGATAATTTCCCTACTTAAGTAGTAAACAAATCGGATAATTATTGTTGTGTTTTAATTAAAAAGTCTTGCGAATTTCAGAAATTAACACTAATTTAGTACCATTAATAATTTAATTATGATAGAGTATGATGAAGATGATAGGGTGTTCGTGGTTGATACAGCCATTAAACACAACCTTGGAAGCAGGGAAGAAATAGAATTATATGAAGAACTTAGTCTGGCATTGGAATTAATGGAAGACGATAATTTTCGGGTTGTTGATAGTAGTATTGGTGGTGGGATAGATTTTGGTATAACAACCAAATTTCCACATGGACTACCTGAAAGCGTTGGGTCGTTATTCTTTAATATCGATACTGATTTCAATGTTAAAGTCAAGGAAACCAGTCGGTGTGTATATGCTGGAGAAAGATATTTTGCAGTTAGTATAAAAAAAGATTGATTATTTTGTAACAAATCAAAAAAGTTTTCGTATAATTGTATACTGTTTGGGGTTTGCTTCGGCAAACGAGTGGTACAATATAGAACGCTCAACAAAACCCAAAGGCATTGGAGTCTGGCAAAAATACAAACGCTTAACACAGCCGATATGCTCCTTTGCCTTCCCAAACTTTTAAAATTATAATTATGGAAGAAAAACCGATGACATCCGAACCACAAGACCTGTTTTCAAAATTCAGGGGTACTTCACTATTTCCAGAATCAGCTATGAGTGAGATAGAAATAAAGAAAGTAATTGAAGCCATTGCATGGGAAGTGTTTCTACGTAATACTGGTTTAAGATTCAAAAGAGAACTCACACCTGATGAGAAAAAAAGTATTACTGATGTTGAGAGTTATCAATACTACAGAGAAGAAGCTGTGAAAATCTACGAGAAAAGACAACGGGCACTTAATAATAAGAAATATCCAGTTATCGATGTTCCAGCATCAGGAAAACGTAAATGGTCTGGTGGTGCTTATACCCTATGCTTCGTGTATTCAAAGTATAATGGAAACTTTGTTCTCAAGGGATATCATGATGAGGTTAGGGAATATCTGAAGAAAAACTACACACATTACTTCTGTAATTTCAGTTTATGGTATCGGGGATTCAATCGGGACATTTGGGATTTCTGGAAAGAAGATATCAGTATCTTTGAACCATCAAGACGCAAAAGGAAGGGTGCGAGAGAAAAATATGAAGTCCGACCATATAGTAGTTGGTTTGAAGATGATGTAACGACAGAGGAAAAGAAAAAAATGTCGTTGAAATTCAAGAGACTTCCCAAACGTTGGATACCTGAATTTGATATGTTTTAATCATGAAAGAACAACTTATAACATTTGAGACAGCAAAACTTGCTAAAGAAAAAGGATTTAATGAATGGCATGATTGTATGCAGGTTTATTACTCACATGATGCTTGGGATAAATGGTTTTATCCTTTTGAAGACGAATTCATTTATTCTGAGTTATATAAAAGAACTAAAGAATTGGGATTTGCATTAAATAATGAATATCCTGTTCCTTTATATGAACCTTATTATAGGTGTCCAACCCAAGCATTACTTGCAGCATGGCTAAGAGAAAAATATGGTATTCAGGTCTATGCTGTTTCTGGAACACTTAGTGGTACAGTTGATGGTGTACGTAAATATAAAGATTATGTTGCACACGTTTGCATTGCCAGTTCACGTGATAATGAAGTGGGACATGTTGTTCAAACAGCAATTAATGACCCACGTGATGAAGAATATCAGACATATGAACTCGCTATGGAAGCAGGATTATTATACGCATTAAAACAAATTTAATATGGCATTTTACGACCACGCAAAAGCTGCGGATGACAAGAAAAGTAAGGAAAAGTATGAGGAACTCAAAGAGAATCTCAGAAAATCAAAAAATGAAGATGATGAAATGATTTGGAGACACATTTTGAAATTGGAGCATAAAGCAGAAACAGCAAAAAAGGAACTCGAAGAGTATCGAAAGTTCTTCGAACAGCTTCAAAAGTTAACACCAAGACGACCTTCCATTCACGATATACTTCGTTGATAATCAATAAATAATTAAGAAAATTTAGAAAAAATAAGCCAGACCCCTCGTGGAATCTGGCTTATTTTTTGTTTAAAATCTTACTTCTTGCGCTTCTTTTTCTGTTGTGCGATAAATCCTTTTATTACTTTATCTGCTCCCAAGAATTTCCAGAATATCCAGTAACCCGCTAAAATAAATGCCCAGAATCCCACTAATGCAGTAACGAAACCCAGATGGATTTCCTGACCATTTAATATATCATCAAACTTACCATACGCAAAGAATACAATCAATACGTTTACGATTTGCAACCAGCCTTTTTTTAACCAAGGCAATGCTGTCTCAACCGCCCATTTCTTAATCTTTTCCCAAAGTGCTTTTAATTTTCCCATTTTATTTTATTTATATGCTGTTATTTGTATCTATAAATACTCATAAAAAAAATGGCGACCAGTGGTCGCCATTTAATTTCCAAATTTCGATTTGTTTAATTTTAATCACCCCTCGTCCACTGTAAAGAAGGGGCATCACTACCCTCAATCGGAGTCCATAACATAGTATTTTGTCCTTCAATCCATGTAACAGTAAATAAAACCGTTTCATCTGAAGGTTCATCATCAGGAAATTGTGGTTGGTCGATTTCAATGGTGTTAGCATCGTTATCAACAACATATCCTGCCTGTGGTAAATCAATTGTTGTTACACCATCAGTCATTGATAATGTGTAATAGTTTGCTTCGATATCCACCAAGAAATATACATCAGTTTCAACATCTCCCAAGTCAACGACTTGAGATTGCCATTCACCGATAACTAATTCAGAGAGTAATTGAGGATTGTCTTTCTCACAAGAGGTAAACATTCCTATTGAAAGGAACATCGCTAATAAAATTAAAATTGTCTTTTTCATAATATCTATTGTTTTTGTTTTTGTTTATCTCCACCCGATGGACTTCCGTTATATAATATATTCCCATCACCATCTGAAATCTCTAACATTAATTCGGCAGATTTCACATCACCTGATTTAGCAAGCGTCCATGTATATGTCATGTTTTCACAAGCATTTAAATATTCAACATCATATTCCCACGAACTAATCTTCGCCCAGATTTCAATACTCCCAGCAGGAATTTCTGAATATTTATACGAACCGTTATTATTAAGTAGTTTCTCGTAGTTTTCAACGATATTACCCCATGTAACGTCAACCCAAATACTATAGCCAGTTCTGTTTACAACAGTTACTGTTCCAACGTTATCACGCTCACAAGGAGGTATAACTGGTTTTTTCTCACAACTTGAGATGATTATTGCACCGATGAATGCGAGTGCGAGCGCAAATTTTAATAGAATTTTCTTCATGATTTTATTTATTTATTTGTTTATAATCCAAATGTCCAACCTAATGTACCGCCCCAAGTAAAGACTTTTGCATATTCGCAGAACCCATACCCGACTTCACCTTTAATATTGAAACCAGAGAACCATTGTAATTTATAACCGAGATTCACAATTCCCATCGGAGCAGTGAAATCGTCTGTCCATCCAGTACTATTATAGTTGTATTGACTACGATAGCCTTGAGAAGCAAAACCAATTGAAGCATATAAGCCACTATTCTCTGGTTTATAATTAGTCCACGCAAGATATGCGGAGAGTGAGGTAATGGCATTACCAGAACCGGGCATCGTGGTTGGCATAACACCAGCACCAACTTCAAGGTAATTGTATTGGTATGCAACACCAACCATACCCATAGTCCAAGAATAACCACCTTGAACCGTGAATGCCTGTTGTGCAACAGAGGAAATGCTCAATGCAAATATGAGCGAGAAGAATAAAATAAGTTTTTTCATGTTTTTGTTTTAAATGTTAATAATTAATTGAATAGCGAAAATAATAAAAATAATTTTAACAACCAAACCTTTTTTAAAAAAAAGAGAAATTATGTATTTATTTATGAGTATGAAAGATAGGTTTTTATTAAAGAGTTTGGTTTATCGTGGTTGGAGTACGATTTTAACATTTCTAATTGCATTTGCATTCACGGGAGAACTGTTAATTAGTGGTGGAATTGCATTTGCAGAACTTTTATTAAAAACATTCTCATATTATCTATTTGAAATTATCTGGAATAAAATAACGAGAAAAAATATGCAAACAATTTGGTTTAACGGACTCAGTGGTTCGGGAAAGACGACACTTGGTGAAAAACTTGTCGAACATTATACTAAACAAAATAAGAAAGTTTTCTTATTGGATGGTGACGTACTTCGTGACGGTCTTAACAATAACTTGGGGTTTAGTATTGAAGACCGTCAGGAAAACCTAAGACGTGCTGCTGAAGTCGCAAAGATTCTGAATCAAAATGGCGTGATGGTAATTGCTACTTTCATCACACCAACAAATGAAATCAGGGACATGATTACCAAAATCATTCCAAATATTAAATTTGTTCATCTCTGTACGAGTCTTGAGACCTGTGAGAAACGTGATACCAAAGGATTATATGCAAAAGCCAGAGCGGGTCAATTAAAAGATTTTACGGGAATCGATTCGCCTTTCGAATCTATGCCTAATGCTTGGTTAAATGTTGATACTGGTGTAGAAACGCTTGAAGAGTCTTTGACTAAATTAACCAACAGACTTTAATCAACAAATCCAATTAATTCCACTGTCTTAGGGTCACAAAGCATTTTCATTTGTTTGCCGTCAGTTTCGACATACACTACCATTTTTTTATTTACAAGACCATCACGGTGATATGTTCTACCTTCTTTACCTGTCTTGGTCTTAACCAGATATCCACTGTCTTTACTCACAACACCATAGTTTGAGTTTTACTACAAACAACGGTAATCACCATTGTTTTAACATCCTTTATTTTTTCATCATAATATATGATTTTCCAACCATCAGTGGTCAGTTCATCCAGAAAAGTTTGGATACTTTCGTCACTATTAAGTTCTCTGGTGAATCTTTTATATTTTTCCATAATAAAATGTTTAGACAAATATACTCCAAACCAACCAAAAAAGCAATTGTTTTAGTATTTATAATAAATAAATTTAAAGTAAATACTTATTATTATGGGAGCAAAAAAAGATAAAGACATTAAAATCCTGACTCACAAAGAGGATAAATATAAAGAGTTGGCTAAGAATTTTAAGAAGTATAATATTGATGAGATGAAGACAGCAATTGTCGAAGCAGAAGAAGCACGATATAAAGCGTGGAAAGATGAAGTCATTGCAAAGCCTGATTATTAATTAAAACCTATTATTATGAGTAAAGAAAAAGACGTTCGAATTTTGGAACATAAGATTGCCGAAATTGAAAATAAAATAATTCTTTTTGAACAACAAACAATCTCACAGAAAAAAATTAAAAATCTCGAAATTAAAAAATTAAAATACGAGACACAACTTGAAGAAATACAATATAGTTAAACAGAAATCGGTAGTCAATGGCTACCGATTTTTTTTAAATAAAATCTAAACATAAAACCCCTGTCTCTATCATACTCGGTTACAGTAATAATATCATCACAATATTTCTTATATTCCTTTTCCTTAAAATCAATGAATTCGTCAATGATTAGATGAATATCTCCTTCTTTTTTTAACCCACCTACTTCGAATAATTTTTTTATTAGAAGCACTGACCATGCTTTCCAGTCTTTATTAATGTTAGGATGTGTGTTATTAAGAAAGAGAACGCAAGTATTAATGATAACAGCGAGATATGGTATGTTTTTTTCAGGGAGTGTTCCCTGTAATACGGATGAATATTTATTTACGAGTTCCTGAACACCATTTATATCAGTTTTAATCCATTCATCAACCCTATTTGTTAAATCTGTCATATGCTTTTGTCGTAATCTGGCAAATCTCTGCTTTCCCAACAAATTCATCCAGTGTCTGAGCATCGCAATAACTCATTGCATTTCTTAAATAATGCTCGAAATTTTCAATCCAACCACTGAGATGATATTCTACTCTCCTGTACCTCACAACCCCCTCAGAGGTCTTAAAAACAGTCTTTCCCATCGCTTTTTGAGCACCCTTGGTGCTCATGCCCCTAAAATATTTTTTCACTGGATATCCTTTATTAAAGAAATATCTTGCAATTCGTTTATTTAATCTAATCCCATATAAATAGTTCTGGGCACAACTTTCCAATGCTTTATTGAAAATACTACCAATCATCACATAATCCGCACCCAAAGCAAGTGACTTAATAATATCTGAATGGTCTTTCATCCCGCCATCGGCAACAATTGCTGGTGCTTTCGCACCTTTATTATCAGCAAGAAATTTCTTCTTTACTTCGTAAGTAGCTTGAATCAGGGAAGCCATTGGGTAACCAACGCCACTTTGTTTCGTTGTGAGGCATCCACCACCATTACCAATTCCAACTCTGATATAATCCACACATTTCCCTTTAGCATATATTAAATAAGTTGCTGGGTTTCCAATGTTACCTACCATAAGTGTGATATCTGGTCTTAGTCTTTTAATTTCTCGACAATAATCAAAAACTTTCTGCATATGACCATTTGCTACATCGATAACAATACTTAAGTCCTGTGGTAAGTTTCTAAGACTTGTTTTTAATTCGAAGTTAATGTCTTCAAAACCCATACTAACAAAAACACCTTTAGGTACTAAATGATAGTCATCTCGTTTTATTGTTCTGGGAAGCGTGATACCAATACCATTCACATTGAAGTCAAATATGTTTTTGATATTCACAACAGTATCCATTGGTGCTGTGAATAATGGTAATTGTTTTGGTAATTTAATGTCTTTATATCGACTTGATATGTGAGTTTTTATTTTTGGTACGATGAGGATATCATCAAAATCAAATTGCGGTTTTAAATCTTTCATATATTTTCAAATAAAAAGAAGTGTGTGTCTTTCTTAAAGAAAATTGTGAGGATAATGAGGCTTAACTCTTTATTCTTAAATCTTCATACAATGAATATCGAAATTCTTGAACATTCAAATCTCTATCATTACCATGTCAGAATTGTATCACGTTCCCTAAATTACTCGAACACACACCTCAGTATTGTTATTCTTGAACAGGTGCTACACTGGCTTCCAAAGTATCCAGTTCACCATCGGTCATATCACCCCAAGGAATTTCAGTAGTGAAATTATATTCATCGAGTTCTTCTTGGATTGCATCGACTCTTTTTTGAAATTCACTAACAAGATTATTTCGTTTTTCTTCATCGACCTGTACTACGTAATTCTGAACTTTATCACTATATCCAATTACTTGAGTTCCTTCGACAACACTAACTTCATTCCAGAAGGCAATAAGTGCTTTATATTCTCCAAGCACATATATTTGTGCCTGAATTTCACGATTCGCTTCGTTTATTACGAACTTCAAGCCAGTGAGTTCATCGATTTTCGAAAGAAGTAATTCGTAGTTCTTCTCGACATCGAATTTCTCACCGTTTTTCGAACCCTCAAGGTATGAGTTTCTTTCCTTGATTTGATTTTTTAGTTTGGTGATTTCACCAATTAAATTTTTTCTTAGTTTTAATGCTTTATATAGTTTCATATTATAATGTGTTTATCTCTGCAATATTATAAATAATTAATTACAAATGCAAGTGTTTTAAATTTTTGTTTTTATTCTAAAATCCACAGACCAACCAATTGGCATGAATTGAGGTTGCATACTATTAATAAAATGATTTCGCCACAGCTTCACGAAGTCCATAATTTTTTCTTCGGTATCGAGTTTCTGAACCACATGATATCCGTGGTCATATAGTTTACGTTCTTCTTGTTTGAAAACATATAATTCATTCTCATGTTCTTTTTTTAACAAGAGATACATTTTATATAACTGGATGTAATTGAAATCACATACGGTTTTAAATCCCAAACCAGTAGCAGTTGCAATTATTTTAAGTTTTTCGAGTTTAACTTCTTCACTTACTTTTCCATATGATTTAAATAACGAATGAATCGTGTTTAACAAAATAGCGTTTTCTTTTCCAGCAGCACGTAATGCACCAGTATATTCAATATTCAATTCAGATATTGTTTTCACATCAAACATCACAGCAATTTCGTCCTTAAATAACGTTGCCAGTTGTTCGTATTCACTATGTCTTTCATGATTAATCAACACCACATCGTGATGATTCTTTGATTTAAATTGTTCAGGAAAATACGTTCTATAGCAATAAGGAACGATATGATGTCGTTGCAAACCGTTTTCAACGCCTGTAACGACACATATCGCCTCACGAACACTTCTACCAAAGATTTCATTATCTTCAAATCCTTCACCTTTGGGTTCGAAAGTCAACATAATTTTACCATCATCAGTTCGAACAGCTAAATCTCTTTCAAGATACCAAGTAGCTTTTTTCTCCCCGCAGGTGAACATATGTGTCCCATTGGGATGATATACTTCCCAATTCTCTGCATTGAGATTCTTACTTCCGAGTTTTAATATGTTATTCCGTACCCTATTATTGCTTAATTCACTCATTATTATATGTATCCATAAATCGTTCCTGAATCGCATCGTAAGTCGCATTGAGAATAAATTCATCATACTCGTCACCAAGTGACGTTTTAAATTTACCAATTGCTTGTCCCAACTCCTTACCCATGAGGTTAGGAAGCCAAGACATTACGATGTCTCCATTGAACTTCTGAGAAAGAATTTTATCTTGAGTATCTTTCATTCTCAATTCATACAATTGACCGAGCAAGTCGGCTTCAGGAAATCCTTCATCAATCATCGGCAAATACAACTCCTTGTCTTTATGAAAGTCGTATCTGACATTGATGTCGTTATCCTTCAAGTATTGCAGGAAGACGTGATATGAACCACGTTTACGGTTTCTTTTCTTGTCGATACTCTTGAGATTATCCATCTGGAAGATTTCAGTATCGAAGTACTTGCAATCAATTGCAAATTTCAAAATGTCTTCCAGAGTTTCGAATCCCTGAAGGTATCTATCATAATTATAACCACCGAAGTCAAAAATTCTTTTGGCATCATTGGTTAGCAAAATGTTTTGAGAATTTCTACCGTTGAAATTCCTGAACTTGTAAAACAACCCATCCCAGCCATAGGACAATCCGAACTTATGGAATGTCTTACCCATGATATTTCCGAGTGGGTCATAAGAATAATAAACCTTTGCGGTTTCCCATTTGTATTCCTTGATTGGAATGAAGTCAATCTGAAAATTCTGGTAGTCAAATGAATACACACCGCCATTGTTATGAATGGCTTGTGGAAGATATGTTACCTGAATTACAGTTCTGAAATCAATGTTCTTGCTTTCAATTTCTGAAGTCATTTTAATCAACAGGTCTAAATCCCCGTGGTCAGACTTCGTATGATAGCAAGTAACAACAGTGGTTTCAAGTTCAACACCATAATGTCTCAAGAAGAAAAATGATAGTGAATCTTGAATCGCTTTTCCAATTCTCCGAAATTCATCAGTATTTTTTCTATCGGTTGTTACACCGTACTTATTTAGTGCCTTTCCTCCCATTTGTTCTCTTTTCTACAATTATACGAAAACAAATCGAGAATGTTACGTATTTCTTAGAATATTTTAAAAATAATTACGTCATCGACAACTTCGCCATCAGAAAACGTCCAATTATCAACTTCTTCAATGCCGTCAAGAAACTCTTGTAATTTATTAAAATCTTCTTGATACGCTTCTTGTAATAATTCCTCAGAACTACTGGCTTCAAAATTAAACATCTCTTCTTCATCATCTTCGTTTAAGAAATGTTGTTCCTCACTGTTTTCTGTAATGTTATACGACCAGATTATAACGTTTCCATGTAGTAGATATTCACCATTTATTTCTTCGGGACTGAATTCATCTTGGATTGTTTCAAATAATTCGCTGATATTCATTCATTTAATATTTATAATAAAATAATTTTTACCATAAATAGAAAATATTATCTGAAAAGCAGTTGTTGGTGGAAAATATTATCAAACAAAGGACAGTAAAGGGGTTTTAGTGGCAAATATTTGCTAATAATCACTCATCTTATATTTCCCAGAAATCACACTTTCGCCTTCTGGGTCACCATAACCACTTAGTTGACTTAATGCCGAAGAACCACCTTGAACGAACCAACTCGCTAAATCACTTCGCTGGTGCGCAACGTTAAGCATTTTATCGATGGTGGTTAATTGTTGTTCAGGTACTGTGATTCTCGATAATTCATAAGAGAGGGATACAAGTGGTTGCAATCCGTAATCACTAATATATGCCTGACCACTTTTAGGGTCTTCCATGTAATAATCGAAAAATCTTTCTTTCATTTTATCCATTAACATACCTCTTGCATCTTCTCTATCCATATTATCTGGATTGAATTTCTCATTAATGATTTCTTGTGCAAAGGGATGAATTTGGACACCACATGGTTCAACATTAACTGGTTCTTTTTGTTTATGAGTAGCTTCGGGATTGTCGTAGGGAATTTCTAATTGATTAGTATCTACTTGTTTTTGTGGTAACATACAATTAAGTTGTTCATCAACCCAATAACCAATATGTTCTTCGTAATCATCATCAGGACTATTCGGAGTATGACCAGCTAATTCGGTTAAGATATTAATTTTATATGTGTTACTAATCATTATATCCCCTATCATTTCAAGACCTTTAGTGTCTCTAACGATTCCAGTTCTAATATAATCTTCCCATATTTTTTTTAGTCTGGGATATGGAACTAATCTCCAAGGAATTGTTTTTGTAAAATCAGGTGTGTTTTTATATAAGAAGTCCGTGAATATCCATTGTTTAACTTCATCTTCTCTTTCATAATATTCGTAATTAATATCATCGTTCTCTTTCAGGAACTTGATATATTCTTCCCTTATTATTTTGCGAATGGATTTCATTAGATATAAATACAAAAAAACCCAGAAAAATTCTGGGTTTAGATTTCGATTAACACGGGGTCGTACACACACATATATTGTTCATCGAGATTTGAGGCATTGATGAAGGTCGTGTTTTCAATTACTTTAACACCATGTCCACTATGAATATGTCCGAAGCAATGAACTTTCGGCTTAATTCTCTCCACAACTTCCCAATATAATGATGGTGAACCAGTACAGATATTATCATACACACTCCAGTCGAAAATACTGTGTGGTGGTTGATGTGTAATCAATACATCGGTATCATCAGGAATTACTTTCCAATGGTCAATAAGTCTTTCTTCTGGCTTATTAAACGCCCAATTACAGAAAGGTAATTGCACAGGTGTTCCATAGAACTTAATACCGTCAAGAATAACTTCTTCATCCTCAAGATAAATTACATTTTCTGGAACTTTTTCAAGTGCGATTAACTTATTTCTTTCAAAAAGCCAATCATGATTTCCCGCAATACAGATTTTATATTTGTATTGCTCTAACTTAGAAAACCATTTCATAAACTCCAGAATTTCATGACTATGACCAACACTGGTCATATCACCACAATGAATAATAACATCAGCTTCTGGTAATTTACCCAGACGCTTGTGTTTATTATGTGTATCTGATATTATACAAATTTTCATAAGCTACAATCTCCAAATTTAATATAGTTGTTATTAATTAATTCACATAGTAAGTAATTAATACTTAGCTCAACATCACCAAATACCTTAGAACTAAATAGATATTCCACAAGTTCGTCCGAATAATAATTTAATTCGAAGTTATAGAATGTGTTACCGACACTATACCAAATTGAATTAATATCTAATTTAAAAGTACAACCACTATGTTCTACTGTTTCTGGTAGTTCTACAAATTTACTAATAATTGCATCACTAACATTATGTTTTTCGAGGAATTTTAAAAATTCTTCTTTATTATAGTTTTTCGGATAAATTCCCATATATTTATTTATTACGGTAATTGACATCAAATAGGTTTGGATGCACATCATTTTGAACCATTGCACCAACTTGATATTTGTTTCTGTCGATATTATTTATAAATTCTTCTGTCGCACCAATCAGAACGAAAACCGTGTCATTGGTTTCTATTTCAACCATGTGTGTCAAACTGATGTAGTCTTTAGTTTTTTTTTCAGGTGTAAATGGTTTTACGTTAATTGAAAATTCTGGGTTTTGTGCCGTAATCACTGGTTCGCTTCTCGCTTGCATTATTTGATTTTCAACGCTTTTTGCTTTTTCTTCCATATTGATTTGCAACATTTCTTTCAGCAATTCTTTGTTGGTTTGACCGTAATCCAGAACCAGTATTAGTTGTTTTTTATTAAATTCTTGATAGCCTTGCAATATCTCAATACCGTCAGAATATCCCTTATCGATTCTCACATTAACATCCTCAAAACCCTTATTCATATCACTCTTTATCTCACTCACACTTGACTTAGTTTCAATCACGGTGTTTTCAAGTTTATCCATTCTATTGAAAAAAGCCGATTTGAATTGACCGAACACATATGCAACCACAATTAAACTTGTGGCAATGCTGATAACCCACTTCAATATTAACTTATTTTTATTTGGTTTGATATTGACTTCATCAACAATATCATTTAGAATATTTCCCATCACATTTCTTTTTCTTATTTCTGTTATGTATTACTGATATAAATAGTCAAGATAATAACTTAGTCTGATAACAGAAGAAAAATAATTATTTTAGTAATGGCAACTCACTCAAGGAGTTAAGTCTCATATGACCAACATCATACCTCATATTCCAAGGTGCTGAAAATAAGTACGTAAATATACCCGCCTTGTTTAATTCAACGAAGTTGTCGTAAAAATCATCAATAAAGATTTCAATACCAGCCTCTTTCATAATATCAACCTTACTCGTGCCCGTTGGAACTGTAAGTACTTTTTTATTTGGGAAACCAAGTTTTTCAAGCCATTGTTCCGTAATTTTCGTATCAACTGGTCTTGCGGTTACATAACACTTGGGTTCAAACGGTAGGTCTTCTGGTTGAATAAGTGGTTCGATGTTCAGATAAAAATCATCCAGAGTCCCCGCTTTTCTCATATCATCAAACCTCTTCATAATATTTCTGTCGAAATAATATGAGTTTGGGTCAACAACTATTTCTGGATAAACGGCATTCCAAGCCTTGGTGAAGTTAGCAATAACACCATCGATATCCAGACCAATTGCTGGTTGTAGAAGAAATCTTTTGGGTCTGTCATCGCCTTGTGGGAAGATGTAATAAAATGCATTCAGGAAATGCACATTACATGCTGCATGTGCAATATGTAGTCTCCCAGATTCTGGGTCACGGTCTTCACCACGTTCAATTGCAGCAATATGTCTTTTAAGACTTGCTAATACACTTGTCCATGTCAGTCCGTTTTCCCAATTCCTATCGAAATATTTATTCGCACCATCGGTAAGTACTTCAACCATATCACGATGTGCACGTGGTTCAACAAGGTCATAACGTAATTTACCTTGATTGAATCTCAATCCACCACCTTTACCTGTGGTTGCTGTGGTATCTTTTTCTTTTTTATTTTTTTCTTGTTTATCCATAATCACTTCTTTTACTAAATCTTTTTCCATTATTTCCGTTTTTTATTTAATGTTATTTTTCTGTTAATTCGTTGTACATTTCATTTATTTTATTAGCTGTACCTTCAAACCATTTTTCAATATCAGCTTGCGATGTATTAGAATCTATGATACCAGTTATCTGACTTTCATCATAGAACTGTTTGAGATTTTTATAAATCTCGTCATCGGCTGACCAATATATGAGATATTTTTCCATGATGTCTTTGCACCAATCTTTTGTTGCTTTTGTCCTTTGTTCAATTTCTTTTTTTTCCATAATATAAATTATTTCTTTTTCCATATCCAAATTGGTTCTCCGTAAACACCAACTGTGTCTGACGACTTACTCATAGGTCTTTTCGGCATTTTTAATCCGATTGCACCTTTATACTCAAACTTACCAGTACTGGCAATATAATCATTCATGCCGTCACAGATTTTAAATAATTTTTTTCTTGTGTAGATATCACTGATGTTAATCACCAGATGACCACCTGATTTAAGATTTTTGGTTCTGAGTTCAATCGCCTTAAATAAGAACTCCTGCATCCAACTATCGAACCCCTGATATTTCTTATATGATTGCTGTTCGCTCTGGTCATATTTTTCCTTATCGAAATACGGTGGTGATGTAAATACCAAATCAAAATCATCTTGTAGTTCAATTTCTTGATTCTCAGCACAATGTGGATATAATTTGAATTTCATCGGAGTGCCAATTTTTTGATATTCGATGATTTGTTGTGTGTAACCAGCAATCAAATTGAGATTAGGGTCAAACCCCACATATTTTTTCACATACTCACTGGTATGTGCGCCAAGAATTCTGTCACCCCAACCCATACTGAAATCCAATACGGTTTCGGCTTGGAAATAGTCGTAGATATACTTAGCAGCACTTGGTCTGAATTGCGCTGCAATGTACTTTCTAAGCGATATGAGATTACGTAGGACTGTTGGGTTTATCTCTTTGACTTTGAGGCTAAATAGTGCCTTAAATAGCGTTAAACGAAATCTCTCGGTTTCCCATGTCTTTTGAGGTGAGGGATAACCAGTTGCATCACATTTCCAACGCTCGACTTGATGAAAATAATCACTGGCTTTATTACCAGCGTTCACGTTTTCGATATAATGATGATTGAAACCGTATTTGTAATCGAATTTACTACCCCACTCACCGATTCCATTTAATTTCCTTTTTCTTCCCTTTAATAATCTATTGTAATCCGCAACCATATCATCGTAAGTTATTTCACGATATGGTAATTTGATGTCGAATTCTACAATAGCATCACTGATTTGTTGAATTATATGCTCCTGCGTATAATTATCCCGTAAAGTACCCCAATTATATTCATCTACATATAATTCGTTGTTAACTACATGATTCTTAAATATATTCTCCATTATACAAATACTTTTACATCAAACATTTCTTCAAGTTCCTTATACGGTGCTTCAATCTTTTCCGTATCGGTTTTAATATCATCCTGAATTGAATAGACTTCGAGTTCTGTGAGTTCCATTTGATAGTCTTCGGTTGATTGAAGTTTCTCAACATCGGTTTTGGGTCTGATTGAGGTCATATACGTGAAAATTGCACGTAGATACCCGGGCGGTAAATCTGGATGTGACGCTATTCGTAGTGACCCCAATGGTTTTTCTGTTTCATTTTCCTTGAGTATCCATCTGGCATCCACACGCAATTCAGTTACAAACCCCCTGAGTCTCTCCCAATAGGTGTTATTTAAATCGATTTCCATAAATTAAATAAAAGTTGATATAATCCATGCGCCACCACCAAAAAGAATAACAGCACATATTAGATTCATAATCCAGTCAATTGTTTCATTGACGTAATACCAGAATTTTTTCATTTTACTTTTGATTTTTACTGAGTTCATTTATTTTTTCCACAAAAACCCTACGAAGATAATCATATGGACAACTTTCACCACCTTCATTATGGTTCAATCCATTTGTAATGATTTTTTCCAATGCCCAACCCCGTTCTGCCCAAGTCATGAATTCCTCACCAACGTTCTCAACTTTTGGAATTTCTTGTGGTTCAGTGGCATCGGTGATTTTGGTTGCCATTAATCTTTTTTCTTCCATAATATTATTTTACAAGTAGGTCAGCAGGTATAACCCTTTCTGGGCAACCATGTAATTCCAGACATCTTACTGCAAGTGCAGCGACTTTCCGCACGTGTGCGAGTGCTTCTTCATCATTAAGCATATAAACTTCTTCCTTTGCTTTAGCTATGTGATATTCGATGTAGTTTATCCATTCTGCTGGTGGCTTTTGTTCATCAGGTGTTCCGTTTGTTTCTCTACGTGGAGTCCAACGTAGGTCTTGATAATCCCTTTCACCATCAATACGTTTGTAAACTTCTGTTCTTTCCATTTTTAATCCATTTGTTAAATTATATCCCATGTTTATTGTACATTGAATTGTTTTAATAAAATCTTTGAGGAATTCATTGGTATTATAATCAGGATTAATATCCGCTCTTTCAATTTCATTAATCATATCTTCAACACTAAAATAAAGACGTGGTTCAAGATTGATTATACCCGAAATTTTCTTGATATTATAACCGTTTTTAATTGTATTTTCCAAGCCGATAATAAGATATTTCATTTCAGCTTTCCAAGCATTCTCATACCACTGATTACCAGAATCTTCAATATAACCAAGATGTGTTAATAACATATCCAAATTACCCCAAAAATGACTATTAGGAACTACATGCATATAATGTGCAGTCATGGTATTCGCACTAAATCCTATATTTGTACCACCTGAAGGATATAGTTTTGATAAATCTGTGCCGTTTCCTCGTAAGTCCATGATTATGTACGATTTGCTTTACGACTGGCTTTCGCCATCTTATTTTTACGCTGACGTTTCTTACGATATGCAGCACCGAATTGATTCGTGGTTATATTTGTCTGAATTTCTTTGTCTTTCACCTGTCGTTCTTTTCCAATTGAACTGACAACAGTACTTGTTCCAACGGTTTTGACTACACCGTGTTTTACTGAACGAAATCTAATTCTGGATTCTTTGAGTTGTAAAACGAGAACCTCATGTTTTTCTTCATCAGTTAATTCTCTGGTTTCAACAACATCAGTTACTGGATTCAAGATTTGAAAGAGTTCAATCTTTTCACCCTCTTCATCTACTTCTTCACTATCAATTGATTTGATATAAAATGTTGGAGATATTTTAACGTAGTTTTTTTTATCCAAGTCGTCTGCTTCTTGGAGTTCCTCTTCCACACCTTCCATTAATTTTTCTTCGGCTTCGAGTTCTTTCGGGTCAACAGGAAGTGTTGCTAATTTCGGTGTTTGTAATTCTTCGGGAGTTAGTTTATCATTTTCAACCATCTATTTGTGATTAATATAAAATTATTTTGCGTAAAACTAATCAATCTCAGTGAGAATTGCAAGTAAAAATAAAAAAAGGGGAATGATAACACTCCCCTTTCTCTGTTTACTCAGCTTCCTGAGTTTCGACCTCCACAAGTATTTTATATTTCTCGGTAATTCTATCAATACTTTTTTGATAAGCATGAAGAGGATGACCTTCTTCGGGATACTTGTTTTCGATTTGTGAAAAACTCCTACCTCTCGCTAAACCATAGGCAGCATACATGATTCGTAAATCCTGTCTGTTTGTCTGATGTTTGTAAGTGGCATCACTCGGTGATAACTTTCTTTCACCAACCAATTTTTCAGTTTTTCTCTGATTTTTGTAGAATTTCTGTAATTCAACCATTGCTTTGATATCGGTTTTCATTTTTGCGATATCGATTTTTTCTATTGTTTCCATAATAATGTTTATTAATTTATTTATAATTTGTAATTTACATTTTGTAATACACATTTTGCGTTACGCATTTTATGTAATAATGTTTTTAATTGTTAATTTTTGTTAAAATACCTTGTAAGTAATTGATTTTGTGACTTCATCGCAATTTGCGAATCACGAATCTGGTCAGTATCACACTATTACGGGGGTCGGATGTTAATCTATATGTCTTTCATTGTCTTAAAATTTAGTTGCGACTTTAATTTTTAGTTGCGAGTTTAATTTTCATACTTTTCTTTTAATCTAATATACTCCAAACGCTCTGCTTCCGCAAGATTTCGTTCTTGTTCTTCTTTGTCAAGACGTTCTTCTTCTTCTTTTTCTGCTTTGCGTTCAGCAATAAGTTTGTGAGTCACGTCTTCCTGTGGTAGAAATTGGTCTTGAATATCAACACCGATTTCTTTTTCAATTGATTCGATACTTCTATCATCAGCATCTTCCCATCTTGGGGATTTGTAGTCAGCATAGAGGGTATTAACCCATTCCTGAACTTCTTCTGCGGTTTCAACATCGTGGGTTTCTGTATATGTTCTTCTACAACATCCACAACGGTAACCATTACCTTGTTCATACGTAATTCTGTACATGATTTTCGTTTTTAAGTGCTAATTTTAAATTTGATGTAAATTTTATCATCTCTGGAGTACCATAATAGCAAATAGAGGTCAACTGGTTGTCAATGTCGGGTTCGTGAAAAGCCACAACAGTTGCACCATTGTCCAATAATTTGTAATAAAGTCTTTCGAGTTTTTCTTCGTTGTCCACAGAAAGTGAAACAACATATTCGGATTTTTCAATCCATTCCCTGTGTAATTCGGGATGATGATAGGCAAACCTGCTACTGCTATGAATGGTCTGCGCTAACTGATAACCTGCATCGAGGTCGTTCCTTGTTACTGTTACTAATTTTACCTACTTCATGATAATTGTTTTAATTGTTATTACTTTCGGATATATAAATACTGTTCCTTTTTACTTTATACGACAAAGATATAAAAATGTTACAAAAAAACAAGACTATTTTTTTAAATATGTAATAATTTCTTCATCGAGAAGTTCTGTAAGCCTTTTCATTCCAATTTTAGTGGTAAGATGTCCTGATGGTTGCAGTCCTTCTTCTACTATAAATTCTGAATTCATACATAATATTGGAATTCCTATTTTACATATATCAATTAAATGTAATAATAAATCAACATCTAAATTTAAAATTCTCATAAAATCATTATATTTATGTTCTTCGATTTTATAATCACCGTATCCTTGTAATGTTATATACATAATATTTAAAAATTTATTTGCGATTCTGGCAGGAATCGAACCCGCACAAATTGGATTTAGAGTCCAACGCCTTAACCATTCAGCCACAGAACCATCAGATTTTCATTATATATTAGCATAAGTATATGTTATTTTTTTCTTTTCTAATTCTTTGCGTCTTTTTATGAAATCAAATGCATCTTCAATGGAAGTGAAACGATATTCATCAGGACCGTTATAATATGGATACATAATCTTAGTCCAAAGCAAAAAAACTCTTTTTTGTGGATAATGATAAGTTGTAATGACCCCCGTATCATCCCTCAACTCATGTTCTGTTTTAACTCTCCAATTTTCCATAGGACGTATTATTAAATTAACTTTTTTGAGGGAGTAACGGGGTTCGAACCCGTGACTACTGGTTTTAGAGACCAGCGTTCCACCACTGAACTATACTCCCATTATTCATCATCTATCCCAAATATATGTTTTCTTATTATTGCGTAATTACTAAAACTCAAACACATTGCTTTAAATTCGTTCCCATCTTTCGCCACCTGATAAATGTATTTCTCACCAGTTTTAATTTCACGTTGAAGTTCTCTGGCATTAATTTTCCATTCTTTTCGTTCTTCTGTGGTTGTGTTATCCAGAATAAAAATAAACCCATCACAAATTCGGTCAAATTCCGAAACTGGATAGGTTCGTTTTAATAGTTCAAAATCTTTCATCTAATTCAAACTAATTGTTTTATTATCAAGATTTATCAACGGATTAACTGCTGTAACATAAGGTGTTCCGTGAAGATTATTGTCGAGAATCATTAATACCATGTCATCGAGTTTTTCACCGAGTTCCCATTGGTCTTTTGCACTGGCTTCGATAATTGTATCGTTTACCTTTATTTTACCAAATACCACGGGATTACCATCAGCATCACGTTCTCTTCGGATTGTTCCGTGGAAACATCTGTCCCACCCATTCTTTCCAGCCTTTGCCATAAAGATTTCCGTAATTTGTATTTTTATTTCTTTTCTCATAACTAATTATACGAAAATGATTTGAAAATGTTACAAAAATCAATAAGATAATGCTATCGGATTATACAAATATTCTGATTTTCTATAAAATTCTTGTTCACTAAACGTTTTCAAATTTTTATCCTTATCACTAATAATAGGGTTTTGCACTTCCCAATCAATGTTTAGTTCCTTATCATCAAATCTGATGCCAGTATCGAAATTAGGTGCGTATTCATTATCAACTTTATATTGAAAGATAGCATAACGAGACAATACTACGAAGCCATGCGCAAATCCTCTGGGGATATATAATTGTGATTTATCAAAATTATCTAAAACGAAGGTCTGGTGCTGTCCGAATGTCGGTGAATCTGTTCTGATATCAACAACTACATCGATAATAACACCAGTAATGACTTCAATAATTTTAGCTTGATTACATGGTGGTTTTTGAAAATGTAAACCCCGTAAAACATTTGATTTCGATTTTGATTGATTGATTTGAACTATGTCAAAATGTCCGATGTGGTCATTTAATTTATTGTAATTAAACGATTCATAGAAATAACCACGTTTATCTTTAAAAACAGTGGGTTTGATGATTAATACGTCTTGTAAATTAGTTGTTTCGACAATCATAACCCCAAGTCTTTAAGGATTTCATTAAATTCTTCATCACACCCAATAAAGGTTGTTCTTAAATCGTCAATTGATTTGATTTCTAAGACCGCTTCACCGTATGCGTCTTCGTGTACAACGAATAGTTGATTACGATATTCATCGCTAAGTGGCTTAAATAATGTCATCGCACTGAATTCATCAAATACGGTGACGGCTGTTC
>Ga0307377_10002296_pt1 | contig 22731 bp, 30 predicted proteins | sample TR3MG_FD_202535 | JGI IMG/M metagenome (GOLD analysis project Ga0307377, IMG submission 202535) | Soil microbial communities from Risofladan, Vaasa, Finland - TR-3 | ecosystem: Environmental > Terrestrial > Soil > Coastal area > Acid sulfate soil | place: Finland: Risofladan, Vaasa | collected...
GGATTCGTCGCACCCGCCGGGCTTAGCCCAGCGATAGGACCAGTGGGGGTCTCTTCCTCCACGATGAACGGGTCTTGTCCGGTGCGCTCCGCCGGTTCTTCTGCCTCGAATGCTGCTTCAGCCTGCCGCACTGCAGCGCGGAACGTCTCAGGCTCCATGTCGAAGTCAGCAGCGGAAAGCCCCGCCGTCGCCGAAAGCCCTTGGCGAAGATTGGTGAGCGCAACGTTATATGCAATGTCAGACTGCCGTTCGAGCGCAGCCGCAAGGTCTGTCGCGCCCACGGTGGCAGCAACCGGTCCAAGTACATCGCTGTAAAGCCCGTACAACCCTGTGCCCGCAGCACTCAGCACACCTGCATACCGGTCAAGTGCACCGCCAACCCCACTGCGGACGCTCTCCCCGAACGTCTGGGCTGCAGCGGCCCGCGAATCAACGCCCGCAGGACTCATACCAACCTGCTGGGTAAGAACAGACCGAAGCGCATCAAACTCCCCAGTCATGGGGAGTTCCGTGTTGGTTAGTGTGTTAACGATCCGCCCGTCAGGGTACACGTCAAACGCAACGCCGCCGAACTCGGCCCGAGCAGGTTGGCCTGCGGGTACAGCTGCCGGACCAGTGGGTGTATCTGTACCTCCGCCGCCCGCAAGTGTATCTGCACCCCCGCCACCCGCAAGCGCGGCTGTACCGCCTTGGTTGAACACCGATGGGAACTGTACCCCAGCGCCCGGCGGGGCGGGGAACCCAAGCTCCGGTATGATAACCGACCTCCGCGCGGGCGGTACAGGCGGCCCTTGGACGGGCGACTCGACCCGGTCCCGCCCACGGGGGGCACCGACGCGCACTCCGGCAGGCGGCTCCACATTCAGCGGAACACCGACACCAGTCCGGGTCGGTAACAGCGGGAAGGGGTTCTCCGCCGTCGGGGTGACGAAGTTGTCGACAGGACGCCGTACGCCCGCCGTCGTCGGGGCCGGGCCTGCGGTAGCCGCGCGAGTATACGCCTCAAAAGCAGCGCGCTGCTGCCCCGCCCGGGCCTGTGCCGCTGCGCGGGCGGCCCGCTGCGCCTCGAACTCCTGTTGCGTCCGTGCCTCTTGTGCCTGTGCCAACGCCATACGCTGTTCAGTCTCGCGGGCCGTACGCTGGGCGTTCCGGAACTCTTGTTCGCGCTGCTGGGCGAGGTCCATGGCTTCTGCCGCGCTCGGACCTCCAACACGCCCAAGACCACCAAGGACGTAGTTGCCCCGTCCGACATTCGCTACAGTCAACGCCATGGTTCTTTCCTTTACGCAATGCCGCCGAACAGGTTGGGTGCAGCGCGTGTCACGCCATAGACCAGATCGGCCCGGGCTTGGCGGCCACGCTCGGCGAGGTCTTCATACATCGGAAGCGCCAGCCCGGCATAACGCTCCGGGGCAGAAGTCGGAAGCAACCGCAGGCCCGCCTCCATCAGCGAGGTCTGGGCCCCACGACCACGGGCTTCCTCGGCTGCTGCCGCCGTTGCACCTGTCTGCGTACCACGGATGGCTGCCCGGCGCTGGGCCAAGGACGCCGCGCCCGCATCAAGACCACGGGTCTGCTCGGCAAGCTGCCGCTCCGTGGCGATCTTGGTCTCGGCAAACGCTTGTTGCGGGTTCGGGGCCTGCTGCGCGGCCATCTGCATGAAGTTGTTTGCCTCCCGCACCTGCTGCTCAAACAGTTCTTGGTTGGTCGCAGCGATCTGTTGAAGCTCCTGCTTGCGCAGGTTCACCAGTTCTTCCTCGGCTGCCGATACCCCCGTCATATCGCCGGTAGCAGCGAGCAAGGTGATGCGCGCGAGCGTGGCCGGATCAGTCAGGGCAGCGATACCGGACTGAAGGGCCTTCCGACCAGCGCCCGCTGCAGCGGCAGTGCCTGCCTCCAGATACCCAGCGCCTGCACCGGTTGCCGTGGCTGCCGGTGGCAAAAGACTGGACGCCCCGCCTTGCAAGTAGCCTGCCTGCTGGTACAGCGGAGTACCCGTGGTCATACCCGGCCCGCCAAAAAGCCCACCGCCCACGGACTTCTGTCCTGCGACGAGGGGTTGAGTGCCGCCTGCGGCGAAGGTACCGACTCCCCCCAGCGCAGCGCCGAGTAGAGGGTTGCCTCCTGTGGCTGCAGCGGCTGCTGCCCCGAGGCCAGCCCCCACTGCAGCGGGCCCGAGCGCACTGGAGATACCGATGGCCCCGGCAATAGCCGGAGCGACGAAGGGGACAACAACTGCCGCTACGACCCCTAGAACTTTTTTGACACCCTTCGACATCGCTGCCTCCTATAGCGTCATTCTGACATACGAGCATGATTTGTTAAAGCCAAACTTGCTCCTGTAAACCTTAGCGAGCCGCTCGTTTGCGTAGGCATCCAAGAACTCACACCCGTTGGCTTTCAGCCAGTCCAGAATCAACGCCCAGTAGGCGTTCTTGAACTTCAGCAGCCGCTCACCGCCCATGGCGATGACATCTGCACCCTTGTGGCCGTTCGATTCGTTGAACTGGATCGCTACGACTACCTTGGGTTCTTCTTCCTCTGACCCGACAAAGATCGCGCACTCACCAGCGGCAGCCAGAATGTGGATGTCATCCGGTGTGATGTCCAAGATACCGACCTCGTTGCTTTCGCAAGAGGCTTCAAACATTGGCTCCAGCTTGGGCCAGATGTCGTCGACCTCCTCAGGGGCCAGCAGCTTTATGTGCATCTCACTTGTCATTGTTTTTTACATACTGTTCCAACATGCGGTCAAAGAACTCACGCCCCTTCATATCCACGATATGCTTGGGGATCACGTATTCGCCTGTATGCGCCTCAATAAGTACCGGCTCGCTGTCGGTACCCTGTACCCGTCCGCCTTTCTCAAGCGACTGGATCGGGCGTTGCTGTGCCATCTGTGGAGAACCACCGGCCATCATGTTCTGACCGCCCACACTGGCTTGCGCGGCGCGAGCGGCGATGAGGATGGCGATGATAAGGCCCTGATCGTACTCGGGCGACAGGTCTTGCTCGGTGGCGATACCCTGCTGGATGGCGAACTGGCGAACCTGCGGGTAGAGCGCCGGATCGCGCAGCACCGTGGTGGCCATTTGGACCATCATGTTCAGTTCCTGCTGGGTCAGTTCGCCGCTCATCACGGCCTCGTCGATAGCCTGCCTGATCTGCGCCAGCACCTGCGGGTTGCGGGTGGCGAGGTCTTGGATTTGCATCTCGATCATCTGCGGCGAGATCGGTTCCTGCGGATTTGTCTGCCCGGGCATGGTCATACCGGCGGGGCGCATGGGCTGCCCGCCGGGGCCAATAGCCCCGCCAACTTGATATGACGGAACCTGTCCGAACCCGGCCTGTTGCGGGGCCATAGCCCCGGCGAGCGAGGGCATTGCGCCAGCAAGACCACGGCCCGGGGCCATGACAGGCGGCTGCGGTGCAGCGGCCATAAGCCCCTGCAACACGAGTGGCAGAGTCGTCGGCTGCGCTGCGCGCTGGGAGGGTTGTGCCTGTGTGGCACGCTGGTTGTTGTTCATTGGAGCACGGGCCATGGTTATCCCCTCAGTTGCGTGATGAGCACTTCCACGGTCGCCCGCAGGTTGGCTACGTCGTTGGCGAGCTTCTGTACGTCGGTGATGAGTTGGACGTAATCTTCGAGGATCGGGATGTTCGCCCCGCTGATGGTAGCGCCGCTCCCCTGCGCGCTCACCTGCACCATGGATTGGGCAGGCGGAACAGCCACGGTGAGCCGGGCGCGATTGATGGCCACGCTGGCCAGATCAGGCTCACCGCGCGTGCCGGTCAGCAACTCGATGTTCTCTTTCATCGCATTCAGAAGCTGCGACTGCCACTCCTCGATCCCCACGAGGGGGACCGCCGGAACTGCCGTGTATCTGGGTTGTAACGCCATCAGACTTCCCTCAATCCTGTCGGTGTCTCGGCAATGCGGACCGTCCTCAGCCGCACAGAACCTTCTACACCTACCTCGAATGTATCCGAACGGTACCCGTGAGGCAGACGAAACACTCTGCGACTGTCCAGTTCTTGGGTCAGGACCAGATCGCCATCGACCCATAGCTTGAATGTAACCCCGCCATCAACACTCCACAGAATAGTCGAAGTGCCCCACGTGTCGGTCACGGTGTCCCAGACGGGTGAGGTCGCAGCGTAGTCGGCATCGACCTGTGCCGCGCCGATATTGATCGGGTTCTGGGTGACAATGACCTTGGACTTCCACTCAAACGGCTGGGCAGGCTGGGTCAGGTCATCCCAGAGGTACACGTCACCGTCGGTGCCGGTGGTGTAGAATAGGTTGTTGGTGAGCGGGTCATACCACGTCGCCTCGGGTTGCTGAGCCGTCACGAGGTCCACGAAGAAGCCGCCGACGCGATCATCCCGCTCGAAGCTGATACCGCCTGCCGAGTGCCATGCGAGGTAGGTATCCTTGTACGCCGTGCCGATGAGCGTGGTCGGGTCAAGATCGGCGTTCCACGTGTCGCTGTTGTACAGCAGCCGGGTCGCAAGCTGCGGACCGGTCGTGGTCGAGTAGAGTGCCAGCCCGTCATGGGTGGCGTACATCACTCCAGAACCCATGTTGGCGATGCTGCGCTTGTTCAGACATGGGTACATAGCGGGCATACGGGTCAACGTAAGTACGACAGGGTCGTTACCAGCCACGAGGTACGGGTAGCTCTCGGTGACGACCAGCAGGTAGCCTGAGAACACGGTCAGACCGACGATGTTGAACGGGATTTCCTTTTTGTACACACGCGGCCATGCGTGGTACTGGCCCGGCTCAGAGAAGTAGAGTTCGTTGCCGACGAAACCCACGAGGATGTTGTTATTATACAGCGTCAGGCCCTTGAGGCCCTCCGGCGGCGGGTCGTAGTCGTCCGTCACCAGCGCGTTGAGTAGGCTGGTGACGTTGAAGTCGTCAACGAAGTCATACGACCCGTCGCCCCAGTACCGAGGCGTCGTCGTGCCGGGGTTCTCCGAGACATCGTGGTAGAGTGTGCCGCCCGTGCCACCCGCGCCGACACCACCGGTGTAGACAAAGCGGAAATCATCGAGCACATCCGTGACCTCGCCGCCGGAGACGCCGGTGCTGATCTTGAAGTAGCTGCCCACCGCGAGATTATGGGGTTCAGCTGTCGTGACCGTGGTGCCTGTGACATTCGACACCGTCATAGGGAACCACAGGGTGGCAAGCCGCAGGTATTCGGTATCCGCGACCGTCGAGAGCGTGCGGTAGAGGCGGATGCCACGGATGAAGTTCTGCCCGGCGGGCCGAGCCGTGGGCAGGTTGCTGATCGTGACGGTCTGCCCTTCCTTGATGAACAGTTCGTCCGACGGCTCGGAACCAATCGACTCCTCCTCCCACGGGGTGAACCACGTGTAGAGGTAGCTGCGCGCCTGCGTATCGCCTGCAAGGTCCACGCGCCCGGCGGCGCTCGAAATGGTCGAGACCTGAAAGCCCGGGCTGGTGTAGGTAAAGGTCGTCGAATCAAGCACCGTGATCTTGATCGAGGTGGCGTTCAGGTTCGAGATGTCCCAGTCCACGTTCCCGCTAGTGGTCGCAGCCACCGAGGCCGTGACGGTGAAGGTGTCCGCCGTTGGCGTGGTCACAACCGTGAAGATGTTGGCGGTTGCTGCACCCGAAGTGAACCGCAGCAGGACCTTGGACCCGATGGCCAGACCGTGACCGGTGATCGTCACGGTGATGGTGGTACCGGCCTGACTGTACGTCCCCGAGACGTTGGTGAACCCGCTGATTGTGACGAAGGCACCGGTCTTGAGGCCGTGCGCGGTCGAGGTCGTCATAGTGACAAGGCCACCGGCATCCCGGGCATAGGTCGCCGTCGTCTTGGTGGTGAACGCAGCCTCTACAGCCGTTGGCTTCTGGGTCGGGAGCGGTAGGCCGAGGTCATAGTAATCCACGGGGTAGGGCGCGGCCCCGGTCGTGGCCAGCAAATAGTTGGAGACCTTGGGAGCGCCGTCGCCGGTGTAGTAGAACCGCTGCTCCTCGACGTTCTCGGACCCGGCGGGCGTGGCAACGTCCACATCCTTGTCCCACACAAGCCACTCCGGTTCATCCGTCGATGGGTTGTAGAGAGCGTGCAGCGTCACCGGGGCGGCACCGGTCAGCCCGTGGTTGCCCACGACCACCGGCTGAGGGTAAGGGATCAAGTCGCCAGAATACAACTTGACGTTGGTCGCAACCTGCGCGGCCATATCGGGAAGCAGCTCCGGCGCGATGCGCGGAGCCTTACCGAGAAACCTCTGGAGCTTGATCCCTGCCATCTCTTATTTCTTTTTCTTCGCCGCTTCTTTCTTCGCGCACTTGCCTGCGGCCCGACACTTCATCGGGCTAGGGCAAGAGGCGCATGGTTTGAACACCATACCACCTTTTTTGTACGACATGGGCTTCTTCTTTTTGTCCATCATGGCTTTATCCTCGCGCTATGAGTTTTGCTAGTGTCTGCGGCCCAACAACACCATCGGCTACAAGACCGTCGGCTGCCTGCCACTCCTTTACCTTGGCCTCAGTATTGGGGCCAAAGGCTCCGTCAGCGATGAGGCCTAGTTTGCGCTGAAGCCGCTTCACTGCATCACCGGTGCTACCCTTACGCAGCGTTTCGGTGACTGTCGCCCGGGGGGGAATCTCGCCCATCAACGCTTGCATTGCCACACTAAACCGCAAACGGCGGTCAGCCAGTCCGATGTCGCCGCCGTTGATACGCTTGGTCAGCGCAGCCACGGCACCCGTGTCGGCAACAGGGTTGAGGTTGTTCGTGTTCCAGAACCACAGAGCGGACGCCAGTGCGCCCTCCTTGGTCTCGATCCAGTCGGACGCCTGTTCTGGCGTCATGTCGTAGTCCTTGGCAAAGCGAGCATAGTTGTTACGCCCGGTCAATTGCTTGAGACCACGGCCACGAAAGCGCCAGCCGTCACCCGGCTGTGTATTACCCAGCGCACCCGACTTGCTGCGGAACTCATCCATGTAGACGTAGTTCGCGATCTTTTCGGGATTGCGCGCATATTCAGCAGCGTTGCGCTTGCCCGGCCCGAAGTAGCGACCGAACACCCGCTCCAGAGCCTGCTGCGAGTAGTTCAGGTTTTCTTCCAGTGCAGTGAAGTCGCGTGACTCGTGGGCGCACTGAGAGATGAACGCAGCAACCCGCAGCGAAGTGGTGATCTCGTACTTGGGTAGGGCTTTGTTCAGTTCGTCACACCACTCTGCCACCTCTTTGTTGGTGGGCAGCATGGCGGAAAGTTGTTCGACGGTGAGTTTTATTTGGAAACGCCTTTCTGCTTTTCGTAGGTGCGCAGACCACCGAGGCCCAACATGCCCATGAGGACAGTCATCAGAGATGTCATGTCGAACTGGGGCAGATCACTTGGGTGCAGCCCAGTGACGTTGAAGGTAACGAGCACAAACACCAAGAAAGGTTGCAGCACGAAGTGGTAGGCAAAGGCGCTAGCGCAAATCCAACCAACAGCCGGACGCCAGCCGCCCTTGAACAAAGAGCCAGATGCAGCCTCTGCCTTGTTCACTTCGATCTGCGCAAGGGCTAAATCCTGCGCGTGGCGATCTGCCATCGTGGCAAGTTCATGCGCAAGCTGCGCTTTCTGGTCCTTGTCCTCGATGAATTTATCCAAGAGACTCGTTACAGGTTCGATGAGTTTTCCGATCATTTGTTTGACTCCATCGCGTTGATCGTAATTGGGTCCATTTTTCATGCTAACTTTAGCAAGATCGCCACCAGCATAGAGATGATAGCCCCGGCTGAAGCAACAAGCAGCGCCTCGACACGCTTGATGCGGATGAACAGTTCTTTGAATTGAATACGCGTCTCGGTTTTCAGTGTCGTCACATCCCGGTCGATCTGCTCGAGCTTAGGCTCAATTCTATCAAGGCGCTTATGCGCTTCAGCAACAGTGTTCATCTATCACTCCGGCGTTTTGTCGGCAGGCAGCGGCTCGTTGCCCCCGGCCAGCCATTCCAGATACTCGGCGTAGTCCGTGTTGGCGGGGTCGAAGGGGATGAAGGCGTTGTTGAACCATCCGCGAAGGCGTTGCCAAGTTGGGCGAGGTCAAATGCTTTCGATGTCATGCCAGCCTCCTATTAGGCAAGCAGCGCGTCGAGCGTCAGAGCCTTGAGCGCGTCAGGGGTGGCAGCGCCAGCGATCCGAGCATCCGCAGTCACATCGCGCAGTGCCTGCTTGACCGACACAATGGCTTGCTGTGCAGCGGTGTCGCCTTCTTCCAGCGCCTTCATGTAGTCAACGTCCAGCGCAGACAGACGCGGTGCGCGCTCTGCCCGCAGGTTGTCGCGGTGGATGCCACGCGCAGCGGTCATGTCGATCTCGACAGCCGCGCCGTTGAATTGCCAAGCGCCACGAAACACGCGGTCGGCAGGGACAGTCAGCGAGCCCGCATCGCGGATGTCGCCGTTGATGTTGATAAGTGACTGAACCATATTATGCGGCCTCCTGGATTGGGTTGTCTTGATTGATCCGCCATGCGTTGCGATAGGTTCGATCAGAAGGAACCATATCAACCGGGACGATCCGCAAGATGCACCTGTTGCCTGCATAGTCACGCCACACAGCGGGCGGAATGTCCTTTTGAATTAGATATTCGACGGCCTGTTCCTCGGTCATAGCACCGATGGGTTCAGCGTAGGGGTGTTCCTTGGGCTGGCCATCGGGCACGTCTTGATCGCGCAAATAGGCGTCGATGGGCGGCAGGATGCCACCTTCTAGTGCTGCGGCCATCCAATTCGGGTCAGGCACAAGCACAGCGGCAGCCGCATCTGGATTTGACGGGTCTTCGAATAGCACACGGTGCTTGCTTTGCACAGGTGCAAGGCGGCTCTTGGCTTCTGCTAGGCGGTCCCAGAGATGGCTCATGCGAGGTCTCCGTCGACCGAAAATAAAGTGATAAAACAATCAAGGACGCCCATGCCAGAGCTTGTGCCGATGCTGTACCCTGAAATAAAGTTTGTTGCTGAGACCGAATAGGCCAGAGTAGAGCCCGTTGGAAAGTTCCAATAGGCAGTCGTTGAAGTTGACGACTGCCTACCAGCTGCGCCTTTAGCAGCGTAGTTGGCATTGGCAAAGGCTGCGCTATAATTTGCCGTGAAGTCACCTGTTGCATTATCAGTAAGAGAGGACAGATTAAGACTGTCACGAACAGATGGAACAGTTCCATCATAATTTGCCCAAGCTTTCGCGCTGCCATTGATAACCGTAGTGGTAGGGACCGAGTTAGTCCCATCGGATAGGTCCGTTGTCGTTACCTCATCAAACCAGCCTTCGGCCCAGCGGTTTGCCGTGCTGCCAATGTCGCGGCTGCTGTCCGCATCCGGTATGATATCTTCATCGACCGCAGCTAGATTTGCTGCGGCCAGCGCGTCAATAGCGGCCTTGACATCTGCGGGGGATGGAACGCCTGCCTCGGTAGCAGTCCCGGCCTCCCAAGCAGCCGTGGCGTGATCCAGTGCCCCGTCCAGCAGGTTCAATTCCGCCGCCGTGGCAGTCAGGCCAAGATTGACCAGCGCCGTGGCTGCGCTTGCGAGATCGGAGAGGTTGTTCGCCCGGTGCGCATACCGGTCATCATTCTGAACAGCGGCGGTGCCAAGACCAAGTGTCGTACGAGCCGCCGCCGCGTCGGCGTCGTCGATTAGAGTACCACCAAACGCAGATATGGCCGAAGTCTCAACCTTGTCAGAGTTGAGGTTGTTGAAGTTACCGTCCACCTCGGCGTTGGTGAGTGGCGACCCCTTACCTGCGCGGGTTGTGATCGTGGTCATGGGTCACCTCACGTAGCTGCCAGAGTGATGGTCCACGTGATCTGCAGCGTGTCCGCAGCCTGCTTGTTCACGACCGGGAAAACAGTGCGGCAGAGCATGGTGCCCGCCGACAAGGCGTTAAAAATGCCCGCCTCGGTGACCGCGCCGGTACCCTCACCGGGGTCAAACGTCGCAGAATAGACAACGCTTTCGCTAATCGTCCCGGTCAGCGTGGAACTGTCCAACGCTTTCCTCGCCCCAAGTAACGAACCGAGGTCGGTGTCGCCCGCAGCCACCGCAACCGTCCCCGAACCCAGCGCCATGTGGGACATGGCAGCGGGAGGCGGGTCGATCATGCGCCCAGCAATGTAACCTACGCCCGTATTGACGACGAGGTTCCGCACTTCCCGCATGTCCTTGAGCTTGCCGCTGCCGTCTCTGAGCACTATGGTCAGGTGGCCTGCCAAGCCGAGCTTATCGCGTGGGTTCATTTGGTGGCTCCTCAGAAAGTCAGGGATGTCCCGACATAGCCCTCAGCGAAATAGTCGAATGCGCAGTAATCCTGCATCCGCAGCGATCCACTATCCGCGACGGCTGGCGCGTCTATAATAACAGCGTTGGCCCGGCGCGCAACTGTTTCCGCTGCGCCGGCCCCATCAGCCAAATCCTTGGCCGAAGTAACATCCTGCTCGTCGACGACGCCAACATCATCAGCGCGGCCCTTTCGCACCTCCAGCACAAACGATGAAATCGTGTACCCGAACTGGACGTAATCCTCGGCGAAATAGCTTCCGCCCTCGGTTGACGCCGTCAGGCTGTCGTTGACCACCAACCGTTTGATAAACCGCCCGGTAGCGGCTTTGATGCGGATATACGGCACCGCTATAGACATACGGAACGCCGCGACCGAGGTCGTAGTCTTGAGCCGCACCGCCCGGACAAGCGCGCGGATACGGTCGTTATCCGTATAGAGCTTCACGCATAGTCCTCACGCAACCGGAACTTCAGGGTGTCGTAGACCGTCTGGCGAACGCCCGTCGCCAACACGACCTCGATCTCGCCCTCATAATCGCCGGGGTCTTGGTCAAGGTCAGTCGCCCCCCACACCACGGTGGCCAGTCCCTGCGTGGCGGTAGAGACGGGGATAACCAGCGCCCGGCTGAACAGGGTCACCCCTGTGGCTTCGGAGCGGAAGTGCAGCGCCGCCGTCGCACCGGACAAGTTGATCGGGTCGCCCGTCACCTCGTCGGTCAGTGTAACCTGCACCTGTGGGCCTGTGTCGCCCTGCACCAACCGGATGCGGGTGTCCATAAACCGTGCGTCCATGCTGACCTCCTATGCAAAGCGTGGGGCGCGCGCCGTCAGCGCCGCCCTCATATGGCCAAGGTTCGCATGTGCCCGGTACTCCATGACCCGGGCGAGGAACTGCTTCGCGTGGTACGAAGCCAACTCGCGGTCGAGCCATGGCGTGTTGGGCAGTACGAGCAAGTCTTGGAGGGCCTTGCTGACGATGGCGTCCTCCAACTCATCCATCACCGCCTCGTCCATATCGCTGGCGGAGCGAGTGGGCTTCAGCGCGTAGATCATGCGCAGCGTGTACGTCTCGGCGGCATCGGGCGGCGGCAGTACGAGATACTGCGTCGGTGCGACCTGCGTGAGGCAACGGGGCTGGCTGCCGTTATCGGCGATGTCCTGCGTCGTCGTAGAGGCCCGGACCCAACCGGGGAACAGTCTGGCCGCCGTCTCCAATGCGATCGGGGCGAGCGTCTCGTTCTCGTTCAGGGCGGTGTGCAGCAGCGCCGCGATGTCCGTGTCGGTCGGGAGGTTGTAATCGTAGCGGTAGGTGCCCGGGACCAAGCTGAACGCAGGCTGCTCGTAGCGCCATGCCAGCGTCCGCTCGCACGTCACGCGCGCCGCGTTCCGGGTGTACTGGACGATCAGGGGCAGTGAGCAGCCGGGAACGCTGGGGTTGATCCGGGCGGCGAGCGAGGCAAACGTACGACGGGCCATCAGACAACACCTCCACGGGGCATACCGGCCATCTCGGTGTCCGTGATCTCACGGGCCTGCAACGAGGTGCCCAAGCTCTGGGTGAATGAATCGAGGAACAGCTTCGCGCGCCCCGAGTTGACGTGTTCGTCGTCAATCGACGAGGCAAGGAAGACCGCGCCGTCGACCACGGACGGGAAGTACGCCTCCGGCAGCACCGTGATCTCCTCGGCAAGGGTGTAATCCGTAGGGACCTTCGCATACTCGCCGAGCAGCACAACACCCGGGATTGGGCGCGGGTACAGGAAGTATTTGTTGGCGTTGCGGACATGCCGCATGTAGTTGTACGGCGTCCCGGGCGGATCAGACACCCAGTTCGGATACCCCTGATCCATGGTTTCCCGGTTCACCTCGGTTACGGTGTTGCCGTTCTTCACCTGATAGATTTCAATCAGGCGCAGCGCGTCCGTCGGGAGCGACTGCAGAGCGGTGTTGGCCGTGGTCGTGATCTCACCATAATGGGCAAACAGATCGGGCCGCAGGACCGCCATGCGCTTGAGCGTCTGGTTGACAAAGCCGAGAAGCTCCGCATCCGAATAACGCTGCGGCGCACGGCTGTCGCCAACAAGCCTGCGGACTTCGGAGATGATCTCGGCTGGTGTCATCCGGGCAGACCTTGCGATGCGTCAGCCGAAAGCTCCGGCGACGTGGCGGGCGGCGCGTCGTCCACCTGATCCTCGGGCGTGGAGAAATCCACGGCGGCGGTCTTGGTCTTGGCGCGCCTTTGTTTGACTTTTTCGACCTGCTCAGGTTTCACGAAACGCTCGGGGAAGGCTTCTTCCTCGGTCACTTCCACGCACTTCGGGTTTTTGGCGAGGATCGGGTTCCACCCGTAGATGAACCCATCGACTTTGTTGCGCAGATACTTGGTGGTCATTGTGACTTCCTCTTTCCAGATGGCGTTACCGGCCATGATTTGCGGGTCGAACTTGTCTTCTTCGCGGCCATGGACCGCTTTTCAGCGGCGGTCATTTTAGCGGCGGCCTTGGCGGGTCTACAAGCCGGATAGGAGCGGCTGGACTTCTCGCCACCGGAGCGACCGCAGGGCTTGCCGGTCTTCACATCGACCCACTTTTCCCCGAACCATTTGCCCAACCCGCCCTTGCTCATTTCTTCACCCGGTTGTCCGGACCACGCCAGCCACCGCCCCGCTTCTTGTACTCCTTCGAGGCCCACGCATTGGCGTAGGCAGAGGGGTACACGTCAAACTTCTTCTTGGCCCCAGCTTTCACGCGAGACCAGAGGGCCGGGTTGGTGGGCTTGGGGCTGCTCTTGTCTGCCATGTCAGCACTTCCACGCTCTCAGAGACTTGTTTATCCGGCTGTTCGGGTCGCGCTTGGTCTTCTCGCTGGTCAGCTTCTTCTTCATCCCTTCCATCCGGGCGCAGAAGCTGGCGCGGCGGCCCTTGTCCTCCTTGGTCTTCGGGTTCGGCGCGGGGGGCTTGAGGTTCATACCCTGTTTCTTTGCCGATGCGCGCCCTTTCGCGTTCAGACCACCCTTGGGGTCTTTGCCTTCCTTGCGCTGCCACGCCGGAGATTTAGCCATCAGCTTGTGACCCCCTTGATGACGGCGAAGCTGAGCACCAGCGTGTCGGTGCCAGCCGCAGGAAGCGTGCCGTTGTCGTTGTTCCCGATGGAGATTGTGCAGGACCCGGCGCTGACGCTCGTCACAGCAATGGTGTAGTACTTCCGGGTCGCGGCATCTGCGCCGGACTTGATGTTTACGATCACAACATCTGTCGCGGCAATCTCGCTGTTGGTTAGGGTGAACTCGTCTGCCTCATGTCCGGCGAGTGACCCGGCGACGAGTGTGATCGCCCCACAGGCTTGGTTCAGCGTCACACCGGTCGTGCGGCTGGTAAGCTGTGTGACCGTGCCCCCGGCACCGGTAGCGTACCCCGCACCCTGCGTGGCAAGTACCGTCGATCCACGGATGGTCGAAACTGCCGTCGCGCCAATGGTTGTCCCGTCGATGGCTCCGCCGTCGATGTCCACCTTTGGGAGGTTCACCTCGCCCGTGCCCTTGGGCGTGATGTCGATGTCGATGTCGGTATCTGTACCGTCAGCCGTCAGTGCCTGTCCTGCAAGCGTAAGACCCGCGTCCAATGTATCCGTGAAGAACGAGGTCGCGGTGATCGAGGTGATACCGTTAAAGGTACCAGTAAACGTCACGCCGCTGATAGAGCCGCCGGTGACGTTGATGTTCGAGATATTGACAGAGCCTGTGCCGTTCGGCGCGAGGATCAGATTCCCGTTCGCGTCCGTCGTGGCAATCGTGTTGCCATCGAACGACAAGTTGTCAGTGGTTACGGCACCTGTGCCGTTAGGTGTAAGCTCGATGTCACCATTGGTGTCCGTCGAAGAAATGGTGTTGCCGTCGAACTGGATGTTGTCCACAGAAACGGACTGCGTACCAACCTTGAGGGCTGTCGCCACGCCAGTACCGCCGTAGACAACTTTTTCCGTCGCCGCAGGACCATCGTCGACATGGAGGAGTTGGTCGAACGTCGCGCTGATATTTGAGCCCGTTAGGTTTATGGGCATGGGCGGGGTCCTCTCGTAAGGTGAGGCAGGCCCCGAAGGGCCTGCTCATTAGCTCGGGGTTACGGCGTTTGTACCATCAGCATCGACCCAAGTTGAGTTGGCGTTTGCGCCAGTCGCAACCTTGAGCTTGCTGTTGGTCACATCGAACACGACGGTTCCGGCAACCTTGCCAGTCGTGTTCACCGCATTAGCGATAGCCGCGATATTTGCCGCTGTCGCCGTGCGAAGCTGGATGTAGCCAGCCGTCGCAACTACGTTACCGGTCAACGTACCTGCAAGGGTACCGCCCGTCACCGTCACGTTGTAGAGCGTACCACCGTTAATAGTGGCATTGTCCTGCGTTACTCCGCGATAGACACCCATCTTAGCCTCCTGAGTTGGGGGTGGGGGCCGAAGCCCCCACCATTAGTTACAGTCAGCCACGATGGCCCAGACCTTCATCACCGCCGTATCCGCCGCGTTCACGGTCGTCACGTCGATAGTGTCGGCAGCACCGTAGTACTTACCGAACCCGAAGGCAGGGGATAGCGTGTTCGGGGCACCTTCAACCAGCGTAACCGTCGTGGACGAGTAGCCAGCTGCGGTGTTGGCGTTCACACCATCGAGGAAGCCATCCGGGTCAACCCCGTCGCCCACGTCGATAGTCAGCGTGCCGCCCTCGGCGGTGGTCACGTCCAGACCGACAGCCAGAACTTGCGTCTTAGCTGGAATCTGGATGACCTCGAGTACGTCACCCCCCGTTAACGCAGTGGCACCAGCGGCAGCACGTGCTGCCGTGATGGCTGCGAAGTCGAGTTCTACTTCGAGCTTCAGGACCGCACCGATACCCTTGGCGGGGTAGGCGGCAACGCCTTTGTTGAAGCCCAGCGAGTCAGTGTAAGTAGTCATGCGTCATCCCTCCTTACGAGAACGAAATGACGGCCTGAGCAAGAGCTTCCGGCTTCACAACTTTGTAGCCGTAGACTTGCAGACCGCGAACGATGTTGCCGAAGGTCGACTCGGAGCGGATGGTTTCCATCTCGGTCATCTGAGACGCGAAGGTGAAACCCATCTTGTGGCCAGCGATGAGGCTGTACTTACCGCTCGATACGTTCAGGTTGTGCGACACGTAGACCGTGAAACGGTCGATCATGCCGAGACGCCCATTACGTAGGACCGAAGTGCCATCGCCAGAGAGCGATGCGTCCTTGAGTTCCGACTTCTTGATGAGGTTAGCCAGCTTCGCCGGAATAACAACATAGCGGTCAGATTCAGGAACGTTTGCTTCGTCCAGAACAGTGCCCATGTCGACAAGCAGATCGACAACAGCAGTGGTCGAGGACGCACCGTCCTTGGTGACGACCAGCGGTGAGCCGGTAGTGCCAAGGTTGAACGAGGCCGACTGCTCGCCTGCGGTTGCACCTTTGTTGGTGGCCGCAATGTCGGGCAACATATCGGTCAACACGCGCTGGTCGATCTTGATCTTCATACGCTCAGAAGCGTCTTTGGACCAAGTGTCCATGAGGTTGATATCCGACTGGATGCGATCAACATCGTCCTCAACGCAGGCGAAGTACTCGCCCTTGTCGATGACAAGCTGCAGCTTCGGCTTGTCAGGGTTTTCAACGGTCAGAGTTTGACCTTTGACGTAATCCCGAATGGTGATTTCCGGGGTGGTACGGATGTTAACCGTATCACCGAAAGAGCGGATTTCACCTTCGTAATCGGTGTTCGAGATCGCGGACAGCACGGTGGCGTCGTAGAAATTCTCGATCAGTTTACCCGACCAAATTTCGGGGATGAAGTTGCCGCTGTAGTTGGGGCGGCCACCCGATACGGGGTAGGACATGATTTATCTCCTGTGGATCATGCAGTGACTATGCGACCTTCCCGCTGTGCAGCGAAAATGTCACGTTCGATGCGGTCACGCTCATCTTCCCGCCCTTTATACTTCCCCTTCTGCACATCAGTGAAGAAGTTTTTGATGTCATCAGAGGAGTATGTCTTGGGTTCGCCTGCGGCGCGAGATGTCCCAGAGCGTCCACGCCCCGGGGCCACCTGCTTCTCAAGCTGAGAAGGCTGAGCCGTCCGATTAGTCTGAGCATCCGGTACACCAGACAACCCTTTCCAAGCGGAGAAGAAATTCGCCACCCGACGGACATCCAGACTACGCTGAGCGTCATCCAGATAGGTCTGGCGCGGAATACCCGTGAGCGGATCGACTTCCAACAGCCACGACTGGAAGTCGCGGTTGGTGTTTACGTCCTGCCAGTCAGGTACAGCCGTCTGTAGGTCCGCCCAAAACCGCTGTTCCTCTGACACGGCATGGCTCCGCGAAAGCTGGTGGACCTGAGGGACCACGGTGCCTTGCATCTGCCGCACCAAATGCCTGAGTTCGTTGATCTCGGAGTCCTTAGAGGACATCTCCTCGCGGAAAACTCTCCGCATTACATCGATTGAGTCGCCGTAATCTTCCACGTCTTGCGCGGTAACGAGCTTTTCCATGGGAGCCTGTGGCTTCACAGGCGCGGCATTCATCGAAGCGATCAACTGTTCAAGCTGCTGAACACGGTTGGTAAGCTCACGCCTATCAGCGTGAAGCCGGGGAACCTCGGCGTTGTACATACCCTGCAGGGTCTTGTACTTCTGCTCAAGGGTCTTCTCAGTCTTGTCGCCTTCAGGCTGCTCTTTTGCCGTGGGCGCGGGTGCTTCCTTCGCTACACTGTCGGCGTTTCTGCCCTGTGATACATCCTCAACACCTTCCTGTTCAGGTTCGGTCGTATCGACCGCCTGTCCATTCTCTGCGTTGAGTTCTTCGTACAGTTTGTTAACTGCCTCAGACTGTTTGCGAACTTGCGCTGGTAGTGCCATAGTGAACGCTCCTATCGGTGTGCGTAATCAACAGCTATCCATGTTTGGATTCTGCCGCGAGGTCAGGGGATTTTTCCATAAGATCACGAAGCTCTTTCAGAACCTGACACCGCCCCTGTGCAAGTGCCACGTTCTGACCAACACTGGGTAGCTGCTCCATCTCATGGCGACACCAACCGTCGATCCACTGATGGACCTCGGGAAACTGGCGCACCGTCAGAGCTAGAGCTTTGACTACTCTGGGGTCAGGGCGCTTCATCCTGCACCCCCAGTGTCACGATTCATCACGGTGTTTGCCTGCTGCCCGCCCATAGGCATACCGCCCGGTAGGGTGGGCGTCGGCGCACCGGCTTGTTGTCCGCCCTGCGTAGCCTGCATGGCCGCAACCTGCGCGGCCAGTTTCTGCTCGTGGGACATCTTCTCCCGCGACGGGATGATCTCATCGACCGGCATCTGCAGGCCCTTGGCGACTTCGCGCAGGATAGCCGCACGCCCGGTGGGACCCATGATCTCGATGTCGATGGGGTTGGCCGTGGCGTTGAGGAACTCGACGCGGCGGATGTTGACCGTCTCCTTGACCGCGAGGTTGATCGCCCCGCGTGGCACGATCTCCACGTCGCCCTTAATCGACTCGTCGGGATCGTAGCGCATGTTGTAGACGAACTGCCGCTTGACCACGGGGTGAATGATGTCGTTGTCGATGTGCATCACCACCTGCCGGATACCCTTGCCCGCCGACCCCATCAGCATGGACAAGCCCGAGGCTGTGCGCCCGGCCCCCTGCACGTTGGTGTCGCCGTAGATGTAGGCCGGTATGCCGCTGTGGTCGTCCGCCATCCGCGAGAACCGGTCGTAGACGCCCATCAACTCGTTGGCACGTGAATCCGGCTGCGAGAAGCGCACGGCAGGCGCACTCGACCCGAGCGGGTCGTTCATCGTCTGCCAGATTTTCCACGGGTGAAGCTGGGTGATGTCCTCGTTGGGCGGGATGCGCTCGAGGTTGACCTCGACCTGCGGGCCGGAGGCGATGGCCATGTTGTTCACGAGCGCCCGGGCTGCCGCGTTACAGATATTTTGGACATCTTCGATGATCTCGGGGATGCCCTTGCCCCAGAATGCCCCGGGCTGCTTGATGAAGCTCGTCTTGGCATAGGGCTTTTCGCCCAGCGGGTCGTAGTTCAGCACCGCCTTGATGACGTAGTTCCCCACGACCCAGACATTGGCGTCGTACTCCCGCGCCGCATCCGGCACTTCCTCGTCGCTCAGGCCCCACTCGCGGAGCATCTCGCCGTTGACCTTGCCCCAGAACTCCAGAGCATCGAACATGTCGGTCGGACGCATCTCGGTGTAGTACAGCCGCTCCTGCTCGTCCTTCCCCTCAAGCCCCTCGCTGATCCACGACTGCCCGTTGCCGATCTCCAGCACTTTGCGGATAGCCTCGTCGTCGTAGCCCGGCACACCGATCAGGTCCGCCAGTTCCATCCGGCTCATGTGGTGGTGCTCGAAGACATACCCGTCGTCGATGTGCCGGATGCCCGGCTCTGGGTACATGCGGAAGGGATCGACCCGCTCAAACTCCGGCCCAAGCCGCTCTGTGGCCTCGACGACCGTGGTCCCGTTGACCTTGTTATACCCCAGCACCCGCTGGCGGCGCACCACTGGCCCCTTCACAAAGGCAGCCGGGAAGGTCACGAGGTCAGTGATGAACTCGTTGAACGCCTCAGACCACCCGCCCTGCTCGAACTGATCCTCGATCTTGTACTTCATCTTGTCGGCGCGGTTCTGCGCCTCCTGCAGCACCCGGAACCGGTAGTCCTGCGCGACCATCTCGCGTAGTTCGGTCATCTCCTCCACCGTAGGGGCCTGCCCCCGCGACTGAAGCATCTCGACAACCTTGGCCCCGAACGCCTGTTCGATCTCGGTGTCAGTGTCCGGTGACAGGTCAGGGATGGTCGTCGGGTTCAAATCCCACGGCGGCATCCCTTGGTCGAGCATGATGTCCCGCAGCCAACTCTCAGCGGCCCGGCACTTCACCTCGGTAATCATCATATAGACCTCGGAACCACCTTGGTTCCTGATCTGACTCATCTTGTCCGCTTCGTACTCACCGTTGCGCTGCCGCATGGCGCGCAACATGATGTCTTCGATGGGCTTCTTGGCGATGCGTGCGGCGTCCCAGCACTCGCGCAGATACGCCGTCAGGCCGAGGATGAGAGGGGTGTTCTGCCGTGCCTGTAGCTCACGATCAATCCGCTCACGTTCCTGCCGGTCGAGAGCTTCATTATTAACTACGCGAAGAATTGTCAGGCCAGCCATTGGGTACCTCTCAGGTGTAATATACACACCAACCTATTTCACGGCAAGCCAAAGAAAAAACCCCGCCGGGGGAGGACCGGCGGGGCAAGTCAGTCGTATCGAGCAAGTTCCAACGAGTAGCGTTGAGACCTTGTGACACGAGTTGCATACTATGTCCAGCCGAGGGATGCAACAGGTTTTACCTCCCTCCGCTGTATCATGTGCTGCCCCTCCCCTGCGGACGCTATATGTAGCATCAGGTACTGAAGTGCTTCGGCCACGTGGCTGTGTTTGTTCTTGTCGATCCCGCCGTTCTTGTCGAACCGGTAGCCGCCCATCATGGCAGCCTTGAGCCGCGTGCAGCGTGGGTCGAGCAGAAACGCAGGGTCGCCGTCCACCTGCCGCATGAGGTAGTCGTCCACGGCGTTGATCCGCGCACTGACCTTGTTGGTCTTGGCCGGGATGACCCGCAGCCCCTCGGCCTTGATGATGTCCACTGCCGACCGCTCGTCGGTCTGCGCCCGCTGCACACCCGCCGGGTCCACCACGATGAGGACCGGCGCACCGGAGAAGCGTTCATATAGCAGGGGTTTGAGCATCGTGCGGACGAAGCGTTGAATCCCCATGTCGAAGCTCACAAGCTCGTCGAGAACCAAGGCCCGCCCGCGAGGGTCCTGTTGCCCCAGAACCGCCGCCGGGGTCAAGCCCAAGTCGACCCCCACGATGAGTGGCCGCACCCCATTCAGCAGTGGTCTGAGCGTCTGGCTGGCCATGTGGTAATCCGGGCGGAAGTACTGGTAGACCGGTTGCCCGTTGCTGCTCAGCCCGTACTCTCCGTCGATGAAGACCCGGATGTACTCCTCCGAGCGACCCTGTGTGTCGTAGTACCCATCCGGCAGGTTCTCGATGTTCTCGGCGTAGACGCTCCGCCCCGAGGGTTGCTTGAACACATCCCACCCGTTGTTGTTCGGTGAGACGCCGTCCTTGGGGTCGAGGCGTTCGAGTTGGTAGTACCACCATGTGTCCATGGTTGGCGGGTTGGTATCCCCCCACATTCCGAACCACGTCGGTCCACCGTCCTTGGAGGACGGGAATCGCCCAATACGTTTCGACATGGCGTCGACGATCTCGGGGTGGATGTCCCTGCACTCGTTGAACCACGCGAACGTAAGCTCCAGCGAGTTGAGGTTGGCCACGTCGTCGGCGTCGTCCAGCGCCCGGAACATGATCTCGCACTCGATGTCGCCCACCTCGAAGAAGTAGGTCTTGGTGGTGCGCATGTACCGCCCACACACCCCCGGCGGGAACCAGTCGAGGAACGTCTTGATTGTCGTGTCCTGAAGTTGGCGTGCCGTCTCACGGACGATAGCCGCCCGCGTCCTGCGCTTGCCGGTATTGGCATCTGGCTCCTGCAGCGCCGCCCGGCGGATGATCTCGAAGCTGCATGACACGGACTTGCCCGAGTTATGATGGATCGCCCCATCCACCGTAACGTAGTTGTTTGTGTCAAGTACCTGCATGTCCCAGTAAGACCGCTTGACGGCCTCCCGGGTAACCGATACGATGGCCCCGTCGGATATGGAGGGAATGTCCAATGGGTGAGAACACGAAGAAGATTGTGGCTCTGGCAGACGGCACTCGTACGTCTGCGGAGATAGCCGGGCTTGTTGGTCTGACACCACGCTATGTCCGTAAGGTCCTGCTAAGGCTAGACCTTCCACGCCGGGGAGAAGGCGCACAACCGGGTGCAGCAAACCATCAATACAAGACAGGGCGGCGTATAGACTTTGACGGGTACGTTCTTGTAACCGCCCCATCAGACCACCCCTACGCCCGCCAGCGGACCAATCGCGCCGGTAAGCTGATTTATGAACATCGTCTGGTGATTGAACAAAAGCTAGGTCGGTACCTTCTTCCCGAAGAAGTTGTAGACCACGTTGACGGGCTGACTCTGCATAACGCACCAGACAATCTACGGCTGTTCTCGTCGAACGCGGAGCATCTTGCAGCGACAACGGTTGGCCGCACAAAACTTTGGTCAGCGCAGGGATATCAGAACATAGGGACAAGGACTGACCGGGGCAAAGTGATCCAACAGGTAGATAGCTATGGTCAGCGGCGTAAGTCCGGTGATGTTCGTTTGCGGCAAATACTCCTTGCGGCGTTATCACTTGAAGCAGATAGTCCGTACCTTTTGGGAACGCACCACCACACCAAGAAAGCTGGAATCGACATGTCTTGTCGCTCCACGATACAACGCGCATTGGACGATCTATACGCCAGATGGGTATAGGCCCATACTCGGTAAGCACCAAAGTGTCGGGTGCAACGCACCCAACGGGGCCCATCAGCACGCGCATCTTCGCGTCCGACTCCATGAACTTCTGCCCGGTGGGCGGTGGGGTGTAGTCGATTTCCAGTGACATCAGTCGCACCCCATAACGATCTTATCACCCACGTACGTACTCCTTCACCAGCATCACCACGATTTCCCTCGGGCGTCCTTTTGGGCGTCTGTGCGTTCTGCCACGTGGGGGGACGATCTTCGTCCGGTACGAGTGGCCTTCGCTTTCAAGCGCAGCGCGTAGGTCTTCATGCTCTCGTAGCGTTTGGAGACGGACCGCCGGAGACCCTTCATAGTCGCTGTCAAAACATGTCAGGATCGAGTTCAATGGCTTCGCCCTCCACGTCCGCCGTGAGGGTCATGGGCGGCGCGTTGTTCCCGAAGTTGATGTTGATCTTCACCCCACCGGCGGCACCACCGGGGGCCTCGTCCGTCTTGGTCTCCAGCCCCGCCCACTTCACCGTGGATTTGATGAGGTCGGCCTTCACCGCCGGAGACACATCCGGGCTGTGGATCAATCCCCAAGACGTTGTGAGGAGCTCCTCGGCCTGTGCCCGGGCCTTGAGTTTGAAGGTCAGCCCCTTCTCGCGGATGTCGTCGCGGTAGTGATCCACCTTCTTGAGGAAGACCCTGTCCTTGTTGAACACCAGCAGGTCACTGGCCGTGATGCCGTGGCGCTGCTTGATCTCGTCGAGCGACTCCCCGCTGCCTTCCAGCGCGAGGGCCACGTCGAACGCGAGGCGGTCAGACCACTTCGTATGCTGGAGAGGGTATGTATCCATGGTGGGAAGATAGCGCGGGGATGGGGGGTCTGGCAAGTGGGCGGTGCGGGGAGTGAACAAAGTATACACGTTCCTTTTTTGGGG
>Ga0307377_10002298_pt1 | contig 22698 bp, 21 predicted proteins | sample TR3MG_FD_202535 | JGI IMG/M metagenome (GOLD analysis project Ga0307377, IMG submission 202535) | Soil microbial communities from Risofladan, Vaasa, Finland - TR-3 | ecosystem: Environmental > Terrestrial > Soil > Coastal area > Acid sulfate soil | place: Finland: Risofladan, Vaasa | collected...
ATGCCCAAGGTGTTCAGCGATCATCGTTACGTAGTCCTCAAACCGTTGCATTCTCGCGTCCATCTTCGCCTTGACAGGGTGGTTGAAGATGAGCGCATAATAGCTTGTTTCTTATAACACAGTAAGATTAGTTGTTCAGCGCGGCACGCCGGCCGCGGCGTGCGTCGACGCCGTGCAGGATCAGGAGTCCGGCCACAAAGAAGGCGCCTGTTATGAGCATGGCAAGGCGGTGATTGCCCTGCGACATCCAGCTCACCGCGCCGTAGGTGATCGGGCCGAGGATTGAAGACAAATTCGTCGCCAGCCCCCACAGCCCGAAGAACTCGGCGCGGCGGGGCTTGGGGCTCATATAGCCGACCAGCGCGCGGCCCGCTGATTGCGAGGCACCCAGGCACAAGCCGGCGATGTTGGCCGCGGTCCAGAACAAGGCTCGCGTGTCGGCCGTCCACACGATTAACACAGTCGCGATCCAGCCCGCGAGCGTCAGTGCAATCGTCGGGACATGACCGATGCGATCCTGCACGTTGCCGAGAAAAAACGCGCCCACAGCAGCGCTGACATTCACCACCAGCACCAGAATGAGCGTTTCCTGGGTGCTGAAGCCCATCGCCTGTTCGGCGTAGATCGCCGCAAGCGAAATCACCGTCTGCACCCCGGCCTGGTAGAACACGATGCAAACCAGAAAACGGCGCAGGTCCTGGTAATGTGCAGCGTGCCGCAGGGTATCCGCGAGCCGCGCGAATGCGGAGCTGACCAGCGACGCGCCGGGTGGCAGCGGCTGCGGCGTAGCGCGTTCGCGCAGCATGACGAACGTCGGCAGGCTCGCCACTGCAAACATCATCGCAGTGATGAGCATGGTCACCGGTACGAACTGCGCCGCCTGGTAGCCGGCAGCTTGAGCCCAGGACACGTAAGCGAGACAGGCGCCCAGCGTAATCAGGCCGCCGATGTAACCCAGGCTCCAGCCCCAGCCCGACACCTTGCCCAAGTCCCGGCCGCGCGCGAGCTCGGGCAGGAAGGCCGCCACCAGATCACAGCCGGTAGAAAAGAAAAAGTTCGATAGCACGACCGCGACGATGGCGACTAGCAGATCGCCGGGGCCGGCCAGCGCGAGGGCGGCGGTGAATAGTACGCAGCCGACGGTGGTGCCAAGCAGCAGCCGCTTTTTGTTGGCACGCAGATCGGCGTAGGCGCCGATTACCGGAGCGCTGACGATCACCATGGCGTAGGATAAGGACAAGGTAGCGGTCCAGGCAAAAGTCGCCCAAGGCGCGTTGCCTGCCACTACTGCTACGAAGTAGGCGTTAAAAACCGCGGTGATCACCACCGTGGTGTAGCCTGAGTTGGCAAAATCGTACATCGCCCACGCCCAGATTTCCCCGGGGCCCGCACCCTGTTCAGGCCCGTCGCGCGCGCGCACTTCGGCCGGATTCGAAGCCAATGGATTGCTCTGCTAATCGAAAGGCGATGCCACCATCATAACGCGGCTGCTAGAATCCGCTATGGGCAGGGGCACGACCCGCGATTCATAATCGCTTATTCCTGAAAAGGAGGCTGACGTCATGATGAAGGAATTCAAAGAGTTCGCATTGAAGGGCAACGTCATGGACTTGGCGGTAGGCGTGATCATTGGCGCCGCATTCGGCAAGATCGTCGATTCCGTGGTGAATGACCTGATCATGCCGGTAGTCGGACGGGCGTTGGGCGGCCTGGATTTCTCCAATTACTTCATCGCGCTCAAAGCGATTCCGCCGGGGACGGCGATGACGCTGGAAGCGGTGAAGAAAGCGGGCGTTCCGGTATTCGCCTACGGCAACTTTCTTACCATTGCCATCAATTTCGTCATTCTGGCATTCATTATTTTCATGCTGGTGCGCTGGATCAACAAACTCAAGCGCACCGATGCGGCGCTGCCTCCTCCCGCGCCGGCTGAACCGCCCGAAGAAGTGAAGCTATTGCGCGAAATCCGCGACAATCTTAAATCGCGCTAAGCGCAGTTCGCGCCGGTCGCGCAGACGAGCGCTGCCGGAGAATAAACGCAGTTAAAGCGTCCGGCCTATTTGCTCATAGTCGCGAACACGGTGTCGGCAGTGCTGATGGTCGCAGCGATGTCCTGCTCGCCATGTGCCGCGGACACAAAACCCGCCTCAAACGCCGAAGGCGCGAAGTGCACGCCGCGATCTAGCATCGCATGAAAGAAGCGGTTGAACGCTTCCTTGTCGCATTGCATGACTTCGGCGAAGCTTTGCGGCGCGCCGGCGCGGAAATAGATGCCGAACATGCCGCCGATCGCCTGCGCCGAAAACACCACACCGTGCTTTTTCGCCGCCGCCGCCAATCCGTCGGTTAATGCCAGCGTGTTCGCGCTGAGTTTTTCGTAGAAGCCGGGGACCTGCACCAACTTCAAGGTCGCCAAGCCGGCCGCCACCGCGACCGGGTTGCCCGAAAGCGTGCCCGCCTGATACACCGGTCCGAGGGGGGCGATTTTCTGCATGATATCGCGCCGTCCGCCGAAAGCGCCGACAGGCATGCCGCCGCCAATGACCTTGCCCAGCGTAGTGAGGTCGGGCTGAATGCCGTAGCGCCCCTGCGCGCCGGTCAGGCCCACGCGAAACCCGGTCATGACCTCGTCCAAGATCAACACCGCGCCGTTTTTGGTGCATAGCTCGCGCATGGCGCGCAGGAATTCGGGCTTGGGCGTGACCAGATTCATATTGCCCACGACCGGCTCGACGATCACCGCTGCAATATCCTTGCCGTTCTCGGCGAAACAACGCTCCAGTTTTTCGACATCGTTATAGTCGAGCACCAGGGTGTCTGCCGCGACCTGGGGCGGAACGCCGGAAGAACTGGGTTGGCCGAAGGTAAGCGCGCCCGAGCCGGCCTTGACCAGAAGGCTGTCGGCGTGCCCGTGGTAGCAGCCCTCAAACTTGATCACGCGGTTGCGGCCGGTATATCCGCGCGCCAGGCGCAAGGCAGTCATCGTCGCCTCAGTGCCCGAGCTGACCAGGCGTACCAGTTCCATGCCTGGCAGCAGCTTGCACAGCAGTTCTGCCATTTCGATTTCGGCTTCGGTAGGCGCGCCGAATGACAGGCCTTTCGCAGCAGCCGCGCACACTGCGGCCACCACCTCGGGATGGGCGTGGCCGGCGACCATTGCGCCCCAGGAGCCGATGTAGTCGATATAGCGCCGGCCCTCGGTGTCCCACATGTACGCGCCTTCGCCACGCGCGATGAAGCGTGGCGCACCCCCCACGGCGCGAAACGCGCGCACCGGGGAATTTACCCCTGCGGGAATAAACTTTTGGGCCTTGGCAAACAGAGTCTCGTTGCTCATTGCTGCATCCGCTGTTGTTGATGGAGTCGGGTAAAACCGGCGGCGCTAGCCGCGATGTCGGCGGCGTCGAATACGGCGCTGATCACTGCCACGGCGTCCGCCCCGGCGGCAAACACCTGCGGCGCATTTTGCAGCGTAATGCCGCCGATTGCCACCAGCGGCAACGCAAAGCGCCTGCGCGCTTCGGCAAAAACTGCCAGCGGCGCGCGCACTGCGCCGGGCTTGGTGCTGGAACTGAACACGCTACCGAAGGCCAGGTAATCCACGCCTGCTTTTGCTGCGGCCTCGGCCAGTTCGATGCGGTCATAGCAGGAAGCGCCGAGCAACTTGTCCTGCCCCAGGCGCCGCCTCGCCTCGGCGAGGTCGCCGTCGTCCGCGCCCAAATGCACTCCGTCGGCAGCGATTACGAGCGCGAGCTCAAGATCGTCGTTGACGATGAAGGCTGCGCCGGCTTCGCCGCACAACGCTGCAAGTGCGCGCCCCTGCTCAAGGCGTAAAGCCGGGCTGGCGGTCTTGTTGCGGTATTGCACGACCGAAGCGCCGCCGCTGAGCACCTCACCAACCTTGCTCAGCAGAATATCGGTGCGTGGCTCGTCCGGCGTGACGGCGTATAGCCCCGCGAGTTTACGCTTCACGCCTCAGTCCTCCGGACCCTTGTCTTCGTCCTCCGCCTCGCGTGCCCAGAAGAAGCGGTCGGGAATATGCTGACCCATGCCCGGGCGAAAACCAGCGTTCAGCGTCTGCCAGGTATATTCCTGCGCCTCGCGCACGGCTTCGGGAATGTCCAGGCCGTTGGCGAGCGTGGCGGCAATGGCCGAGGCCAGCGTACAGCCCGAGCCGTGATAGCTTCCTGGCAGGCGTTCCCAGCTGTCGCTGCGGATCACGCCCTGCTGGCCGTAGAGCGTGTTGATCACCTGCGGCGTATTCTCGTGGGTACCCGTAATCAGTACGTACTCGCAGCCCATCTCCAGGATGCGCTTGGCGCAATCCTCCAGAGACCGCTCTTCGTCGCCGCCATCGTCGGCCAAGCGCCGCGCCTCGAGACTGTTCGGCGTTATGATGGTGGTCTGCGGGATCAGCATTTCACGCATGGCTTCTATCAGTTCCTCGGTCGCCATCTCGTCGCCGCGGCCCGAGGCCAGCACCGGATCGAGGATCAGCGGTACGTCCGGATAGTCCGATACCACCTCGGCGATGGCGGCGCAGTTTTCAACGCTGCCCACGAGGCCGATCTTGAATGCCGCTACCGGCATGTCTTCGAGCAAGACACGCGCCTGGTCGCTGACCCAGTCCGCTTCTATCGGCAACAGGTCTTCTACCCCGGCCGTGTCCTGTACCGTGATCGCCGTGACGACCGTGAGAGCATGGCAACCCATGCTAGACAACGTAAGCAGATCGGCCTGGATGCCGGCGCCGCCGGTGGGATCGGTGGCGGCAAAGCTGAGAACGATCGGCGGCAGGGGAGCGGGCATGGTGGGCGCCATGCTGGAACAAGACATGGCAACAGGGTAAGATGCGGCGCTATTTTAACCCAAACCCGGCCCAAGGACATGACAGCCACATCGAGCAGCACCGAATTCAAAACTTGGATGTGCCTCATCTGCGGCTACATCTACGACGAAGCCGCCGGCGTCCCCGACGAGGGCATAGCCCCAGGAACGCGCTGGGCGGACATACCCATCAACTGGACCTGCCCCGAGTGCGGAGCACGCAAGGAAGACTTCGAGATGGTGGAAATCTAGCCCTGTCTTTTTCCGCGATCAAGCCAACACCCCGGAACCCATTGCAACCCATATTACAGGCTAAATTGTATATGTCATGCGACAGGTCTAAAATAGTCGAGTGGCGATCGATCTTACCCACCATTTTCTTATCGCGATGCCGAACATGGTGGACCCCTATTTTGCCAAATCCCTCACTTACATCTGCGAACACAACGACCAGGGTGCGTTGGGCGTGGTAATCAACCGCCCGATCGATCTGAGCCTGCAAGCACTGTTCGAACGCATTAATCTGAAACTTGAGCCGCATGAACTGCACGACATCCCGGTCTATTTTGGCGGCCCGGTGCAGACCGACCGCGGGTTCGTGTTGCATCAGCCGCCAGGAGAATGGCACGCCACGCTCAAGGTGCGCGATTGCCTCGGTCTCACCACCTCCAAAGACATACTCGAGGCCGTAGGCAAGGGTAGTGGTCCAGTCAAAATGCTGGTAACCCTAGGCTACTCCGGCTGGGCCGCCGGACAACTGGAGCATGAACTTGGACAGAACGCCTGGCTGACCGTGGAAGCGGGAGAGCAAATCATCTTCGATCTGCCGGCGGAGGAAAAACTGCCCGCGGCGATGGAACTGTTAGGCGTGGATTTCGCGAGACTGTCCGAGGACACCGGACATGCTTGAGCGGTGTAGGGACGCAAGGGTGACGAGCAGCAACCAAACAAGCCCGGCGCTATCTGCTCCCCGCGTTGCGACAGGAACAGTCCTCGCATTCGATTTCGGCCAAAAATTCACTGGTGTCGCGGTCGGCGAGTCCAGCGTCGGCTTGGCACATCCCCTGGGACTGATCACCGCGGAAGGCAGCGCGGCGCGTATGGATGAAGCTGCCGCGTTGGTCTCCGAGTGGAAGCCCGGCGCCCTGGTGGTGGGCTTGCCGTTTTCCATGGATGGCACCGAGCATGAATTGACGCGGCGCTGCCGTCGCTTTGCGCGCCAATTGGAGGCCCGTTTCAGGCTTCCGGTCACGCTTGTGGACGAGCGCCTGAGCTCGGCCGCGGCCGAAGAGGCGTTAAGGGCGGCGGGAAAAGGCGGTCGCAAGCACAAGTCGCGCGTTCATCAGGTGTCGGCACAAATCATTTTGCAAAGCTATTTCGATGACGCTGGTACTTCCCGATCCTGAAGCCCTGTGCGCGGAGCTGGTGCTTCAGCTCAAACCGCAGGTCACTGCCGACACCGCCTTGGTGGGCATCCATACCGGCGGGGTATGGCTGGCTGAGCGACTGCACGCCGCGCTCGGCATCGCGCTGCCGCTGGGCCTGCTCGATATCTCGTTCTATCGCGACGATTTCGACAAGACCGGACTGCATCCGCAGATCAAACCAACGCAGATACCGTTCGAAGTCCAGGGCCGCCATATCGTGCTGGTCGACGACGTGCTCTACACCGGTCGTACCGTGCGCGGCGCGATGAACGAATTGTTCGACTACGGCCGGCCGGCTTCGATCAGCCTGGCCGTGCTGATAGACCGCGGCGGGCGCGAACTTCCGGTCGCCGCACAATACGTTGGCGCCAGGCTGGAGATTCCGCCGGAGCACATGCTGGTGCTCGACCGCGACCAAAATGGAAAACTCAGGCTGAAATTAGATGCGTAACCCACAGCTAAACGACAAGGGCGAACTGCAGCACCTGCTCACTATCGAAGGACTGCCGCGCGAGACGCTCACACATATTCTCGATACGGCGACTTCCTTCGTCGGCGTCACCGCGCGCGAAGTGAAGAAGGTGCCGCTGCTGCGCGGTAAGTCGGTGTTCAATCTGTTCTTCGAGCCTTCGACGCGCACCCGCACCACCTTCGAAATCGCTGCCAAGCGCCTGTCGGCGGATGTCATCAATCTGAATATCGGGGTGTCCTCGCATACCAAGGGCGAGACCCTGCTCGACACCGTGGACAATCTTTCCGCCATGCATGCGGACATGTTCGTGGTGAGGCACGCCCAAAGCGGCGCACCGCATCTGATCGCGAGCCATGTAGCGAGCCACCTGCACGTGGTCAACGCGGGCGACGGGCGCCACGCGCACCCGACTCAGGGCCTGCTCGACCTCTACACCATCCGCCACTTCAAGAAGGATTTCAGCCGGCTTTCGGTGGCCATCGTCGGCGACGTGCTGCATTCGCGCGTAGCGCGCTCGTTGATCCACGCGCTGACCGTCATGGGCACGCCGGACCTGCGCGTCATCGGACCCATGACGCTGATCCCCGCCGGCGCGGAGAAGTTGGGCGTCAGAGTGTTCTACGACCTGGAGCAGGGCCTGCGCGACGTCGACGTAGTGGTGATGCTGCGGCTGCAAAGCGAACGTATGCGCGGCGCGCTGCTGCCCTCGGCGCAGGAATTCTTCAAGTACTACGGCCTGACGCCGGAAAAGCTGGCGTTGGCCAAACCCGACGCCATCGTCATGCACCCTGGACCGCTGAACCGCGGCGTGGAAATAGACTCCGCGGTCGCAGATGGTTCGCACGCGGTGATCCTATCGCAAGTGACGTTCGGCATCGCAGTCAGGATGGCGGTGATGAGCATACTGGCAGGAAACTGAATTAAATGAAGATTCACATCAAGAACGGTCGGTTGGTCGACCCCGGCAATAACCTTGACACACATGTGGACCTGTTTATTGCAGCCGGCAAAGTCGCCGCCGTGGGCAATGCGCCGAGCGGTTTCCATGCCAATCGCGTGATCGATGCTGCAGGCATGGTGGTCTGCCCGGGTCTGATCGACCTGTCGGCGCGGCTGCGCGAGCCCGGTTTCGAATATAAGGCGACGCTGGAATCGGAAATGCTGGCGGCGGCGGCGGGCGGCGTGACCAGCCTCGCATGTCCGCCCGACACCGAGCCGGCGCTGGACGAACCCGGGCTCGTGGAAATGCTCAAGCACCGCGCGAAGACGTTAAACCTGGCACACGTCTATCCGATCGGCGCGCTCACCGTGGGGCTCGCCGGCGAACGGCTCACGGAGATGGCGGAACTGCGCGATGCCGGCTGCGTCGGCTTTTCGCACGCCGACGTGCCGCTGCGTGACAATCAGGTACTGTGGCACGCGCTGCAGTACGCGGCCACCTTCGGCTTCCGCGTTTGGCTGCGCCCGCAGGACGGCGATCTGGCCAAGGACGGGGTCGCGCACGACGGCGAGGTCGCCACGCGACTGGGGCTCGCTGGAATCCCCGCTTTTGCCGAGACCATCGCAATTGCCACCATAGTCGAAACGATGCGCGCCACCGGCGCGCGCGTGCACCTGTGTCGCCTGTCGACTCGCGAGGGAGTGGACATGGTGCGCGCGGCCAAGCGTGACGGCCTGCCGATTAGCTGCGATATTGGTATTCACCACGTGCACTTGTCGGAAATGGACTTGGGTTATTTCGACTCCCATTGTCACCTGCAGCCGCCGTTGCGCAGCGCACGCGACCGCGACGCGCTGCGCCAGGGGTTAAAGGACGGCACCGTAGACGCACTCTGCTCCGACCACACGCCGGTAGACGAGGATTCGAAGCTGCTGCCTTTCGCCGAATCGGAGGCCGGCGCCACCGGCTTGGAACTGCTGCTGCCGCTCACGCTGAAGTGGGCTCTCGAAATGAAAATTCCGCTGATGCAGGCGCTCGCGCGCATCACAAAGGAGCCGGCGCGCATTCTTGGCGTGGACGCCGGCCACCTGTCAGTTGGACACACCGCCGATGTCTGCATATTCGATGCGGAATACTACGGCAAGGTGGGCGCAGCCGCGCTCAAGAGCCAAGGCAAGAACACACCCTTCCTAGGCATCGAGCTGCCCGGCAAGGTGTGCTATACGCTGCTTCAGGGCCAGGTCGTCTACGAGGCGGGAAACGGCTAGCCTTAGCCTGGTTCGCCTTCTTGCTCGAGCAACGCGGCTGGCTGCAGACCCGCTGCCGCCACAAACACCGTCTTGCGGCGCGAACTCATTCCGCGGGTGATGGTTACCTGACTCGTCTTCACCCGCAGGCGCCGGGCGAGAAATTCAATCAGGCATGCGTTGGCTTTCCCGTCCACCGGCGGCGACGCGAGACGCAGCTTGAGACTGTCGCCGTGCAAACCAACGACCTCGGTACGTTTAGCGCCAGGTTGGGCGTGAATGCGGATAGCGATACCATCGCGGTTGATTTCATACCAGCTCAAAACAGCGCCGCCACCGAACGCTCAATGTAATCAAGCGGGATCAGCAACAGTTGCGCGATGACCAATGCGAACAACGGCGACAGGTCCACATTGCCGATCGGCGGAATCAAACGCCGGAATGGGCGCAGGAAGGGGGCGGTGAGCGCGTTGAACAGCGGCGCCAGCGGCGCATACGGGTTGATCCAGCTGATCACCGCCTGAATCAGGATCACGCCGATCAGTAGATACAGGCTGTAGCGTACTAATTCCAGCAGGCTCAAAGTCAAGAAGATTCCGACCAACAGCCCCGGCCCGCTGACGCCGCCCCTGTCACCGAGCAAATAGAGCAGGAACAAGAGCAGCGCCTCGACCAACCAGGCGAGCAGTAGACTCGCCAGATCCGCGCCGAACATGCCCGGGATGAAGCGCCGCGCCGGCAGCACCAGCCAGTTGGTCAGTGCACTGACGAACTGCCCCAACGGGTTGCGATACGGTGCGCGCATGAGTTGCATATAAAAACGCGCCAGCAATACAAAAACAAAAAAGCCGAATATCGTGTCCAGCAAGAATTGCAGAATTTGGCTAAGCATTCATCTCGCCCGAAAAACAATGCAGCGGCCAACCATCGATAAAGGCCGGTTTAGGAGCAATCGCCCTGCATTATGCGCGATGATCCGCGCGCGCCGCCAGCCAGTCATCCGTCAGTGCCCAGTTGCTCGCCCAATTCGTGCGCCCGCTGATTGGCTGCGTGCAGAGCTCGCACAATCAGGTCTTTGACGCGATCTGCATCCATGCTGGCAATGGCGCGTTCGGTCGTACCGCCCCGGGAGGTGACGCGCTCGCGCAGCAGCGCCACGTCCTCCGGGCTCTGCGCCGCCAGCTTGGCCGTTCCGACGAAGGTTTCGACTGCGAGTTTCCTGGCATCCGCAGCGGTAAAACCCATTTCCCGGGCCGCCTGTTGCACCGCCTCGATGAAATAGAGCACATAAGCCGGACCGCTGCCGGAAATCGCGGTAACCGGATCGAGCAGGCTTTCCTCCTTCACCCATAGCGTCGCGCCCACCGCGCCGAGGACGGACTCCGTCAAGGCACGCCCTTCAGGGCCGACTGCGGCGCTCGCGTACAGGCCGCTGATCCCGGCACCTATGAGCGCCGGGGTGTTCGGCATACAGCGCACCAGGGTGGCGTAGCCTCCGAGCCAGCGCGACAGATCGACCAAGCGAATGCCGGCGGCGATGCTGATCACGAGTTCGCGCGCCAGAAGCGGTTGCAACGCCTGAGCCGCAGCGCGCATATGCTGCGGCTTGACTGCCAACACGACCACCTCGCCCAGTGGGGCGGCGGCCGCCATGCTATCGACGCATGCGACACCGAACTGCGTTGCAAGCCGCGCGCGCGTCTCGGACTGAATTTCGACCACGCGGATGCCGGCCGCGGCCTGTCCCTTTCCGATCAGGCCGCCGATCAGCGCTGCCGCCATATTGCCGCCACCAACGAAGCTTATGTTCACGACTTCTTCCTTTCACCGAATATGGCGGTGCCGATGCGCACAATAGTGGCGCCCTCCATCACGGCCGCCTCGAGATCCTGCGACATGCCCATAGACAGAGTGTCGAGCCCGAATCCGCCGTCGTTGAGCTGCTCGAGCAGCAGGCGCAGGCTGGCGAAGCGCCGGCGCTGCAGCGACAGGTCGCCGTCGGGCTCGGGAATGGCCATCAGCCCGCGCAGCCTGAGCCGCGGCAGCGCGCGCACCGCCTCTGCCAGCGGCCGCAATCCTTCCGGCGCCACGCCGCTTTTGCTCGGCTCCGCGCCCAGATTCACCTGCAGACAGACGTCCAGAGGCGCTCTCTCCGCGGGCCGCGCTTGCGCCAGGCGTTGCGCGATGTTCGCGCGCGCAACCGTATGCACCCAATCGAAACGCTCTGCGATAGTGCGCGTCTTGTTGCTCTGGAGTGCACCGATGAAATGCCAGACAAGCGGCAGGTCCGTCAAAGCGTTCATCTTCTCCAGCGCGTCCTGAAGATAATTCTCGCCGAATTCGCTCTGGCCCGCCGCGTATGCGGCACGCACCTCGACCGCGGAAAGGGTCTTGCTTACGGCGAGCAAAGTAATATCGCCGGGCGCGCGCCCCGCCGCCTGTGCCGCTGTTGCGATGCGCGCCCGCACGACTTGCAAGTTACTCGCGATTGTGGACATAATTTGGCGCGGGCGTAAGCGCGGGAATCCGGCGACGAATCGCACCCAATAGGTCAGTTGCGGTCTCGCCTGGCGCGTCACTCAGCATGGAGCAATTATAAATGGATATCTCGGAACTGCTTGCGTTCGTGGTCAAAAACAAGGCATCGGACCTGCACCTGTCGGCCGGCCTGCCGCCGATGATCCGCGTGCACGGCGACATTAAGCGGATAAATCTGCCGGCTATGGACCACAAGGACGTCCACGGCATGATCTACGACATCATGAATGATGGCCAGCGCAAGTTCTATGAGGAGAACCTCGAATGCGACTTCTCCTTTGCCATCCCGGGGCTGGCGCGCTTTCGCGTCAATGCGTTCGTCCAAAATCGCGGTGCTGCGGCGGTGATGCGAACCATCCCTTCCAAAATCCTTTCGCTCGCCGATCTCAAGTGCCCGAAGATCTTTGAGTCCATTGCGGACCAGCCGCGCGGCGTAGTGCTGGTGACCGGGCCGACCGGATCGGGCAAGTCCACCACGCTGGCGGCGATGGTCAACCACAAGAACGAAACCGAAGAGGGCCACATCCTCACCATCGAAGACCCGATCGAGTTTGTGCACGAATCGAAGAAGTGTTTGATCAACCAGCGCGAAGTCGGACCGCATACCTTGTCTTTCAACAACGCGCTGCGCAGCGCGTTGCGCGAGGATCCGGATGTGATCCTGGTGGGGGAGATGCGCGACCTCGAAACCATCCGCCTCGCGCTGTCTGGCGCCGAAACGGGTCACCTGGTATTCGGCACGCTCCACACCAGCTCGGCGGCGAAGACCATCGACCGTATCGTCGACGTATTTCCCGCCGCCGAGAAGGACATGATCCGCGCGATGATATCCACCTCGCTGCGGGCGATCATCTCGCAGACGCTGCTTAAGACCAAGGACGGTTCCGGTCGCGTCGCCGCGCACGAGATCATGATAGGCACGCCCGCCATCAACAACCTTATCCGCGAGGCCAAGATCGCACAGATGTACTCGGCGATCCAGACCGGTCAGCAGTTCGGCATGCAGACGCTGGACCAAAATCTGCAGGAATTGGTGAAGAGGAACGTAATATCGGTTGCGGAAGCGCGCAGCAAAGCGGCTAATAAAGAGAACTTTCCCGGCGGCTAAGCGCCGGGGCTTGCGCCCGGCGCCCGATTGCGCGTGGACGCAAAACAAAGGGAGCCCGGGGCGACGACCTGATTCCGGGGTATATTTTGGACGAATCTGTCTTCGAGGTGAAATATGGATAGCGGCCAGTCAACCAAGTTCATGTATGACCTGCTGCGGCTGATGTTGAGCAAGAAGGGTTCCGATTTGTTCATCACCGCGGACTTCCCGCCCGCGATAAAAATGGACGGCAAAATGACGCCGGTGATGGACCAGAAGCTTACTGGCCAGCATACCGCTGATTTGGTGCGGGCGATGATGAATGACAAGCAGGCGGCCGAATTCGAGGCGACCAAAGAGTGCAATTTCGCAATATCCCCCGCAGGCATCGGGCGCTTCCGCGTCAACTGCTTCGTACAGCAGGGCAAGGTCGGCATGGTGCTGCGCACGATTACCACGACGATACCCAAATTCGAGGACCTGGGCCTGCCGCCCGTGCTCAAGGACGTGGTCATGAACAAGCGCGGCCTGGTAATTATGGTGGGGGGTACTGGCTCCGGCAAGTCGACCACGCTGGCGGCGATGATAGGGTACCGCAATCACAACAGCTACGGCCACATCATCACCATCGAGGATCCGGTCGAGTACGTGCATCCGCACGTCAACTGCCTGATCACCCAACGCGAAGTGGGCGTGGATACGGCTTCCTGGGAAGCGGCGCTGCACAACACCTTGCGCCAGGCGCCCGACGTGATCCTGATCGGCGAGATACGCTCGAGGGAAACCATGGAGCACGCCGTGTCGTTCGCGGAAACCGGCCACCTGTGCATGGGCACGCTGCACGCCAACAGCGCCAATCAGGCGCTGGACCGCATCATCAATTTCTTCCCCGAGGAACGCCGGGCGCAGCTGTTGATGGACCTGTCGCTGAACCTCAAGGCGCTCGTTTCGCAGCGCTTGATACCGCTGAAAGAAGGCAAGGGGCGCACCGCGGCGATCGAGATCATGCTCAACTCACCGTTGATCGCAGACCTGATTTTCAAGGGCGAGGTGCATGAGATCAAGGAAATCATGAAGAAATCGAGGGAACTGGGAATGCAGACCTTCGACCAGGCCCTGTTCGATCTGTACGAGGCAGGCAAAATCAGCTACGAGGACGCGCTGCGGAATGCTGACTCGGTGAACGATCTGCGCCTCAACATCAAGCTACACGGCAAGGAATCGCAGAATCGCGACATCAGCGCGGGCATCGAGCACCTGAACATCGTTTGAATCGTGGAGCTCGGACCTTATATATCGAGCCGCGCGATCAGTGCATTGCTTTCGATGAAGGCGCGGCGTGGCTCGACGTCGTCGCCCATGAGCCTGGAAAAGATCTCGTCGGCGGCGATGCCGTCCTCGATCTGCACGCGTAACAGGCGCCGCTTGGTCGGATCCATGGTTGTTTCCCAGAGCTGCTCCGGATTCATCTCTCCCAGGCCCTTGTAGCGCTGCAGCGCGGCGTTTTTTTCGACTTCCTGCAATAGCCAAGCCATCGCCTCGCCAAAATCCTTCACCGCCTGCCGCTTTTCGCCGCGGCTGACAGCCGCACCTGGTCCAATCAGGCCTTCGAGCAGCTGCGCCGTGCCGAGCAGCTGCTGATAATCACCGGACAGCACAAAGTCCTCGTCAATTACGCATTTGCGGCTGTTGCCGTGCACGTTGCGTTCGATCAGAAGCCGGTGCCGTTCATGCCTTTCGTCGAAGCGTGGAGTTACCACCATTTCCTGGGCCGCGAGTACGCGTTGCAGCCGTTCCGCGCTCGCTCTCGCGCCTTCGGCGTCGCGCAAATCCAGCTTAAGGCCGTTGGCTAAGATGGCCACCAGCACATCGCGGTCGATGAGCCGCGCTATGCGGTCGATCACGGCGCGTGCGAGCAGATACGAACTTGCAAGCTGTCGCAGCGCCTCACCAGAAATTGGCTGGCCATCCTGGCGCGGCAACAGCATCGCCCCCACCAAGGCTTGCTTCAGCATGTACTGCGACAGTTCGTGCTCGTCCTTGAGATAGCGCTCTTCCTTGCCGATCTTGGCTTTGAACAGCGGCGGCTGGGCAATGTAGATATGGCCGCGCTCGACCAGATCCGGCATCTGCCGGTAGAAGAATGTCAACAGCAGCGTACGAATGTGCGCGCCGTCAACGTCTGCGTCAGTCATGATGATTATGCGGTGATAGCGCAATTTAGCCAGATTGTAATCGTCCTTGATGCCCGTCCCGAGCGCCGTGATCAAAGTGGCGATTTCGGCAAACGAGATAAGCTTGTCGAAGCGCGCCTTCTCGACGTTGAGTATCTTGCCCTTGAGCGGCAGAATCGCTTGGAATTTGCGGTCGCGCCCCTGCTTAGCTGAGCCGCCAGCAGAGTCTCCCTCCACCAGGTAGATTTCGCATAGCGCCGGATCCTTCTCCTGGCAGTCCGCGAGCTTGCCGGGCAGGCCCATGCCATCGAGCACACCTTTGCGGCGCGTCATTTCACGCGCTTTCCTCGCAGCTTCCCGCGCGCGCGCCGCGTCCACGATCTTGGCGGTGATGGTCTTGGCGTCGCCGGGTCGCTCGAGCAGGAACTCCGCCAGCTTGGCGGCTACCACCTCCTGCACCACCGGCTGAACTTCAGAACTCACCAGCTTGTCCTTGGTCTGCGAGGAAAACTTCGGCTCCGGCACCTTCACCGAAAGCACGCAACTCAAGCCCTCGCGCATGTCCTCTCCGGTAGTCTCGACCTTGGCCTTTTTAGCCAGCTCCTGACCTTCGATGTATTGGTTGAGCGTACGTGTCATCGCCCCGCGCAGTCCGGTGAGGTGGGTACCGCCGTCGCGCTGCGGAATGTTGTTGGTGAAGCAAAGCACCTGCTCCTGATACGAGTCGTTCCATTGCATGGCAACTTCCACGACGATACCGTCTTTTTCGCCAACCGCATGAAATATGTTGCCATGCAGTACGTTCTTGTTCCGGTTGATGAACTCGACAAAACCCTTCACCCCACCTGAAAACGCGAAATTTTCCTCCTTGCCTGCGAGCTGGTCGACCAGGCGAATCTTGACGCCGTTGTTAAGGAAGGATAGTTCGCGCAACCGTTTTGCCAGGATGTCGTAGTGATATTCGACCGCGCTAAAAGTGGCGGAGCTCGCCAGAAAATGCACCTCGGTGCCACGACGCTCGGTCGGGCCGATTTCCTGCAGCGGCGCGGTGGGAACGCCGTCGCGGAACTCCATGCTGTAGGCTTTGCCCTCGCGCCGTATGGTGAGGCGCAACCACTCGGACAAGGCATTTACCACGGATACACCGACGCCGTGCAACCCTCCCGAAATCTTGTACGAATTGTTGTCGAACTTGCCGCCGGCGTGCAGTTCAGTCATTACAATTTCCGCGGTCGAACGGGCCTGCTCGTCATCCGGGTGCTTACCGGTGGGAATACCCCGGCCGTTGTCGGTAACGCTGATGGAATTGTCGGTGTGAATGGTTACCGTGATGTCGTCGCAATAGCCGGCCAGGGCCTCATCGATAGCATTGTCCACCACTTCGAACACCATATGATGCAGGCCGGTACCATCGGAGGTATCGCCGATGTACATGCCGGGACGCTTGCGCACGGCATCCAGGCCCTTTAGCACCTTGATGCTGCTTTCCTCATAGTCACCATTACCAACATGCTGCGGACTTGTTTTGTCGTTCATTCCCATTTTTCTCTTAACCTACGTTGCAGACTTGTCGCCACTCGGGTGCTTGCGCCGTTTAAATATCGAAATCCCTTAGATGCGCATCGGCATCACGACATATTTGAAGTTGTCGTTTCCCGGAACGGTGATCAGGGCGCTGGAGTTGGCGTCGCCCAAAGCGCACTCAACCTCAGCACAATCCAGATTGTTAAGCACATCCTGCAGGTAATTGACGTTGAATCCTATGTCTAACGGTTCGCCGGTATACGTGACGTCAAGCTCTTCCTGCGCCTCTTCTTGCTCGTTGTTGCTGCAGATGATCTTCAGGCTGCCATCGACCAATACCCAGCGTACGCCCTTGAACTTTTCATTCGTGAGAATCGCCGCGCGTTGCAAGGCTTGCAGCAACTCGATCCTGTTGAGCAACAGTTTCTTGTCATGCGTAGTCGGGATGACCCGGGCGTAATCGGGGAACTTCCCGTCAACCAGCTTAGAAATAAGAACGATACCACCGAAGGAGAATCGCGCTTGGGTCGGCGACAGTTCCACTTCGACCGGGTCGTCGCTATCAGACAGGAGCTTGGACAACTCGAGAATGGCCTTGCGCGGCAGAATTACCTCTTGTGTTCCTTCATTTTCATGCGCGGCACTCGCTAATGCGAGGCGATGACCGTCTGTAGCCACGGCGGTGATTTTGTCGCCACCCGACACCAACAGCAAGCCATTGAGGTAGTAGCGAATATCCTGCTGCGCCATGGCGTATTGCACCGACAAGAACAACTGCTTCAGGACTTTTTGCGGCAAAACCATTTTGTTGCTGGCGCCCTCTGCCAGAGACAACCTTGGAAAGTCCTCGGCCGGCAGGGTTTGCAGGTTAAAGCGGCTCTTGGCCGCTTTAACCTGCAGCTTTTTTTCCTGCAGCGCGAGCGTCACCTCGGACTGTTCTGGCAAAGCTCGCAGAATATCCAGCAGCTTTCTCGCGCCCACAGTAATCGATTTTGCCTCTCCCGGATTATCGCAGACTGCCCGCGCAGATATCTGAATTTCGATATCAGTAGCGACGATCGTAATATCGGTTCCATTGCGGTCCAAAAGCACATTGGAAAGGACAGGTAAGGTGTGCCGCCGCTCAATGATGCCGGAAACAGCGTAGAGCGGCTCAAGCAGACTCTCCCTGTTTATCTTGATAATGTTCATTATATTTTCCTGATAATGATGATAATGCTGGGTCTTTCCGGGGATATCTCTCAATTTCATTTTGCATTCATATCGTTAAAGCTGGTTTATCGCCTGTATAAGCCGGTGGGCTTTTATTTATCGTTTGTGAGCAGAATGGTGCGCGGCACAGAATCTCGATTAGTCCACAGGAAGCAACAAACTTGTTAGCAGATAGCTTTATCCTTTTAGCACCTGTTCGAGAACGTGGTAGTCGTGGTTGATCTGCGCATGTTTCTCGCGTAGAGCCGCTATCGTACGGCACGCGTGCAATACTGTCGTGTGATCGCGATTGCCAAAGGCATCGCCTATGTCGGGCAGGCTATGTTGCGTTAGTTCCTTCGCGAGCGCCATCGCCATTTGCCGCGGCCTGGCGACATTGCGGCTGCGTTTCTTCGAATGCATGTCCGAGATCTTGATCTTGTAGAATTCGGCAACGGTCTTTTGAATGTTGTCGATGGAAATCTGCCGGTTTTGCACCGTTAGCAAATCCTTGAGCGCTTCCTTGGCGAGATCGAGGGAAATGTCTTTGCCATTAAAACGAGAAAAGGCGACGACACTTTTCAGCGCACCCTCCAATTCGCGCACGTTGGAGCGAATATGTTTGGCGATGAAGAAGGCAACGTCCTCGTCCAAGCGTACCGAGATCGCCTCGGCCTTTTTCAGAACGATGGCGACGCGCATCTCCTGTTCCGGCGGCTCGATGCCTACCGAAAGTCCCCAGGAAAAGCGCGACTTGAGCCTCTCCTCAATGCCGTTGATGTCTTTTGGGTAAGTATCGCAGGTGATTATGACCTGCTTGTGTGCCTCGATCAGAGCGTTGAAGGCGTAGAAGAACTCTTCCTGAGTGCGGTCCTTGCCGCTGAAGAATTGAATATCGTCGATCAACAGCAGATCCAGCGAATGGTAGTAGCGCTTAAACTCGTCGAAGGACTTCTGATGGTAGGCACGCACCACGTCGGAGATATATTGCGCCGCATGCAGATAACGTACCTTGGCTGTAGGATGTTGCGCTAGCACGTTGTTGCCAACCGCATGGATCAGGTGGGTCTTGCCCAAGCCAACCCCCCCATAAACGAACAGCGGGTTGTAGGAAGTGCCGGGGTGCTCGGACACCTGCAGTCCTGCCGCACGAGCCAATTGGTTAGCCTTGCCGATCACGAAGTTGTCGAACGTAAACTCTGGAATCAGGCCCGCCTTATCGTGACCGCTGGAGCGCCGGCTTGCAGGCTGCGTGATTGGGGCGGCTGGTTTAGCGCTTGTGTCGGCTTGTGTCATTGCCAGACTTACGCGTATCGGGGAGGAAAAATACTCGGCCGCCATCGCCTCGATGCGGGCGAGGTAGCGGTTCTTAATCCAGTCCAGGACGAAGCGGTTCGGCGCGAGGAGAGCAAGCTGCCCGGAAGGCGTCTTACTATCTAGTCGGAGGGGCTTGATCCAAGTATTGAACTGCTGTGCCGGGAGCTCATTTTCTAGACGGCTCAGGCAGGAAAGCCAAAATCTTTCCATAAACCTGTTTTAGTATCTGGCGGTATTCAAAAAATAGGGATGACGACAAGATCGCATTTTAGCCGCTCGCGAGGAAGTTATCCACAGGCATTTGTTCGCCTGTCCGCAAACATGCCATTGACAATAAATGCCATTTAGAGGTTAAATGCCAGGTTCTGTCGTAAGCAAGAAAGAGCCCCAACATGAAGCGCACTTATCAGCCTTCCGTAGTCCGCAGGAAACGCACCCATGGCTTTTTGGTGCGCATGCGCACCCGTGGCGGTCGCGCCGTCATACGCGCGCGCCGGGCCCGCGGGCGGGCCCGCCTTTCGGTTTGAGGAAAACCGCCCAGTTCGGCTTCTCCCAGAAGCAAAGGCTGCGCCGCAAGGCGCAGATTACGTTGGTGCTCGCACGTGGCCGATCCACCGCTGGCAGTGGCACGCAATTGCATTCGCTGCCTAGCGAGAACGGTCCGCGCCTGGGAGTGATTGCCGGCCGGCACGCCTGGCCCCGAGCGGTGGACCGCAATCGGTTCCGGCGCCTGGCGCGCGAGTCTTTTCGCCTATTGCAACACAGCCTGCAACGGCGCGACTATATTGTCCGGGCGCGCAACCCGCAGCGCAGGGCGCCCGACGGCGCTGAAATTAGGAAATTGCTTAGTGCGTGGTGTGCCGCTGCCGGAGAGGGGCGAGCGTGAGCAGACTGCTACTCGTTCTGATCAAAGGCTACCGCTACTGTATCAGCCCGCTGCTCGGGCAAAATTGCCGCTTTTTCCCTACGTGTTCGGATTATGCTGCGCAGGCTATAGAGAAGCACGGTGCCGTGTCCGGCGGCTGGCTTGCGCTAAAACGCATTGCTCGCTGCCACCCCTGGCATCCGGGCGGTTATGACCCTGTTCCCTGAGCCCCTATGGATACGCAACGCCTGATTCTTTTTTTCGTATTTTCTTTCTCGCTTCTGCTGCTGTGGGATTCCTGGCAGAAGGAACACCGCCCACCGGTCCAGCCTAGCGCGCAAATTGAAAAGCAGGGTTCTGCCGAAGCGATGGTGCCTAGTCCTAGCGTGCCGACGCAGATGACCCCTGCAGCTCAGCCAACCCCTGGAAACGCTATACCGCCGGCCACGGCCGCACAAGCAAAAGGGGGGATACTCACCGTTAAGACAGATGATTTCATTGCAGATATCGATTTGCTGGGTGGCGATATTGTGCGCCTGGAGTTGCGCAAGCAGAAAGATGCAGTGAACCAAAACAAGAATTTTGTTCTGTTCTCACCGGTGCACCACTATGCGGCAGAAAGCGGCTTGATCGGTCCCGGGCTGCCGACGCATAAGACCCTTTTCAGAGCCGAGTCGAATCATTATGTGCTTACTCCGGGAGAAGACAAGCTGCAGGTGCGCCTCGATGCCCCCGGCCCGGATGGGGTAAAGACGGTAAAGATACTCACTTTCCATCGCGGAAGTTACATCATCGATATTACCCACGAAATTATCAATGGCAGTACGGCGCCGGTGGCAGCTCACGCCTACTTTCAGTTTTTGCGCGACGGTATTCCGCCTGCCGGCGATCCAAAGATGGTCAGATCGTATACGGGTGCCGCGATCTACACAGAGCAGGAGAAATACCACAAGATTTCCTTCAGCGACCTGGAGAAAGACAAGGCTAGTTATCCCAAGACCGCCGACAACGGCTGGATCGCCATGCTGCAGCATTATTTCGTCGCCGTCTGGCTGCCAAAGCAAGGGAGTCAGCGTGAGTATTACGCCAAGGCTCTCCCCGATAAGCTGTATTCGGTCGGCGTCATAGTACCGATGGCGGTAATTCCGCCAAAGTCTAGCGGTAGCGTTACCGTTTCGCTTTATGCAGGACCGCAGGAACAGTCCGCATTGAAGGCCATCGCGCCGGGACTGAATCTGACGGTCGATTATGGCTGGCTTACCGTAATTGCCGCGCCGATATTCTCGCTATTGCAGTTTCTGCACAAACTGGTGGGGAATTGGGGCGTTGCCATCATCCTGCTCACTGTGCTCATCAAGGCGGCTTTCTTCCCGCTTTCGGCTGCGAGCTACAAGTCCATGGCAAAGATGAAGTTGGTGACGCCGCGCATGACCAAACTGCGCGAGCAATATGGCAACGACCGTGCGCGCCTGAACCAGGCGATGATGGAACTGTACAAGACCGAGAAGATCAATCCTCTGGGCGGCTGTCTGCCGATCGTGGTGCAGATCCCGGTGTTCATTTCCCTGTATTGGGTGCTGCTCGCCAGCGTAGAACTGCGCCACGCGCCGTTCTATCTATGGATACACGACCTGTCGGCGCCGGATCCGTATTATGTGCTGCCGGTTTTGATGATGGTTTCCATGTTGATCCAGACCAAACTCAACCCCGTGCCGCCCGACCCGGTGCAGGCCAAGGTGATGATGATCATGCCCTTAGCCTTCGGCGTGATGTTCTTTTTCTTCCCCTCCGGCTTGGTGCTTTACTACCTGGTAAACAATATTCTCTCCATCGCCCAGCAGTGGCAAATCAGCCGCATGATGGGGGGCAACAAAGGTCGTGCACGGCGCTGACGCCGGGTTTCCCCGCGCCGATCTTGCCTGAGGCGGGCTGCAATCCAGGAACTGCGTCCCTAAAAGCGCGCCCGTGACCCAGCACGATGACCTGATTGCGGCGATAGCTACGGCCCCCGGACGCGGCGGCATAGGCGTGGTGCGGGTGTCAGGCAAGCGGCTGTGGCCGCTGGCACAGGCGCTGCTCGGCGAACTGCCCATACCGCGCCACGCCGCCCGGGCGGCGTTCCTCGCTGCGCATGGCGCCGCCATCGACGATGGCATAGTGCTATATTTCCCCGCTCCGCATTCCTACACTGGCGAGGACGTACTCGAGTTGCAGGGTCACGGCGGCCCAGTGGTAATGCAGATGCTGTTAAAGCGCTGCCTCGAGCTGGGAGCGCGCTTGGCCGAGCCGGGGGAATTCACCCGCCGCGCGTATCTCAACGACAAGATCGATCTGGCCCAAGCCGAGAGCGTGGCCGACCTGATAGAAGCCGCCACAGACGGCGCAGCACGCTGCGCGCTACGCTCGCTGCGAGGCGAGTTTTCGGCTGCGATCGAGGAATTGCTGCGGCAACTGATAGAGCTGCGCATGTTGGTGGAAGCGACCCTCGATTTCCCCGAAGAGGAGCTCGATCCGCTGGACCGGGCCGACGTCCGTGGGCGCCATGCCAGGCTGGCCGGTGCGATCGAGGCGGCCCTCGCCCAAAGCCGGCAGGGAAGCTTGTTACGCACCGGCTTACAGGTGGTGTTGGTGGGGCGGCCGAACGTGGGCAAGTCCAGTCTGCTGAATCGTCTCGCAGGTGAGGAACTCGCCATGGTCACCGCCATCCCCGGGACTACCCGTGACAGCGTGCGCCAGGCAATCCACATCGACGGGGTACCGCTCAACATCGTCGACACAGCGGGCCTGCGCGACACCCAGGATGAAGTTGAGCGTATGGGCATTGCTCGCACATGGAGCGAGATCGGCCGGGCGGACGTGTTGTTGTTGCTGGTGGACGCGCGTTCCGGCGTGACCAGCGCGGACCTGGAGCTTGTGGAGAGCATTGCGCCGAGTGTAAAGCGCGTGTTTGTGCACAATAAGGTCGACCTCGCCAACACCCCGCCGCGGGTGCTGCGCGATCACACTTCGACCAGTCTCCATATCTCGGCCAAGACCGGCGCAGGCATGGATTTGCTACGCGCGGAGTTGCTTGCTGTCGCCGGTTGGCA
>Ga0307377_10002299_pt1 | contig 22663 bp, 19 predicted proteins | sample TR3MG_FD_202535 | JGI IMG/M metagenome (GOLD analysis project Ga0307377, IMG submission 202535) | Soil microbial communities from Risofladan, Vaasa, Finland - TR-3 | ecosystem: Environmental > Terrestrial > Soil > Coastal area > Acid sulfate soil | place: Finland: Risofladan, Vaasa | collected...
CCGTTCAAATCGAAAATCAAAAATCGCAAATCGAAAATATGAAAACGCCGACCGACTACGATGTCCTCATCCTCGGCGCAGGACCCGCCGGCGCCGCCGCCGCGATCCTCCTCGCCGACGCCGGCGCACGAGTCGCTCTCCTCGACGCCGCTCGCTTCCCACGCTCCAAACCCTGCGCCGGCTGGCTCAATGCCCGCGCCGTCCGACAGTTCCCCTTCCTCGACAAGGTCCGACGCAAGGTCCGCGCCGTCCCCTTCCGCACCCTCGTTTTCCATTCGCCCGACCTCGCCCAAACCGCCCGCTATTCCGGCCGGTCGCACCTGGGCTACATCGTCTCGCGACGCGCCTTCGACGCCGAACTCGTCCGCGCCGCCGCCAAAGCCGGCGCCAAAACCTTCCTCGGCCGCCGCGTCCAATCCATCCAGGCCGCCGAAACCGGCGTCACCGCCGTCCTCGCCTCCGGCAAGCGCGTCTCCGCACGCATCCTCATCGGCGCCGACGGCGCCTCGAGCCTCGTCGCTCGCGCCCTCGGCCTGCGCGACCACTGGCCTTGCGACCAGGTCGTCTCCGCCCTGGCAAAAGACGTCCGCCTCACGAAAAAGCAACTCGCCGACGGTTTCGACGGCGGCGCCATCCACGTCGCCCTCGGCTTCGCAGCGGCGTCCGGCTACGCCTGGGCCTTCCCCGGACACAGCACGGTCAACGTCGGCATCGGCATCCGCGGCACGCCTCGCACGCCTCGCGGCGACGCGGGCGGCGACGCGGGCACCGACGCCGCGCGCCTCCGCTCGCTCTACGACGCCTGGGTCAAGGGCCTGCGCGACACCGGCCGCCTGCCCAAAGGCGCCCACACCGCAAAGCCCGTCGCCGCCATCATCCCCGCCGGCGCCGCCATCGAGTTTGAGAACCACGTCGGCAAACGCACGGTCCTGATTGGCGACGCGGGCGGCTTCGCCGCCGCCGCCTCCGGCGAAGGCATCTATCCCGCCGTCTGGAGCGCGAGCATTGCCGCTCGCTGCATCCTGGAAGCCCTTGCCGCCGACCGCGGCGAAAGAAAAGGCACGACCTGCCAGGACGCGCTTCTGGAGTTCCGCTCCGCCTGGCGACGCGAAATGGCCCCCTACCTTCAGATGCCCAACGTCAACCTCCAGTTCCTTCTACCCCTTATTTTCACCAATCGCCGGATCGCCGACCGCTTCGCCCGCGCCTTCCTCTTCGGCGAAAATCTCTAGCAGGCCGCTAAAGAATGGCCTCGTCGCGCCCGCGGCGGGCCGGAAAAGGGGACTGGCTCCTTTTCCGGCCGTTTGGAAAAGGTGCCTGTCCCTTTTTCCGCGCACTCCGCACTCCGCAATTGAGGTTGATTCCCCCGCCGGTTTGCCGATATAATCCTCCGACTCTGGACGCTGCGCGGGCGTCCCGACGGGGCCACCTTAGCTCAACGGTAGAGCACCGCTTTCGTAAAGCGGGGGTTCCGGGTTCAAATCCCGGAGGTGGCTCCAATTTTCTTAGCCCCCCGCCTCACCCCGTTCGCCTCCCCCCGCGTTGTCACCCCGACCGGAGCGAAGCGCAGCGGAGGGGTCTCGCTGTGATACCTTGCTTCTCCTTCCGCTCTCCGGGTTCCGCCCTTCGACCTTGCTCAGGGCGGCCCGAGTCCCGATGGGGTCGGGATCGAGGGGCCGCGTTCCGCATTGGGCTCGCCCCGCCCCCGGCGGGCCGGGCCGCCATTTCGCGACGAAACTCCAGTCGCTTACGGCTCAGTATTTGGACTGACCCTGAGTTCTGGGGGACGGACACTTGATTGGCCTTGACCGGCGCATCCGGTCGGATTAGCCTATCGGGATGGAATGGCCGGACGTTATGAAATGCTGGGGGTTCGCGGTCTAAGGAGAAACCATGAAAACCATTCGACAGATCGGCTCGTTGGCCTTCGTGCTGGGGCTCTTCACGGCCGTATTCGCCGGGATACCCTGGTACGTGGTCGCTGCCACGGATCCGGTCGTGCCCTGGTGGCTCCGGATAGCCGTCTTCTGCCTTCTGGGCGGCATCCTTGTGGTCCTTGCGACCGTGGCTCTCGAACAAAGGAGGAATAAGACATCCGGAGCGGAGCCGCTGCCTATGGAGCCCGAGCGCACGGTTCGGCTATTGAACTCCGCAGAACTGCCTGGCCGCCGGATCACGGAGGTTCTCGGTCTCGTCCAGGGCCATACGGTATTCGCCATCTGGCTCGGCAAAGACCTATCCGCCCTGGTCCGGTTGATCCTCGGCGGCGAATTGACGGAATACACAGAGATGATGGGAAAGGCCCGGGTAACCGCCACCCGCAGGATGATCGCCCAGGCCGCCGAGATGGGGGCGGACGCCGTCATCAACGTCCGCTATATGACAACGAGCGTCGTGGGCAGTGCCGCCGAACTCCTTGCCTACGGCACAGCCGTCAAACTCGGCGAATAGGCCGGGTGACTCAGATACGGACCTGGCCTTGACCGGCGCGTGCGGTCGGATTAGCCTATCGGCATGGAATGGCCGGCCTGGGCCCAAGCCCGGGCGAAGACCGAATTAAGTATTGCGTCCCCGGAACTCTCCGCCATGTCGCCCCCACGGATACAGTGTTCGTCAGTCCCTTATCCACAAGACCTCTGTCTTCCTGGCTTTCTTCCTGCCACCCGCCGCGTGGTTGGCAATGTCGATCTCCACACACCGCCACGATCGGTAGAGCCCGTCGTACAGTGACGATGGATAGCCACTCAAGACGACCTTGCTCTCACAGGTGTTTAAGGCCGACGCTAGTTCCCGGTGCTCTTCCTCGGTCATTTCCACTCCGTAGACATCACGGCTGTTCGGGTCCCTCGTCTCGTGAAGGTACGGTGGATCGCAATAGATGAGCGTCTCCGGGCTGTCAAAGCGACGAATAGCCTCAAGTGCGGGCTGGTATAAGATCTCCACGCGCCTGAGCCGTTCGATAATCGCCGGCAGCTGGTCTATCGCGGTCCACCAAGCATTCACATCTCCAGCCATGCCGCCTCTGGCGCGTGATGTCGTGTAACTCCACGTTTTCCCTTTTCCACCGAAAGATTGACGCCACCGCACAAAATCACAGACCGCCTTGTCAAGGTCAGTCGCACCAGAAGGATAGGACCCCGCGTCCTCGAACTCCTTCTGGCTGTATGGGATAAACTGCACCCGCGCAATAAATTCCTGGCCCCGGCGCTGCAGGACGCGGAAGAGCCGCGTTATTCGCAGATCGAGGTCGTTGTATGCCTCGACCTCCACGGGCGGCTTATTCAACAGCACAGAGGCCGCCCCGCCAAAAGGCTCTAAATAGACACGGTGTGGCGGAAAGTGCGAGATGATCACCGGCGCCAAGTAATGCTTTCCACCGTGCCATTTGACAGGCGGTCTGAGTTTTGTCGAACGCATCTGAGCTCTTGCGCCTTCTTCAGGCTTCACGCAGCCGAACGCTGAACATTCAGGAACGGTTTGAGTTTCTTCACCAGAAGAAGCTCCGTCAGTTGCCGAATGGTCTTCAGAACACCAGGCGTCTCAGCAAGTGACAGGTCCAGTGGTCCCTCGTCCCACAACCAGTCCGGCAATCCCTTGGAAGCGCTGACATCCATGTGTCGTTCTATGCGGTGACGCAGATCGTCTGTCTGACCAATGAAAACAGGCTTCCGCTGGCTAGAGAATAGGTACAAGCCACTAGTTTTTGGCAAGGAAGATGCTTTCAATTGTGTCACGCCACAAACAGGTTCGAGTTTTGGCACTTCAACTCTGTTCTCCAAGTCCTTGCGCATCCTCCCGGCTTTGCGCCAACCCAACGCAACCCACCGGTAATCGAGTGGGGTAAATCCCGGAGCCAATTGCATTGCGTACCGGTCAAACTCCTCGGCCAGATCGGGATCACAGATAATGCGGTCCAATGAGACATCCTTCATCAGTTGCAGATGCCGAACCGCCAACTCCGATGCGTACTCGAACTCATCCCTTTTGGCAACGGTGTAGCTCTTCGTTTTCGGAAGGTCACTCATCAACCCCCTCTTGCGAGCACCTAAGAGTGTCCAGTTGAGATCAAAGTCCGTCCCAGATAGGCCAAGTTCTCTGCACCGACTCAGGAACTGCCGGTTCATCGCCGGGTCTGCAACAACGCGGTCCGCAGAACAGCCCTTCCTAACCTCACCGAAGGCTTGGATGATGGATGCAGTCTTGCCCCCCAAGAGACTGCCGAACCTGGCCGAGAGTTTCGCTAGCACAAGCTGGTTAAGGCTGGTTCCCTCAGCAGCAGCTTCCTGCTCCAGTGCCGCGTGAAGGGACTTGGGAACCCGAACAAGGAACCTTCCGCTCTTCTTCGCTACAGAGCCAGCCAAGACTCCGGTTTGCTGCATCTTCTGCTCGACGAGTTTGTGGAGATGCTCATAGACTTCGCTCTTCCGAAAAGCAGCCCGCTCTGCGGCCTCGGGGAAACCCTTAGCCACTAGCCCGTCCAGCGGGTCGAACAGCGCATTGGACAGATCTGCCCAAGTCTTCGACTTCTCCGCCAAGCCTTGGGCTTCGGCAAGAATGTCGCTGACCTTGCTCATGACTCCTCTCCCGTCTCCGGCGATGGTTTCACGAAATCCACTTCCACGTCCGTCACCTCGAAATAGAGCGCCTCTTGCTTGAGGATGGCGGCAATGCGAGCGGCCTTCGTCCTGACATCTTCTACTTGGCTTTCATCCACGATAACCCAAGCGACCACCGACTTGTCCTTGGCCTTCGTGCCATCAGCCATTTTGTATTTCCCGTCCACAAACCCGCCCACCGAATAACCGTCAAATCTTCTGTCGATTTCCATCAATGCCCGAGATATCTCGGCCGGCGGAACCTCTGTCCCGTCGTTGTACGAGGTCGGCAGCAGCAGGAGGCACTTTTTCCGTTTCATTGTCTGATACCGCCAGTAGTATCATACACGCGAAAGGTGCTCGTGTCAACCGTTGACGAGGGTCAACACCGTAAAGCTAGTCCCCATAAAGAGTTAGGGGCAAAGAAAACCGGCGGCGCCGGACTCCCTGCTCGATTTCCGGGGCCACAACACTCAATTCGGACCTAGCGCCTTATCGGGTCCTCTCTTGTGGACGCACTGACGCCGATGAGCGCGACACTCTCGCAACGGTCGCTAGCGTCAAATCGCAGCACGCAATACCGTGCTCCCATAAAATCCGACCAGTTTCGGACGTCATACACGCGGAGCAATTGATTTTTCTCCCGGCTGCGCAGCGTCCGCAAGGGGACGCCGAGGTCGTCTTCCTCGGAACACTCGGCGGGGGACTTGCCAACGAGCTTCTTCTCCAGACTCGCATTGTGGACAAGGTCCTCGACGCCGTCAATGTTCTGTTTCGTCTTGGTGAACACCACGATCTTGCCATTCTCCACTTCCACGATGTATCGCGACGACTTGAGCAGATCGCCCTTGACCGGATAAAAGATCATGCTCACGCCCTGCCGGTCGACGTCAACGAGGGTTTCCTGCCGCGCGCCGAACATGCTGTCGGCCGCCGCCTCCGGCTCACCCATCAAGAGTTCCCGCCGATCCTTCACATCCGCGTCGTTGACGGCGTCGCCGACGAGCATCGTGACCAGGCTGATCGGATGGGCACGACACCCCGCGGCAGCCAAAGTCAGGAACGCCGCCGCACAATAGATCACCGTGCCGGCTCCGGCGCGCCAGGAAAAGCGGCCTGCGGAGGGCAACACCCCTTCATGGCGCCGGCGCCTGTTCGTCGTCCGCATCCCTTCGTCCTTTCATTCTGTGCATCGGCCGCTCTACGACACACACGGCCCGAGCCAACGCTCGCCCGCGACGGTCGTAGTGACCTGCCCCCGATTTCTGTGCCAAGAGGAGAGAACCGGAATATCCCGGGTGGACCTACCCACGACCGTCGTGGGCGTCCTGATTTCCTTACTCTCTCTTGTTTTCTTGATTCTGCAAGCTTTTTCCGGCCCCCAAGCCTTGGGTTCTGCGTGCCGTCAGGGCAGACCTCCGCGTTGAAACCACCCTCCCCCTCGTGGGTACGTTGTTTGCTTTTTCCCAATTCTCCTCTGCGATCTCTGCGTTCTCTGCGTTGAAGGCCGTATGCAAATCCCGTGCCAAACTTCACGGGAAAACGGCCATTCCATCCACGCCGCCCCATAACATAGTCGCTAAAACGAGGGTTTTGCGAGGCAAAAACGGGGCGGTTGTCGCCCATTGTCGGGGAAAATCGGGGGCATAGTCGCGTGAAAATGGGGCGTTTTGCACTCCACGTGGAGTCTTCCACACCCCAAAACGCCCCTGGCGCTTTGGAAACTCGGTTGCGACCCCCCCAAAAATCGCCCCAAAATCCGCCCGCCCCCCAGAAAAAAATTTTCGGAATTTCCTGCCACGGCGACTTGTCACGGCGTAGTCGCAGACGAAGCCGGAAGTCCGGATTCATCAGGACGAAGCCGGGTCCCCCACCGGTCCACCCCCCGCCGCTACGGCGCGGCGCCTTCGCCGCTCGGCGTTTCGGAGGGCGCCGCCACAGGCTCGGTCGCCGGGCTTGCCCCTTCGGGGGCGGCGGGCGGGCCGAGCGTGATCTTGACCACGCGGCCCTGGACCATGCGTTTGACACTGAGGCGCAGTTCCGTCTGGCCGGCGATGAGGCGCTCGAAGTCCTTAACGGTCATCACCGGTTGGTCGTTGACGTGGGTGACGGTCTCGTACGGTTTGACGCCGGCGACGGAGGCTTTGCTTCCGGGCTCGACCTTGGAGACGACGACGCCGGGGTCCTCGTCGGCCTTCTGGAGGTAGCGTCGGACCTCGTAGGTCATGTCGCGGACGGTGAGGCCGAGCGGGTCGGACTTGAACTTCGCCGCCGTGCCGAAGTGCGTCGGGCTCTGAACGACCTCGAAATCCTTCATAACGGTCTGGCCGGCGGCGACCCCTCGACCATGCCCTTCGACAGGCTCAGGGCCGTGAGCATGGTCGAACGGCTCGGGGTCGCCCTGAGCCGGTCGAAGGGCGACGAACTCGGCCTGGTAGGTCTTGCCGAAGCCGATGTCGGTGATCATGCGGGTGAAGGAGGTCTCGACGGCCGGCCAGGGCATGGGGATGCGGTCGTAGTATTCCTCGGAGAGTTCGTCGAGGCGGTCCCAGGGGAACTCCCAATCGGCGGAGCGGTCGTACTGGAGGGTGACCTCGATGGGTTTGGGGTAGTCGGCCACATGGAGCCGCAGCAGAATCCATCCGGCCTGGACGCCGGCCTGGTCGGCGGGGGAACCGGAATAGACGTAGGAGACGATGGCGCCGGTCTCGCCGTCCTGCGTCAGGTGGGAGACCCCATTAGCGCGTGCCAGTTCGCGGTTCATGGGCTGCAAGAGCACCCCCATCCAGGCGATGCGGTTTTCCTCCTCTTCGGAGAGGGGGACGTTGTGGGGGTCGCAGGAGTCGGCGAGGGCGGCCAGGACGGGTGCGAGTTGGGCGGCGGCGGTCAGAACCGGCCGCTCGGTGGACCATCGTTCCTGCTGGCCGGGCTTGGGCCGGCGGGCGATGGGATAGGCGACGAGTCGTCCATCGGCGTCGAAGAGGAAGACGCTCTCGTCGCTGCCGGGGAGTTGGGGATAGATGTGGCGTTTCCAGCCCTGGTCAAACTCGGGGATGCGTCGTGGGGAGAAGTAGGAGACGCGGTTTTCTCCCTGGATGCGGACGTCGGCGCCGACGAGGAGGGCGCGGTCGAACCGTCGGATGTCGCCGTCGGCGCCGGCGACGGCGCCATCAAGCGGCTGCTGGAGGGTGGCGACGAAGGCGCCGTAATCCTTAAGCGTGCCGGCAAACGTGGCCTGGACGGGCTCGCCCTCGGCCGGGAAGACCTGGATCCGCTCGAGGCGTGCGGTTGCCTTCTGGTCGAGGTTCTCCAGGACAAGGACCTCGCGGGGACCGAGCAGAAGGCCGGCGACGTGGCGTTCGGTGGCGGAGTCCTCGTCGCGCGAGGAATAACTCTGACTACCCTGGTCCTTTTTCGGGCTGCGGAAACCCAGTTGGACCCGCAGGACGGCGCGGTCGGCGACGGAGGCCACCTTGTCGCAGAGGGCCTGGAGTTCGTCGGCCGAGAGGGCCGGCCAGTCCAGGGGCGACCCTTTCCATGAATCGTCCGCGGCCAGGCGCCCGCTGAACGACATGCCGACGGGCACACCCGCCTCGCTCACGAGGAGGCAGGCGAGCGGGGCGCGCCGGACCTTTCGTCCGGTCTCGGAGACGGCGACGGCGGAGCCCAGCGAGCCGACGTCGGTCGTCCAGCCGTCCTCCGCGTAGCCGTAGGTCACGACCAGATAAGGCTCCGCGGCGGCGGGGTCGAAGGCGAGCGGCTGGGCGCCGGGGAGGGGTTTCTCGGTCTTGAGGAAAACGGCATTGGAATCGCGGGCGAAGCGGACGGCCTTGGCGGGGACGACGGCGTCGCCGAAGCGTACGGCCACGGACTCGACAAAGCGAGGATGGATCATCGGGTCGGGGCTGACGACCAGGTCGGGCGCCACGAGGAAGCCCTCGACCTCCATGGGCCGTTCCTCGCGGACCGGGGTCGAGGCGTTGAAGGCGTCGAAGAGTCGCACGGGGCACGAGGCCCGCGTATAGCCGTTGGCGGTGGGGTCCTCGCCCTTGTCGGGTTTGAGGGTGTACTCGACGCGGACGAGGCTGGGCGCCAGTTTATCGGCCACGTGGGCGTAGTCGGCCGGGGCGGGTTCCTCGGCCGCCGGCATCGGGGCCGCCCAGGCCGCCAGCACGACCGCCGCCAACACGATTCGAGCGTTCATCGTCGAGACTCCTTCTTGGGAAGGTCCGGGGGACCGTCATTCCTTTTCGTAGTCGCGTGAGAAATCGAGGACCATCTGCCGCAGCAGTCCGTTGCGGAGGACCGAGATCATGGCGCGGTAGCGCTGGCGGACGTTGGCGATTGTCTCGGCGTGGAGGCGTCTGACGTCGTCGAGGGTTTTGACGTCCTGGCCGTCAATCGACAGGAGGATATCCTTGGGGCGGAGGTCGGCGTTGGCGGCGTTGCCGGGCGACTTGATGCCGTAGAGAAAGACGCCCTGTTTGCGGTGAAAATAGAGGTCGGGGTTGTCGAATTGGTTGATTTCGCGGACGGTGAAGTCCCAGCGTGGGCAGTCGAGTTCCTCGCCCTCGACCTTGCCCTTTTCGCGGGGCGTGAGGACGACGCTCATGGGCTGCTCGTCGCGGAGGAAGGCGATTTCGACGGCCTCGCCCTTGGGCAGAAGGCCGATGAGCCGGCGGACGGCGGGGAGGTCCTCGGGCCTCAGGGCGCTGACCGGGCGGTCGCCGATGCGGAGGATGCGATCGCGCGCGAGCAAACCTGCACGCCGGGCGGGGCTTTCGGGGTCGGTCTCGGCGACGATGACGCCGTCGGTCCCATCGAAGTAGGTGTTGCGGTCGAAGTCGCGCAGGGGCTGGAGTTGCAGGCCGGTCCAACTCCAGTTCACCTTGCCGGAGTCGCGGATCTGCTCCAGGATGTACCGGACGGTCTGGGAGGGGACGGCGAAGCCGAGGTCGCCGCCCATCATCGCCGCCAGGGTATTGATGCCGACCACTTGGCCCTGGGTGTTGACGAGCGGGCCGCCCGAGTTCCCGGGGCTGATGGAGGCGTCGGTCTGAAGCCAGAGGCTATACTCGCTGCGCTCGGGGAGGAAGCGGCTGGTGCACGCGATGATGCCGATCGAGACGCTCCGCGACAGACCCCACGGGGCGCCCATGGCCATGACGAAGTCGCCCTCTTTGAGGACCTCCGAGTCGCCGAGTTCGGCGTAAGGGACAGGCTCGGCGTCCGGACGCTTCAGGCGCAGGACGGCCAGGTCGGTGTCCTTGTCCGTGCCGACGATCTCGGCGTCCATGGCACGGCCGTCGTAGAGGAGGCATCGGCACTGGACGGCCTTGTCCACGACGTGCCAGTTGGTCAGGACCTCGCCTTCGGGGCTGACGATGACGCCGCTGCCCGCCACCTCCTGGGAGATTTTCTTGCCGGCCTCGTGCGTCTCGCGGATGGCCTTGATATACACGACGGCGGGGAAGACTTTGTCCTTGGCGCTCTGGACGACCTCGCGGAAATCGAGGCCCCCGAGGTCGTCCTCGGCGCTCGGGGCGCGCGAGACGGTTCGGCATCCGGCGGCAGGCGCCAGCGCAAGCAGCGCCAGAAGCAGTGCGGCACGTTTCATGGCTCTTCGTCTCCTTCCAGCCGCCGGTCCGTCAGGCGCGAGGTCCCGATGCATCCGTGTCACCCCAGCGGCCGGTGGTGCATAGCCCATCCTATCAAGGGCGCCCGAAATATCGAGCCCTTTTCGGCACGATTTCGCTTTGACAGCCCCGCCGAGGGACAGGTAGGATAACGGTGGCTCCCAGTTCCCTGCTTTTTGCGGCGAGAGGACGAACATGGAAATCCACGAGCGGCCGAGCGGAGTCGAGGGCGCCACGCTGCTGGCGCTGGACGGCGGCCTGGACCACACCAACACCGACGCTTTCATTCAGGCGCTGTACCGGGCGCTGGACGCGGGGGCCTCGTGCGTCGTCCTGGACCTGGGGCGCCTCTCGTACATTTCCAGTTGGAGCCTGGGGAGCCTCGTGCGGGTCCATCACCACTTTGCGGCACGGGGCGGGCGCGTCGCCTTCGCCAACCTCCACAGCGCCGTCGCGAGCATCCTGCGCTTAAGCCACCTGGACCGCCTGTTCGATCTTCATCCGACGGTCGAGGCCGCCCTCGCGGCCGTGACCAAGTGCCCGAAGCGGAACGCCGCTCCGGGGCCCAAGGCCGGCCCGGACGCCTGACGGGCCGCCGCCCGTCAGGGTGTGTATCAATCTTTCGGGAAACTCACGGCGTTAGTTCCCTTTCCCTTGTCGCCTTACGGGGCGGTCCAGATCGGCTTGCCCGCCGAATCGAGCAGGTTCAGCCCCGGCCCGTCCGCGAGCACGGTCAGCGCCGCGCGGTGCTTGCCCGCCGCGTCGAGCAGGTCCAGCCCCGCCCCGCCCGGGAGCACGGCCAGCCCTGCGCGGGGCTTGCCCGCCGCGTCCTGCAGATCCAGCCCCGCACTGTCAGCGAGCACGGTCAGCAAGACGCGGGTCTCGCCCGCTGCGTCGTGCAGGCTCAGGGCCGCCCTGTCCGCATCCACGCCCAGCACGGCGCGAAGCGTGCCGTTCTCGTCGAGCAGGTTCAGCCCAGGCCCGTCCGCGAGCACGGTCAGCAAGGCGCGGGTTTTGCCGTTCTCGTCCAGGAGGGTGACTCGTCGGGTCCGCACCTCGTGTTGCAACTCCGCCAGTTCCCGCTCCACCTTCGCCAGCCGTTCCTCAGGCGTCATTGTAAGCCCCCTTTCCCGTTAGTAACCCGAACGCTCGCCCAGCGCCGCCCGCCACGCTACCGCGACGGCCCGGCCCTCGGCAGGCCACCCGATCCTGGCATCTTATCGGACGTGGCAGATTTCGTCATTCTTCAGGATAGCCTGACCAGGCCTCTTCTTTTTCTGCTTCTCTTCCTGCTTCATACCCTTCGTCGAATTGTTCTCTCCCATAGGTTATCAAGGCTGCCCAATTCGCTGACTGCGCAGTTACCTTATGTTCATCTGGGGAAATTGCAGATACTGAAACAGGGGACACCGGTTTCGCCACACCTGATTTGATATACCAAAGGCGATTCTCTCCCACCACATATACGCCGCCGTTGAAATCGCTTATTAACTTGAAAGACAAAAAATCTTCCGTCTTGTCATCAAGTGTGATAATGACCGCCTCACCATTGACGAGCCAAACCACCTTGCCTGAGAACGCATCTGCAACGTAGATAGTCCCATCAGAGCAAGCGGCTTCTGCATCCAGAAATCCGAGTGCCTCGATCACCGGGTCGGCTGGCTTTTCAGGCTCCGTGGCTGGCGGCGCGGAAGTGTCCTCAGCGCAGCCAACGCTGAGACAAACTGTGGCCAAGAAAGACATTGTAGTCATGAGTTTCATGGCGCCTCCTTGCGTTTGTTCTAGGGCTCGTCAATTGTACCAAGATATTTCGTCTTCGTCGCTGGACTACGTACCCACAACTCGCTTGTCTTTGTGTCAAGCACGTATGCGAATCCCGGTCCTGTTCCAGATATAGCATATCGGCCGGGGCGCGTAAAGAAAATCCATGCAAAGACAACCACCAAGCAGATTGCCCCCGCGAACGCCAGGCACCAGATGCAACGCTTCTCATGGGTCAGTTCCCGCTCAACCTTCGCCAGCCGTTCATCGGTCGTCATTGCCTGCCCCCTTTCCAGTGGTCAGGTTCCCTTGCCTTTCCGTTTCTCAGCATCATGCTTTCACTACCGCGACGGCCACCCCGTATGCGCAAATCAATCCACCTTTTTGCACTCGCGCTCATCCTGCGGCTCTTGACTGACTGTTGTCTCGGTTTGCTCGGGGCAGTGACGCGGCTGGTAGTACGCTCCCGGAATGACCTCGTAAGTCGGAGGGTTACCATCTATTTGACGGAACTTGAATTTCTGCCCATGGCGCTTCTCAAAAATGTCATCATATTCTATCCATCCTTCAATATCCAGGCGCTTTGGCCCTGTTCCATCCTGAGGTTGTGCTGCCTTCTGCAAGAACAATTGGTGAAAGTGGTTGCCTCCCGCGCTCGCGCCAAGGCACTTGCGCGCAAACTCGTGGAACCGGATATCAGGGATTTCGACAAAATGTGTCGGGGCTGGCGGCAGATAATAGTGGTCCTGCGGTGGCAAAGGCTCATCTCCTTCGCGGCCGTATTCAATATCGCCCAATCGGAAGCCGCTGTTTCTTACCGACGCAGGCCCTTTGCCGCAGTTTGTGATTCTGAGCCCGATCCATGTCACTAGGACCATCCGACCTGGAATCATAGGGTTAGTAACGGACCGTTCGCATCGCGTGATTGCAAGTGCGGGGCGGTTGTCGGCGAAGCGAGTCGCTTTGGCCTCATTCGCGGCCACCTCTGCAGCCTTTGCAGCGCGGGTTGCCGTTCGGACTTGACAGAGCGCCACGATTGCTATAACCAGCGTTGCGAGCGCAGTTAAGAACACGAACATGGTATTCTCCTCGCCGCCGGACTTTGGAGATACGCCGTATACTCCGTCAATCAACGCCTATTCTACGACCTAGCCAAAAGGCACAATTCAGGCCGGCAAACATGACAGGGGCAATCCTACTGGGGGCAAGGCAAGGCGTCAAGCGTATGGGCCGGGTGAGGAAATGTGGACACACCCGCCGCAGTGAAAGGTGCGGCTGAAACGCGCGGGTTCGCCTTGCTTTGCCTCCCAGGCGTGCTATACTGGGGTGGAAGCCGATCGGTGCGTTGTGGCATGGGATTTGCATGTCGCGGCGCGTACCGGGGTAAGGGTCGCCTCAGGCGACCAGGAATTAATGGCCGTGCTAGGCGGGGCGGTAGCGGTGCCCTGTACCTGCAACCCGCTCCAGCAGGGCTGAATTCCTCCCCGAGGCTCAGGTCGGTCGAAAGGGAACGATCCACCGGGCGTTGAAGGTCGGATCCCATGCGATGGGTCGCCGGTGAACCGGGTCAGGGCCGGAAGGCAGCAGCCCTAAGCCGGAAAGCCCAGGCGCCGTGGGGCCATCTGGCCGGAGCCACGGAGACCGCCACCCGCGGTTGACCTGATTCGACGGGAGGTGCACGGCCATTCTTTATATTGCGGATTGAACGGCGCGCGGCGGGTGCGGAGACCCGCCGCGCAAAAAAAACGTTTAGCCGCGACCCGAAGGGGAGCGCGTAAGCAACCATGGCCTACACCGTCTTAGCCCGGCGTTACCGCCCGCTGCAATTCGACGAGGTGGTCGGCCAGGAGCCGATCACCCGCACCCTGGCCGGCGCCATTGCCTCGGGAAGAGTCGCCCACGCGTACCTTTTCTGCGGGACGCGCGGCATCGGAAAGACGACGATGGCGCGGGTCCTGGCGTCGGCCCTGAACTGCGAGAAAGGGCCGACGGCCGAGCCGTGCGGTACGTGCGACATCTGCGCCCGCATCCACCTGGGCGAGGACATGGACGTCCTGGAGATTGACGGCGCCTCGAACACGGGCGTGGACGACGTCCGGACGTTGCGTGAGAATGCCTACTACCGCCCCGCGCGGGCCCGCTACAAGATCTACTACATTGACGAAGTCCACATGCTTTCGCGCAACGCCTTCAACGCGCTGCTGAAGATCCTCGAAGAGCCGCCCGAGCACGTCCTGTTCCTTTTTTCGACGACGAATCCGGAGCGGCTGCCCGCGACGATCCTGTCGCGGTGCCAGCGGTTCGATTTCCGTGCCGTACCGACCGATCGCATCGCCGAGCACCTGGCCGACATCTGCCGCAGGGAAAAAGTGAAGGCCGAGCCCGAGGCGCTCCAGGCAATCGCTCGCGAGGGGCGCGGCAGCGTCCGCGACGCGATGACGCTCCTGGACCAGACCCTCGCCGTCGGCGAGGGCCAGGCGACCCTCCAGGCCGTCCGCCAGTCGGTCGGCGCCGCCTCGGGCGAAGAGGTCCTCGCGCTTCTGAGGGCGTGCGGCGAAGGGGATGCAGGGACGGCCCTGCGGCGGTTCGGCGACCTCCTCGCCGCCGGCGCCGACGTCCTGGCGCTGCTGGACCAGTTCCTCCGCCAGGTGCGGGACCTGCTGGTGGCGAAGACGTGCGGCACGGAGGTGGCCCTGATAGACGTCTTCGGGCCGGACCGCTCGGCGCTTGAAGCCGCAGGCGAAAAGTGGACCGTTCCCGCCCTCGTCGCCACCATGGGATACCTGACCGAGGCGCGGTCGCGGGCGCGGTGGGCGGCCGACGGCCGGCCCGTGGCGGAACTGGCGGTCGTCCGGATGGCGTCGCTGGCGGAAATGGAATCGCTCCCGGAGGTGCTGGCACGCCTCGAGCGGCTGGAAGGGGCGCTGGCGGGCGGCGCGCCGGGACGGTCCGCCCCCGCATCCGGGCAGGATGCTGCGCAGGCCAGCGAAAAAAAAAAGCAATCCCTGACGCCGAACCACACACCCACGGCGGCTCCGGCCGAGGAGGAAAGCGCCCCGACGGACGAGGCGCTCGACGCGCCGGCCGATGACGCGCCGCCTCCCGAGGGCGCAGCGCCGGCCCAGGAGCCGCCTGAAGCCCCGCCGCGAGAACCGGCGAAACGCCGAAAACTCGACGAGGCGATGAGCGACCCCCTCATCCAGAAGGCGATCCGCCTGTTCGACGGCCGGATCGTGAACATCGAAGACTAGGACCGAACGAGGGCAGACAGATGGCCGGACTCGGCGATTTGCTGGGCCTGATGCGCAACATGGGCGGCATGAAGCGCAAAGTCGAGGAAGCGCAAGGCGCGCTCGCCCAGCAGACGGTGGAAGGTTCGGCCGGCGATCCTGGCGCGCCGGGAGTCGTCGCAACCGTCAACGGGATGCAGGAACTCGTGGACCTCGCGATTGCGCCCGAGGTCGTCAACCGCGACCAGGTGGACCTCCTGGAGGACATGGTCCGGGCCGCGGTGGGCCAGGCGATGGCCAAGGCGCGCGACCTTCAAAAACAGGAGATGTCGAAACTGCTTGGGGGTCTGCCCCTGCCGCCCGGCCTCGACGGCCTGCTGGGGTAAAAAACGCCTTTCGAGCGCGTCGCGCGATCGCCCCCACGCCGGGAGCGTCAGGAAAAACCATGAACGCCTACACGGAAACAATGGAACGGCTGATTGAGGCGCTGGGGCGGTTGCCCGGCATCGGCCGGCGAAGCGCCGAGCGCATCGCTTTCCACCTGCTGGAGGGCGACGAGGCGGAAGCCAAAGCCCTCGCCGAGGCCGTTCATGACATCAAGACGCGGATCGGCCGCTGCGCCGAGTGCGGAGCCCTGGCGGACGGGAAGCGGTGCGCCATCTGCTCGAGCCCCCGCCGCGACCGCTCCCGCATCTGCGTCGTCGAGAAGCCCAAGGACATTGTCCGCATCGAGGCGACGGACCGGTACGACGGCCTGTACCACGTGCTGGGCGGGTTACTAGCGCCCGCCGAGGGACGCGGAAGCGAAAGCCTGAGCCTGGACGCCCTCGCCCGGCGCATCAAGAAGGGCGAGGCGAAGGAGGTCATCCTGGCGCTGGCGGCGACGGCCGAGGGCGACGGCACGGCCGTGCTCGTGGCCGATCGGCTCCAAGGCGCGGGCGTCCGCCTGACGCGCCTGGCGCGAGGGTTGCCGGCGGGCGCGAGCCTCGAGTATGCCAACCAGGGGATGCTCGCCGACGCCCTGCGCGACCGGCGCGAGATGGGTTCCTAACCATGCGATTCGACACGAGCCTGAGGCAAAGGCTGGAACAGCGGATGGTCCTGTCGCCGAGGATGATCCAGGCGATGGAGATCCTCCAGTTGCCGCTCATGGCCCTCCAGGAACGGATAGACCAGGAACTGATAGCCAACCCGGTGCTGGAGGTCCAGCAGGAAGATCCCGAGGCGACCGCGGCCGGCGAGGAACCCGCCGGCCAGGGCGCCGCGGAGGGCGAGCAGGAGTTGGTGGTCCGCGATTCCGGTTCCGGCGCCGAGGACTTCGAGCGCCTCTCGAACCTGGCGGACCGCTGGGAAACCTACTTCGACGAGTCCGAGGCGTGGCGCCCCCGCCGGCCGGCGAGCGGCGAACCGGATGCCAAACACGAAGCCATGCAGAACGCCCCCGACGAAGGGCAGACACTCCAGCAGCACCTCCTGGGCGAGTGGCATCTGGAGGACGTGCCCGAGCGGACCGCTCGCCTGGGGGACCTGGTGATCCGCAACCTCGACGACGATGGGTACCTTCGCGCGGCCCTGGAGGAGTTGGGAAAGGAAGCCGAGCCCCCCGCCTCGGCCGAGGAGATGGAGAGGGTGCTGTCGCTCGTCCAGCGTGTCGGGCCAAGCGGCGTCGCGGCCCGGAATCTGGGAGAGTGCCTGCTGCTGCAACTGGCGGCGGACCCGGCGGTCGGCGACGGCCCGGACTCCCTGCCGCTCGACGCCATCGAAGTGAACCTCGTGCGGAGGCACCTGAAGGACATCGAGCAGAATCACTACCCCCAGGTAGCCAAGGCGCTCGGCACCACCATCGAGGAGGTCAAGCGGGCCGTCGAGCGGATTCGGCACTTGAACCCGCGTCCCGGGTCGGCCGTCACGGCACAGCGCACCCCGACCATCATTCCCGACGTGCGGATCCTGTGGGACGACGAGGCGGCCGACTGGCGCGTGACGGTGGAGCGCAGCGGCACGCCGCAACTCTACATCAGCCGCACCTATCGCCGCCTCGCCCGGCAGCCGGACCTTGACGAAAAGACACGCTCGTTCGTCGCCCGCAATCTGCAGTCCGCCCGCTGGCTCCTGGACGCCATCGAGCAGCGCCGCGACACGCTCCAGCGCGTCGTCCGGTCCGTCATCAAGTTCCAGCGGCCGTTCTTCGACGAGGGGCCCGACCGTCTCCGGCCCCTGAAGATGCAGGAAGTGGCCGACGATATCCGCCTGCACATCGCCACCGTCTCGCGCGCCGTCTCCGACAAGTATGCCGACACGCCGTGGGGCATCTACCCGCTGCGCGATTTCTTCACGGGCGGCACGCAGAACGCCCAAGGCGAGGATGTCGCCTGGGACCAGATCCGGCAGCGCCTCAAGGCCGTCGTGGATGCGGAGGATAAGCGCCAGCCACTGTCGGACGTACAGTTGGCCGCGCACCTTCGCGCCGAAGGGCTCGACGTCGCCCGCCGCACCGTCGCCAAGTACCGCGAGGCCCTCGACATCCCTCCCTCCCGCAAACGCCGACAGTACTGAACCCTGCAAGCCCGTCGAGACAAGTTTTGCGCGGTGGGTCGGAGCCTGTCCTGAGCGCAGCCGAAGGGCACCCGCCGCGCTTCAAGGCCGGATTTCGCGGAGGGCACGGAGACCCGCCGCGCGACAAGTTGATAGGATTCATCCGAAACCGTTAAGGTGAGCCCCGCCGCCAATCGTATACTCTTCGGGTGAACCATGAGCCCTACCGACCCGCTTGAGAAAACGCTGCGGCGCGTGCGTCGTCGGCTGCTCGCGGTGCGCGCGGCCGAGGCCGGCCTGGCCGGCGCGCTCGTCGGCGCAGCCGTCGGGCTTGGGATGACCGTCCTGCGCATCGTTGCCCCGCGCGTGCTTCCGGCCGACTGGACCCATCCCGCTTGGCCGCTCGCCTGCCTGCCCGCGGGCTTTGCGCTCGCTTTTCTCGTGCGGTTGGCGGCGGGCGTGTCGCTGCGCCAGGCCGCGATCGCCGCCGACCACGCGGGACAACTCAAGGAACGCCTCGCCACCGCGCTGGAGGTCCTCTCGGCCCCCTCGCCGTCAGGCCACCCTGGCACGGGTACGGCTCGTGCCGTGGCCGGCGGCACGCCTGCCGTGCCAGGGGCGCGGCCGGGCGACCTGGATGAAGCGCTCCTCGACCAGGCGCGGACGGAGGCGTTGCGGCTCGACGTGTCGCACCTTGTCCTGGCGCGGTCGTTGGGGGGGCGAGGGCGGATGGCGCTGGCGGCGGCTGTCGTGCTGGCGGGCCTGGCGCTGGTCCCGTCTCTCGCCGGCCCGCCGCTCGCGGCGCCGTCGGCATCGCACGCCGCCGAGACGCTCCTCGCGGCCGGCCGCAACGAGCACCTCGCGCCCGACCTCCGCCGCGCGGTCGAAGGGGCAGTTGCGCGGTTGCTTGCGCCCGGCGCCCGCGAGCGCGACGCCCGCGAAGCAACGGGAGAGATCGAGCACGCCACCCTCGAAGCCGCACACCGGCGCGACGTGGCGCGCGCCGCAATTGAAAGGACCGCCGATCCGGCCCTGCGGAAGATGGCGGCATCGGCCGGTCGCGGAGATGCCGCCGGCGCCGCCACCGCCGCAGACGAACTGGCCGAACGCCTGTCCTCCCCGCCCGGCGCTGGCGGAATGCCGAACGTCGAGCGCGAGCGCCTCGCGGACGCGCTTGAAGGCGCGGCCAGCGCGGCACAGGAGGCGGACCTCGCGCGCCTGGCCGAGGAACTTCGGGCCGCCGCAAATGCCATTCGCGGCACCGACGCCGGAACGTCCCAGACCCTCCAACGCCTGGCCGATGCGATGACCGAGTCCCTAGGCGCCGAACCGGCCGAGGCGGCGGGCGCCGTCCTGGCAGCAGTCCGCCAGGCCCGCCGGACCCTCGGTCTGCCGGAAACGGTCGCCGGCCCCGCCGGAGCCCCGGTCGCCGACACTTCCGGCAGCGCCCCCGGCCCGCCGGGGCAGCCCCCGTCGGCCGCAGCGTCCGCAGGACCGGACGAAGGGCCGTCCGGCACGGGGCCGGCGCACCCCGTCGGGCCGGAGGTCCAGCCGGAGGATCGTGATGCCGTCCGACGGTACTTCGGCGGCTGAGGCGATTGTAATCGTCGCCGGCTGGCGATAGACTCCCTGTAGCGAAAGGAAACCACGATGACCAGGACACGACTTTCGACCGCCATGACGATCACCGGCGTCCTGCTGCTTTCGGCCGCGCCGCCCTCCTCCGCAGGCGCTCAGACGGTCGCCATTCCCGCCGCTACACCGAACGTGTACGGTCCGGGAATCCTGTTCGCCTGCTCGGGGCTCGACAGCCGCACGCCGTGGACCACCTCCTTCGTGGCAACGACGACGAGCGGCGGCGTGGGTCTGGAGTTCCGACTGCCGGCGGGCCAGACGTTCCGCATCCACATGCCCGGCCACGGGCTCGAAACCTTGCGGTTCCGGGCGGTGACGAACGACCTGGTGTTGGCCGACGTTCCGGGTGACGACCGGCCTCTGGTGATGACTTTCGCGTCGTCGAAAGTTCTGGTCGGGCGGGCGCCGGCCGGCACCAGCGTGTCGCTCGAAGGCCAGGGCGACGTGGTCCTCCTGCGCGAATCGGAGGGCCGGCAGACGCGCTTCGCCCTGGGGTGCGAGACGGGCGACAGGCGCCGGTCGGCGGACCTGGCCTCCGAAGGGTTGCAGGTCTCGCTCGATACGCTGGTGGAAGATCGGCTGGACTTCTATGCCGCCTTGCCCCGGGCTCCCCGCGAGACCGGGGCGCTCGAGGCCACGGCCCTGGCCAAGGCGTTCTCGGTGATGAAGGCGAACGTCTATTCGGCCGAGCCGCCCATCGGTCGGCGCGCGCTTGTGCCGGCGCGCTGGCCCCTGGGGCAGATCGGCCTGTGGGAAACGGCCGTCGGGGCGGTCGGCCTCTCGCATCTGGACACCGCGATCGCGAAGGAGGCGCTCGAAGCGGTCTATGGGTTCCAGGCGGACGACGGCTTCATTCCGGGCGCCATGCCGCCGCGCGACCAGTCGGCCGTCTCCGGGCCGCCCATGCTGGCGTGGTCGGCGTGGCAGGTGTACGTGCGAGACAAGCGGCGCGACCGGGCGTTTCTGGAGCGGAGCCACGACGCGGCGTCGCGGCTGGTGGTGTGGTACATGAAGAAGCGGCGTTTGGGAGGCGCTCCTCCGCCCGAGAAGGCGCTGGAAGACGGCACGCCGCTCTACGCCTGGGCGTCCGCCGAGGAGGCCGGACGCCAGGGGTCCCCGCGCTTCGCCGATCCCGGCGCGCCGGGACCCGACTTCGCCGCCGTGGACCTCTCCTGCTACCTGGCCAACGAGTGCCGCACCCTCCAGCAGATGGCCCAGACGCTGGGGTTCCGCGAGATCGCCAAGACGCACGGCCGGCGGGCCTCAGCGATTGAATCGGCGGCGCGCCAGCGCCTCTGGGACCCCGAGCGCGAATTTTTCTTCGACCGCCGATGGCCGGACGGCCCGTGGTCCGAGGTGTGGGCGAGCGAGGGGCTGTTGGCGCTCTGGTCCGGCGTCGCCAGCCCCGAGCAGGCCGACCGCCTGGCCGCGCACCTGGCGAGCGGCAAGTTCGCATCGCCCTGCCCCGTGCCCGGCGTGGCGCGGGACGACCCCGCCTATGAGCGGGCGGTCTGGCGCGGGGCCGTCTCGCCCGCGATGAACGCTCTTCTGGTGCGCGGCCTGGAGCGTTATGGGCGTACGAAGGAGGCGGCCCAGGTCCGCGCGCAGACGCTCGAGATGCTCACCCGGTGGTACGGCCGGACGGGCGTCCTATACGAGTTTTATGACGCCGACGACGCGGCGCCGCCGGCGGGCCTGGCACGCGCCGTGCCGCCCGCGCCGGGCGCCCCCGCACAGGTCATTGGCGACTATCTCCCGACGGCGGCGGCGCTGGCGGACCTCGTGCTCGCGCCGAAGCCGTGAGCATTTCGCACGCAACGGCGCGCCGCAGTCCCTCAAGCCCAGACGCAAGCCAAAACGGCCAGCAAACCCAGGGTCAGCAGGGGGTAAAGCAGGGCGTCGAACAGGGCCAGGGGCATCCCGTAGATCTTCCCGGCCGAGCGACGGATCTGCACGATGGCCATAATGCCGCAGATGGTCATTCCGAGCCCACTTGACACGGCTATCAGACCGAGGGGAAGTACAATAAACAGAGACATCCCCCACGTGTGACCCATCGCGGGAACGGATTGCCTCCAGGGCGCCTCAGCCTCGGTTCCAGTGGGCGGTCGACCCAAGCGGCGAAGCGCTGCTCTAGCCCGGTCGGCCTGTTCGGTCCCCGGAAAATCGCGAAGGATCTGTTCGTAGCGTTCAACGAGGACATCGCGGTCGGCGTCCGGCGTCGCGTTTTCTGCAGCGAGGGCTGCTTCAAGTTGCCGCGCCGCCGCTTCACTCCGAGCAGCAGAAAGCGCCCGCTCCTCGCGCACGACTACCCCGTGCCCTAGAAAGCAATGCAGGCCCAGCGGGATTAGTCCAAGGACGGCGATCGGAAGACCGACACACCCCAAGATGGCGCCGACAAGGGCCGTCCGAGAAAGGCGGCGCGGGGACGCCTTGGCCGACGGCAGAGGCAGCGGGGGCAGGGATTGGCGTTCGGCGCCTTGGGCCGCACCGACCCGCTCAGCATCGGCATAGGCCTCCGGGGGATCGAGGGCTGCAAGCACCCCCTGGACGTCGGCCGGGGTCGGCCGAGGGCCGGCGCGTGCGGCGAGCGTCTCGAGGATCTGCGTCTCCAGGTCGTCGGTAATGCTCCGTCGCGCGTCGCGGTCCATCCCGGAGGCACGCAGGGCCTGGTCCACCGCGTCCAGGTAGGCATCCATCGGCGCCCGTGCTTCACTGCCAAGGTCGAGGTTTTCCATGCTCATGGCTTGTCTCCCAGAACGAGGCCGTCCACGGCCGCGCTCAAGTTCTTCCAGTATTCGCGCATCTCCATAAGTCTCCGCCGGCCGAGACCGGTCAGGCGGTAATATCGCCGCGCGGGTCCCGCCGGCGAAGGAGCCGCGCGGACTTGCACCAGCCCCTCCTTCGCCAGGCGAGCCAGAATCGGGTACACCGTGCTCTCGGTGATCGCCAACTGGTCGGCATGATCCTTCAAATGCCTGAGGATCTCGTAGCCGTACGTCTCCCCGCTTTGAAGCGCGCCCATGACGCAGAGTTCGACAAGCCCCTTCTTGAGTTGCGCGGTCCACGTTCGCACGGCCGGGGGCGACTCGCTGACGCTCATACCGCTATAGTGCCATACGCGGTAGCGGTTGTCGAGCACAAAATCCGCGTTTGTCGCCGCAAAGTGATAATGTCCGGTTTCCGCAAAGTAGAATTGTCCTCTTTCCGGCCGGGTGGCCGGGAGGAGGACGAGGATGGAACTGCGGATGAGCCGGAAGGAACGGGATCG
>Ga0307377_10002300_pt1 | contig 22636 bp, 22 predicted proteins | sample TR3MG_FD_202535 | JGI IMG/M metagenome (GOLD analysis project Ga0307377, IMG submission 202535) | Soil microbial communities from Risofladan, Vaasa, Finland - TR-3 | ecosystem: Environmental > Terrestrial > Soil > Coastal area > Acid sulfate soil | place: Finland: Risofladan, Vaasa | collected...
CAGGGCGCCAAGGACAATTGACAGGTTCTGCGCCGGCCGATAGCCACGCGCAGTCCACCGCTGGGGAATCTCGAATAGCCTGATTCTGTGGGAGCGGCTTCAGCCGCGATGCCTTTCGTTCACGTCATTTCAGAGCATCGCGGCAGAAGCCGCTCCCACTACCACCATGCGATCGCACAGCGATGGCTTCTTTTCGCGTGCAACGGGCGTCATGCGGGACGCCATGCACGGATCAGCGCTTGCTGATCTCGAAACCCTGCTGGGCCACCGGTTTGCCGTCGAGCGAGATCTCGACTTTGTATTTGCCCTCGGGCCACAGATCCGGGTTCTGCACCTTGAAGGTGGTGATCGCCGGACCGTCGGTGGCGATCGACTGGCTGATGCTGCTGACCAGCTGGCCCTTGCCTTCCAGATAACGCCACGTGGCGTTGAGGGTGGCGTCGCGGCTTTGGCCCTCGGTGGCGACGCTGGCATAGATGGTCTTTTCGTCGGAGGCAAAGCGGTTGCCGGGGCGGGTTATCTGATGCTCGGCATTGACCGCGCTGCCAAGAGTCAGTTTGGCTACCGAGATGGGCGTCTGGGCTGGCGTCGCGGCCGCGGAGGCGGCTGCTGCGGGCTGCTTGACGGTCGGTGGCGCCACCTTGTTCGCCGCTGCCGTGCTGCTGGCGGCCGGTACCATCGTGGAGCTTGCTGCCGCGGTGCCGGCGGCTGCCGGCTGGCCGGTTGGTGCCGCCGGTTCGTGCTTGCCGCAGGCGCTGAGCAGCAGTACCGCGGCAAGGCTGGCGCTGTAAACCACGGCGCGGTGTGGGGAAAGTGTCATGGTGCAGACTCCGGTGTCGATGACGTGGCGAATGCCGATCCTTGGCCGTTGCCGCAACGCCGCCCGGGCGCTTTGGTCAGGCCGCCAAGGCTAATGCAGTGGATATGAAGCGCCGATTACCGGTGGCGATCTTCACGCAGTGATGACGCAGCGATCGTCACTGACGAGCACTGCGCAGGTTGTCCGGGGTGATCGGCGTACTGCTGCGGAACGGGTTGATGTCGAGGCCGCCGCGGCGGGTGTAGCGCGCATAAACGCTGAGTTGCTGCGGTGCACAGCGCCGCAGCAGGTCGACGAAGATGCGTTCCACGCATTGCTCGTGGAATTCGTTGTGATTGCGGAACGACACCAGGTAACGCAACAGACCGGCATGCCCGATCGGCGTGCCGCGATAGGCGATCTGCACGCTGCCCCAATCAGGCTGGCCGGTGACCGGGCAGTTGGAACGCAGCAGGTGCGAAACCAGCGTTTCCTCGATCGCTTGAGCGCTGGCATCCGTGCTCAGGAAATCGGCCCGCGGGGGTCCGTAATGATCGATCTCAAGCAGCTGGTCGTCGAGCAGATAGCCGTCCAGATCGGTAAGGCGGTGTGCGGCTGCGCTGGCTGCGCTCAGCTGCACATTGACCACGGCGCCCGCCGCCGCGGACAGATCCCGCACCAGCGTGGCGGCCAGCGCGTCGGCATCGGCCACGCGTTCCTGTGCAAAACCGTTGAGATACAGCTTGAACGACTTCGACTCGATGATGTAGGGCGAAGCGGCCGGCACGCGAAACTCGGCCAGCGCCACGACCGGCTTGCCGTGCCGGTCGAGCCACGACAGTTCGTAGGCGTTCCAGATATCCACGCCGTGGAACGGCAGTATCTCGGCCAGGCCCAGTTCCGCACGCTTGTCGGCGCGCGGTATCGGGAACAGCCTGTCCGGGTCGTAGCGGTCGGGGTAGCTGGTGTCCTTGCCGAGCGGGGAATGTTCGGGGGTGCTCATGCCGCACAGTTTAGCCGCCTTGCATCTTCCCCTGCGAGCAAGGGAGGGAGTGCGGCGGCCAGCCCCTGCAGAGCACGGGATGGAGCGCGGCAGCGGCGTTACACGTTCACCATATGCATCATCGACGTGGCGTAGCGGTCGCCGGCGGCGGCGTCCGGCGGGAACACCGCGTCGATGGTCTTGAGCTCGGCCGCGCTGAGCTGCACGTCGAGCGCGCCGAGGTTTTCGTCCAGCCGCGAGCGTTTCCTGGTGCCCGGGATCGCCAGCACATCCCGGCCTTGTGCCAGCACCCAGGCCAGCGCCAGCTGCGCGGGCGAGCAGCCCTTGTCGGCGGCCAGTGTTCTCACCTGTTCGACCAGTTGCAGGTTGCGCGTGAAGTTGTTGCCCATGAAGCGCGGGCTGCTGCGGCGATAGTCGTCGGCGTCGAAATCGTCCGGCGAGCGGATCGCGCCGGTGAGGAAGCCGCGGCCCAGCGGCGAATAGGCGACCAGGCTGACGCCGAGTTTGCGGCAGGCGGCGAGCATGCCGTTCGTTTGCGGGTCGCGCGTCCACAGCGAGAATTCGCTTTGCAACGCGGCGATCGGGCGCACCTTGCACGCACGTTCCAGCGTGGCGCCGGAGGCTTCGCTCAGGCCGAGGTAACGCACCTTGCCGGCGGCCACCAGTTCGGCCATCGCGCCGACGGTCTCCTCGATCGGCACGCCCGGGTCGACGCGATGCTGGTAGTACAGGTCGATGGTGTCGATGCCAAGCCGCTGCAGGCTGGCGTCGCAGGCCGCGCGCACGTATTCCGGGTGGCCGTTGATGCCGCGCGCCTGCGGGTTGTCCGGATCGCGCACGATGCCGAACTTGGTGGCGATGAAGGCTTGCTTGCGGCGGCCCTTGATCGCCTTGCCCACCAGCACCTCGTTGGTGTGCGGACCGTACATGTCGGCGGTGTCGAGCAGATTGAGGCCGCGATCCAGCGCGTGGTGGATGGTGGCGATCGATTCGGCGTCGTCGTGCTGGCCGTAGAACGCGCTCATGCCCATGCAGCCGAGGCCGAGGGCGGAGACGGCCGGACCGTTGTGGCCGAGAGTGCGGGTCTGCATGGTTGTCGCTCCGGTGGGTGAAGGTGGGTGCATGGTGCGCCGCGACGGCAAGCGGATAAATGCTCAATAATGGCCATCACCATTTCAGAATCGACAATAATGCAATGGACCGACTCGAAGCCATGCGGCTGTATACGCGGATCGTCGAGCTGGGCAGCTTCATCGCCGCAGCGGACGACCTGAACCTGCCGCGCGCCACCGTCACCCATGCGATCAAGCGGCTGGAGGCGCGGCTGGGCGCGCAGCTGTTGCAACGGACCACCCGCCGCGTGCGTGCCACCCGCGACGGCGAGACCTACTATGGCCATTGCCTGCGCCTGCTGGCCGACGTGGACGAGGTCGAGGCGGATTTCCGCGAGGCGCTGGTGCAGCCGAAGGGCCGCCTGCGCATCGACCTGCCGGCGTCGCTGGCGCGCTTGCTGGTAATTCCCGCGCTGCGCGATTTCTTCGCGCGCTTCCCGCAGATCCAGCTGGACATCGGCACCGGCGACCGCTTCGTCGATCTGGTGCGCGAGGGCGTGGATTGCGTGCTGCGCATCGGCGAACTGGGCGACTCGGGCATGGTCGGGCGTCGCGTGGCGATGCTGGAGCAGGTGACCGTGGCCAGCGCCGCCTACGTGCGCCGGCACGGCCTGCCCGATTCGCTGGTCGCGCTGCAGGGCGGCCACCTGGCGGTGAATTGGGCTTCACCCACCACCCATCGTGCCGAGCCGCTGGAATTCATGATCGGCCGCAAGCGGCGCGAAGTCGCGCTGCCGGGCTGCGTCAGTGTCAGCGGCGTGGATGCCTACCTCGGCTGTTGCGAGGCCGGCCTGGGCATCGCGCAGATGCCGCGTTACCGCATCACCGATGCACTGAAGAGCGGCAGTCTGCGCGAGCTCCTGCCGGCATACCCGCCGCCGTCGCTGCCGATGACCATCCTGTATCCGCAGCAGCGGCAGATGCCCGCACGATTGCGGGTGTTCGTGGACTGGCTGGTGGAGCTGACGGCAGAGCAGCGCTGAGGCGACCACGCCGCACCGTGGAGCGCACCCTGTGCGCGAATGCTCTATGTCACGGTTGATGAAAAAAAGCATTCGCGCACAGGGTGCGCTCCTATACATGGCGGTCCGGGTGGGAATTCCTACGACGCGCGTGGCGGGCCGGGGCGTGGCGCGCTGGTGCCCAGGGTGTCGCTGGTCAGCGGAGCGCCGGCGGTGATCAGGGCACCGCGCTGCTCGGCCAGTGGCAGGCGCAGCATGCAGTCCTCGAAGCTGGCCAGCTTCTGGAATGCCGGCAGCGCCTGCACCTGCGCCACCAGCGCGGCCATCAGCGGCCAGCGATCGGCGTCGATCGTGTAGCGCACGAACGAGGCGGTGCGAAAGAAGCTGGCGAGGCTGATGTCGGCGATCGACACGGCGCCGAACACGAAGCCATCGTGCGGCAGCTGCTTTTCCAGGTAGTCGAGTGCGGCGGGGATTTCCACCTCGCGCGCATGCTGCACCACCGCCTCGTTGGGGGCTTCGCCGAAGATGTGGCGCTTGATCGCCAGTTGGTGGAACAGCCGCCAGATCAGCCCGTCGGCCAGCCGCGTGTCGGCGTATTCCTCCAGCCAGCGGGCGCGGGCACGATCGGCGATGTCGCGCGGGTAGAGTGTCGGCGTGGGGTACTGGTCTTCCAGGTACTGGCAGATCACCGAGGAATCACTGAGTACCAGTTCGCCGTCGAGCAGCACCGGTATGCGGCGCAGCGGGCTGAGCCGGGTGAATTCGTCGTTGCCGACGAACGGCGCAATCGGGTCGATCTCGTATTCCAGCCCTTTCAGCTCAAGGCAGGCCAGCACCTTGCGCACGTACGGCGAGATGTAATTGCCGATGACTCTGAGGCGCTGCGGCATGACGCGGCTCCGGGACGGGAACACGGATGCCGCAGCGTGCGACGGCCGCCGCATGCCCGTCAAGCCGGGCCCGGCTGGCAGGGTAGATCTTCTGGCATAGGGAGCCGGCGGGTTGTTGCGCTAGCATCGGGCGGTTCGGGCACGGGCGCAGGGGCTGTCCCGCGCCGCCGAATCTCGCGGAGCAAGGCATGTATTCGATGATCGGCAGGTTGCGCCTGGTCGGCGCGTTGGTGATGGGGTTGCTGTCGGGCGCCGTCGCCGCGCAGGGACGGACGCTGAGCGCGGCCGACTACGCACGGGCCGAACGCTTCATGGCCTACGCCACCGCGCCGCTGGTCGATCATGACGTGCAGAAGGTGCATTGGCTGGACGACGGCCACTTCTGGTATCGCGACCACGACATCCAAGGCGACCATTTCCTGCAGCGGGACGTGGCCAGCGGCAAGGTCACGCCGCTGTTCGACCAGCGCAAGCTCGCGGCGGCGCTCGCCATGGTCATCGCGAACCCGCCCGATGCCCAGAAGCTGCCCGTCACGGGTTACCGCAAGCGGCCGGATGGCCGTCTGGAAATCGCCATCCGGCGAAAGCACTACCTGTGCGACCTGCGAGATGCGCCCGTGTGCGCGTTGGACAAGGGCGTGCTGGCACACGACAAGACCGGCAAGGTGACGACCGGCGACGAGCCCGGCGTATTGTCGCCGGATCGGAAGTCCGAGGCGTTCATCCGCGACTGGAACCTGTGGCTGCGTGACATGGCGACCGGCAAGGAAACCCGGCTCACCACCGACGGCGTGGAGAACTTCGGCTACGCCACCGACAACGCCGGTTGGAAGCATACGGATCACGCGATACTCGAATGGTCGCCGGATTCGCGGCGGATCGCCACCTTCCAGCAGGATCAGCGCAAGACCGGCGAGATGTACCTGATCCGCTCGCGAGTCGGTCACCCCGAATTGCTCAAGTGGAAATATCCGCTGGTCGGCGACAAGAACGTGACGATGATCGAGCGGGTGATCATCGATGTGCCGACGCGCAAGGTGGTGCGCCTGAAGATGCCGCCGGATCAGCATCGCTCCAGTCTGTGCGACGACGTCAGCTGCGGCCCGGACGGTGGCTGGGATGATGTGAAGTGGGCACCGGATGGCAACACCCTGGCTTTCGTTTCCACGTCGCGCGACCACAGGCACGAATGGTTCCGCATCGCCGACGCCAAAACCGGCGCGGTGCGCACGGTGTTCGAGGAGAGTGTGCCGACGTATTACGAGAGCGGCAACGGCGCGGTGAACTGGCGCTACCTGCCGGCCAGCCATGAGGCGATCTGGTTCAGCGAGCGCAACAACTGGGGCAACCTGTACCTGTACGACCTGATCACCGGCAAACTCAAGCACGCCATCACCAGCGGTACCGGCAACGTCACCGAGGTGCTCAAGGTCGATCCGGTAACCCGCACCGTCTGGTTCCGCGGCGTCGGTCGCACGGCGGGCGTGAACCCGTATTACCAGCAGTTCTGGAAGGTCGGGCTGGACGGCGGCCAGCCGACGCTGCTGACGCCGGAGGACGCCGACCACACGATCAGCCTGGCGCCGGATGGCAAGCGCTTCGTCGATGCGTATTCCACGCCGACCACGCCACCGGTGACCGTACTGCGCAATGCCGATGACGGGCATACGCTGGCCACCGTGGCGACCGCCGACATCACGCGCCTGAAGGCAGCCGGTTGGGTGCCGCCGATCCCGTTCACGGTGAAGGCACGCGACGGCAAGACCGACTTGTACGGGATGATGTTCAAGCCGAGCCAGTTCGATCCGTCGACAAAGTACCCGATCATCGATTATGTCTATCCCGGTCCGCAGACCGGATCGGTGCGAGGGCGCAGTTTCCTCCCTGCGCGCGGCGACAACCAGGCGCTGGCCGAGCTGGGCTTCATCGTGATCGCCGTCGACGGCATGGGCACGCCGTGGCGTTCCAAGGCGTTTCACGATGCGTACTTCCAGCATATCGAAGACAACACCTTGCCCGACCAGGTCGGTGCGATCCGCCAGCTGGCTGCGAAGCATTCGTGGATCGACCTCGATCGCGTGGGCATCTGGGGCCATTCCGGCGGCGGCAATGCCAGCGCGGGGGCGATGTTCCACTATCCGGACTTCTTCAAGGTCGGCTGGGCCGAAAGCGGCAACCATGACAATCGCGACTACGAGGACGACTGGGCCGAGAAATGGCAGGGGCTGCTGGTCAAGGACAAGGACGGCAAGAGCAACTACGACGCGCAGGCCAACCAGAATTTCGCTGCAGACCTGAAAGGTCATTTGATGCTGACCTTCGGCACGCTGGACGACAACGTGCCGCCGGAGAACACCTTGCTGGTGGTGCAGGCGCTGATCAAGGCCAACCGCGATTTCGACATGATCGCGATTCCCAACGTGCATCATGGCTATGCCGCCGCCACGCCCTACATCACCCGCCGCCGCTGGGACTACTTCGTGCGCTACCTGGCCGGCGACACGCCACCGAAGGAATACGCGCTGAAACCGTGGCCGTGGCGGTGAGCCCGGTCTGATCCGTCGGGGTGCGCCGCCGCGCGCATCCCGACGTCGTGCCGCATACCCGCTCGTCCCGCACGCCGGCACGCGTGCGGGCGAGAAAGCCGGCCATTGCCGGTATGCCCTGCGGATACTTCGGGTCGGGTGGGGTTGCGGTCATGCCGCTGCGGCATCGCCGCAGGGACATGCTTGCGGGCATTACAGCGCGTCGTGGTCGAGCTCGCCGGTGCGGATGCGGATCACCTGCTCCAGCGTGCTGACGAAGATCTTGCCGTCGCCGATCTTGCCGGTGCGGGCGGCATTCTGGATCACTTCCAGCACGCGCTCCAGCTGGTCGTCGGCGACCGCCACTTCCAGTTTGATCTTGGGCAGAAAGTCGATCACGTACTCGGCACCGCGGTACAGCTCGGTATGGCCTTTCTGGCGACCAAAGCCCTTGACCTCGGTTACCGTCACGCCCTGCACGCCGACTTCGGCCAGCGCTTCGCGCACATCGTCCAGCTTGAATGGCTTGATGATCGCCACGACCAGCTTCATGGGGGTTTCCTCGTTTGACAGACACCGACACGACCACTCGATGCAGGCACATTCTGCCTGCCCGGCCGGGCGTTGTCGCCTGATAATGGTCCGTGTAGGACAATCCCTACAGAATTTGACGGAGCACACTGATGGCAGACCCGATTTCCCTTCACCTAATATCCATCTCGACGAGTGCGAGGCGCTGTCCATGATGGATAAGCAGGACATCGATCAGATTGCCCTGCGGCTTGTGTCGTTGGTACCGCCAGGGTTGGCACAGGCGCAACAGGATTTGCGGGCCAACTTCCAGGATGTGTTGGCGCAGGGATTGCGCCGCCTCGACCTGGTCACCCGCGAAGAATTCGAAGTCCAGATGCAGGTGCTGGCGCGTACGCGCGCCAAGGTCGACGAATTGGAGCAACGCGTGGCCGAGCTCGAGGCCGCCGTCGCCGCTCGCGGGAGTTAGCGAGAGTCGATCTCCCGGGAGCCGCCCCCGATCTGTCATCCTCACCCCGAGAATGATCGGGGGCGGTTATTTATTCGGCACTGCAGGTGGAGTCGCGTGATGTCAGTGCATATCACCGATCCATCCATGCGTCAGCACCCCTTGCGTCGGCGCCCCTTGGGGACCTGTCTGACCGTTGGTCGGCCAAGCTGCGAATCCGTCGGGGGCTCTATTCCTGCCGCTTCCCGGCCCGTGGAACCACCTTTGGCCGGCGAAGCGCCAGGCATCCGTTTCCGCACGGCCGAACTCTCGTCTCGACCACCAAAGCCCGACGGACTCCTGGCCGCATGAGTCTTGCCGTTACCCTCAGCCGGGCCCAGGAAGGGATCGCCGCTCCCCAGGTAATGGTGGAGGTGCACCTGTCCGGCGGCCTTCCGTGCACGAATATCGTGGGCCTGCCCGAAGCGGCGGTTCGCGAGGCGCGCGACCGCGTACGCGTGGCGATCCAGAACACCGCGTTCGAATACCCCGGCCGCCGGGTCACGGTGAACCTGGCGCCGGCCGAATTGCCCAAGGACGGGGGCCGTTTCGATCTGCCGATTGCGCTGGGCATCCTCGCCGCCAGCGGCCAGGTGCCGCGCGAGAAACTGGACGACTGCGAATTCCTCGGTGAGCTGGCCTTGACTGGCACGTTGCGCAGCGTGTCCGGGGTGTTGCCGGCGCTGCTGCGTGCGCGTGCGCGCGGCCGTCGGGTGGTGGTGCCGCGCGAGAATGCCGCCGAAGCCGCGCTGGTCACGGACATGGATGTGCGGGTAGCCGACACGCTGGCCGAGGTGTGCGGCTGGTTGCGCGGCGCGCAGGAGCTTTCCATGCCGGTCGGCATTCCCGGCGGCAGCGGCGGTGCCGACGCCGGTCCGGATCTGGCGGATGTGCGCGGTCAGTTGCAGGCGCGGCGTGCGCTGGAGATCACTGCCGTCGGTGGCCATCACCTGTTGCTCATGGGGCCGCCCGGTGCCGGCAAGACCATGCTGGCCGAACGCTTGCCCGGCATCCTGCCGCCGCTGTCCGAATCGGAGGCGCTGGAGACCTGCGCGGTACTGTCGGTGGCCGGGCTGGGCGCCGACCTGACGCAATGGCGGCGACGTCCGTTCCGCGCTCCGCATCACACCGCTTCGGCGGTAGCGCTGGTCGGCGGCGGTTCCTACCCGCGCCCCGGCGAGATTTCGCTGGCGCACAACGGCGTGTTGTTTCTGGATGAGCTGCCGGAGTTCAGCCGGCACGTGCTCGAAGTGTTGCGTGAACCGATGGAGTCCGGCCACATCCTGATTTCGCGGGCGGCTCGGCAGTCGACATTCCCCGCGCAGTTCCAACTGGTCGCGGCGATGAACCCGTGCCCCTGCGGCTATGCCGGCGACGCGCGCTGCCAGTGCACGCCGGATCAGGTCCAGCGTTATCGTTCGCGCATTTCCGGGCCGCTGCTCGACCGCATCGACCTGTGCGTGGAAGTGCCGCCGGTGCCGCTGGCCGAGCTCGGCTCGACACGCAGTCCGCGCGACGAGGATTCGGCCACCGTACGCGCGCGGGTGCTCAAGGCACGCCAGCAGTCGCTGATGCGGGCCGGACGGCCGAATGCCGAGATAAGCACGCGCGAGCTCGAGCGCGACTGCGCCCTGGGGCCGGCCGAACGGCGCTGGTTCGAGCACGCCCTGGCGCGGCTCGGGCTGTCGGCCCGGGCCTACCATCGGGTCCTGCGGGTCGCACGCACCATCGCCGACCTCGATGGCGGGGCGGCGTTGCTGGACCAGACGCATCTGGCCGAAGCGCTGCAATACCGGCGCCGGTAAGCCTGATTTCGCCACTTCCAGGCCGGTTTCCAGGGCAACGGCTGACGCTATTCATCGCCACATGGCGCCTACACGCCGGCACCGGCACCGGCAAAGCCGAGTTGACGCCATGCCTCGTACACCGCCACCGCGACGGTATTGGACAGGTTCAGGCTGCGACTGTCCGGCTGCATCGGCAGGCGCAGCTGTTGTGCGGCGGGAACCGCCGCCAGCACCTCGGTCGGCAGGCCGGCGGTTTCGCAGCCGAACAGCAGTGCGTCGCCGTCGGCAAAACGCGCCTCGACGTGTGCCACGCGACCCCGGGTCGAGAAGGCGAACACGCGCGGCGTGCCGATTGCGGCGAGACAGTCGGCCAGATCGTCATGGACCGCGACCCGGGCGTACTCGTGGTAGTCCAGCCCGGCGCGGCGCAGGCGCGCATCGTCCAGTTCGAAGCCGAGCGGGCGGATCAGGTGCAGCCCGGCGCCGGTGTTCGCGCACAGGCGAATCACGTTGCCGGTGTTCGGCGGGATCTCGGGATGGAACAGGATGACGTGCAGCATCCGGCCATTATCGCGTGGTCGCGCGGCATTTCGCGCGCCGTGCCCGGGCGCTCAACCATGCCGCGGGCAGATCACGCCATCCTGTGGCAGCGCGCAGCTTGTCGGAGCCGCCAGCAAGATCGTGCCCAGACGGCTGGCTGCGGCCAACTGTGCCACGGGCGGCGCGGCATTCAGCATGGCGCCAAGGATCAACGCGCAGACCGTCAGACAGGCAACGAAAAGGCCGCGCAACATCCAAGTTTCAAATCGCATGATCGTGTCTCCTGTGAAAGGGTAATAGCCCTGCGCTGAGTTCACAGCAAACGCCGTGCCATGCCGCCGCACCAGTGCAAGTCTTTGTTTCGCATGAATGCATGGGCGCAATGCAGCAGCTGTCGCAGCGTCCGCGGACAATCGGCCGCGACAGAACGGACAGTCGCGAGCGCCCGGCAATGGCCTGCCCGGATCGTCCTGAACCTGAAGTCGCGAAGGTCCGGGCAGGTGGCGCCGGGGCTGCACGCACATCGAGGTTGCGGCGATTCCGCGCTGGACCGCCGATCTGTGTTTCGGATTCGTTGGGGAAGTGATGCTGTCCTCGCGTTACGATGGCGGCTGGGCCGGCAACGCACCGGCTGTCGCGGACAACCTTTTCAAGCCCTCATCATGCAAGCCACCGCTTCGGAGCTACTCATGCGCAAGACCCTGCTGTTGTTTGTCCCCATCCTGTTGCTTGGCGCCTGCAGTTGGGGCATCACCCTGGACGATGCCGCCAGGAACGTGCGCACGGCATGGAGCGGCGATGTGTCCGGCTGCCGCGACATGGGCAAGGTCACCGTCTCGGTGATGGATCACATCGGCCCGGTCGATCGCAACAACATCACCGTGCGCGACGAGCTGGAAGTGATGGCGCGCAACGAAGCAGTGAAGATGCACGCCGACACCATCAAGCCGCTGGCCGACCCGGTCGACGGTTCACAGCCGTGGGGCGCCTATCAGTGTGGTTCGCACCCGATTGCGCCGACCGGCCAGCCGGCGCCAGCGGCCAGTGCCGCGGCACCCGACAGCGCGAAGACGTATCCGGTGCATGGCGGTTGAGCCCGGTCGCAATCGGAAGTCGAAAGGCTTGCTTGCGCCATCCTTCTGTTCACCCCCGTGCGTGAGGCCGTCATTTCACCCGTGAACACCTTGATGACCACACCGGGCCGGCTTGCCCGCCGGATCCTTTCGCCTTTGCGCAAGCCGAAACTGCCGGTGCTGCCGGATACGCTGCCGGCATTCGCGGTGCCGGCGGCGGGGATTGAGGTGCTGGACGGTCCGTCGACGTTCCGGCGGGTGTTGCTGGAGCTGATCGGGCAGGCCCGACAGCGCATCATGATCGTGGCGCTGTACCTGCAGGACGACGAGGCCGGGCGCGAAGTGCTGGACGCATTGCATGCGGCTCGCGCCCGCCATCCGGCGTTGCAGGTTTCGGTGCTGGTGGACTGGCATCGGGCGCGACGCGGCTTGATCGGTGAGCAGAAGAGTGCCGGCAATGCGGGTATGTATCGCGCGTACGCCGAGCGGTTCGGGCCCGGCGTCGAGATTTATGGCGTGCCGGTGCAGAACCGCGAACTGTTCGGGGTACTGCACCTGAAAGGTTTCGTGATCGACGACGCCGTGCTCTACAGCGGTGCCAGCATCAACGATGTGTACCTGGCCCGGCATGGGCGCTACCGCCTCGACCGCTATCACCTGCTGCGGCATCGCGCTCTGGCCGATGCCATGGCCGGTTTCGTGCGGCAGTACCTGATTGGCAGCGAGGCGGTGCGGCGTCTGGATGTTTCCGAAGTGCCCGAGACGCGCGCGCTGCAGCCGGCGATCCGCACGTTGCGGCTGACCTTGCAACACGCCCGGTACGAAGTACCCCATGCTGCGTTGGGGCCGGGCGAGGTGGCGGTGACGCCGTTGCTCGGTTTCGGCCGCAGCGACAATGCGCTCAACGACACCGTGCTGGCCCTGCTGCGCGGCGCGCGCAAGCGGGTGATCCTGCTGACGCCGTATTTCAACCTGCCCCGGCCGGTGCGTCTCGTGCTCGGCCAGCTGCTGCGGCGCGGCTGCGAGATCCACATCATGATCGGCGACAAGACCGCCAGCGATTTCTATATTCCGCCGGGACAGCCGTTCACCACCATCGGCCTGTTGCCGTACCTGTACGAAAACAACCTGCGCCGCTACGTGCAGGCACACCGACGGCAGGTCGACAGCGGTCAGCTCAACATCCACCTGTGGCGCGATGGCGACAACAGCTATCACCTGAAGGGCCTCCTCGTCGACGATGACGTGGCCGTGCTCACCGGCAACAACTTGAACCCGCGCGCGTGGTCGCTGGATCTGGAAAATGCCCTGTTGCTGCGCGACCCCACGCACCTGCTGCGGGACAAGCATCAAGCCGAGTGGACTGCATTGCAGCGCCACGCCACGCGGCTGAGCGATTACCGGGCGCTGGAAAGCCCGCGGCATTATCCGGCAGTGGTACGCAAGCAGCTTGGCCGGCTCAATCGCACCCGCCTCGACCGGCTGTTGAACCGGCTGCTCTGATCGGTCGTCTGGTCGTCTGTAGGAGCCCGCTTGCGGGCGATGCTCTTGATCCACGCGAAAGAGCCATCGCGCGCAAGCGCTCTCCTACGGTTGATTCGATAAGAGCATTCGCGCACAGGGTGCGCTCCTACCGTGTCGGCGGTGCGACGAGGCGCTGCAGGCGCAGGCCAAGCCAGCGATCCACGTCCGGCCATTCGCCGGCCAGAATGCTGTAGCAGACGGTGTCGCGCAGGCTGCCGTCGGGGCGGCGCTTGTGCGCGCGCAGCACGCCGTCGCGATGGGCGCCCAGGCGCTCGATCGCGCGTTGCGAGTCGAGGTTGCGGTGGTCGGTGTGGAACTCCACCGCGACGCAGTGCAGCGCCTCGAACGCGTGGCGAAGCAGCAGGCGTTTGCAGGCGGTGTTGAGGTGGCTTTTCTGCCAGCGTCTGGCGTACCAGGTGTAGCCGATCGCCAACCGTGGCAGGTCGGGCATGATCTCGTAATAGCGGGTGGTGCCGACGATCTCGCCGCTGCTTCGTTCGCGCACGGCGAACGGCAGCATCATGCCGTCGGCCTGGCCCTGCAGCGCCTTTTCCACATAGGCGCGAGCCTGGCCCGGCGCTGGCGCGCTGGTGAACCACAGATTCCACAGCTCGCCATCGGCGGCGGCGGCTTCAAGTGCCGGGGCGTGCTCGATTTGCAGAGGTTCCAGCTCGACGTGCTCGTCGCACAGGCGGATCGGGGCATAGGGGTTCATCGGGATTCCGTCGGGGCTGGCAACGTTCGGGTGCCGGGGTCGGGCGCGTCGGGTCGGGCTTGCCGGATCAGGCATCCAGGTCGGGGATCAGCTTGCTCTCGAGACGGGAGATGTGGTCCTTCAGCAGCAGCTTGCGTTTCTTCATCCGGGTCAGTTGCAGCTCGTCGCGGCCGAGCCCGCTCGCCAGCTGCCTGATCGCCACGTCGAGATCGCGATGCTCCATGCGCAGCTCCGCCAGCAAATGGACGATTTCGGCGTGATCCTGTACCTGCATGGTGTTGGCGGCGACTGGGTGAATTTGTACAGTTTAGCGCCGTTTTGTCTCACCGGAAGCCGAGCGGCGAGACGGCTACAATAAACAGCTTGCGCACTCGATACGGCCCCATGTCCGCCCAGCCCGATATCCCCCTAATGCCCGCTCGCGAATCCTTCAGGCTGGCCCGGCACCTGCGCCGCCCGGCGGGGCAGGCGATCGTTGTGTCACATTCGCAGCCGGCTGTGCGCGAAAGCGATCTCCATCCCGATGCGCATGGCAGGGTGGCCAGTTATCCTTTCAGCGACGCATAGACGTCCATACTTCCATTCACCTCCTGTCGAGTACCTGCCGTGTCCTTCTTTGCATCCGTTGAAATGGCCCCGGGCGATCCGATCCTGGGTTTGACCGAAACCTATCTGGCTGACCAGCGTCCGGGCAAGATCAATCTTGGCGTGGGCATCTATGTCGACGAACAGGGACGCATCCCGCTGCTGCCGTCGGTGCGCGACGTGGAGCAGGCACTGGCGTCGGCGGCCAGGCCGCGCGGCTACCTGCCGATCGACGGCCTGGGTGCCTACAACCAGCTTACCCAGCAACTGCTGTTCGGTACCGAATCGCCGCTGCTGGCGGCTGGGCGGGTGGCCACCGCACAGACTATCGGCGGCAGCGCGGCGCTGCGGGTGGCGGCCGACCTGCTCAAGCAGGTGCGCGGCGCCGATGCGAAGATCGCGATCAGCAATCCGAGTTGGGGCAATCACCATGTCGTATTCAGGACGGCCGGTTTTTCGCTGCTCGAGTACCGTTACTACGACCCGGCCAGCCATGGCCTGGATTTTGCCGGCATGCTGGAGGATCTGGGTGCCATGGAGCCGGGCACCGTGGTGCTGCTGCATGCGTGCTGCCACAACCCGACCGGCGTCGACCTGGACGCGACGCAATGGCAGCAGGTGATTGCGCTGCTGCGCGAACGCCGGTTGCTGCCGTTCATCGACATGGCTTATCAGGGCTTCGACCAGGGCATCGACGCCGACGCCACCGCCGTGCGGCTGCTGGCGGCGTCGGGCATCGAGGCGTTCGTCGTGGCCAACTCGTATTCCAAGTCGTTCTCGCTGTACGGCGAGCGGGTTGGCGCGCTGTCGGTGGTTGGTACCGATCGCGACGAGGCGGCGCGGCTGCTGTCGAAGATCAAGCAGACCATTCGCGCCAACTACTCCAGCCCGTCCGCGCATGGCGCCAGCCTGGTGGCCGGGGTGCTCGGCAGCGCCGAATTGCGTGCACGCTGGGAGCAGGAGCTGGGCGAGATGCGCTCGCGCATCCATGCGATGCGTGCCGGCCTGGTCGAACGGCTGGCCATGCATGGTGCGACGGAGTTCGGTTTCATCCAGCACCAGGCCGGCATGTTCTCCTACTCCGGCCTGAGCAAGGCCCAGGTTCATCGCCTGCGCGACGAGTACGCGATCTACGCGCTCGACAGTGGCCGCATCTGCGTGGCCGCGCTCAACCACGGCAATCTGGACACCGTGGCGGCTGCGGTGGCCGCAGTCACTCGCTGAAAGCCCGCGTCGCCAGCAATCGTCGCGTCGTCATTCCGGTGCAAGCCGGGATGACGGCGGCATTCCCTGCCTTCGGGCCGCAACCCATCCGGATATCGAATGTTCTTTCGCAATCTCACGTTGTTCCGTTTTTCGCCTGCCGTCGCCGCCGATCTGGAGCGCCTTGACGAGGTACTGGCCGAGCACCGCCTGCGCCCCTGCGGGCCACTGGAAATGTTCACCCGGGGTTTTGTGCCACCGGTCGGGCGCGGCGAGGACATGCCGCTGACCCATGCGGTGAAGCAGTGCACGCTGCTGACCGTCGGCGGCGAGGACAAACTGCTGCCGGCGCAGGTGGTCAACGAGGAGTTGCAGCGCAAGGTGCAGAAGATCGCCGAGGAGGAGGGCCGCAAGGTCGGCGGCCGCGAGCGCAAGCGAATCAAGGAGGATCTGCTGACCGAGCTGCTGCCGCGCGCGTTCGTGCGCAACTCGCGGATGTCCGCCTACGTCGACAAGAAAAACGGCTGGCTGGTGCTCGATACCGCCAGCCGCAAGTCCGCCGAGAACGCACTGACCGAGATCCGCGAAGCGCTGGGCAGTTTTCCTGCCGTGCCGCTGGCGCCGGAAGAGGGGCCGCGGGTGCTGATGACCGACTGGCTGGCCAACGGCAACCTGCCGGCCGGGCTGACCCTGGGCGACGAGTGCGAACTGCGCGACCCGGCCACGGCCACCGGCGCGATCGCCCGTTGCCGCCGACAGGATCTGGATGCTGAAGAGGTCAAGGAGCACCTGCGCAACGGCAAGCAGGTGTTCCTGCTTGGGCTGACCTTCGATGACCGCATCAGTTTCGTGCTGGGCGAGGACCTGGTCATCCGCAAGCTGAAATTCCTGGATGTGGTGCTGGACGAGCTGGGCGACAGCCAGTCCGATGCCCACGCCGAGCTGGATGCCGGCTTTGCCCTGCTGACGTTGGAACTGGCGCGCTTGCTGGCCAAACTGGAGGAATGGTTCGGCTTGCCGCGTCCCACCGATGGCTGAGACGCCGACCTGACATGCACGGGCAGGGAGCATGACAAAAAGCCCTTGCATCGAACAGCCGATTTACCCGCATACTCTAGGAACCTGTCGGGCTGTTGGTGGCCGGCAGTGACGGGCAGGTACATGGCGCAACATCTGGAAGGCGATTGGCTGGAACTGGCGACGCTCAGCGGCAGCACCATCCGCGTGCTGAAAGCCGCTCATCCGCGTGCGCGGCGCTTGCGCCTCACGGTGACGCCCAAGGGCGCACGGCTGTCCTATCCGCATGGCACCCATCCGGCCCAGGTCAACGCGTTCCTGCGCAGCCATGCCGAGTGGCTGGAGCAGAAGCTCGACGAGCTGAACCTGACCGTGAAGCCGTTGCCGCCGCTGCGCGTGGGCCATGCGACCGATTTTCCGCTGCGCGGCCAGATCGCGACACTGGACTGGGCTGCGGGACCGTATCCACGCATTGAGCCGTTCGAGGGCGGCATCACCCTGGTGATCCCGCGCCCGCACACGCGCGCACTGCCGATCGCGCGCGGCCTGCTCGCCTCGCATCTGGAAGCGCAGATCCGCCGCGATGTCTCGCGCTGGCTGCCCGGCTATGTGCCGCAGCTGGGCCTGGCACCGACTGCGCTGAAAATCCGCCCGATGAAAAGCCTGTGGGGCAGCCTGGACACGCGCGATCGCATCAATCTCGATCTGGCGCTGGCGCTGGCGCCGCCGGCCGCGCTGCGCTACGTGCTGGCGCACGAGCTGTGCCATCTGAAGGTCCGCAACCATTCGCCGCGCTTCTGGGCGCAAGTCGAAAACCTGTTTCCGGACTGGCGCGCGCAACGCAGCTGGCTGCGCCTGAACGGCGCGAACCTCAAGTCCGAGCTGGATCGGCTGGTGGCCGACGTGGCCGATTGAGTAGGAGCGCACCCTGTGCGCGAAGGCTTTTGCGGGAGCGGCTTTTGTGGGAGCAGCTTCAGCCGCGATGCTCTTGCGATATGCAGAAAAGCATCGCGGCTGAATCCGCTCCCACAGACTCAGGGCTTGCGGGATTTCCGCACATACTGCGTGCCCAACACGATGTCCCACAGCGGCGTGGTGACACCGAAATTGGTGTCCGGATGGTAGTGGTGGACATGGTGGGCACCCGCCCAGCGCAGCAGCAGCGGATGCCTGAAACGGACATGGTGGATGATGAAGTGGCTCAGTCCGTAGGCGATGTAACCAAACGTCACCGAGCCCATCATCAACAGCGCAAACCCGCTGGATGCGACCAGCATGCACAACCCCGTCAGGATCAGCAGCACGGCCCCCGGCAGGAAGAACGGCAGCGAGTCGTAGCCGAGCGGACGCTCGTGATGCATGCCATGGCCCTGTGCGAACAGCGGTATCCGCGTGTGGAACATCCATCGGTGAAAGAAATACTCGACGAAACTGAAGGCGAACAGGCCCAGCAGGATGGCCAGCAAGGAGGTCAGGTCTCCGCCTTGACGATGTTGCCAGCCTTCGAAGAGCAGCCACGTGCCAAGGGCCAGATCGATGACGAACTCGGCCCAGTAGTTTGTCCGCGTGGTGGACATCCTGGCAACTGAATCCAGGAACCCACGCAACAGGGTTCGTTTCATCGGTCGTGGCATGATTTCGTCTTCTTGCTGGAAAGCATGCATGCCTCCTGGGCTGTGGCGCCATTCTCCCATGATGCCATCGGCAAATGGCAACGATGCCTGACCGGCAGCTGACTCGCACACGCTCGGGGCAGCCCGTCCCGTGCCTCCGCGGGCAGGTCGGTCCCGCGTGCGGGGTTCAATGCGACAGTGCGAATCCGGTGAGGATCTGCGCGGTCTGCTGTGGTTTTTCCAGCATCGGCATGTGGTTGCAGCCGTTGAGCACGCTGGTGCTGATCGTGCTGGCGTGGGTCAGGCCGTTGCGCAGGCTGTCCAGCGCGGAGATGTCGATGACCTTGTCGTCGCGGCACCACAGGCCGAGTACCGGCATGCCAAGCTGGCCGAGCCGGTCCTGCACCGCCAGATACTGCGAGGGTTCGCGCAACTCGTTGAAGACGCGCTTGATGAAGCTGCTGTCGCGCTGGTTGCGCTTGATCAGTACATCGACGAAACGACCGGGCAGGTCGAGCGGCTTGTCGAATGCCAGTGCGGCGGCGCGGGCAAAGCCGGCATGGTTGTCGAACAGGAACGGATCCTTGCCGGCCAGCGCCTCGCGGACGAATGCATTGGGCTTGTACTTCAGGCCGAACGCATCGACCAGCGCCAGTTCGGCCACGTGTTCGGGATGTTCGGCCGCATACACGCCGGCCACCGCTCCGCCCATCGAGTGGCCGACCAGCACGAAGCGCTGCAGTCCCAGCGTCTGCACGAATGTCTGCAGGCGTGCCGCCTGGGCATCGATGTCGTAGTTGCCGCCGGTCTCGCGCGAGGATTCGCCCCAGCCGGGCAGGTCGGGAATGATCAGGTGGAAATGCGGGGTCAGGTATCTGGCCACGTCCAGCCAGACTTCCTTCCGGTCGGCAAAGCCGTGCAGCAGCACGATGGTCGGGCCATCGCCGCCTTCGTAGTAGACCCAGCGCGTGTCGCCGGCCTGCACCGAGTGCTTTTCCAGATGCGCGGCCATTGCCTGGCGCGCAAAGTTCGCGCGCAGCAGCCACTGCGGCGCGAACAGGTAACTGCCACCGATCATGATGACCAGCACTGCGACCAGCCAGGCCAGGAACTTCAATCGGCGCAACAGCATGCGCTTCCAGAGCGGCATCGTGACGATCTCCTTCTGCAATGCGCGGGCGGGGAGCCGGAGCATGGGCAATTTCCGAACGGGCAAACATCAAGTATGCCATCGCCACGGCCCGAGTCATCCACGGCGGCAACCGGGTTTCGTCAGGACCGTTTCGTTGGCGACGGCCATGCAGGTGTTCCACGGGGCCGTCACGCCGGCAACGCCATGCTGCCTGATCGAGACCACGAACCGAACCTGATGCGCAACCTGCCTGTGCCCCTGCGTCGGCTGCTCTGGCTGTCGGGCGCGCTGTATGTGCTGTATCTGATCGCCGGCAACCTCTTTCTCAACACGCCTGTCGCATTCGCCACGATCAACCGCAAGCCGCAAGTCTTCCATGCCCAATGGGCCTGGGCGTGGACGCTGTGGCCGGGGCAGATTCATACCCTCGATCTGCGACTGCGCGGGCAGATGCGCAAGCTGCTCTGGAACGCGCAGGGGGCGTCGGCGGATGGCCGTATCTTGCTGTGGCCGCTGCTGCGGCGGGAGTTGCGTTTCGGCACGATCCGCGCCACGGCGGTGAAGGTCGAGGTGCAGCCGACCGGCATCGACCTCAAGCCGCCGCCATGGCGCAGCGATGCCTGGCACATCACCGTCGTGCGGATCAGTACGAGATCGCTGCGGCAGATGCGCTTTGGCGAACTGGTCGCCGATGGCGATGGGGTGGCCGAGATCGGTTTCACCCACCAGCTGCGTGGCGGGGCCACCGCCGTTTTCCCCTCGCGTGTGTCGATGCCCGACGCACGCTTGCGCTATGGGAAGCAGGCGTTGCTGCACGACGCCAGGTTCGACGTGCGGTTCGCCTTCGACCCGTTCACCTACGAGTTGCCGCCGGGCTGGAAGAAGATCGAGCGGGCGCAGATCCAGGTGAAGGTGGATGGCGTGACGCCACCCATCGCGCTGGGTGCCGACAAGGCGGGCGCGCTGGCGGTCACGCGGGCGCCGCTGGGCGGCCACCTGAGTGCCGATTTTGCTCTGGACCACGGCACGCTGGCGCCGGGCGGATGGCTGCAATGGAATGCGCCGGTGGCGATCACCGATGCCGATGGAACGCAGCAACGACGTCGTGGCCAGCTCGATCTGGCGGTGCAACCCGCCGCAGTGACGATCCATGCGCGGATTCTGGCCCCCGGGGATGTCGAGGGGACGCGCGGGGCCAACCGGCTCGAAGCGGATCTGCGGCTCGCCAGCCGGCGTCTGTTTTTGCGGCGATCGTCCGGCGAAATGATCCGGTTGCTCTCCGGGACGGCCGAATGGCGCTGGCACTTCGCCTCGCTGCGCTGGCTGACGCCGCTGACCGCGGCCAGGTCATGGCTGCGGCTGGCCGGTGCCGGCGACGTCGACGGCGCGCTGCACATCGATGCCGGAAAACTGCTGCCGGGCAGTCACGTCGAGGTACCGCGGGTGGATTTCGCGGCGGGACTGCTCGGCAACGTGTTCGCCGGCAACGCACGCGCGCAGGCCCGCGTCGAGGCAGGCAAGGACGGTGCGCGCATGGCGGTCGGCATGCGGGTCGATCCGTTCACGCTGGCACCGCGCGGCGCGCCCACACAGGCCTATCTGCGTGGCCATGCGCTGCAGCTGGATCTGCAAACTTCCGCCGAGCTGGCCGATCTCGGTCGCGACTTCACGGCCCGACTGCAGTTTGCCGATGCCGAGGTCCCCGACCTGCGTGCCTACAACCGCTACCTGCCCGGCAAGAGCCTGCGTTTCCTCGGCGGTCGCGGCCGGATGAGCACGGAATTCACCGTGGATGACAAGGGCGATGTCAGTGCCGGCCACCTGCGGATGAGCAGCCCCGATGCACACATTGCCCTGGGGGTGTCACGGCTGGACGGCCAACTGAAAATGGATACCCGGCTCGATCGTGCGGCGCGTGCCGGGCATGCCTACGACCTGAAGCACTTCACGCTGGACCTGGATGGGGTGCGCGTCGCCGGTTCCCGCACACCGCCATGGTGGGTCCGGATCAGCTTGCAGGACAGTCGCCTCGATTGGGATCGACCGATGCACTTGCGCGGCAGCGTCACCATGGTGATGAAGAACCTGAGCCTGCTGCTTTCGCTGTATGCCGATCGTAGTGCCTTGCCCCACTGGATCACCCGCGTGATCGATGACGGTCAGGCGACCGCGCATGCTCGCATCGTGGCGCAGCACAGCGATTTCATCCTCGATCATCTGGTGGCCGGCAACGAGCGTATCGATCTGTTCGCACATCTGCGCATCAGCGACGGCAAGCCCAGTGGCGATCTTTATGCGCGCTGGGGCATCCTGGGTCTGGCGGTGGCGCTGGACGACGGCAAGCGCGATTTCCACTTGATCCATGCCGGACGCTGGTACCGCGCGCAGCCGGATCTGTTGCCGCCCGCCCGCCCGTAGCCATGACTGCAGCGTGACCTCGTCATGGAAGCACGATAGATCAGCCATGACCTGCTCCAGCGCGTCCACGTCGAAATGGATCATGTGGCCGGACGGGCAGAAGCCGAACCCGATGCTCTTGCGGAGCGATCGGCCTCAGTCGCGGGACATGGCCACGGCGGCATTCCACATCGCGCGGGTCAGCGGACGGTTTTCATGCGGGGTTTGCAGCACGATCAAGGTGGTGGTGCTGGTGCCGGTCTTCAGCAGGCGGTCGAGTACGGACTCCAGGTGGCTGATCGACATGGCCACCACGTGCAACAGCGCCGAGTCCTCGCCGGCCAGCCGGCGGCATTCGAGCACTTCGGGAATATCATCGACCAGACTGCCGATGCGGGCGCAGGTGGTGCCGTCGCAGCGCAATCGGATCATCGCGCTGATCGTGTAGCCCAGTCGCCTCGGATTGATCGTGGCGCGATAGCCGCTGATCACCCCGGTATCTTCCAGGCGCCTCACCCGTTCGGCCACCGCCGGTGCCGACAGGCGTACTTTGCGGCCAAGCTCGGCGTAGCCCAGGCGGGCATCCTGTTGCAGCGCTTCCAGCAGCTGCCAATCCTTGCTGTCCAGTTCGGGTTTCGATTCCAAGGCAAAATCACTCGCGGGTCGTTCTGATCGGTGGCAAAACAGCGCAATGGTGACTCGATGCATTATTCCCCGGCGTCATCGCCAGGGCTAGGA
>Ga0307377_10002302_pt1 | contig 22628 bp, 35 predicted proteins | sample TR3MG_FD_202535 | JGI IMG/M metagenome (GOLD analysis project Ga0307377, IMG submission 202535) | Soil microbial communities from Risofladan, Vaasa, Finland - TR-3 | ecosystem: Environmental > Terrestrial > Soil > Coastal area > Acid sulfate soil | place: Finland: Risofladan, Vaasa | collected...
AAATATATATCAATAACATTATATATTTCTCGACCTTTTGGTTCGTTTAAATACCATTCATTACTTCTACCTGGAACTTTATTTGCATCTAATAAAAGGTTAAGGTTCATTCTATTTATATCTGGTTGATAATGTGAAAATTCAGGAAGCGTATGTTCCGTAAAAAACTCAATTATTTTATCATCCTCCCACTCTAGATGCATAAATGGGAATCCGAGCTCAGATTTGATGTAGTTAAGAACTTTTTGTTGATTTAACATTTTTTTTATCCCTCATATATATAAGAAATCAATTGATTCTTCTAATAATACTCCATTTCGTTCTAAAGCTTTTTTCAACGATTCCTTTGGGGCAACTTTATTTTCATTTAAAATTTTTTCAATTGATTTTCTTTTTTCTAATATTTCAGTAGATTTTGGATTATCTAAAGTTCGAGATAATAATTCAAATGAAACTAACTTTAAACTTTTAGAAACTTGTTGGTTTTTATTTTCTGACTCTATAATCTTCTTTAAATATTTGTTCCTAATTTTAACAGGTAACGGATCGAAAATTGGGAGATTGTTTTCAACTTTATTGAATAAATTATCTATATTTCCAATTATAGAAAGTAACTCATTAAACACTCCAATAAATCTAGCTGGTCCAACATTAGGAACTCCATCTACATCGTCACCAGGATCTCCTAAAATGCTCATTGCTAATGTAATATATTCATCTGATATATCAACATCTTTTTTAAGAAGGTTTTTCATGACTTCATTTTTTTGAATTATCTTTTTATATTTACCAGATTTTGAAAAAATAAAAACATGATCTCTTATACATTGTAATAAATCATGGTCATTAGAATATATAAGATGAGCTATATTTTCATCTCGTGATACTTTATTTCTGGTTATTAAATAATATGGAATGAAGTCAGCTTCTAAATTTTGTAATCTTATAACTTTCACATTAGGTAATAAGTTACATGCCTTTTCAATCAGTTGAAAATTAGATTGAAGTGTATGAAAAAATAGATCTCTATCAACTCTATCAAGTCCATATAAGTCATCAATTTGTCTAGATATTTTATATTTTTTACTTATATTTTTATGGTAAGAAGATTTTCCAGATTCAAAAAAAATATAAAAATTTACATCTATTCCTCTTTTAATTCCCCATATTTTATGGAAAGTTAAAAACGAAATTAATGATGAAAAAATTGCAGTATCCACATGTTTACTTCTTTTAGATGATTCAACTATATTAACAATCGCGTGTTGCATATAAGTAGATTGTAAATTATTTTTTAAATCAAAATATAAATTTAAAGTTTTATACTCATTTTTTGCAACAATTTCGTCGAGCACAGAATATGTTGGGTAATATGAGAGTAAGCTTGATGGGTGAATTGGTCATACCTCCTTGATTTTATTTATTAATTCGCTTATTTTAATAGAAGAACTTTTTCCTTTACTTCTATTTTTAGATGACTTAATTATTCTTAAATTTTTCCAGTGTCCTATAATTTTAGGATCTATACTTTCATTAAAACCTTTAAATATACTAACTATATGATCTAAATCATTACTTAAATCAAGAGATAGTTCAATTTCTCTATATGAGGGAATTCTTGTTGTACTATCACCCACATCAATCTCATTATAATGTTGTTCAATATTAACACCTTTATAATTTGAAATTATCTTCATTTTTAAATCATATGAAATTTTCATTATTCCTCGTTCTCAATTATTGAAGATCTAGAATACATATTAACATTAATATCTCCAAGAATTGTTGAGAATCTATTTAAAGCAACATCCTGGTTTGGAACTTTATACATTTTAAACCTAATATCTGTATCATGATCAACTCCAAATGGTATTGTTGATAAATTAGATGAATAATTTTCTAATTCCATGTTCATTTCAATATTATCAATAAATTTAGCAAATTGATCTTTTGATTGAGATGATGAATTAATAGATGCATAATCTTTATTGAACTGTACTTGAATTGCAGGTGAATTAAATGTTTGTGTAACAATTCTAATTCTATCTGTAATAATAGATGATAGTTCAAAATCAAATAATAAATTCTCTTCTTCAACGTCAAATATACTATCTAATTCATTTTGTTCAATATATTTATTATCCATAAAATCAGGGGTTGGGTGTAAAAAAGTTACAGATGAATATTCATCAGAGAATGAAAACCCCTCGTCATTAATATTAATTATTACCTCTTGACCTTGAAATGTTTTTAATAAATTTAATTTTTGTTTTACATTAGTTATAGATATACAAATTTCTGTTAATATAGAATTTAAATCTAATTCAAAAATAGAAGTATTATCATTACTTCTTTGTCTTATAACTCCTTGATGAATAACAACATCATTACAAATCTCTTGTAACGTTGATAAACATCTAATAAAATCATTATACTGTTCGATTGATAAAGTTATTGCTGCTTCCATAAATTATTTTTCTCCTTTTTGATATACCCATTTTTCTGTTCCGGGTATTTTTTTGGTCCACATTTTCTTTGCTATTCTGTATATTCTTTTTTCATCCATATTTTTTGTTTCATTTCCATAATATTTTCTTATCATAAGATAAAGAACTGGAAATTTATTCTTAACTAATTTTTTTATCATCTTTACTTTCCTACCGTTCATTATACACCCCCGTTCAATTTCTTAATTGCAGTAATATAAATAAATTTATCTTCTTTTACTTCTTTAGATTGAATTTCATCTAGGGTTATAAAACATTTTTCAGTTTCTCTTACAACTTCCATAACTCTATCAGCTACATTTTTAGAACCAGATTCTTCCGGATTATTTATAGGTATAGAAAATATCATCATAACAGCATCTTGATTTTCTTTTTTATAATTAAACATACAAACATTATTTCCCATCAATTTAAATAATTGATCTTTTGCTGCAGCTTTACAAAAAAGTTCATAATAATCTAAAGATTCTAATGATCCCTCATACTTAATTCCAATTTCAATTGTGCTTTCAAATATTTCTTTCAGTTTATCTTCAATATAATTCATTATCTCTCCTTTCTTTTATAACATTAGATTGAGGTGCTGGTGGTGGATATAAAGGAGATCTTGTAATTTCCTTTTTTAATTCACATTTTTTAAAAACATCCATACATGTTGGTTTAAAAAAGAAAAAACTTTTTGGGCTATCCTTATGAAGACAATTAAATCCATATTTGTCTAAAAAAATACAATTTACTTTAACAATTAAGTTCATATTCTCTCCTCAATATTATTTTATATTATGTTCCTTCAAATTAAAAATTTTTCCGGATTTATAGACATGCTATTAAAGTCTTTTCCAGTTTTATTATAATACACAACCATTTTATTTATAATATGATTATTAAACTTTTTTATCTTTTTATAATAATTAAGTGGTATCCCCCTGTCTGATAAAATAGTGAGATCTGGTCTAAACACCGATTCATTAAATACAATACTTTGTATGATTGCTGGATAATTTGCTGATAAAACTGAAGCATACAACTTTATATCTGTATTTAAAAAATCAAAAATTTTACTTGTAAAAATATCAAACACACCTTCTGCTAAAACTATATGATTAGAATCTATTTTATTCCCTAATAATTTATAATAATCAACAAAGTTAGATTCCTGAACTACCAATTTATAAAACTTAAAAGGACTTGTTTCATCCATATTTCTAAATATAACCATACCTTTATTTTCTGTTAAAAATCCAACAAAATTAGAATGTAAATAATCCTTTATTCTAAATAAACTATGGGTAACAGGTATTTGATTTATATCTATAAACCCATTTATATCATATATCAACCCTTTAATTGAAGATGTTGGAATGTTTGTAAATTTCATCCTTTTCTTTAAATATAAATCTTTTAAAGGAAACACTTTACTATCAACTTCGGGTAGTTTAACATCAAATTTATTTAATTCTTTATCTACGAGTATTTTCTTTTTCTTGAAATTTTTAAGAGCATCCTTATCTATAAATTGCTCTGAAATATCATGCCCTTCAATTTTTCTAATTAACTTTTTTAATATACCACCCTCTTCACACAACCCATGAAAGCAATGAAATATTGGTGCATCCAATCCTATGTGTAAATGATAGTGATCTTTTTCTTTTTTATACTCGCACCAAGGACATTTTGTAATTATGTTCTTTGATGTTATTTTTGTATAACCCAAATTTACTTTAAGATAATCAATAAATTCATCTTGATATATTCCTATCATGATTTATCCCTCCAAGCCATTTTATATTTATATGATAATCTAAAAAGGTGTTCACAATTACAACACCAAATATTATATTTTACAAAATCAACTGGAGTTATTACTTCACCACAATCAGGACATTTTTTCTCGTCATTTATAATTTTAAACATTTTTACAATATTAGTTTCTAATAATTCACATTTGGTATAATCATTACATGCTGGTTTAACTAAACAACAACTACATGGAAATTTTTTAATTTTCCAGTTATCATTATGTTCAAATTCTGTGAATTCCATTTATTCACCCCTCGCATGAGTTATCCAATCAACCATTCCTAAATATTTACATTTATTACATCCAACTCCTTGACATTTATTACAAATAAAAATTTCATCAGAAAGAGCTGAAAATTTATTTATAAAATCTATAAAACCAATACCATAACATTTATCACAATAATTATATGTATCCCAACCACGTTCCCCTACGTCACTTTCCCACACTCCACCCAAACCAGTTCCATGACATTTATCACATGATGTTATTCCAGATTTAATATATTCTTCTGGTTTCATATTCATAAAATTTTTAATAACATTATAAAAACCAGTGGCTCGCTTTAATTGATTTTGATTTAATTTCATTATTTGTTCACTATAGCTCTTTTATATTCTTGTAATGATTTTACAATTTCAAATACCATTGCTATAAAATGTTGATGTGGCACAAGGCAAGATTGGTGGGAATTTGCATATTTATTAACAACAATCTTTGCATTGGTAGGAAATTTTTTCATAAAAAATAACTGGGTATATAATCCTCTGTATTCAATATCATGTTTTTCTAATATCTCAATAATCAAATTAATACACCTACTTATTTTTACATTTTCATTTCTTTCAATACATCCAACAATTTCAACTATATATGATAAAATTAATCTTTCATTAGTTGTAATGGATTTTTCATCAACTTCTAATGTGCCTTCTAATGAACATTGCTGAAGCGTATTCACAATTTTTCTAATATCAGGATATAAGTTTTCGATAATAAATTTAATATCCTTTTCAACGTATTTTATATTTTCAGAATTTAAAATATTCTGTGAATATTCAAGGGTAAAATCTTTTGGTAGTTGTTGAAATATATAAGGAGTAAATCTACTTTGAAGGGGTCCTGGAATTTTAGATAAATAATTACAAGTAAATATAAATCTTCCATATGTTATTTGATATTTTTCAATTATTGCTCGAAGAGAATCATAACCATCTGGTGTTAAATTATCAGCTTCATCAATAAACACAACTCGATATTGATCTTCTTTTGTTGGTGGGATTTTAAGAAAAGGTTCAATTACAGTATCAACAAAAGCAATACCTCTACTTTTCTTTGCCGAACCATTTACTTTTAATAAATTATCTTTTTTATTAAATAACACTCCTTCCTTAGAACATAAAATTCTAGCAAGTGTAGTTTTACCACCACCTGGAGGACCAGAAAATAATAAATTAACTAATTGTTTTCTTTCAATAATTCTATTAAAATCTTTTTTATACCGTTCTGGTAAAATAAGACTATCTAACTTTTTGGGTCTATATTTTTCAACCCACAGCGAATTCGCAATTTCCATTTTTCACCTCTTAACAATTTCCATGATTTTTTGAATACATAAGCATTTGAATTTGATTTTGTTTTCTTATATATTTTCCTATTTCTTTTTTTCCATAAACTTTTTCAATATATTCATGAGCATCTTTTCCTGATAGAATTTCTTTACCTTTATATATAAAGGATTCCATTATTGTAAGATTTTTTATTCCATCTATTTCTTTTAATATTAAAACATTATTAGCCACAGTTTCAGGTTTAGTTGATGCTTTAAATGCCACACTTAATATTTCGTCATTATCATCATAACATAAAACCATATCATCTATTATAAAATAGTAATGATTATTTTCATCAGAGTATTGATTATATAATTTAAATCCATATTCATCCAACTTCTTTAGAATTTTTTCAACTCCCTGATTCATCCATAAATACCTCCGTAATTTAATTTTATCATTTGTTCTTTATTTATTTTTTTTCATCTAAAAAGAACAAAAAAAATAAGTTGATTTGTACCCTATATTTCAAGGGTACAGATCAGGGAATTAATTTGATCTGCACCGTTTACAGACCAGGGATATATTACCCATTAAATGACATTCTTCCACCAAATCTTTCAAACAATTTATCGTGAAATTCTTCACCAGACTCGGCAATAATACATGGAGTTGTACTCACCCAGGTTCCTTTACCATCTAAACCAAGACCAATCCATGAACCCCATGAAAATGTTTTTTTACCAACAATAATCGCAGATCTTCCAGCACTACACACCCACTTTTCCTACTAAATCTTCGTCCTCTTTTGGAATTCTCATATTTTATTCATCTCCTTTTAAGTGATATTTAATATATTTAATCCACCTTGAAAGCGGGTTTGTCTTTTGAAGGTAAACTAACTTTTTCGTTAATTGCTGTTTTGTTAACCCTTTAATTTTCATATTACCTCCTTTTCAAAATAGTCCTTTGCTTATTAATGTTAAAAAAACAATTAACCATAAATAGATAGGAATTAAATCATGATAATTAAATTTATCTTTTTCATGTAAAAATTTTCAATCTTCACAATTTTCACTCCTTTCTTTTTTGTATAGTTCAATACATCCTGCAAACATAGGACATTCAGTTATACAGGTTTTATCCATTTTACCAAGGCAAAATCCAGTGTGTTTAATCTGCTCAAATGGTTTATAAATTTGTTCATCAATATTCTCACTCATTAGAAAGTCCTCCCTTCAATTTTGGCATGCCCCAAAGGAATCGAACCTTTCCAACGGGGTTTGGAGCCCCATTCGCCTGCCTTGGAACATGGGGACACATAATGGCAAGCAGCGTTCATATTAAGTCCTACGAGACACCTACGGGCAGAGCTTTACTTACCATATTTTATTTTTCATAATAATTTTTAAAATGTTGTTTATCTTCTTCAGAAAGACCTTCTCCTTTCCAATCAAGTATACCTAAATTTTTATCAATATCCCATTGTGTCTTTTCTGAAAGTTTAAAATAATTTGACGGTCGTTCAAATGATTTCTCAAACATTTCTTTTTCAGTCATTTTACCACCATCCTAATATTTTCAATCCACCAAAAATACAAATAGGTAATATAAAAATAAAAAAGATTTCAAACAAAACATCTCCTAAAGTTTGATTGTTAATTCCATAATCTGATTCTGCAGTCATATTTATTATCCTTTTTTTTTCATTATTTATTTTTCTTTTTAAGACGATGTTGTTTTTGTTGACCAATTCTAATTTTTTCTTGAGCTTTTGTTTCTTTTATAACTGTATGGGTAGATAATGCACATGGACCCAGTTTCCACATTAATGCAGGCTTTATATAAGCAGAACAATGTATTCCATCATCATCAATTCGGGAACATGATTCTTCTTTATCTTTATATTTTTTACATTGAGGAACTATTTCTTCACGTTTACCCATCATATCTAAACGTCTTTTTTCAGATTTTGAAAAAATTTTTACACCCATGATTATTCTCCTTTAAAAAAATTCCTGGCATAAAGAAAAGTTATAACACACCCAAAACAATTAAAAATAATAAACAAATGGTTATAGGACTTCGATACATACAATAATTTTTTTGTATCATACAACCCCAGCCAAGATTCAAGTATGTATATTACAACTCTTTCGGTGGATAACTACACCTATCTCTATACCAGGATGTTTTAAGTAAGCGATTCAAATATTGTTTTCATTTCAAAAGTAAAATCAATTTTTGCAATAGCATTTTGTTTTTTTATTGCATTATCTAATGAAAACATTATCTCTTCGAGTTCCATTATTTTTTTATCAACTGCCTTTACATCATACTGTGGCTCAACTGATTTTTCCTGAGCAGAAAAGTAGGTTGTTTTATTTGACACGCTTTCTCTGAGTGCTTCTAAACTACCAATTCTTTTTCTAATAGCTTTTATTAATGTTAATCCTTCATTTATTGTCATTATTATTCTCCTTTATATTTTATGGTCTGAAAAAAATCAAAAATAGAAGTATCTTCTAACAATTCATCCAATTGTTCTCTTTGTTTTGTTAATACATCTATGGATATTTTATTAGTACCCACTCGTCTTTCACAACATACTTCAAATGGCGTATCTATATAATAAGCACTGGTTGTATAATCATATTCTTTTGCAAGATCACACCATTTTTCAGCAATATATTTAGAAGTACATGTACTATCTACAATAATATGTAAATTTCTTTCCATAAAAACTCTACCCATTATATCACATATCATTCTAACTACAGGTTCAGTTCTTTCATTATACACATCACCCAAAGCTAACCTCATATCATCTAAACATATTAATTGAATTGGATTTGTATAATTATTTATTAATTCATTTACAAAAGTTGTTTTACCAGCTCCTGCTATACCCAGTGTTAAAATTAATTTCATATTTTTCTCCTATTTTTGGTTTAAAAATTTTTGTGATTCTACACTACAAACTATTTTTGCTAGATTACCAGTGGAATGTTCACTGCCTGTTGGATGACCATGTTTATAGTGACATTTTCCACAACATGAGACTGCATAATCTGGGTCAAGGGCAAAAAATGGTTCAAGTTTTTGTGGTCTAAGATGATGAACTATAGTTGCAGTATGTTCACCACAGTAGTAGCAAATTTCGTTATCTCGTTTTAAGATATGTTTATTAAATATTGCTAGTTCTTGGTGTGTATAAGATTTATTATTATCTCTACATGGATCTCCTCTCAACCCATGTAATATACAAGTATCTTTACATTCTTGAGAACAATAAAAATTAGATTCACCAAATCCTCTTGGGTTTTCAATAACTTGTATTCTTTCATATAATTGACTTCTTGTTGGTGTAAACCACCCATCTTTCTCTTTAGAATTTTCACATTCATGATTCTTACAGTGAACTTGAATTTCTTTTTCTTTGGGTTTTTCTGGGTTATACCTTGTTTCTTCTATTTTAGAAAAGAAAATATATTTTTTATTAATTTTTTTAATAGTAAGATATGCAGGATTATCCTTCCCTTTCCCTATATAATTTATTCCCTTTTTAGCTTCACTCATTTTTCTTTTTGTTTTTTCAGATTTAGGGTCTGTGTTTTTTCCCTTTAATGATATACTCATATTTTTTAGATGTTCTTCAGTAAAAGGTGGTAATTTTTTTCCTTTTTTTGATTTACCTAAATTCCTTTTCCACTCTTCAGAAAAAGGTTCTCTTTTTTTACCCATCTTCATTTCACTTATTTTTTTCCTAATTTTAAGACAAGAAGCTATATTTTTACAACAACACCATTTCCCATTTTTAAGTTGATGTTTTGATTCTTGACCACAACTATAATCACATAACTGCATTAATAAATTTCCTCCTTTTAATAAAAATCACTAATTATAAATAGTTTCTTTTTCGCCCTGGTTAAAGCAGTATAGAGCCATTTAGCGTACATTTGATTGTTCCAATATTGTGATCTTTGTTCAAATAAAACAACTCGATCCCATTCACTCCCTTGAGATTTATGAACAGAAATCGCATTGGCATAGTCAAAATAATCTACATCATATCCTATCTTCATTGCCTCGTTATAAAGTCTTTTTTTACCCGGACTTTTTTCATACATATCGTAATTAACTTTTCCGAATTGACTATCAGAAGTTAAACATTCATACATTTCTCCATCAACATCAATAGTTATCCGAAATCCATTTTTGAATTCAGGCATAAGCCAATGAACAGTACCTATCTGTCCATTCATTAATTTTATTTTATGATTATTCTTTAGACATATTACACGTTCGCTAGGATAAGGTTCCAGGTTAGTATACCCCAATTTATCTCGTATCATTTTATTTAATACAACTCTAGAATAATTAAATCCACACAATAAAATAATGTTTTCATCAAACTCAATACTATCAAAAATCTTTCTACATCTTGGATCAGGCCAACTTAATTTAAACACTTCCTTTGAATACATTTTATTAACTGGAATAGATCCTCCGGTTCTAACATGATGTGCAAGTTTGATAATAGGAGATGTTTCTATTTGTCTTTGGATATCTGTTAATTTAAAATTAGGATATTTTAAAAGCGAAAAAGAATCTTCGATTGGTGGAAGTTGCCCGTTATCTCCAAAAGCTATAATGGTTCTGTTATAACTTTTTAAATCATCCCAGAGGTTTTTACTAATCATTGATGCTTCATCAATAAAAATAATATCTACATTAATTTCATCATGTTCTCTTTTTCCCCAACCAACAATTACTTGCTTTTTTAAATCTTTGTTATATTTAAAAATTGGTTTGTATATTAGAGAATGAATAGTTCCTATATGATCCATTCCGAAAAGAGCTCCATTTTCATTTAAAGTATTTCTTAAAACAGATGAAGCTTTCCCTGTAAATGTTACAAATGCAACATTAGTTTTAGGGTTTATTGAATAGAGCTCTTTTCGGATTTTAGATATTAGAAATGTTTTACCAGTTCCTGCATAACCAGCGACCAGAGTAATAAATGGTGTATATTGAGGATTGAAGAAAGGATAAGGATTATTCCTTATCCTATTTAATATATATACTTTGCAGTTATACTGTTCCTTGGTAAGTGTCATTATAATCCTTTCTAAATTCTAAGATAGTTTTTATATAATCTTGTGTTTCTGAAAATGGAGGAATTCCTTTATGTTTTATAACATTATAAGGACCAGCATTATATGCTGCTAATGCTAAACTTTCATCTCCATTAAATTTAACTAACATTAATTTAAAATACTTTATTCCTCCTATTAAATTTTCAAATGGATTGAATATATCTTTTACTCCCATTTCTTTTGCAGTTCCTGGCATAAGTTGCATCAATCCACAAGCATTCATATATGATCTAGCTCTTGGATTAAAATAACTTTCTTTTTTAACAATTGCCATTATTAGGTGTTCGTCTATATTATATATATTTGAAAAATGTTTTATAGCAATCTTTATTTCTTTTTTAGCATCTCGAACTTTCATATAAGTAATTTTTTTCTTAAGAAGTTTAGGGTCTATATAATATATACCAAGTAAACTTATGTTTTTCAAATCATCTTTTGTTGGACCACATCTCTCAATTGGGTTTGCATCTAATTTATAAGCTTGTTTAATAGCTTCGTAATTTCTCATTTCTATTAAATCATTATCAATAATTGAATCCATGTTAAGAGCTATTTTTATAAACTCTCTTTCATCTTTCATTTCTTTCGGAACTGCCCCAAAAGAATTTACAGATATAAATAACATAAATGAAATTGTTATTGCTAATATTTTTCTTATAAAATTATTCATTTCTACCCCCTATTTTAAAATGATATTTATTTGTTTGTTCCAGAAAATACAATACTTATCTATCAATTATTAATATATATAGAAACTAATTCTATACTTAAGAACAAAAAAATAAAACTATGAATAGGAGAAAAATATGCCAACTCAAGACATCAAAGAACAAATTACAGCACAAAATATTATACAACAAATTAATAGTAAATCTATACTACCTAGCCCAGCACCACTACCGTCTGGTGGAACATGTGCTCAATGTGGACTTATACATCCACCTGTTAATCCTGGAGAGAAATGTCCAATGGCTCCAATCACAACAAAAGATAATAAAGTTGTTGATCCGACAAATTTCTTAACTAAAATGAAATTAATCATTACAAGTCAATTAGAACAAAAAGGTATTAAAAATGTAGATAAATTTTTTCAACATTTAACAATTGAATTAACAAAAGCAATGGAAAATTATAAAGAATAGAAAGGAGAATAAATGGATTATTTACATATTGAAGTGTCTAAATATTTAAGTGGTAGTTCTATTGAAAATATTAATATGAATCATAATAAAATTATTGGGATTAAATCAAATTTATCTATAATCAATGAAAATAAAAAATCAGTTGGAAAAATAATATTATTAAAAAATGATTCAACTAAACTTTTTTTAGATATGATAGTTGAATTCAATTCTAATAAAATTAAATGGAAATGTTCTAAATTTAATAATAACAATGAAGGGTTTTATTTAATTGATCCATATTGGGTTAAATTATATAGTCCGGAACCTAAAATTAATGTTCCTATAAAAGTAAGAGTTGATAATCAAATAGTTATTGAAATGAGAGAGTTAACAGAAAGACAATTTCAACAAAATAAATTAATAGAGTTTTATTATATTAATAAAACTCCTCATATTATTGTAGCAGCATATCGAAATTTTTATAAGTTGAATAGACCTGGTAGTTATTACTTAGCAATCAATTCTACAGTTAAAAATTATTTTATTACCCAAGATCAATTACAAGGAGTTATATCAAGAATTAATCAAGAAAAAAATCGTATTAAAAATGAATGGAATAAACATTTAAAAAGTCATCTATACCAGAATGAATCTGCTCGTCTTATTGGTAAATTATTTGATAAAAATGAACTTGAAAAATCTAAAACAAATGTGGTTTCTTTTAAAAAATGAGTTAGAAACCGTAGTAGTCTCCCGAAGAAGTCTTATATTATATATAATAATATATATAATAATAATATATACAACTAAAATCAAAAACAAAAAAAAAGAAATAATTAAGTAATAAAAAGTAATATTCAAATGAAGAGGGTTTCACCCTAATCAAAGAATTAAACGTTGACTCAAACATTCGTCAAGGGTTTCACCCTTTCCTCATTGGTTTGAGCACCGCCGATTTTTTCTATATAAGTAGTAAATTCAACTAAAAAAACACCTGCTGTAAATAGTTGAATTTATTGTAATTAAAAAATCCCTGTATAAACATAACAAATGATCTTTTAAGGATTTTTAGGACAATACAACTTATTGATAATATTATAATATTTTAAACTCAAAATCTTAACTAATCTTTATTTCAAATATTTCAATTAAGACAAAACATTTCAACATAAGAACAAAATATAAATAGAAAACAAACGAAAGGAGATATAAATGTATAACGAAGAAACAACATGGTTCAATCAAACACTATTAACTTACAAAGACAAATCTGAGGGGACTGATGCTTATTTGAGAATATCAATAAGCTCTAATACAACAGATTTTATAAGTTTTAGTCCACCTAATTTTAGTTTTCAAATTTCAGATAATTTAAATAAAAGTTCTCACATCAATTATTCCAACAGTAGAGATTTAATTAATTCATTTAAAGAAATAGTTAAAACAGAACCAGTAACATTATTTAATAACACATCCTTATTTCAAATTCAAAAAAGGTATCAAAAAAATCAAAATTTAATATTTGAATTTAAAACTAATGTTAATGGAGAATATGTTCTGGTTATAATTATTAAAAATAATGAAACAGATTTTTCAAAAATTATTATACCAGCAGGTTTGATAAAAGATATAATCCAACTGTTATCAGATTTTAATAAAAATTATATTCAATTAGCTGATAGTTTAGCTTTAAGGTCAATTTCATTTCAATTAACAAAATTGGATGATATAACCAGGGAAATAAAAGGGCTGCAATCTAGGATAGAAGGTGTTGTTATTTCGGATAGAGGGGACACGTCTTTTGAACCTTCTCCATTAAACAATGATGTTCTTAAAGAAGCTGAAGCCACCATGGATGATCTAGATGAATTTCTTGGTGAAAATATGCAAAACATAAAAGTTAATGAGATTGACAATTCAAATACAGTTGTAGAAAAAACTAACATACAAGAAATAAGTAGCTCATTTGTAGAGAAAATATTGAAGAATGATTTATCATTATTAGAACCAATAATAATGAATAAAAGTCATGTGGGTGAATTTGTTAATTTTCTTGAAAAACAATTACCTGAAGTTTTTAATGTTATACCAGATGTAACTGAAGATCATATGAAATCATTAATTTATATATCTAACTTGTTTATAAACTTTAAAGAAAAAATTTATATTGAACAAGGAGTTCCTATTCCAATTAGTGCCCCAATACTTAAATATAAAGTTAAAGAACATGCCCCAGAAAATTTAAATTTAGCATTTGATTTATTTTTAATTCAAGCATATATAAAAACATTTAGAATGAAAATAGAAAATAAAGAATCAGATCCATATACAAATAAATCATTATATCATTTAAAATTAAGATGTATTACAGACCCATTAATATATTCTTTTATTGATACAATGTCAGCAATTGAATTAACTTCAATTATTTCTGCTAGATATGTATATTATAATAGTATTGGATTTTTTAATCATTATACAAAAATACTTGAAACAGATAATAATTATACTAATATTACATTAGAAGATATAAAATCATTTATTTTAAATGTTTGTGAAAAAGGATTTAATACTCCATATATTGAGGAACTTCATAGTGGGCAAATTGAATCAAACAGTCTAAGGTTGACTACTAAAAATAATTTTAATATAGAACAAATTATAAATGAGATCATCCCACTGGAAATTGAAGAAAAATTAAAACATGAATTAAATTTTGAGGAGGTTTCTGATGAAGTTAAAACACTTTTTAAACAGAAAATTAAAGGACCTACGGTCAAAAAAGAAAATAACTTAAATCCAATTCAGGTTTATACTGAATATTTTACTAAAGAATTTAAAGATCAAACCAAAATTGTTGAGTACTTATCTGATTATGGAGATAAGAAAATTGATCTTACTATATTTCCATTTCCATTAAATGAATTAGACGAGATGTTGGTTAAGGGATTATTTTTATGGGACCCTGAAAAAATGAAAACTAAAAAATCAATTTTAGATACTGTAGGGGAAGACCCACTTACAAAAGATCTTATAATTAGTAGAAGTAAATCTGAAAATAAAATAGGAATTGATATGGCAAATTGGGATATTACATAAAGGGGAAATGAATGTCATTAAAACTAGGGAAACAATTTAATCGAAATTATCATATAAGGTTGCCATTTTTAAATGGATTTTATAATATTGGAGTATATTTTAATAAGAAGTCTGTATTCTTATTATTCAGTGTTGATTCTGAATTTTCATTTACTGATGGGGTGGTTAATAATAAAATAAATATGTTTAAGAATTTAGAATCAGCAAAATTTTGTGAAACTTTTATAGATTTACATAATTATAGAAAATCAACTTTAGATATTGTAAATCAATTTAAAGATGTTAAACCAGAATATTCTAGTGAGGTTTCATTTATTTTAAATGAAAATATATCTCTTAGTAAAATTAATGTAAATGAAAGAGATATATATGATAAATTAAATATTTATGGTTTAACTATGAATACTCATATTAATGAATTTATGTTTATTATAGTTGAGAGACATCATATTATAAAAAGATTTAATAAAAAAATAGTTAGAACTGCAGGTATTCAAATATCAACTTCATCAGCATTAGATATGTTAGATGATTATCATATTGAAAGCAAAACTGCAGGAAAAGTAGGAACAGAAATTCGGTTTGGAGCTTCAGATAAAATTATAAAATTATCAGAAGTTGATAAGGAATTAGACAATAGAGGATAATTAAATGAGTACAGATTTTACCAGTATGGGTAGAGATAAAAGTCAGAGTAAGTATCTATATCAATTTATTCATAATGTATATGCAGAATTTTTTAGCGATATGTTGGATTATTTTGAATGGTCGTATCCAAGATTTGAATATACAACCATTGGAACATACCAGAAATCGGTAGAATATATTACTAAGAAAATTGAGCTTGAGGGGCGTGAGAGTGATATGCCAAATAAATCATGTTTAATTTTAAATCCTACTGGAGAATTTAATATTGCAGATGGAAATGCTGGTGGTAAACAACTTTGGAGATTTCCCAATTTAGCTCCAGGGTTGGCAATTAAATTATTTAATCCAATTTATCAAGATGGAAATGTTGAAATAATTCCAGGTTTTCAAAGAATAAAAGGCGAAATTGAATTAATAATGCTTGTTGAAAGTTTTTATGAATATTGTGATTTACGAATGTTTTTTCTAAATCTTTTTGGTGGTACCGAAAGAATCATAGAACCACAATTTTTTACTTCGTTTATTGTGTTACCGGAAGAATTAGTTAATTATCGTTATATAAACGAATATACAGGGAAGAATTATGTTCTAGATTGGGAAGCAGCTGGAGCATTTCAACATGTTGTTAAAACTACTGCAAGAAATGAATTAGTAATATCAGTATCTGTAAAACCACAATTATCATTAGCGAGTATTGCAGATGCATCTACAAGATATGGTGGGACTGATAAACTTCCAGATTGGAGATTGACAGCTACTGTAAATTATGAAATTGAACTTCCATCATGGATAATTCTTAAGAGTGATTATCTTGCTCAGGGCATGAAGTTTACACTTAGTTATGGATCAACATATTCAGCTTATAATGATTTTCAACCACCTGAGGGTAATATATTATTTGAAAAATCTTGGGATTGGGGACTTGGAGATACACCTGGTGAGATTTTATCTGATGCTACAAGTGTAATACAAACAACGACTTCGGATTATGAGTTTAATACGAGATACTTCCATACAGTAACACAAAGTGATATAGATTCTACTAGTTCATATCTTGATATTACACTCCCTGAAACAATTCTTCAACCAAAAATATTAATTGTAAATTCTAAGTATGGGGAACTTAACTACGGCGATCATTTTTTAATTGTTGATAATGGAACAATTTTAAGGGTTAAGAGGGATAATGTTACGTTAGAAGTGGGGATGATTTTAGAGTTATTTGTTTATAAGGAGGTTATATAAGTGCAATTATGCGAATATGGTTATGGTAGAGAAGCAACCTATCAATTCAAAAATGGTAAATACTGTTGTAGAGAACATTATACAAAATGCCCTGCTGAAAGTTTAAGAATAAAAAATAGAAAAAGATCTCCAGAAATATATAAAATCATTGCTGAAAAAAATAGAGGACAAAAAAGAAGCAAAGAAACCAAAAAGAAAATTGGATTAAAAAGTAAAGAAAAATTTAAAGATCCTTTGTATATGGAACAAAATACAAAATTATTAAGTAAATATTGGAAGTGTAATCATACTAAATTTACTAAAGAAAAAATGAGTATTTCAGCAAAGAAAAGTTGGACTGTTGAAAGAAAGAAAAAATTTGTAAGTCCTTTTTCATATTTATGGAAAGATGATAAGTGGAGAAGTGAAAAAATATCTTATATGGTAAATGGTGGAGCAGCATATTGTAATAAATTTATTAAAAATCCATCTAAATTACAAGTCAAATTATTCAATATATGTCAAATAATATTACCATATCCAATACTTAATTACCCATGTTTAAATTATTCAATTGATATAGCGGTTCCAAAACTTAATATAGCAATTGAATATGATGGATCTTATTGGCATCCAGATAAACAATATGATTTAAACAGACAAAAAGAATTAGAAGAAGAAGGATGGAAATTTTTAAGATATGTTGATTATATTCCATCTGAAACTGAATTACTAAAAAATATTACGGAGATTTTATAAATGAAAAAAACATACAAAAAATATCTTGAAGCAATCATGATGAACGATGATAAAAAAGTTAAAAATATAATACCGGTTTCTGCTGGTGTTATACTTAAAATTGGAGAAAATGGAGAAAAACTTTTACTTTTAATTCAACGAGCAAAAGATGATCACTTCCCAAATCATTGGGAATTTCCAAGGGGTCGATGCGATAAACCAATGGGAGAATCCCTTATCCATTGTCTCAAACGAGAAGTTAAAGAAGAAACTGGACTCGACGTTACCCCAATTAAAGAAATAGATACATTTGAATATCTCGCTGATAAAGGAACAAGAAAATCCATATGTCATAATTTTTTATGTAGAATGAAAGATCCTAATCAAAAGATAAAACTATCAAAAGAACATCAATCTTATAGATTTATTCAATCTATTGGAGAAGCTGAAATGTTAGTTCTTCCAGATCAGAAAAAATCAATTGAAAAAGCTTTTAATACAGAACTTCAAATTGTTAGTTATCCAGAAAATCATTTTACTAAAAACAATTCGGTTGAGGAATATTTACAATATTTATTTTAAACTTATGAAAGGAATATGAGAATGAGAATGTGGTTAGTTGATCCAAGAATTTTGTGTCAAAAACATTTATGTGGTGAACATCTTGAAATTCATATGTTCGTTGGTTCTATTCTAAAAGAAAGAGCTGTAGATGGGTATCTTCAAAATAATCTTTTAGAACCAAAAAAGTTAAAAGAAAGACATGATGAACTTGCTGATGAAATGATACGAAGAAATTATAATCATAAAACTCCAATAACAAATGAAGAATTTAATAATTGTATGAATAATTTACATAGTGATCAATTAGATTTTAGACATATAAAAATTGATAAAGAGAGATCAATCAAGGATCTGTTAAGTAGATGTCCTAAGTGTTGTAAACGATACGAGGAAATAAATAATGAGTGATGAAAACCCAAGAAACATATTAGTTAAATCGCCACAATGGCAAAATTTAAGAAAAAGTCTTTTGGGGAAATGGGCAAAAGAACCTATATGGTGTTGTAATAAACTTAAAAATTATCTGGGCAATATATCAAAAACATCAAATGACAAAATTAAAGTTGTGCAAAATTATTTAACTGGAACAGGATTTAGAACAGGAAAAATAAAACATCCATGTATTTCTAAATTAAGAGTTTTATTATCAAGCGAAAGGAAAAAACGGATGGCAATGAAGAGGTGGCAATAATATATGTTAACTTTAAAAATTACTGAAAAGGGACACTATATAGATTTACCTGGAATGGCACCATTCAGAACTCCAGCAAATATAGATGTTTCAAAAATTCCTTTAAACGCTTTAATTTTAAAGTTAAAGGTTTATGATATTACTGAATATGAAATCGTTTCCAAACTTGGTGATAAACAAATTGTTTATAAAAAAGAAGAATTGGAAAAAATAAAACCAAAAGATTTAAAAAAGAAAGACACAAAATATATAAAACATTTTGATAAGAGATTAAACAAATTAGAAAATATGATTAAAACCCTGGTAACACCACAATCAAAACCAGAGGTTAATATTAACCTAAATAAAGAACAAATTAAAAATATGGTATCAGAATTCTTAGATCAACCAATTATTAAAAAAGCGGAAGATGAAGAAGAGGATATGTTTATACCACCAGTTAATACTAACGGAATGAAATTAAAAGGTTCTGAACATACAATTATAAAACAAAAAGAAAATTTAGAAGATTCAGTAGATTTATTATCTGAAATTCAAAAGGAGAAAAAATAATGACCGAATTAATAAATATGGTAGATGAAATGGTTGAGAAAAAAGAAAAGAAAAATAATTCTAAAGTATTATGTCTATCGATCGACATCGGGACGATGAATCTCGTTTGTGCTAGATCTGATTCTAATGATATAAAAATGACAAGAAATGTTTTTCTTGAATTAGATCCTGAAACTGTTAATATTTCAGAGTTAACTGATATTAGTTATGTAGAAGGAGATGAAGGTGAAATCTTTATAATTGGAGAAGACGCTTTTAAATTTGCAAATATATTTAATCAAAAAGTTTCAAGACCCATGGAAAAGGGATTAATATCTCCTAAAGAAATTTCAGCTATTGATGTTTTAACTTTAATGATAAAGGATATAATTGGAGAGGTTAGAGATAAAGAAGTATATTGCAGTTTTTCAATACCTGCTGAAGCAATTGATGAAAGTAGAACTGTTTCATATCATGAGAATGTTTTTTCAAGAATTTTAGCAAGTTTTGGTATTAATTATACTTCTGTAAATGAAGGTATGGCGATTATATATTCTGAATGTGCTAAAGAAAAATTTAGTGGTCTTGGTATTTCTTTTGGTGCCGGTATGGCAAATGTGTGTTTATCATTTAAGGGAATTGAAGCTCTAAAATTTTCAACTGCAAGAGCGGGAGATTGGATTGATAAACAAGTAGCGGAATCATTAAATGTAGTTCCCAATCGTGTTACAAGTTTAAAAGAAAAATATATTGATTTAACACAAACATCTGGTGGAACAGGTAGAAATAAAAGAGATAAATTAATACTACAAGCTCTTTATCATTTTTATGAGTCACTTATTAATTATACAATAAAAAAAATAATTAAAGAGTTTGAAGAAAAAGTTGATATAGAAATAGATGATGAAATTCCAATAGTGGTTTCAGGAGGAACATCATTGCCTAAAGGTTTTTTAAGTTTATTTAAAAATGTTTTTAATAAACATGAATTTCCATTTGATATATCAGAGATAAGACGAGCAAAGAATCCAATGTCAGCAGTTGCAAACGGACTTTTAGTTCGTACAATGTCAGATGTAAAAAATAAATAAAAAGAGGACAAAAAATGGGATTTACAATAGGATGGAGAACCGGATGTGTAGGAACTGTTTTACAAAAAAATAGTCAACTTAAAAAATTATATCCTAAAGCTAAAATTGAATATAATCCAAGATATAAGAGTTTTACTATAGAAAGTCCAAAAGGAGATTTACTTCTTGAATATAACAGTTTAAAAGATTCATATTTTGAGACAGATCTTGATATTTCAGGACCTTATATATTATTAACAACAATATATGTACTTCTATCAGTGGGTTGTACTATTAGTTTGATGGATAAAATAACTACAAGAGATATTAAAAAGAATGATTTGTTAAAATATTCATTAAAATATTTAATGGATACAGGTCATGTAGTAGATAAAAAAATGCTTAAAAAATCACTTAAGATATTTTATAAATAAAAAAGAGGACAAAAACATGTTATCAATACTTAAACAATTTTTAATTGAACAAGAAACACCACAATGTAAAGGTGGATTTGTGTGGTGTCCGATTAGGAAAAAATGTATTCCTGAGGGAGAGCAAAAAAGTAAAGGTGAAGGTAGGGGAAAAGGTTTCGGTCAAGGAAAGGGTCCAATTGGTGTTCCTGTAAGATCTGATAAAAAAAGACCAAGAAATGAAAGAAGAGAACTTGTAAAAGAGCCACCTGTAGAAGTAGATAAAGATATTGAATTAAAGAAATTTAAAAATGCTAAAGAAGCGTTAAATTTAATTTTAGGAGAAGTGTATAAAATTAATGAAGATGAAAATGATTTAGATAATGTTCCGGAAGAAGAACCAGAAAAAGAATTTGATGCTTTAAAGAAAGATATTGCAGAATCATATAAATTTATTGATGAATCAAAATATCAGGATTATTTTACAGGAATGATGAAAAAATTTGGAGTTACTGCACCAAGTGAGTTAAAGGGTGAAAAGAAAAAAGAATTTTTTGATGCTGTCGAGAAAGGATGGACTGGTGAAAAGAAAGTAAATGAAGTAGATAGAATTCTTGATGAACATGCCTACGGAGACTTTTTCTTAGGAATGTTGAAAAAGTTTAATGTCAAAGGTATAAATCAATTAAGTGTTGAGAAAAAAAAGAAGTTTTTTAATGCTATAAAAACTGGATGGGCTTCTAAGAAAAAGAAACTGGTTAAATAAATACTAAATAAGAACAAATATAAAATTAAAAAGAAAGGATATTAATTGAATATGGAATTAAATATAAATAATGAATTGGAAAATGATGGAAATATTTGGAGTGATACCGGATATAAAAGTCAAGCAAAAAAGATATCAAATACTAGATTGCGAGAACTTGGTTTATCACAAGATGGATTAAACTTTGTTGAAACATTAGAGGATTTACGAAAAGCGCCACCAAATATAATTATTGCTAAAGCTGTGACAACAGTTCATTTTGTTCAAAATTGGTCTAAAAAACAATTCTTGAAAAAAAATGCTAATTATGTTATGGGATTAGGAGTTTTTCAACAACTACAATTTGATTTTAATAAAAGTAATAAAAAATTATTAAAACCTGTAATGAAATTTAGTAAATTTTATAATCCTTATATAGGTCAAGATTTAACAGATTCAACTATTTTAATATTTAGAACGGGGGGAATTGGAGACCTTTTATTTATTAAACCCAACCTTGATTATCTTAAATCGAAATACCCAACATGTAAGATAAAATTTGCGTGCGGGCCACAATATCAACCAATGGTTGAAACCTGGTCATGTGTTGATGAATTATTAGATCTTCCATTTGCATTAAAACATCTTATTGAATGTGATTATCATGTTTTATTTGAGGGTGTTATTGAGAGATGTAAAGAGTCGTATAAAAAGAATTCGTATAATTTATTTTCAGAATGGATGGGATTAAATTTACCAGATGA
>Ga0307377_10002304_pt1 | contig 22614 bp, 30 predicted proteins | sample TR3MG_FD_202535 | JGI IMG/M metagenome (GOLD analysis project Ga0307377, IMG submission 202535) | Soil microbial communities from Risofladan, Vaasa, Finland - TR-3 | ecosystem: Environmental > Terrestrial > Soil > Coastal area > Acid sulfate soil | place: Finland: Risofladan, Vaasa | collected...
AAGCTGCAACAACTGCGTCATATGTTGCTGAACCTGCTCCAAGATTAACAAACGTTGCTCCATCTTCTGATATCTTGAGCTTGTCTGTTCCACTATCGAAATACATAACCCCTTTTGCAGCTGAAGGTGCACTTGCATCTGGTTCGAGTTTAATGCTTCCAATTATATTTCGTGTCATTTTGATTTCACCTACTTGATCCTCATTATCCAGACAACCTCAGTATATCCTGGGAGGTTATTGTGAGCACCACCACCGCCTGTTGAACTTGTGGCATTTGTATCATAACCATCATAAGGAGTATTACCACCTGTTGATGAATTTGTCCTGTCACTTGGTTCTCTTGATGTATGTGTGTGTGCAGGCATCTCTGGTATTGAAAGCGTATGAGTATCAGCTCCACCAGTTGAGCCAGAGGTCGTATTACCTCTAAGCATCCTATTTGTTCCGCTATTTAAGGTAGGAATTGTCTGTCCATTAATTGGGCTTGCTGCATCTGAAACAGTCCCTCCATTACATTCAACAAATTCACCAGGTAATGCAGGAACACCAGATATAGATTTCATCCAGGCAATAATTCCTCCTATCGGAACCATACCAAAGCTTGATACTCCAGTAGTCCCACCAAGAACAACTACATTTCCAGTGGTAGCTACCGCAAACTTAAGATTTACAGTATTTGAATCTGTAATATCAATTACATCAGGTGTAATTTGTTCATTATTATTGTCATAAACTTGAACTACTGGAGTGCTATCTCCGAGGCTATGGGTAATGTTAACATCTGTCTCAGAGGTGATTGCTTCTGCATATCTATTGACACTTCCAGAACCAGTTATATCCACCCATCCAGAACCATTATAAAAATACAGCTTATCGTCATCTGAATCTGCATAAAGCCTTCCAAGAGCAAGATCTCCGTCAGAAGGGGCTGAAGAGGTTGCAACAAGTTGAGCACTTGCAGTAATTAAATACTCTGTTCCATCCTCTATATAATCATTTATATCGTTTTGCCTTTGTGATGTGATTAAGTCTCCTGGACTCACATCTGCTAATCTTGCCATTTTCCAATCACCCTTTATGGCTTCTTTATATACTTGAGATAATCAAGAACATCTCCGCCACCTATCGAAATCTTACGAACCTTAACAAACCAATTGATAACGTCTTCTCGTTTTATCTTTGGGAGGTGCGCAAGTAGATCCTCGGCTTGGCCAGAGAACTTGAGCTCAACTTCAACAATTTTTGTTTTGTTCATTTTAATGCAAGTTGGATATTTCCATCACTTATCTTGACAATACGTTTGAACGTATGACCGTCAATGTTTGTTTTCCAGCCAAAGCAAAATGTCTCAGTTCTAACTGAGTTTTGACCGATGGTGTTTCTCACTCGCTTAAAATAAATCAAGTCAAAGTCATTCTGAGAACCGAAATTCTCAAACTCAATCTTAACTCCTTCAAGCATAAAGCTTCCGTTTACCAAGTCAACTTCGTATGGTTTGGAGTTGACTCTAAGTTCAAATGACTTTAGCTTATCAAGCTCTATGTCTTTGAACAAACTTTCTCTTCCATCGCCAAATTGCTTTAGCTCTCTTCCGTCAAAATATTTAGCAATCCACATAATTATAATATAGGTTCTTCAGTAGTCTCTCGAGGATTTACAACCTCTTCGGGAAGCTGACCAACTTTTGCGCGAACATCCATTGTATATGAGGTTCCATCAATCTTGAATCCAATTATAAATGTTGTCCGAGCTGGATCAACTATATTCCCAAATTCATCAACTCTGATTTGGTTTCTCCTCTTGAATATGATTGTTGCCCTACCTGTTCCAGAAATTCCTCCTGGAGTAATATCCTCATTGTGTGGTGTAGCTACAGTCCCTTTATAGAACTTATAGTTCACAGTATCAACTGAGTAAAGATTTGGTGTGCCCTCGTTCTGTTCAACGATTCTAAACTCTTTGACATTATCAGCATTGATTAATGTAATGACATCAGAATAAGGATTCTCAGAACCTCCTGCATCCTGCTCAAGTTCAGTATCGTCGTTCTCAATTGCCAACCATTGATATTTAAGTGCCATGTGTATCTCCTCCTTTCAACTTGACAACGACAATAGCTTCCTCGAACATCCTACCGTCAGTATATCTCCTGTCTTTGATGTATCTATGTTTGATACTTGTTTCATCAATAGGGAAATAATCTGAAATCAGTTTATAAATGTCTGGCATTTGCCATATTCTCGGATGCTCTTGCCATGGTTCGTCGTTTATAGGAATGACTAAAATTATCTTTCCATCTTTTTTTACTAATTTTCGCATTTTTATAATTATCTCTTTTGGATCTTCGAAATGTTCGACAATATGCGAAGCAGTAATAACATCAAAATAAGACTCCTCAAACTCATCTGTATTCTCTATTGGGTGGTTTGCATAGAAGATTGTTCTGTCCATTTCCCTGCAGTAATCAATAGCTTCATGGCTTATGTCTGTTCCCCATATCTCAGACTTAGGGAATCTATGCCTCAAGAATCGTGTGAATGAACCAAGAGCACAACCCACATCAAGGATCTTATCTCCATCGGAAATAGGGGTTGCTAAGATTTCATCCCTCTCTGGATCGTCTCGGGCCATAGGTTTATTTGCCTTCTCCTTAGCATACACACCATCCCAATACTCTGGAGAGTTCATTGCAATCTCTTCTTGTGGCTTTGGTGGCTTTGGCGCAGAGTCAACTGTGAGCTCGTCTTTCTTAGGGAATGTCATACCAAATTCATTGAACTTAGCATATTCCTCTGGAAAGAATTCCTTAATCCATTCATTAGAAATCTTATCCCACGAATAATCGTATCTCAGACAAGCTTCATGCATCTTCTGCCACGTCTCTTTCTCTGTTAAAATCTTGACGCATGCATCAATAAACTTCTGTTTGTATTCGTCAGTGTAGGGATTTCCCTCAATCTTTATACCAACATCATCAGGAACTGTTTCATTCAATGCAGCCTTAGCAGATGTTACAATAGGAGTTCCTGCAGCCTGGGCTTCGAATACAGTGATACAACAAGTTTCGTCATATGTGTTTGGATATGCCAGAAGCTCAGATTCCATGAATTCTTTTGCAAGCTCCTCTTGTTTGATTGTTCCTTTATAATGGACTCCAGGTAGTTTCTTTGCCTCTTGATATAGGGACTCCCATTTCGCATCGTCATATGCAGGACCATAAACCTTCATGGAACTGTAGATAAATAACTCCGCATGCGGAACTTTCTCTCTAATCTTTGGCCAAACTTCAATAAGAACATCAAGCCCTCTGAATGGTGTGCTTGAATAAATACATTTCCCAGGTATCTTTTTAATCTTCTCTCTGTCTTTAAATCTTCCAGAGTCGATTCCATTCCTTGCAATAAAGAAAGTCTCTTCTGGAATCATCGTATATGCGAGTCGGATATTACGCCTGTGCCAGTCTGTAAGAGCAAAGATTTTATCTAAGTTAGGGAGTGCTTTTTCAATGCCTGACCAGATAGGATCTGTTGCAAGGTCATGCGCCCAAAGACAAACCTTCTTTGCATTCATCTTCTTGAAATCTGTTCTTTGTAGAAGATCTACATTCCTCGATAAGATAAATAAGTCTGCGTTTGTTGCTGCAATATTCTCTGCTTTAGCACTCTTTATATCGTGGTATATGACATTATCATATATTCCAGGTGCATCGCAATTCGCAAATACATGCACATTGAATTTGAATTTGTTTGCAAAGATACGACTGAGATTGATAACATCTCCCTCAGATCCTCCTATGCCACGCTTCTCGAGCTCGTCGCCTGCAAATGGATTTGCTGTTGCATTGAAGAAACAAATAGTTTTCTTAGACTCATCCATGCCAAGTTGTTTCTTATGCTTCTCAATAATATCTGCTCTTCCAACTTGGAGTAACTTCTGCTCTGAAAGCTTTCTTACTTGATCTTCTCCAGGAAAGAATCGTTTTGTTTTATAATCAAGATGGTCACATAGAATTCCTGTATCACACCAAACTTCAAAACCACATTCTCTTGCTTTAGTGAAGAAATAATGATCTTCACCAACTGGACACTTCATCTTTTTCCCATCTGTATCTGTATGAATCCAATTCTCAAGAAAGAAAGGCATACCTCTTTTCTCAAATTCATCAAATACACTCATATGAATTAAACAACAGCCTAACCCCGAACCAGCTACTTGGATAAGTTCATCAAGAGGAAAACTATCGTATGGGCCATCACCCATCTTCTTAAATATTACAGGTCTTGCAGGATCAGTTTTTGTCCAATACATTCCTGTTAGGATTTTCTTTCCAGAACTAATCATACGATTTACAGCATCATCTGGAATGAATACATCATCATCAATAAACATAATCCATTCAAAGTTCATGGCTCTGGCCTTGTGGACAACTTCGGTTCTTGCATCAGCCCATCCTCGTCCTTCTACAACAAGGTATTTCCAAAACATTCCGATAGGAAATGTGCCTTTAATCCTATCCATATGCATCATCCATTTCATAGAAACCCAGCCCCGGGTTATTACGCCGACGCCCATACCAACTGTTTCTTTCTTCTTTTCTTCTTCTTTTCTAAATTCTTCTGGTTCTTTAAAATCCATTCTATTCAATCCTCCAAGTATAATCAAAGATATAATTATTAGAAAGCGTATCACTATTTTTAAAGTCTCTTCTTTGCATATCTATTCAACCAACCTTAGATTAGATTAATAAAAAAATAAAATAAAAAATTCACGATTTAGACTTCATCATACTGAAGCGTGAATGTTTTTTGCTGAACAGGTCCTGCACTTGCAGCTCCAGTAATTGACGCCTGAACAACGATAAAATCTGAGTCTCCTACAGCTGTCAGTGAACCTGTTAAGGAACCACCGATACCGATGTTAGCTGCTGTTGGATCTGCGACTGGCATGGCATTTGCTGCCTGTGCGTCTGCTGCATTTGTTGGTGTGACATAAGTGTCTGTTCCACCATATGAAGCAGTTGTTGCAGAAACCAATAGTGTTTCTCCTGTTACATAGCCCGATCCTGATGCACTCATCCAGAACTGAAGGTTATCAATTCTCGTGAACGAACCAGTAAAGTTTGCTACAGCCCATTTACTGTATGAATATGTTCCTGCAGTAATAGGGTAAGTAGACGGTGCCAAGTCAGCTGCGTTTGTGCTTCCAAGATTAAGATTTGTTGGGACTGATGTATCTCCTGCTGTCAGGTTATACTCAATCCAGCTAAATGTTGCGACCATTTTCTTTTACCTCCAAGGTTTATTTATGGTAGACAGCGACATAACCTACGCCGTCCCAGAACACAGAGATTACTTTATGGGCTGGAACTCCTTCGTCTTGTAGAGCGGTTGTTACTTCACCGAGTGTCCCTTCCAATGTGAAAAAATCCCCATATGTGTTTTTTGCTACAGCCATCCTTATTATCCCTCTCTGAGTTTAATAGATTATAATTTAATCTGTATTTCGACTAATTATTCGAATTTAAATAGTTTTCTATATATCCTTCCATTTATTTCGGAAATACCATTTGTTCTTTCCAAAATCTTTGTAGGTTTTTGTCCCTTGATGAAGTGCCAATATATGGCCTGCATAAATCACAGAAATGCCAATTCGCATAGCTCTCTTTGCCCAATCTGCATCTTCAAGACCCCAATCAAGATTATAATTTGAATCGAATAACCCAATAGTTTCTGCATTTGCTCTAAGGATTGAAACATTACCTCCCCCCATCATGCGCCATGGTTCATTAATATTTAACTCACGATCTTCCAAGTCTGTTATCTCACCATCTTTGTCAACCTGGTTCCTTCCATGAATTGCTAACAGATTTCCGTTAGCATTATGTAGATTGATAACCTTCTCAATAAACTCATGCTCAGGGATCATATCTGCATCGAGGAAAACAATCACTTTCCCATAAGCAAGTTTCAACCCTGCATTCCGAACATTGCATAGGGTGTATCCTTTGTCTGGATTCCAGTAGTATTGATAATTCAAAGGGTCACATGATTTGACATATGAGAGCACATCTTCTGAGCTACCATCATCAGCAACAATCACTTCAAAGTTATCATACGTCTGGTGCCTAAGTCCATCAAGAGTCCGTTTCAATTCTTCAAGATTATTGTATGTTGGAATGATTACTGAAACAGCATAATCAAACTTGTTTACTCCACGAAGTTCTTGAGCTATATCAAAGGCTTTCCTTATTTGCTCTGGTTGTTCAGCAATAACTTCCTTGATTCCTTTTCGACTCATATCAGTTTGTTCTTTCTTATTCTCTCTACTGATAGATTTATTATGACGAACATATCTGATAAGTGGTTCTTTGATTACTTTGAATCTACAGCATTTGATTGCAAGCTCAGAAAGGAATACATAATCAGACCCATACCTATATTTCTCACGATAATTTGCTTTATCAAGACACTCCTTCCTAAACATCACTGTTGGATGAAAGCATTGATTCTCTTTATAGATCATATCAAATAGATTAAATTCTGGAGCTTCGAAATGTTTTACCTTAACTGAATCATTTGGATAATTTATAATTACTGAACTATAGACTACATCAACTCTTGGATTCTGGAGTAGTGTGTCAACCTCAACTTGCAATCTCTGTGGAAAATTGATATCATCGGAATCCATAACAGCAATGAATTCTCCTTTAGCCATTGAATTGCCTATATTCCGCGCAGTAGGAACTCCCTTGTTCTCTGGAAGTTTTTTGTATCTTATTCGTGGATCTTGGAAGCTATTGATGAATTCTTCAAGCTCTTCTTCTGAACCATCATCGATTATAATCAATTCAAAGTTCTCAAAGGTTTGGTTTAGAATACTTTTCAGAGTCTCAGCTAAGAGATTCTTTCTGTTATAGACACACATTACTACACTTACAAGTGGTTTCATTTTATCATGCTTCTCCATCCAATCTCTTCAAATGCTTGGATTGTTTTAGTTCTATTCGCTTTATGCCACGGCCTTCCCCAATTCCCATGTCTGTTCTCTGGAAGGTCTGTTGGTTTACAAGGATATATCGAAATAACATAAGATGGTTCTTTAGTAACCATTTGAATGGCAAGACCAAGAGCAAGATCCTCCTCATGATACTCATGAGCTTCCCTAAATTTAGGATTAAATACTGCTCCGATGAGCTCGGTTCTCACAATCATTACTCTGCCAACTGAGAAGTCAATAGGCATCTCCTTTATTCCATAATTACTTCCTATATAGTTACGGTCTTTGTCAAGAACACCATATTTTAAAGAGATAAGACTTTCTGGATGCCTCTTACAACATTCTAATAAATATTCAATGGTCTTCGGATGAAGCATTAAATCGTCATCCTGGAAGACAGTCCACTCTGTATCTGGAAGGATAGCTGGAAGATTCTTTATCCACGAACCATAATTCATATCACTTTTAATAACTCCATCAATCCGTTTTATTCCGTCTGCGCTATATGGTGTCCAATCAAGATTGTTGCCATTATCCCAAAATATTATCTTTGCTGGAATTGTGCTCTGTTGAATACCTTCAATAATCATAGGAATATTTTGCTCTCGATCCCAGGTAAGACAGATAACCGTAACATCAACTGGATGGTTAACCAATTTAATCATACTCATCCAGGTAAGCTCCTTGAAGTCCTTATAGAACGGCTTAGCAGGGATCTTCTCAGTTTCATGATATTCTCCAAACCTCCAATCCCTTGGACTAAAACACTTACCCCATTGCTCTTGACTTTTGATCCTAAGTCCACTATCATAGCTATCGTGCTTTGGATAGTTCGCTGGCGCAGAAGCGATTAGTAATCCCTTTTTCTTAAGAACCCTACGGATGTGCCATACAGACGATTCTATGTCAGACGCAGATAAATGCTCTATGACGCTTGCAAAGATTATAACATCATAACTATTGTCTGGATCAGGAATCTTGTTTATTTGGCATACTAAATCAACTCCTGGAGCGTCCTTGATGTCAGTATTAGTTACAGTATGTCCTGCATCCATTAAAGGTTTTAAAAGCATATTGTAGATATGGGGTTGGGATACTTTGAAATAAGTCTCATCGCCACTCCCAACATTGAGGATATCCAGCTTCTTTCCATCTGCGAATTGTCTGATCCAATCATATATCTTGTAACATTCTTCCTCATTCACCTTTCTGCCACCACCGTTCTGTATAGTCTGTAATAACAAAATTAACATGCAGTCCTCGTTTCTCAATGAATTCGTCAACTGCTTTTTGACATCCTTCCCAATGTCCATAGTCATCAATTATGATATATCCGCCAAGGGCAACTTTATCATACAAACTATCAAGACAGACTTTTGTTGATTCATACCAATCCCCATCAAGTCTTAGAATAGCAATCTTATCTATTTTTGCAATAGGAACAGTATCCTTAAACCACCCTTTTATTATCTCAACTTTGTTTTTAGGAATATCATATTCCCAAAGAAGACTCTTAATCCAGTGGATCCCTGCTGCAGTTTTGCCAGTCCAGTTAGATGCTTTATCTCCGTCTTCTTTTGTTGGGGCTGGCATACCTTCAAATGAATCAAACATCCATGTTTTACGATCTTCATCGTGGGCATGGATGGCCATCAGAGTTGATGCGCCACCAGTATAAATACCACACTCGACAAAATCTCCTTCGATGCCTCGCTTGTTAACATCAAGGCATAACTCATACAGGTTACTCAATCTCTTTTTTCCAATCTTTGTGAATGGAAGTAAATCGTCTACGAGTATATCTTTTTTTAAATCGTTGTATGTATAAGTCATTTCATTCCCTCTAAGTATATTTTCTTAATCTGCTCAAGAGTCATATTTTGTCTTGAATATGGTTTTGGCCCTGGGTTCTTATTAGGCCATATAATCTTTCTTCTTGCAATTAGTTCACCAAGAGCCGGTCTTAAATCATTCTCTTTTATCATTCCAGTATCAAACTTTGTGAATACCTCATTCCAAAGCTCAGGAGAATGATATGCACTAAAGCACGGAACATTCAAAAGATTTCTAAATGCTTGATGATATGCTCCTTGCCACCTGCTCCCTCGTGTATAAAAGAATTTCCAAAACTCATAATCATTCTTAGTCCCCTTCTTCCAGACTGTCTGGGCATTTAATGCATCACCCCAACATCCTGTCCAGAAAACAACCTTTCCGAGATCATCAATAACTGATTCTAATCTCTGAAAATATCTAAAATCAGGAGGATTGACAAGACCATCTGTTGCAATAATCTTTCTCTTGATAAACTCCTCTGTTTCATCATCCTCTCCATCATCAGCAATTAAAGTAATATTTTCACAATTAAGTTTTATAAATTCTGCAACGATGACAGCATTCGGAGCTCCTGAAAATGCAATCCACATATTAGGAAATTTCTTCTGCGCAAGAAGTATAATCAAACTATCTATGCCACCAGTAAGACAGACATGAAATGTTTCCGGACCATATTCTTCCTCAACTTGGTTAATCCATTTTTGAATTAACTTAGCTTGCAATTTAAGATATGTCTTTGGATCTTTGATAGTTGGAGTTAACTCCCCACTGAACTTTTGTCTTTTAGGATATGCAATATGTAAAGGGAGTAATCGTTTAACTTCAATATCATGAGAATCTGGATGACTTGACCAATTGCCACCAACAAGTTTAATCTCTTTATTCTCAACAAACGATTCTTTGTGCTTGATGAGTTCAGCTGCACTTGAGGATGCAACAAGAAAGTTATCATTGACATAATAGAAAACAGGATAAACACCACAACAAGTATCTCTAATAGCAGAACAATAATGGACTCGTTTATCAGACGAGTATATCATAATATCTGTTAGCATAGTCAACCACCTCCCGATAAACATCCAGCTTAGCATATTCATCGGGGATAGTAGGTCCTATGTCGGCTCTCACCATTTCAACAACTGGTTTTTTCCCACCATATCTTAATTCAAATAACTCTTCAATGGTTTTGCCAGTCATGACACTTTCCCTATAAACACATCTCTTCGCAATACGCTCTGGTGCTTTATTAAATTTAAAATGAATTGTATAAATACCAGAAATATAATCAAAATTATCGGCATGGAATTTTGCAAATCCATCATCATCTGCATAGAAATCCATACCTGGTGATTTAATAAAACATGAGAAACCGACATCTTTAGGACCAAAGACCTTCCGAGTAGTCTTTGTCAAATCACGAGAAATCTCAAGATTGCCAAATCGGTAGAATGTGTTTGGTTTAAGTTTAGAAATAATTTCAAGGTAATCATCTTTTCGCTCTGGAATAAAAACAATGTCTGCATCCAAGCAAACAATAATTTCGTGCTTGGCTCGGTCAATTAACTCATTCCTCACTTTTGGATTGGATCTTATCCTGCCTGAGAAAAGTCGTATCTTATCAGGAGCAATATTCAATGCCCTCATCATTTGAGCATATGAAGTATCAGAAGAAGCATCATCAAATACAAGAATCTCGTCTGCAAAAGCTAACGCTGACTTTATAGCAAAGAAAACCATACGTTCTTCTTCATAACATGGGATAATACAAGAAATTCTCATACCATGTTAATTAAAAAGAAAATATAAAAAGGTTTCTATTTACGCTGCACGAGTTACGAGCTTCCAGGTTGGACTTGCTTTTGTCCCTGCGTTGATATAATGATTACTGTTTGTTATATCAATACAAAGAGAGCCAGGTCCTGCAGCTCCAACTCCTGTTCCAGATGTTCCATCTGTAGGAACCCCTGCATTAGTCAAAATAGCTGCATCATTTGTAAGCTTGATATCTGCTCCACCAGGTGTGACATTAGTTAAATCAACCCCATACTTTGGTGTTGCGTTTGCTGCGTATGCGTAGGAGTTAGCCTTAACTACTCCTGAATGCCATCCGAATCGTCCCATTTTTTATTCCTCCATTTAACCATCTCTTTTAAAAAAAAAGAGAATTGCGAGGTTTCCCCCGCACAACAAGAAAACTTTATGCGTCTGATACGTTTATGATAACAATCGCACCTTCTTGTAATGTCTTGCACTGATAAGCCATATCAAGATAGACTCTGTATTCAGCCTGGTTCTTTTCATACTCAAAGTCCAGTGTTGGCCTCTCTCCGTATGCAATACCATATGCTACTTTAGCTTTTACCATAAAGCATGTATGGCCTGCAAGTGCTCCGCCACCCCATGTGGTTGCAGATGGGCACTGTTCGGTTGAGATAACCTTGATACCGATATACCTTCCGATCTCTCCATTCATGACAACCTCATTGCTACCATATTCAGCTGCGTTAACGAACTGAGAATCCTTCATTAGGGCCTCTTCGTTAGCTGCTGCTATGAACAAGACAAATGGTTTATCTGGCTCTGGATACCAACCGTTAGCTTTCAAATACCTATTCGCCTTGGCAATAAGATCAGTTGTCAAGACATCTCCAGCCTCAAGTGTGGCTGTGCTTGTTGCGTCTCCGCCGTAAAGTGTAGCTGCAGGGGATGAAGCTGCTGCAAGAGCAGTTCCAAATGCAATATCTATTGTTAGAGCTGCATCATAAACCATTTCCTCACGAGCCCACTTAACAACATCAACCTGGGAAGTTCTAACAACGTCTTTTGAGACTGCTGCTCCAAACTTAGCGGTTGCAGGTGTAAATGTAACTGTGTTCAGGTTATCCACCTGAGTCATAGTTCTATCAACGCCTTCTGCTGTTGTTGCGGTAAAATCAAGATGTGATGTTGCGACAGGAACCTCTACGTCCTTGTTACCTGGTCGAACCATTGTAACCCAAGCGAACTGCTCGAAGAACATCTTTTGCTTTGCTGCTGCAAGAATCTCTTGAATCCAGTATTTACCCTGAACTGTAGAAATACCTGTTGTGGCAGTAGTCGTATCGCCTGTTGCGAAGTCTTGCATTGTTTGTTTCATTTTCATACCTCCGGACCAATACTTTTTAGATGTGCAAGAAGCTGTTCGTCAATATCGCCTTTCTCAGACATCTCTTCTGTCTTTACAGTTTTTTTGTCCGGCTCATTAAGCTTCTTCTCCATCATAGTCACTTTCTCTGAAAGCTCCTGAATGGTCTTGTCTTTTTCCGAAACATCTTCACTGTTCTCAACTTCTTCAGTTGTTTCAGTTGCGGACTGGTCAGATTCTCCTTCGGTAGAGTCAGATTTCTTTTCTTTCTCTTCTTCTGAGTTCTCAACAGTCTCAGTTTCTGAGTTCTCTGCTTTCACTTCGCTCTTTGCTTTGAGTTCCTCAACGTCCTTTTTCATGGAATTAAGAATACTCATTATGTCCGAAAGTTCAATGGATTCACTCATCTTCCTCTTCTCAAATGCAGCTGCTGCATCCTTGATGGACTTTCCTGGATTCTTCTTAAGGAAACCTTTAACAAAGTCTGTGTATTCAGAAAGCTCATAATCAATATCAGACATCTTATGCTCTGGTTTAGTTTCAGGGGTCTTTTCAGTCTCCTTATTCTCGACCTTTGCCTCAGTTGCCTTTGCTTCCTCGACTTTCTTTTCAGTCATTTTGTTTACCTCCAATGGTTTTTTTTCCTGTCGCTGCGCATTGTTTATATACGCAGTCTTAACTGCAGGATTAATAACAATACTAAAATTATCAAATCTAAATTTCAACATTGAGCCTCCTTCCTCATGGCCTGATACTTTTGGGCTGATGCCCATCTTCGCGCCATAAGCAAGTTTCATCGCGGTTGATTTGTCTATAATAAAAAGATCGCCAACAACATCGCTTCCAACCATCCTTGGGTTGCGAACCTCTCCAATCCACTCGCGTGATCGTAAATCTTCGTGGTCATTAAATAATGACCTGATTTCTTTTTTGTCCCATTCGCTTTCAAGGAAAGCTGCGTTGATAGACTTATCACTGTAATGATAGCCATTCCAAACTCCTGGACTCATTAGAATTTTGTCTTTAATAACATAAGGAAGTGTGATGTCCTTTTCTAAATCTTGAGATTCAAGTTTCTCAATTTTTTGTAGTAACTCTTGGACAACCGGTTGGTCATATAAGGTTTCGATAGGGATTTCTGTTTCCATTGTAGAACTAAAAGCAATTATTCACATTTATATAATTTACTCACAGAATTGTTTTTGGTATCTCCATATTGTATGAGTCGATCGGTTCAATGCTTTAGCAATCTCAGTCCTGAATCTCCCGTTTTCAGTCATTTCCACAATTTGTTCAATCTCTCCTATGGAAACTTCTATCTGTCCTACTCGTCTTCCTTTTGGCATAGTATTATTCTGAAATTTTTATTCCATATTTCTTTGCAGCAGCCTTTATCCTGGCTTTTATATTTCCAACTTGCTCAGACGAATAAAATCTCTGGTTCTTTGGAACGTTGATATAGCTCCAAGCTGCACGAACATGGGCTTCTGTATCAATAGGATACCTTTTTACTTTATCTGATTGATACCCAGGGTCTGCATATGGAACTTTTCCATATGGTTCTTTATTTGCCATGAATGCTTCCTTAAACTCGTCTATTGTTTCAATTGGCATCATTTTCACCTTCTTGTTGGCATGGCTTTTTCTTCTTAATGTATTTTCCTTGCACTGTTGGAATGCCAGGGGTTGATGTTGTTGTATCCCCATGAGAAACAATGATCCATGCATCACTTTCTTCTCCAGGAGAATAGACAGACTTGGGACCGTCATATCTTTTTATTACGGCTCCATTAGAACCCTTTAGATTTTTCAGGAAGGTTATTGTCTTCCTTGCTTTATCAATAGATTCTGCTATGATGCTACTAACTTCTTTAATGTTGGGGGTGAAATTCAATGAATGTAGAATTTGCTTTCGCTGGAACCATTCCTTCTCTGTAATATTGTCCCCAAGTCTGAGAATATCAAAACAATTAAAAATTATTTTCTGTTCAGGAATTTTTAGTTGGCCTGAAACATATTTTTCTATCTCTAAATACCCTGAAGTATGATGTGTGATGTCACCGTTAAGCGTGAAATCCTTATTACTCATAGTTTTTGCCTCTTTTAAGACAATTGGAAAGAATTTTGAAATGTCTATGCCGTGATTTGTGTAAATTTTTACAGAATTTCCGGCTTTGACTATAATTCCAGGGTATCCATCATACTTTTTCTCGATTGCATACTTAGAACCAGTGTCAAACATATACTTGATAGCGTCTTCTATCTTATCAAAAGTCTGTTTTGGCTGCATTAATGCCATTTTTTGTGAAAAAGTCACAGAATCATCAACTAAATCCGGTTTTTCGAGATTTTGTCGCACAAGTTTTAGATCATAGAGTGGCATAGTAAAACTATTCGGCGCAATAGACCTCTTCCAAACAAAATTTAGTTCATCCCACTTAGCAAAATCATTGCATGCCTGTAATTCTACAGCTTTTTTGAAGAAATCTGGTGGATTGTCCATCTGAAATTGGATGCTACTGCCTTTTTCCGAAATTGTAGCAAAACATTCCATCACAGTTATATCTTTAAATTGACTGATGTGTTCAGATTCAGACAGATTTATCAACGATAACCCTTTTTTATCTTTTGAGAGGAGTGTGAAGAATTCTTTGGCTGCAGGTGTCATTCTTTTTGGATCAAAATCGCAATCTCGCGACATAAGTTCCTTGTAAAGATGTTTTCCAAGCTTTACTATCTCAGAAATATCTCTTTTTAGTGTTTTTCCGTTCCGAAATTGACTATACCAACAAGTAAGTATCTTCCAATCATCTGCCAGATCCATTGTTTCCTCAACTTCAGGCGTATAAGCAGAAAGATTTAAGGAATGCTTGAAGGTTCCTGGCTCAACAAAATCAAAATCATCTATGAACACATCAAATTCGTTCTCAAGCTTAATTCGTTTAGGCGTTTCGAAGATTTCTATAACCTCAAAGGGATAACAAAAGAGAATTTCCTTGTTTGGCCACCAATTTTGACGCTCATCGTCTGTTACATGGTGCTTATCAAAGTCATCAGAGAACTCTTGTATGGTTATTTTCTCCGGATTACCAAGTTTTATGATGCCATAGGCCAATCGTTCACCGAGAAGATACTGTAATTTCCCAATTATGCTCTTATTGAGCTTGGAATTGATGATTAATGTCTTATGTCCCTCATAAATAAGCCTCGAATGGTAAGAAGAGAGGTTGATTCCACTACGATTTTCCTTTAAGGTTTCGGAAATATCACAATCGCTACTCGCTTTCGGGGGGTTTTGCATTTTTTAATCCTCAAGGTCCTCAACTTTCTTAATATAGTCTTGGATTTTCATATCTACTGGTAGCAGACCTGCTTTAATGTAAGATAAAATCCTTTTAGACTTCCTATCGATTTCATCTATGCCAACCATATCCCAATCAAGACGTGGAACTTCCTTAAAACCTTCGAGTTCAATGAGTGGTTTGAACATTAATTGTTCAATCGCTTCTGTTGTGTTTTTGATAATATCTCTCAAGGTCAACTGGAACAAATCACTCATGTTATTCAAGGTTGCTCTGTTAGTTGCTTCTCCACTTCCTGTTGCATATGGCTTAGGAATACCCATTCCTGTTATCTGTTGGTCTTGGAAATAATCAAGATGATCTTGTAATTTTTCAGTTTGTTTAGCCTGCAGTATGCTAAGATTATAATAATAAGGTGTTGCGATTTCTTTTTTGAATGTAAGACTTTTCAGCTTATCCAACATTGTCTGGACCTGCTGAGGTGTTGGCTCGTGTTGAAGATCTCCAAGCTGTGCCCAATAGATTGGGAAGCCATGCCTCCAGATCGCATTTGCAAGTGCTTCTTCAACATTTTGTTTACGGATAGAATTGGCATATGTCGGTTCAATGAGTCCAAGGCCATAGAATCCATCACCAACTGTATATAGATTTATAAGCGCGATTTTTTCACGGTCAATAAAAGTTTGGTTAGGTTGTAAGGTAACTCTTGATGGTGCTTTTTTCGCATTGGTATTAGGAGCGTGGCTGTAATAAGTCGAGAGAGTCTGTGTATAGCCAACTGCCCTCCCAAGAGAATCAAGCACTATCCTTTCAGAACTATCTTTTGCATAGTCCATGGTTTTAGGATCGACCATATCCCAATCCACAATCCTATTTCCTTTCTTGTTGAAAACATTTTCAACCCACGCTCTACCATAGATACATTGATGGAGAAATATTCTGGATAGAATTTCTTCCCAAGTAATCAATGAACCAGAATTACCGAGGTTATGGACAAAATTCCTTGTAAACTCAAGAACTTTTTTATCCTTTGCTTTAATCATATGCACTGCAGACATTATAGTCTGTTTGATTTTATTGATAGAATTAAATACAGTTGTATCATGGATATATATTAATTCAAGCTCTTGAAGTGGGGTTCTCATAATTCCAGGAGTTTGCTTTTTTGCTTTTGGATCTGCATCTTCTTTTGTAGCTGCAGTTACAGCCATTTGGAATGTGGGGTCAACTCCAAGTGTTTCAGATATAAGTCTCATTTTTCTCCTCCACTAAATCGCCCAGGAGCCGATCTCGGTCCGCGGATTTTAACAATAATAGATACGATTTCATATTTCACAAAATACACTGATAGACCATAAGCAACAATTGAAAAGATATTGAACCGAGCATTGAGAAAAAACCAGAAAATGTAATTGACTAAAAAGCCATAGAGAAAGATTATAATTGAGTAGTCTTTAGCGAACTTGAATCCTGTGTCAAGGTGTTTTTTAATAGTTGCCTTCCAGGATTTATGATACAGTTGCTTCCATTGTTTTAACTTAACAACAATTCGTTTATGTAATCTGACTAAAGGGTATATGACGAAACGAAGAATAAAGCCCCAAAGAATAGAGAGTGCTTTCCCAAGAATGGTGATTAGATATTTTAAGAAATTTATTGTGGCATGCCAAGCTTTTGGAACATATGACCACAATCGCTTTAAAAGTTTTATGGCAAGATGTCCAGTGGGAATCTTTTTTTTCTCGTGTCTTTTTTTTTTGTGGTATCCAGAAGTCATAAGTTTTCATATTACTATTCCACTATATAAACTTTTTGTAAATTGTAGATTTAAATCGCAACAAAATCTAAGAACTCTCTGGCTTCTGATATTGGTTTACAAGCTAAAACAAGACTGATGGCTGTATCGTCATGCGGTGCAGTGCTTAAATAAGTTATGTTGCCCACTTTAGTTTTAGCTTCTGTAAAGGAAATCAATTCATTGACTAATATGTTTGTATAGCCCAAAGTCTGGTCGTTCTTTTCATTTCGGGGAATAATAATCCTCCGTTCCTCAAATAGTCTTCTAAGTTGAAGAAGCATTTTAGCTCTACTTTGTGATGAAAAATCTGGAGCCTCAAATGGAATCATCTTTTCGCGGAGCCGTTCAGCGATTGCTGCGCCAACATTACTTGGATCTATTACAACTTTTGTAACTTTATATTTTTCAATCAGTTGTTCGATTCTCATCATCTTACCGACGAGAGATAATCCTTTATGTCGTTCACCATGCCTAATAACTGCTTTGTCACCAAGCCGTTCAACAATTAGATATGAATCAAAATCAGCCCTGGGTCCACTGGCGATAGCAAAATCACAACCAAGTATTACCATACTATCTCCTTTAATCCTCTCGCCAAAAGACATAGTATAGTCGAATGCATCTTGGACGAGCTCGGGTGTAAATATTGCATTCTCAGAAACTGCTGTTGGATTACATAGATACTCACGCTCAAAAGCTGCCTGACCTATTTCATCACGGATTAAAGCAAGGCGTTTTCGATCAAACCTTTCAGGCCATAATAATTCATCATCATCACTTATTGCTTTATATTTTTTGGAGGTCCATGCAGGATTCCTTGCAAGAACTTCCATAAGGTCTGCTATTGATTCTGGGGTTGAGATTGTTGCAACGGTTCCGTGCTTTGCTGCAGCTCTGGTCACAACGAACCTAAAGAAGATTGATTGATCCACATAGGATGCTGCTTCATCGCATAGAATAAAATCAACGTGGTATCCTTTGATGTTTTCAGTAAATGGTTTACAATATATCTGGCAACCTGATTTCACTAAGATATCTGTCTTAGTCCATTTAGTTGTTCTTACTTTCTGGTCCGGCATTAATTCTTTTAGATATTCATTTTCTTCGATAGCAATCCTAATCCTTTCCAGGACCTTGACTGCCTGTGGAATTGACTTAGAAATGATTAGAAATTCTTTATTCTTCTCAAACATACATCGCCATAGAAGATAGCTTGTTCCAAGGATTGTCGTTTTCCCAAATCCTGTGGGTGCAGTGATAGAAACCCTCTCAGAGGTAGTAACCATATGTATCCATTCCATATGAAATGGTTGAACATCAAAACCAAGAACATCCTCAGCAAATGTTTTGAAGTTCAGTTTGAAATCCATGACCTTACTGATAAATGTGCTTGGATCATTTTCGTTATAATCCTCTCCGAAGATTTCAATCATAGTGCGGATTGTGGTTCACCTGATTTCTTCTTAGTAACAGTCTCAACAAATTTCTCAATCTGTTTCCAATCAGCACTTCTTAATCCATTGATGTATTTGATTAATTCATCATTCCTGGCAGTGAGCTCAGCTATACTATCTCCTCGCACTGTCCATTCATAATACCTAAATCCTTTTGCAGATTCCTTAGTATTAATCCGAAAGGTTGGGTCTTGCACTGATAGTGGTTCTCCTATACTACCTGATACTGATTTCCGTTCATCCTCAGTCAATGGGGCTTCTGCCATTTTTATTCCACGTCCTTCATTATATCTTTTTTTCCTACAATATCTTCATAGTAAATTACTGGCTTATCCCAGATAATCACCGTAGCAACTTTGTCTTTAAATTCTTTAGGAACATATATGACTGCGCTGGTCTTACCACCCCTGATATTGCAGGTTGAGACTTGGACTGAGTTCCCAAACATTTGTTTGAAAGCTTTTTCCACGTTTGTTATTTTTAAATCTTTCTCTGTTAGCTTATAGGGTATGACTCTTTTCTCTGGCATTTTTCTATTCCCTCCTGAACCCAAGGACATGCACAACACGATTATAGTATTCTGTAAATTCTCCACTCACAGTCTTACTTGAAATCATAGTTGTATTATCATTGGCTTTATTTGCAGTGCCGGTTTCCAGTCCGAGTAGAAATGACCTAATCAAAGGTTGGATCATATCTTGTCTGAAGACTACATCGAAAATCTTTCCGTCCGTTTTCTTATTGACTATTTCTGAATAGGTGAGAGCTACGTTCTCTCGAAACTCCTTCCACGATAGTGGATGGTCGAAAAATTCTACAGCATAAACACCAGTTTCATCAAGGATGACTACACCTATCTGATTTTTAGACAATGGCATTTCTTTAATAAAGTCTTTGACATCATTCGAAGCTTTCTGATGCTGGATGTGGGAATAGAGATCGTCTTTAGCATAGTTCGCCTGATAGTCATGGGCTGTGCTACCTGATGAACTGGTAAAAGACCTCACTTTATTCCATACAGCTGACTGTCCACCCATGGAACATAATGATGCTGTTACACTTGATGGGGCGTAGCCCCCTGCCACGAAAGCAGCTCCTCCTGAGATTGGGTGAGATTCATGCACGCATCTTGCTTTGATTATGAGCTTGCTGTTAGCATCCACGACCACGCTTGATTCCGCGCTTCTTGTTTGAGTGCTGATTCCTTTGAACAGCGTGCCGGCCCTGATGAATACAGCAATGCTGCTTAAATTCTTAAACAGCACTTCATCAATCTTGCCTGTATCTTCGATTACATAATCATTTGTTTTAAGCTCTTCAAATATGATATAGTCCCTTGGGAAGGTTCTATCGCGGAGTATCGGAACGAGAGCTCCGACATGCTTATCAGACAGCCGCCAGGCTTCGCCGAAGGCGAAACCTTCTTTTTCGCTTGCGAGATTCGCAAATAAATTGACCATGTTCTTCATTTACATCAGCTCCTCATAGAAGATATCCGTAGCAGAAGAAATTACTTTGCCATTCTCGGTGATAACATCCAGCTCTTTGACAAGCTTTTTATCCTCGAGATCCTTTTCTATTCTAATTGTTTCCAATTCCATTCTTTTCATCCTCCAACTTTTTGAATTCGATAACAGTTGGCTCAACGCTTGTTTCCATCATTGCGCCTTCAACAACTTCTGTCCCTTGCTTAGATCTTGTCTGGAAATACAGCTCAACAATATTTGTGCGTGGATTGACATAGACATGAACTAATGACATATCATTAGGGAGATCAGTTATCATTTGGACCTTAATTGGTTCTCTTCCGCAAAACACACTCTTGATAAGTTTCGCCGTAACATCTATTCTGATTATTCTCATTTTGGCATCGACTCCTTATAGTAATCATAATTAATATTAAAGTCTTTGACTTCCTTTGTCCTTATGAAGTAAGGTATTTCTGAACTTGTCTCGTTGTCGATTTCCATCATACATAGAACGGCGCATGGGTAGAGTCATCTTGGACAGTCACATGATAGTCGCCATCTACTTCCTTCTCATAACAACCATTGAGAAAATGCTTTAATGACATTGCCTCTTCTTTATCAAAATTAAGTAAAGAGTCATCTTGGAATACGACAGATAGTATTCCAGCAGAATTAATGCCAAAGCATTTGATTTTTTTATTCTTCTTTATTTTGGTGTTAACCACTCTTTCTATTTCCTGCATTCTCTTCCTCCTGCCCGTTAGGGCAATACGCCGTAGGCGTTGCGCTCGACATTAGACTTTCGATGATAAGGAGAGATTATCGCGATCTCACCTCTCGTGTCACTCTTTTGAGCCACTATCATTTCGAACCAGTATCAAGCTTGCTCCCCGCGATTGAAGACTTTGATTCCGGCTTTGTCTAAAGCCTCAATCTCAGCCATGATATGTGCATGCTTCTGTTTTTGCAATTCATTCATTGCAGTAAACCATTCCTCTTGGAGCTTTTCTTTATTATACATTTTGTGCATTGCACTCACTTCCTTGCGTCAGCAAGTGCTTTACCAAGCACAAACATATTGGAAATGATAAGCTTTTCTCCTGCATCGATAGCTATGATTTCTTTGTTGCAGGCAGCGCATCTTGTAGCTCCTGGATATTGGATGTTCGTTATCCGTGTGCAGCTCGGACACATCACATCGAAATTTACGATGGTAATTTCGTGCGCAACCTCACTGCCGTGAGCATCTTTTATCCTTCGAACATAGTTCTCAGCAAGCTGTTCGTTTTTAGGATTCACATATTCAACAAACTTAGCTGCTTGCGTCCCGGGGGCAGCTTTGATAGCGGATGCAGCTACAACTACTGCTTTCTTAATCTCTTCCGTGATGTCTGCCTTAACTTCTTCTTTGACTTCTTCTTTCTTATCTACCATATCTATCGCCTCGTATTCCAGTTACGCCAAGAGTCTCCTCGGTTGTTATCCTTGAAAGCTCTAATAGCTCTGCTATGTGCTTCTTGATGGCAAGAACGGCATCTAAACTCGAGATTCTCTGGACGGTTGTCCTGATGATTGCTGTTCTTATGATGGACCTCAAGGTTATCTGATGCGCCACAACACACGCATCTACGCGAATACTTAGCATTAGCTATTTCTCTGTAACCCATAGAATATTCAATGTCACAGCTTATTTATATAATTTGTGTTTTATCAAGGCAGTTGCTATATAGCCCCCCTGCAAAAATAGCCTGTCTACCGAATTACATGACTTGTATACTTAATGGAAATGACCTCTGTGAAATAGATATTGTAATATATACTATTGTAATACTACATATTATAATGTTACACAATATAACATAGATATACTAATGTTACATATAGTAACATAGATAATGAATTATATACCTCGATCGAGGTGTATCCTACAATATATATATTAGACTATACACTTCTAATATTCCTATAAGAATATTATTAAATAAAAATATTCCTCTCTCCCTTGTAATGTTACAAAACGAAACATTTATATAGTAGTAGTCCTTTTCTCTATATATTGGAAAGTAAACCATAGAAACCTATTGCATATAGCAATAGCTATCTATCGAAAGCATTTGTAGTTTGATATAGTGATAGCTACATTAAAGCGATTAGATAGTATTGCCTTAGCGATAGCTTTAAAGAATCTCCTTGAACGGAGTAAGTGATGACCTATATAGAGGTAACTCTCTCGTTTTATAGGCAACCCCGTTGTGCATAGTGTCAGCTATGCTAACTATACTGGGTGAGAGTTATTAGGCTTTATATAGCGACAGCTACGATTACGAAAGATTAGTAGTAATTAAGAAACATATAGCGAGAGCTCTCGGCTTCTTGTTCAGTTATTTTATTTTAAAGCCGATTTGTAATTCAAATCGAGTAGTTACACGGAGGTAACGAAAATGACCGAACAAATAGCAGAAGTAAAGGTTTCAGTAGAGACACGACTCGCCCAGATTATAGTAGCATTGGACGAGAAGGAAATGGCTAAGCGTAGAGGCTTCAATTTCTCAGCAGAGTATTTGCAGGAAAAGGTAGCTGAAGCTAAAGAGAAATATAAATCTCTTAATAAGTTTCCAGATAGCTTAGTCAAAG
>Ga0307377_10002305_pt1 | contig 22598 bp, 41 predicted proteins | sample TR3MG_FD_202535 | JGI IMG/M metagenome (GOLD analysis project Ga0307377, IMG submission 202535) | Soil microbial communities from Risofladan, Vaasa, Finland - TR-3 | ecosystem: Environmental > Terrestrial > Soil > Coastal area > Acid sulfate soil | place: Finland: Risofladan, Vaasa | collected...
TGGTTATCCCAAACATTGTGGGTTTCATTTATAGAATATTTTTCAAATAAATGTTCTTTTGTCATAACTTTATTATTATTTTACTCTAAATAAATCTCCGCAAAGGCCTCTTATAGCAAACATTGAGTATGCCTCATCTTTACACTTTAAGGCGGCAGCAATTATGCGTTGTTGCTTTTTGTTTAAGTCTTTATATTTGGTGCTAGAACCGTCCCATCTTGTGTTGGGTGTCATATAACCTTGGTCTAATGCTAATGAGCCGATATCATGTTTTAGATGATAACAACGCTTCCCACATACAGTAAAGTACTTGCCATGATTTAAAGAGTTCCAGAACTTTTCAGGGTCTGTCTCATCTGTGTTGAATGCTGGGTATTTATCTCTGTTTAATTTGGGCTGGCCTTCATTTAGTTTGTTTAAAGCTGGAAGCACCGATATTAATTCTCCTATCATAGTTGTTTTATTTTTTCTATTATTCCCAGGTTGTTTTTGTTATTGTTTTTGTCTTTTTTTCTACTTCGCATAAACTATCTCCACCAAGCTCATCCCATGAGTCCATAGTAAACTCAAAATGTTTTCCATCTGATTTTCTCTTTAATATAAAACTGATGAAATATTTATCACCACTGTGGTCATCATCGTAAGTTTCAAATGTATCTACAAACTCATAAGGAAATCCATCATATATATGACCTTCAGCTAAATCGTTAAATAAACGTCTGATGGCATCTTGAGCTTCTTTACTTCTGGTTTCATATTTTATTAATTCAAGCTTTTGCCCATCGTTTGGGCAGAATTTTACTGTTAAGTGTTGTGTTTCTTTACAAGTTGGACATTGTGTGTAGGAACTATAGGTTGGCTTTGTATTTTTAGCAAACTGTTTATCGAATTTTTTAACTTCAGCTACAAAATCGTCTAATTTAATTATTTCGCTCATAATTTTTGTTTTATAGTTAAAATATAAACAAAAATATGAATGGTTCCAAATTTTAATATATTTATCTATATGAATAAGAAGTTAAATATAAAGCCTATAGGCTCTGAACTTTTAAACGAGGAGACAAAGACTTTATATAATTTAATTGAGAGTATTAATATTCCAAAAAACTCTATTGATTATAGGGCCAAGTTATATTGTGAGGGAAAAATAAATGAGGAAGAGTTTTTTAAATATCTAGACGGAACTTTAAACGAAAACGTTCTTACGGATGTAAAGAAATGGGTTGTAGAAAAGATTGTCAAAGTTCTGTATACCCTTTTACAACAAGCAGCCAGTGTCGGATATTCAGTTATTGGAAAAGTTATAAGTGCAGTTAAATACATTATGGGTAAGATTAATGCTTATGCAGATAAAAACCCAAAATTATGGAGAATAATTGTCATCACAGTTGTTATATTTATTATCCTTATTGTTTCTGCGGCCAGTGCAAAGGCTGCAACAACTGGAAACCCACCAGACAAAGAAATGATTAATCAAGCGATTGGTCTTTTAAAAAGTACAACAGTTGGAGGGGATAACATGGTTCAAATGAAAGCTATGGCTTATTTGGTCAAGTTAAGAGATGGTGCACCTGATGTAGATAGTGTTATGACCTATGGAAAAGAGGCTATACAAACGGCAACAAATGCTATTGAGGCCTTAAAAAAAGCTAAAGATGCATCTACTGGTGATTTAACTACAATTCTATCAAATTATGCCCAACAGGGCGCTGACTTGCTTGGGGCCACCTTAAAAAATGCTGGTGGAAGTGAATCTGTTAAATTGGTTTATAAATAATTTAATTTAGGTTCGTTTTTTTGGCTATTTATTGAAAAGGATTATCTTATGAAAACTAAAATGACAAATACTGAATTGGCCCAATATATCAAATCTGAGGCTTTAAAATTGATTAATGCCCAAGTATTAAGCGAGGGAGTTAGGGATATTATTGCTCAAGAAGGAATGCCTACATATGAGAGTCAAGAAAAATTGAAGCCTTATGATGTGGCTTTTAGAGGATTGTTCTTAAATAATATCCGTAAGGTTAAATGTGATTATAAATCTGCTTGGGATAATATGGTTGAATATTTCGAAAATAACTCTCCAGAGAAATTGGAGGATAAGGAATTTATGAAAGGCTTAATGAAGGTGTTCTCAGAATATGTTGGAGAAGAGCTTTATTCTAAACTTGAGGATAGATTCGAAAAAAGTTTAATGAAGTCACAGGAGCCAGCTCATGAGGTTGCAGAGGGTATGACAAACGAAGATGAATCTTCGTCTGAGCCTGTTAAATTAAAAGATTTTATTGAGAAGTATAAGATTGTTCCATCTGGTGATGGTGGAAAGTTTAAAATTTCAGATTTTGATGTTATGATTCCTGAGTTAAGCGATAAGGGTTTATATAATTTTGCGCTTTACAATGCTAATAGATATATTGGAAATAAATTGGGTGGAATGTCTTGGGATGATTTAGGAGATACAAATTCTCTTTGGGATTATATTGATGCGTCTATGAGTGCAGAAGAAATTGCAAAGGGAGCTATTGAGGCAGCTAAAGAAAGATTACAGAGTGAGGCTGGCGATATGGGAATAGAGTTCTAAAGCAAGAGGCTGTGGTTGATTTTGAAAAATTTTTTGATTATAATATTTGCTATAATAAGTATTCAGATGAATGCTCAAGTTGGAGGGAGGATGAAAGAAAGGAAGAATCAAAAAAGAATCATTGTCCATTCCAAAAAGAGTGGCTGGAACTATAGGGCAACAAAAACTGGAAAGCCTTACAATTGGAGAAGAGAGGGGAGATGGTTATTTAGGAGAAACTTAACCAAAGGTAAGATATCAAGAGAAAGGCAACAAGTTAAAATAAACAACAGTAGGTCTAAAAAAAGAATTAGAGGTAATGTTGTGTTTAGTAAAAGAAAATATTAAAAAAATAGTTATGGATAATAAAAAACTACTAAAAGAAGCAAGAAAAAATCAGTTTTTGGCTGGTATGATTAATGAAGACGAATCGGCTATAAAAACAGAAAAGGTTTATATAAATAGTGATTTGTCAGATTATTTTAATATTCCCTATCTAAAAAACGAAGGTGTTTCAACTACTATTAATTCTGGGACTTTAAAGTCAAAAAACAAAGAATGGGACTCTGAGCACCTATCTTTATTTGATAAGTATGCAGGAATGGATTTATTTCTTATTGGAGACGGAGCTGGTTGGTGGAAAATAGAGAGAGCTTTAAAAGAAAACAACTCCAGTAAACCAGAAGTCCCAGAGATTCAAGAATTCAGATTCAAAGTTAAACATGATAATGGTGTTAAGAAATTAAAAACCAAAGCATCAAGTCTTGAAGCTGCTAAAAAAATCATCATGAATGCTGAAGGGTGTCCTGAAGGAGCACTAGAGTTGGTTTCAGAATCAAAGATTTCTGAAATATCAGATTCTGCTATAAACAAATGGGAAAAATCAATGTATGGTCATGACCCTCGTTCTCCACATTATGAAGGTCCTGATTATAATGATGAGTTTGATATGAATACCCCTATTGAGCTTATTGGATTAACTGTTGATGGTCTTCCTGAGTATAAGTATTACACACAAATGGGAAAAGGTAATGTTGGATTAGGAGATATTTATAATTTCATAACAGGAAAACATTGGAATAATTTAGATGCTATTTGGATAAATGACTCTCTTAAAACAAATGAAAAAGAATTAAGAGCAATAGTTGAGAGAGAAATTGGAATGACTTTAAATCAAGCTGCAAAAGTAATGTTTGATAATGAGAAATTGGGAGGGGATTCAGATTCTGATTGGGAACCAGTAGAAAGAGATGACTATCCAGGTCCTGACCAATAAAAAAATTAAAGCCTCTAATTTAGAGGTTTTTTTATTTTAATCTATCAGAAATAAATTTGGCGAAGTTATCGTATATAGATGGGTAATTTTTTTTGATATCCAATACAATATCTTTTGTATTTCTGTTTATATCCAACGTTGGAGCTATCTCTCTTAGTTCTGCTTCGGTTGTATAAGTCACGAAGTCATCGAACATGTAGTGATATTCTATTGGCAATAATTTTTTATCCAATTCTTCTTGGCTAATTTCAGACTCTCCTAATGGAGATGTGTTCATATGCATTTTTGGTGGATATGCTTTGTTATGAAATATAGGATTTGCTTGGCCGTCCTGAAATTCTGGATAGTCTGATTTTATGACTTGAGTTTCCTCCAGAGAATTTAATTCAATTTCTGACAGTATGTTTTTTATTAATCCTCTTAAGCTTTTCATCCTAAGAATAAATAGTTTCAAAAAGATGGTTTACCAATATCCGTGTTTTTGATTCCATTCATACATTTCTGCCCATTGAATGGATAGCCAATGAAAATGTCTTAATGTTTTAACTCTAATGATTCTGTATAGCCTACTTTTTTTCATTTATTAATTCTCTTAATTTAGGTAGTGTGTCTATTTCTAGAATTGAGTCAAACCCTTCTTCTAAAGTCACATCTTCGTATCGGTCAATCATTCGCTGTTGAATATCTCTGGGGACTGTTTTAAATCTTCCAGTTTGTTCTATTTTTTTTCTTCTCATTTCTGATAGCTCTGAAATTATATCAAGAACGTCTGGGTCTTTGAAATTAAACAAAACTGCAGTAATATAAAACTTATCACGTTTGCCTTCTAAATAAGGGAAATACACAAGCCTTTCTTTTTTGAGCATATGAACTCTATCTAATGTAACAAAACTTATCTCAGGGTCATTTACGGCCTTTTCATAGGCATTATAATAAGTGTGATGTATTTCGGCATTAACTGTGTTTAAAGTTTCGTAACTTACTGGACAAACGTGTCTGGCTACTTCAGGTGTTTCAACTACTTTGCCATATTTTTCAAATCCAGGAACGATGGAACCAAGTTCTGCATCAACTGGAGGAAATGTAAACAGCTCATCGTAAGTATATCCATATTTATCGGTAATTGAATCTACGATATCATCTCTTGAGATGGATGATGTTAATTCTCTTGGAAAGTTAATGTTTTTAAGATATGTTGTTTTTCCTATAGAGGCAGGGCCTATTAAAACGTATATTTCTTTTTTCATAATTAAAAAACTGGTAGTTCAGGTAATGATGTTTTTTTAAATGCCCAGTCTTTTCCAAGTTCTCCTTTGAACATGAAGTTTCCATTGGCTACAACAATAAGATTGTCTGCGCCAGCTCTACGAACTTCGCAAAACAATGTTTCTTTTGGGTTTATTGAATTATGAAAGCGATTTCCGTGAAACCAATATTGGCCCTCTTCTGTTGGAAATTCTTTTAACCATCCGTTGCCGTAATCTTTCTTTTTGGACATAAAATTCTTTTAATAATTATACGCAAAAATAAGAAAAAAGTTTCAATAATAAGTATCTTCTAGGAATGTTAAAAGCTCGCCTCGTGTGACTCTTTTGGCACCATGTGCTATTGCTGTATCAAACATATTTGGTTTGATATCGTAATGAGGTTGTTTTTTGCCTTTTTTTCTTTTGTTTTGGAACCAGTGTTTTTTGAGGCCTATTTTTTCTGCGAATGCATGTAAGGTTTCTAGGTCGCTAGCAACAAGATGAGACCATCCGTTTCTCGGATTATCAAACAAAACAATTTTTTCCATAAAAAGAGGCGAAGTTTACGCCATTAAGTAATAAGTTAACTCGTAGTTAGAGTCAGCCATTGTACCAGTCTTTCCGACAAATGCACATGTTACTTGAAGAGGAAGAGAAATAACTTTTCCTTCTTTATCTCTAACTTCTATGTCAAAGATATAAATTTTTCTGGTTGGTAGATTAGAATTTTCTACATCTCCCTGGCCTTTATATGCTGCACCTCTAAGAGAATAGTCAATTCCATGTTTAGACAATGCGTCTTTTAGTCTTTTTACTCCATCCCAGTTTTCATCATTATATCTACCTTCAACATTTTCTGCTCTTAAAGCATTATAGATAGCGTTTTTTATTGATTCTTTTGTTCTGTACTTTCCGTTCATTGATGCTTTGTTATCTGGAAGAGATATTGAATCTGACTCTTCATCAAGAGCTACTTGTGAGTGTGGTGCATGCTGTCCAAGAGGAATATCCTTTTGTCTTTGGTCGGTACGATGTCTCATTGCTAAAGAATCTTCATCTATTGTATCGTGCTCTGTGTCATACACAAGTCCAATATAAGGTAGATAGGGATTCCAGCTCATGATATAACCATCTTTTTCATAGGTTTTATCTTGAGTTCCGTTTCCTATTTCATCTGAGCCCATTCCTTGTCCTGGGTAATGCCATTGTTTAAGATATTCCAGTGCAGCATCTCTTCCGTCATTATTTAATATATCCATTGCCTCATCAGCTTCAGAACCATCTAAAAAAACAACTCTCTCATATCTTTCTGTATCTGTAATCTCATCAATTGTTTCTGGTTTTGCATTCATGCCATGAGCATTTGCAAGTGAATCAGAATCGTTTTCGTTTGTGTTTGGCTTAAGGTTTTCTCCATGTGCAATTGCCAATGAATCAGAAGAGTTTTCTTTTGCAAGCATTTGGCCAATCGTATCATCGTCAATATAATTTTCTATATCTTGATTTGGAGTTGCTGTTGCTGGTTTATATGCTGGGGCTGTGTCAATACCATCGGCATTAAGGTCGCTATTTCCAGCTGGAAATCCATTCATTGTTTGATTTGCGTCCATTGGGTCATATGGGTCAACCATTTCTTCTAAGTCTTCTCCTCCAAATTCATCTCCAGAAATTGCTGCTTTTTCAGCATCGGCTACATTTCTAATGTCATTTAATAAATCTTCATAATCAAAGTTTCCAGTTTCATTAAATAAATCTTGTAATCTTCTATAAAGAAGTGGTAATTCTGAATTGTGTATATTCCATACAAACTTATCGGCACCTCTTTCAAATTTACTTTTTGTAAATGCTTCAAGGTGAGAATCAATGCCTTTATTAACAACATTCTTCATCATTTTATAATCTTCTGAATTATAAGGAGTTTCTATTTTAAAAAAATCAGTCATTGTAATGGTTTTATGTTTTACATAAATAGGTCCAAAAAGTTGATTTATAGACTATTTATTTATATGAATAAGGTTAAAAAGCTAATTAGAGAGACTATAAATGAGTTACTTCTTTCGGAGGTAGCGGTTACGGCCACTGAAGTTTTAGGAAATCCTGATATGGGCCTAATTAATGATGGTGGCTCTCTTGTTTTATATGACTTTAAAAACAATAGGGTTTTTGGAACAATGTCATATAGGCCAGCCTCTAGAAATATAAATCAATTTGTTGGAGTGGCTGCAGAAAAAGGTTATGGCCCACTTATTTATGAACTTGGAATTATGTCCTCATTTAATAAAGGATTGGTTCCAACTAGAGATGGCGACATTAGAGATACGGCATTTAGTGTTTGGGAAAAGTTTATAAATAGGTCAGATGTTCACAAAGCAATATTAGAACCTGGAGATGAGGCTTATTCTGAAGAATATGATGACTATACATATAACGCAGAAACTGATGAAGAAGTTCTTAATAATACTTCATCAATAGCAAATACTGTATTGGTTAAAATCCCAACTAAAGAATTTAAAGATTTAGTAAACAGAGGAAAAGAGCTAATGGACAAATATAGAATTTCACAAGATGAAATTAAAGGAAGGGGCGGAAATTTCTTTGCTTATAAATATGCCGATAGCTAAGTTTTCTTTTTTCTTTTTGTAGTTGGCGCAGTAGGTATATCTTTTTTATCAATTATACTTCCAAGTTTTTGTATTATAAAAACAGGAATATCTACAAAAATATTACTAAATGCTACCCCAACAAATATAGAGCGCAAAAGGGTTGACGCATAATTCCAGCTAATTAGATTTTCCTGCCATTTAAAAAAACAAAATAAAATTCCAGTTATAAATGCAGCTATCCAAACTTTATATTTTTGGATATTTAGCTTTTCGAGTAATCTATCAAATTCACAAAAATGATTTGTATGCTTTATGCCATAAAGAATTACAATGAACATTAAAATAAAGCTCCAATTTAACCCTTCTAAAAAGTCAATTAATTCTGGCTGAATTCCATGTTCCCATAATGTTCCATAAATACTTTTTTGGTCCATATTAATAAATAGTTACACAAAACTATTTATTGTTTTTGATTAAATGTATCATTAAAAGAATCTCTTAAACTTTTAGCTCCAGTTTTTGTTACTTCTGCAGCTTTATTTAGGAAATTATCCACCTGTCCAGATACTTTTTGGGCTTTGTTTTTTACAGCTTGACCCATTTCAAATTCAATTTGTTTATGTAGCCACTCGCTCATTTCAATTTTCTCTTCATAAGTCAATGACATAAGAGAGTTTTTAAACGGTTGTAAGTCTTTCATAGTTTTTTTTTAATTAGGTATTATTTATACGTAAAGATAAGAAAAAAGTTTCATTCGTATTCATTTGATTCTTCGTGACTTAATAGTTCATCGTTTATGTGACTGCACAAGAAAAAACTGACTGCAGCCACAAATACATATATGCTTATGTTGTTATAGTCAGATAAAAATACAATAGTTATATTTAATAATCCAATACTTAATGAGATTATAAAAAACAAAAAAAGAATTATTTTATTACCTGTTGTCATTTGTTAAATCTTTTATAGGCATTATCTGAAATTAAATTTATATCAACTTCTCCCCTAAACTCTTCTAATGTTTTGCAGTTTGTATAACTCATAGCAGAGCGAAGATAGTCTTCAAAATTTGTAGTCCATTGTTTTAAGGTATATTCAACTGGTCTAATTCTTACAACGCCTTCAGATGTTTTAAGTACTTCATTACCCCAGCTCTTTTGAACTTCTTTTGTTGCCATACCTCTGAATCGTTTGGTAAGCTTAAAGCCTTTTTTATGAAGCCATAGGGCTAGTTTAGAATGTGGGTTTATTTTAATATAATTAAACAATCTTGTTTCTCCGCAAGATTCGAGGCATTTGTTTAACAGAGAGCCGACCATTACATAATCTGCACCAAGAGCAATTGATTTAATTATATCAGAATAATTTTTCATTCCACCGTCAGCAATTATTAAGGTCTTGTGGTCAAACATTGATAATGATTGATAATAACATTCTCTAATTAGAGATGCTGTTGGATATCCAATTCCAGTTTGTTCTGATGTTAAACAGCCATTGCCGTTTCCTATTCCAATTCTAACAGCATCTGCTCCAGCCTCTGATAATAATCTATATGTTTCTGGATTTGCAACATTTCCAGCCATTATAAAAATTTTATTACCATGTTTTTCTTTGGCTTGTTTTATTGCAATCATCATCTTTTCCATATGACCATTTGCAATATCAATAAGAACATAGTGGTGCGACAATTCAAATTCGCCATCCCTTGTACTTATTCCTGGAGACCAAAAAATAGTTTTTTCAACATATTCTTTTATAAATTCATCAAGAGATAGTGAGTTAAAAAACTGAGAACTATATGATGGTTTATATTCTTTTTTTCTTGGTAGGCAAACATTTATTCTTTTGCTCCAAAATAATTTCCAATTATCATTATCTACAACAGTATCCATTGGCGCTGTAAATATAGGAAGCATACCCTTTTTATCAAATGGATTTACTTGAGACCTAGAAGTGATTTGTGTTTTGTTTGAGGGTTGAATTAATATATCATTAAAATCAAACTTCATGTTTGTTGTTTTGTCGAAACTCATTTTTTTTAGCTTAGCTCTATTTAAAAAAATACCATATTAATAACCAAAACACAAGTATGAATATAAAACTTATAACCATAGTTGGAAGGGCACCTTCAATTTCTTTGTCTGTTGCATAGAATTTAAATAACATAAAATTCCACAACTTTTCTTCTTCTTTTTCTTCTTTGTTATCCATTATTTTTCTACTGGCCCATTTTGTTTTTCATAATCTTTCCAATAATCAAGATAGTGTGTAATTTGTTCTTTTAAATTTAAATCTTTCCCATTTACGAATCTGTGATATGACTTAAGTATTACGCTAGACATATTATCTGCATGCCACAAGCCCATCTTATTGAAATAATTATACATATCACTCTCTTTTTTCCATAACCCCCATTTGTTTCTAATCCACATTCCAATTCCATGGTGCAGTTCCCCTAACACATCTTCTTCATTGGCAGACTTGAACCAGTTTTTATCTGTTTCGGATTCATTAAATATTTTATCTAATATTCCAAAGCATTCATTTAGGTTTTTTGGAATTGGATATTCTTCTTCTTTCATATCTCATTTAAAAGCAATAAGCAAATCTAGTGATTTAATTTTATTTTTCAAAATAGAATCATTATATTTATTTTATTAAAACAAACACTAAATGGAAAACGAAGTTAAAAAAACACTAGAAGAATTACAAACTGAAAATGATATGCTTAGTAAGTCTCTAAGCGAGATGTCTGAAAAAATAAAGAGTTTAGGTTCTATTATGGTTTCCGCTAAAGAACAGAATGTAAAACTAACCTACGCTGTTAGGTTTTTTGCAGAAACTCATTTAACTAGAGATGAAAAGATTGCAATTGCACAAGAATTTGATAGGGCTGTTAATGCGGAACAGGTTGAGAGAGTTTATACTAAATATATGGACCAAATATGTCCCCCTGGTGTAGATATAGAAAAAGAATTTTTATGGTCTCCTGGATTTACAAGGGATATGGAAAAATATTACTTCAAACACAAAGGTTATAATCCCTTTCAAGTTATTGATGGGGCTATACAGATAATAAGAACTCAATATAGAATTGAAGATGATTTGCGACTTACTCAAGACCCAGAAAGGATAAAGATATTAAAGGAGGCTTGGCAAACAAATAAAGAAGCTTCTCTAATGGCTGTGGATGAGATTTTATCAGTAACCAATGAAATATTAAAGAAATAAACGATTAGTCTTCAAAATTATAAGATATTTATAATAAATGAAGACAATGAATTTCATAAAGAAAATAATCAGAGAGCAATTAGAAAAAGTTCTTTCTAATCTTAGCGAGTCAGAGTTATATAATATTATAACAAATGACAATCCAAAAGAAAACATTATATATGATTATGAAAAAGGAGAGGAGTTTGCTGGAAACAACTTGCAAGTCGACATTCTAAATCTTAATAGATATAATTTAATAGATTATCTTCCAAAAAGCCTAGTAGAAGAGTCTTGGGGCTTTGAATTCACTACAGTGTATGGTGTTATATTAATGGCCGACATTAAAAGGTTATTAATCGAAAATAAAAACATCTGGTCAATTAAAGTAGGTCAGTTATATAAAGGTGAGCAGATGCCACAGCTTATAGCTGAATTAGATGATATTGAAGGATATGATAATTTTGTTAATTCTGTAAATAATAAAATAGCTAAAGCACTAGACCCATCTAGGCATTAATAGCTATTTCCAATTCACTTAAAACCTCTTCTCTTGATTTAGATGCCTCTAAATTTATAATAGGTCTATTATTTCCAAATAAGTGACTATTTTTATAATAATCAGCAACTAATACTGTTTTTGTTTTGTAATTTTTTATTCTAGTATCAATAACTTCTTCTCTATCATCAGCTCTATTATCTGTTTTAGCTCTATCTAAAATTCTTTGTTTTATAATGTCATCACTTAATTCGAACATTATAATTTTATTTACTGGAGTTTTTCTTGATATTAAAAAATCATCTAAAGCTTTTGCTTGGTCAATTGTTCTTGGATATCCATCAAATATAAAACCGAGAGAGTTTGGGTTGTCAATAACTTTTTGTTTGACCATTGTAGAAACAATAGTGTCTGGAAGATAATTACCATTATCTGCAAGTTGAGTTGCTAGTTTACCTATTTTTGAATCTTTAGTTTGTTCTTCTCTGATAAGGTCTCCAGTTGATATGTGTATCAACCCTAATTTACTAGCAAGCATTTTTGATTGAGTTCCTTTTCCAGAACCTGGAGGTCCAATTAAAATTATATTTTTCATAATAGTTTTTTAAGCTCTCTTAGATTTCTTAATAGTTTTTCTTCTTATTAATTTTTCTATTGTAATAATAACTGGTTTGATTTCTTTGTTAGCCAGTCCACCTTTTGATTTTAAAGCTCTCACTGTTAACTCTAGGGCTTTCTTCATTTCTTCAGTCATGTTAATTTTTTTTAATTTTATACTTATAATTAGTTTGAAATTTTCCTTTCTCAACATTTTCTAATTTACTTCTCATTAAAGAACGACTAAGAGACGAAGCTCTGTGTGTAAATAAAATTCCCTGTGTGTGGTCATGTTCATGTTGTATACAACGAGCTGCAAGACCATCAAAAGTTTCTTCGTGCTCTACAAAATTTTCATCTAAGTATTTTAATTTTATGATTGGCTTTCTTTTTATATTAAAATCAATTCCAGGAAAACTTAAACAACCTTCGTTTATAGATTCTTCTTCTCCAGAGTATTCTAATATTTCAGAGTTTATAAAAACCTTTTTAAATAATTTTAATTTTTCATCACCTTCTTTATAGTGAGATATATCAACAATAAACAATTTAATAGGAAGTCCAATTTGATGTGCGGCCAAACCTATGCCACTTGAAGCATACATTGTTTCAAACATATCTTCAATTAGTTTTGATAATTCTGGGTAATTTTTATCAATAGAAGTTCCAGGTTGTGTCAGAACTTTATTTCCGTATATTTGAATAGGTAATATCATTTGTACTTATTATAGTACAAATATAGTAAAATAAATTGAATTGTTGGTAATTATCTTAAATCAATTTTCAATAAAAAACAAGCGTCTTTTTCTTTATAGCTTGTTGTTATTTTTTTAAAAGGGAATGGACATGGAAAGTCAAACAGTGCAGACAAGTCTTTGTTGGAACCAAATATCATGTCTCCCATTGGGTCTTCTATAACAACGTGGTGCTCATCCTCGCTAACAATATATTTTTTTATACTTGGATATTGAGTATCAACTATCCATTTAAATTGCTCTAGGCTTGTCTGTTCCATTTTGTTTGTTTTTATTTGTAAAACCATATGGGCAATGTCTGCATTTATTTTGGCAGCAATAACCCCTATTTGATAAGTAGTGTTCGGTAAAAACTTTATATTTCATCCCATCTCTTTCTTCAAAGTAATAGTCTATATTTTCAATTAAGTTCAGCTTGCTCATATTCAATTATAAAATTATAAAGGTACATAAGGGGGTCTTCACTTAGTGTCATTTGAATTAAATTATATTGCCAAGAAAGTATTTTTATATTATCTCTATTGGTCATAAGTAAGAGCATAGGGTTTTCGTAATCTGTAAGAATTACTTCTTCAGAATTTTCCTCATAACCCTCGATGACCATTTGATTGTTTCCGAAGAAGCATTTTGCGAAATCATGACAGAATATTAAGCTAAAATATAAGTCTTGACCTTCTGTGAGCCAGACCTCAGTTGGTGTCTCAGTAAAAAAATCATCACTGATGTCAAACCCATTTCTTTTTGCAATAGCAATAGCTTTTGTTAAAATTTCTTCTCTGGTCATTATAGCTTGTTTATTATAAATATGACCAAATCTTTTAAATGTTTATTATATTATTCTAGCCATTCAATATCAGGTTCTACATAGTAACCAGGCTGTTCTGTGCCACGTATTGTATTGATAATCTGTATTTTGCCATCTTTAATTCCGTAAATGTCTTTTATCATTGACCTTCCAGGTGTTGTGGTTGTAATATATCCATGAGTAATATATCCGCTTGGTACTTCTTCAGAAATAACTTCAAAATAATTGCCTCTATCGTTTTCTATAAATCTTGTACTTTCTACTTTTTTTGTATAGGTAATCACAAAAGCATTTGTTGTGGTTGTCGCTCCATTAAAAGCCATTGAGTTTCCAGATAGAGTTACACTTCCAGTATTTATATTCAATGAGCCTTTTTTATCTTTTTTTGTTTTTGCCATAATAATTATTTTTTATAAAAATAGACAAAATAAAAAAAATTATAAATAGAAAACCAGTTATAGTTCCAAAGTGGCCAATTATATAAAATAGATTAAATAAATTGGTAGGAAGTGCCTTTTAATGAGTGAAATACAACGATTTAGCAAAATATAAAACTAATTATATTAAAGAAAGGAACTACAATGTCAGAGGTAAAAAATAAGCAAGATTTTATAGTAGCTTGGTTTAATATAGAACGAAATAAGTTTGTTTTTACTAAGCAGGTTTTACTAGCAAATATTTGGATAGACATTTGTACTAAAAATGAAGAATACGAAATGTCTGCAGCTCTGCAAAAAGAAAAATCAAAAGTTATAAGAGATTATCTTTATAAAAAAAGGATAGGTAGAACTTGGAAGCAAAGATTATGGTATTGTGTTACAAAAACCAAAAGGAAGTTTAGATTTTTATCTAAATGAAAATATAAATGCCCAGCATATTATTGCTACAATAAAATATTTAGTTCCAGGCCATTCTTTTTTAAATCCTTGAATCCTGTCAAACAATTCCTCATCACTTCCAGGGTATGTTAGGTTTTTATATGAGCACAATAAAAAACCAAGTGTTGATAATATTGCTCCAATCCAAGCAATTGTCATTAAGAATATAATTAGTTTATCCATATAAATTTAAATTGTCGAGTTTATTAAAGTAAAGGCATAAAAAACTAAATAAAAAAAAACAAATATAAAAACTCCTGCAATAGAATATTTTTTTAATGTGTCCAACCAAGGCTCTTCTGGTATTATAAACTGATACAAGATTGTACTTGAGCCAACTAATAGTATATACAATATAAATAATCCAATTATCATTTTCATTATTTATTTTCTTAAATTAGACAAATCACATATAGGGGGCATTATCATTTTATGTGCATTTGCAGTATGTCTTTTCCAATATATCTTAATAACATTTTTCTGTCTGTCCGAAAGTGGCGCATAATACCTCGATTCATGACCTGCCATAAATTCTTCAATGCCTGGTGCTTTATCGCAAAAATTTAAGGCCCACTCTAGCTCATCATATGTAGCCCCAATTTGGTCTTCATCTGTTCTTCCATCATCCCATAAACCATCCGTAGGACGAGCAGTAAGAATTTCTTCAATTATTCCAAGTTCTCTTCCTAGGGCATAAACTTCTGATTTCATAAGTTCTCCAATTGGAGAAACGTCAACACCGCCATCTCCAAACTTTGTAAAAAAACCAACTCCATAATCTTCAACTTTGTTTCCAGTCCCACAAACTAAAAGATTGTGTGCTCCACCAATTCCATAAAGAGTAACCATGCGTAAACGTGAGCGTGTATTTCCGCATGTAAGGAAAAGCCTATCTTTATCAATGCCATCAAAAGCACCTGCTTTGGTAAGCAACTCAATCTCTTTATCGTAAGCTTCTGTAAGGTCAATGTCCAAAGATTTTACATTTGGAAAATTTGCCTTTAGCCATTCGATATGTTTTGCTCCACGGTCAGCTTGGTCTGCAGCTTGATGTATTGACATTCTTACAACTGTAACAGGAAGTCCAGTTAAAGCGCAAAGAGTTGAGCATACAGCAGAATCAATTCCGCCAGATACACCTATGATGTAACCGTTCATTTTTGAATCTGTTGCATAATTTTTTAACCAATTATAAATAATATGTTTTACATCTAGGTAATTAAGCGTTTTATTTTTAGTTGTTGTTTCCATGATTATTTGTATAAATTATTTTTTTGTATATAAAATTGGACTGCCTCTGGCAATAGATGTACTGTAGTTTTATTGTTTTTTATTTGCTCTCTTAGAAATGTCGCTGATATTTCTAAATTCGGAACTCCGTTTAAAAATTTTGTTTTATTTGCCATTTCTTCTGGAGTATAATTAGAAGTTGTATTTCTTGGATAAACAAGAAAATTAGCAATTTCTATAACTTCCTTACCTCCATGCCAGCTTGGAATATCTACATAAACATCGGTTCCACAAATGAAGTGTAGCTCCGCATTTGGATTCATGTATTGTAACTTTTGTAAAGTCAAATAAGTATAGGAAGGTTTCTCCATTTGAAACTCTAACGTTGATACGGTGAATTTATTATTGTAAGCGCATGCTTGAATAGCCATTTTAGCCCTATCATCTTCATGAACTAAATCTGCCTTTCCAATCTTATATGGACTCGCAGGAGAAATAACAAATCGAACCTCATCAACATGCCCAGACTCAAGAGCCATTTCTCCCATGAACAAATGTCCTATATGAATTGGGTTGAATGAACCGAATAATAATCCTATGCGTGGTTTGTTTGACATTAAAGCTTAATTAAGTTTGATGCGATTATAGTTTTAGAATCCTTAATTTCGTTTGAACGTACTTTGTTTATAAATTCATTTACATCCATCTCAACAATTTCAATATTTTCATGTTCGCCCTGAACTCCTCCGCCAGCGTTTGGGTCTTTATCAGAGTTTTTTACAACAACCAAAAATATATATAACTTTTCTGTTGAATATCCTGGCGATGCAAAAATTTCGATTGGACTGCTTAATCTATCTTCCGATATTTTATATCCAACTTCTTCGTGTAATTCTCTTATGGCTGCATGCTTTGGAGTTTCACCAGCATCAATTTTTCCAGCAACAGCTTCTAAAATATTTTCTGAAGTGTGATGAAGAATTGGATATCTCATCTGTTTAACAAGGGTTACTTTTTTTGTATCCTCATTAAATACTAATACAGTTACTGCATCTGGCCTAGTTAGCTTATATCTAGTAAATGAATCTTTAAAAACACCATCTTCAAGCTCATTAACAACAACTGAGTCTATTTTAAAGTATGCATCGTAGTCACGAATTTCTTTTTCTAATCTAAATTCTTTTCCCATAATTATATTTTTTCTAGTTCTTTAATTTCTTTTATATCTAAAGTATCTTTACATAACTGTACAGCCTTTTGCTTTCCAGTATGCTTCCCAACATCATCACTTAGCTTAACAGTATCAATCCATCTATTGCTATCTGGATTTGCTTGTGCAGCAATCATTTTAATAACAATATTTAAAGGTTTATCATCAACCAATATATCATTTGAGAAGTTTGTACCTATTCCAAATGCGGCATTAATACCCTCTCCTTTTGTATCACAATATTCTTGTATTTTCCATGCCTCTTCTTTATTTAATCCATTTGAGTATACCGCTGTTTTTGTAGATGGTTTTACTCCCATTTTTTTATAATGCTCTACAAACTTACCAGTCCAAACCAAAGGGTCTCCAGAATCATGTCTAGGGCCATCATATAGTTTTGAGAATTTTTTATCAAAAGATTGTAAGAACACATCAGTTGTATAAGTATCTGTAAGGACAGTTCCCAGGTCACCCTGATAAACATCAGACCAATGCTCCGTCCCCTTTCTATTGGCCATTGTATAACCATAACGAGCAGCCATAAACATAAACCACTCATGCGCATGTGTACCTATTGGAGTTAAACCAAGTTCCATTGCAATATGAACATTTGAAGTTCCTACAAAAAAGGTTTTGCTGCCATATAAATTTTTTAAATCACTACATACTTCAAGTTGATTGTCGAATGAAAATCTTCTACGAGTTCCAAAGTCAGTTACTTTCATATTGTGATTATGAAAAAATACTCCTTTTTCTGAATTATTTTTTAATCTAGAATTTCTATCAAGAACAGAGGGTTTTGTTTCAATGAAATAAAGTTCTGATACTAATGCCATTAATGGAACTTCCCAAAGAATAGTTCTATACCATGGCCCTTCAATAGATATTTTTAATTCACCATTTTCTTCTAAAAATACAGCAACTTCAGATGAATCAAACTCGTAGGCTGATAGAAAATCTAAATAAACATCATCAATAAACCTACCACACTTTTCACGTAAGAAATTTTTTTGGTCTCTGGTCAGCCTTAGGCTGGACATCTTTTCAATTTCTTTTCGAAGTTTTTTATCAAAACCCTTAGGGAAGACTGTTTTGCCACGATTGATGAATTCATATCTTACGTTTGCTCTTGGAAATAGTTTACACACAGCATTTTGCATGGTAAATTTATAAAGGTCATTATCTAATATACTGCGGATTATTCCAGGTTCGTTATCCATATGATTAAATGTTTTTGTTTATTTATACGAAAAGATAATAAAAAAGTTTCACTAATATCTTTTTAATTTAACTGTATCTTTTTTGTTAAAATCATCTACTATCATATATTCTTTATTGCAAGAAATAATTTTAAAGTATGAAAACTTTTTATTTTCCATTACGCTTTCATCTGAAAAATATAGTTTATCTTTTTCAATCCCCCAATTAGAAAATTTAATAGAGTCTACCTTTGAGTCAATATTTGTGTAATGCCAAAATGTATTATCGCTTTTAAAACATACTATTATAGCTGTTTTAGAACCGTCAATTTTCCATTTTGCATTTATAAATGTTTTGATGTCTACGGATTCTTTATTGGTCATACTTGCCGAAAGCAAAGCAACAATAAAGAGGGTTGTAATTTTGATTGTTTTTTTCATGTTTTATTTTTGTTTAATTTATTTTAATTCAATAAAGGCAAATAGCCATTTGTGTATATCCCATTTTCCGCTATCCATTCCTACTGACTTCCAAGTATATCCATTATCTTCAGAATACAGAACAGTTCCACAGTGACGATGATGTCTACTATAAACCTTCTGAATTTCACTAAGGTCATATATTTTAAATCTAGTTTGTCTACTTGATGTCATCTGGTGTGCGAATTTAAGAATTAATTGTTATCTTTACAAATAAAACCTTTTATTTTTTTTTACGTATAACTAAAAAGGACATATTTATTTAAAATGAAAGAAAAAAGCATAAGACAACAGGTTAGGCAAATCCTAAAAGAAGAAGCTCTTTTAAAAGAGAATGAAATTAGGGTTAAATTTAACATTCCAGTACCTGAAGATATAATAAAAATAAAGGACATTTTTAAAAGCAATGGACATAAACTTTTTGTTGTTGGTGGTGCTGTTAGAGATGCTTTGCTTGGGAAAATACCAAAAGATTATGATTTAGCTACTGATGCCGTACCAGATAAAGTAGAAGAAATGATGAAGGGTGCTGGATATAAAACCCTACCTACTGGCAAACAGTTTGGTGTTATAAATGTTTTCACTAGTGAAGGCGAATATGAGATTGCTACGTTCAGAGAGGATTTGTCTGGTGGTCGTAGACCAGATGCTGTTAGTTTTACAGACATAAAAGGTGACGTTAAAAGACGTGACCTAACTATTAATGCCCTATTTTATGACATTGATACTGGTGAGGTTGTTGACCTTGTTGGGGGTATTGAAGACTTGAAAAATGGTGTTGTAAAAACCGTTGGGAATGCAGAAGAAAGATTTAATGAAGACCGATTACGTATCCTTAGGGCAATTCGTTTTGCTGGAAGATTTGGCAGTGACCTAGACCCAGCAACTGATGCTGCACTACAAAAAAACGCTAGCCTTGAAGGTATTTCTGGAGAAAGGATTAGGGATGAGTTTTTAAAGGGTATTAATAGCGCAAAAAGCGTTAAGAATTTTTTACAAATGCTCGATAGATATAATTTATTTAATTGGATTTTTCCTGGATTGAAAGTTGATAGGGTCTACATTAATAGAATGCAATCTGATTACAATTACGATGATTATATTGTATTATTGGCGCATTTATTAAAGGAAAACCATGTTGATTCTCTAAAGAAAAGTCTTAATGCTTTAAAATATTCTGTTGATGAAATTAAAGCTATTTCTTTTTTAGTTTCTTTGTTAGGCCTCGATGCTATCAATGCTGTTAGCCTAAAGAGGGCCCAGAAAAACTCTGGAGTTAGTGATGACCAAATTAGAAACTTTGGGGCCAATGAGGGTATTATGTCACAAATGCTAGATGCTTTTGAGGAATTTAAATTTACAGTTAAAAGTCAAGATTTAATGGACCAAGGATTTAAGGGCAAAGAACTTGGTGCTGAAATTGATAGATTGGAAACAGAGAATTTTTGGAAGCTATTATAGGGCGTAAACAACAGCGAAAGCTGGTACTCCATCCATATAAGACCCAATCATATTGTAACTATACCACTCCAAAGCTCCTTCTTCACACTCTTCTTCTCCATTAAAAATACCGCTTTTATCGCTCATGTATTCTTGTTTTAGTTGTTCTATTACGGCCTCTCTATCATAAACGAGTATTATAGAGTCGTCATCTAACTTAAAATGTCCAATTAGACAAGAATCATACCCATCCATTACTCTTGAATTTGGGCTGTAAAAGCGTATTTTTTCTAAACAATCAGATGGGGAGTTATATCTTATGAAGTTTATATCATTATATAGCAATAGGCAATCATTGCCAAATCTTTCGGCATATCCAATAAGCTTATTATCTTGCTCAGGAAGGAATAAGACCTCCTCAAATTGTTCTGATATTTCTTTTTTCATGTCAATCATAGATGCAAATGTACAAAAAAAAGTACATAAAAAAGGTTTTTTTAAAAAAAAGTCTGAAAATCAACCACTTTGTTGTTTAAACATTTGAAAATTTGAAAATTTTATTATATTTATTAAAACAAGTTTCTAGTTTAAATTATGAACAAAGAAGAATTTAAAAAACACGTTATAGCTGAGGCTAAAAAATATCTATTCTCTAAAGAGAACGATACTCCTACAATAAAGGAAAACGTAAATATAGAAGCTGCAGAGGTAGCTAAACCATCCATTACAGCTTCTGATATAAAGAGACTTGCAGAGGAGATGAAAAAAATCAACAAAAAGATTGATTTAAGGAATCCGCTAATATCAGAAAGCGAACAGAGTTTGGTAGGTAAAATCCTAGAAGAAGGAGATGTCCACTTAACTACAAGAGATTCTGCGCCAAGAGAAAGAGAGCTTAACGTAGATGATATCAATAAAAAGAAGCATATTTCACTACAAAATGAAGGTGAAAAAGACAAGTGGAATAGAATGCTAAACTACAATGTCCCTGATGACGAAGAAAGACCTTAAACACAAATAGAAAACAGTACAAAAACCAGCATAAAAAAGCTGGTTTTTTTTTGCTCTATTTATAACTAGATAAATTACCATGAAATTTGTTCCATATCACATACGCAAAAGACTAAAGGAGATTATAGCTCCAGATGGTGTAGATGTAACTGATGTATCTAAGCTAAAATCTGGTTTAAGTGGCAAAATTTGGCAAAAAGGAGGGGTTTTAAAACCTGAGGTAAAAGATAAGATGATAGAACTAGGAAAAGAGTTCTATAAGTTTCTTGGCCTTGAATATCCTATAAAAGACATTTTATTTACTGGAAGTTTAGCGAACTATAACTGGACAAGTCATAGTGATGCTGATATACACGTTTTATTTGATGCTGGTGGTGAAGAAGATGATTTTCTTGGCGAGTATATTTTTGCCAAAAAAGAGGGCTGGTCAAACAAACACGACATTAAAATATATGGATTCCCAGTAGAGTTATTTGCAAAAAGCACTGACGAAGAAGAGCATGGTGCCAAGGCCATTTATAGTTTAATTAAAGATAAGTGGATTAAGAAACCATCAAAGAAAAATGTAGTTATTGATTCTGAAGCAATACAAATAAAGGCTGCAGATTTAATGAACAAAATTGATGCTATCGGTGAAATAACTGATGATGCTAAAAAGATTGAGGAATCTGAAAAATTAAAAGATAAGATTAAAAAAATGAGACAGGCAGCACTTGAGTCTGGTGGTGAATATTCTACTGAAAATTTAGTTTTTAAAACACTTAGAAATAATGGATATTTAGATAAATTAAGTAGCATAAAAACTTCTGCATACGATAGTCAAATGAGTTTAAATGAACTTACACTTATGAGTAAAAAAAATATATTAAAAATACAAAAGGGGATTCCTGGAATGACTGATGAAAAAATGAATATTCTTAAAGATTTTATTTCATTCACTTGTGCTAAATTAAAAATACAAGAGCCAGTTACGGTTGTTATAAAAAAGGGAAGAGATGAGAGTATTGTTACAACAGCCTCTTACCTGCCAAAGGAAAATGAAAATCACATCAGAGCTGGAGGTAGAGCAATTGTAGATATATGTAGGTCAATTGGCCATGAATTAACGCATAACAGACAAAGAGAATTGGGAATATTTAAACCTGGAGAACAGGTTCAAAATATTGGCGGACAAATAGAAGACGAGGCAAATTCAATTGCTGGAATTTTAATAAAAGATTTTTCGCATAATTATGGCTATGATAATATTTATGAATTATGAAAAAATGGTTTAGAAATTTATTACTTATATTAATTACAGCTTTTTATTTTAATACAAGCGCACAGAGTTCAATGGTGATATATCCATCTGATTATAAAAATTGGATAACATCTAATTCTACATGTGCTGGATGTGGCTCTTTTTTTGTTATGGTAGTTAATAATCCAGCACCTTATGATGGATATTATTACTATGATATTTATTTATGGAGCAATAGCTTTTATCAAAATGGTTATGCATCCAGTTCATATGTTAAAAACATAAAAATAAGCATCATGCAGCCAAATGGCGTTTATAAAAATATATTAAATATTAACTATGCATTGGTGCCACCTAA
>Ga0307377_10002307_pt1 | contig 22587 bp, 19 predicted proteins | sample TR3MG_FD_202535 | JGI IMG/M metagenome (GOLD analysis project Ga0307377, IMG submission 202535) | Soil microbial communities from Risofladan, Vaasa, Finland - TR-3 | ecosystem: Environmental > Terrestrial > Soil > Coastal area > Acid sulfate soil | place: Finland: Risofladan, Vaasa | collected...
CCCACTGCACGTTGTTCAGGCTGGCGTTGAACTGGACCTCGAGCGCGGGCAGCACCAGACTCACGATGCTGGTGTCGAGCTGGCCCATGAAGGCGCCGATGCACACGGTGCCGACGATCACCCACGGATAGGCGCTGTGCCGGTGCAGCCGCGCGAGCGGCGGGCGCTCATGCAGCAGGCGCTGCATGAGCGTAGGGCGGGAAGGGCCGCCCGGTTGATCCGGATTCATTCTCGGCGTCTACTCTGGTGCGGTAACGAAAAGCGACAGGGGAATCAAGCGAAGCGATGGGATGCAACGGCAGAATCAATTCGCGGGGCAATCCAACGCTCGGATGTTAACATAGGTGGCGTGAGTTGGGTCGGAAAGCTTCGAGCGGCTCAAGCAGAGCCGGGGCCTGTTCCGCAAGCTGGACAGCGTTGTTCGTAGCGACGGCGTTCGTTTGTTCTCGGCGAATTTTCCCCTGCGGGCCACGCTGCCCATCGGCGTCTATCGGCCTGACATCCATTCCTTTCGGAACGGAAGACTGCTCGCGCATCGTTCGATGCATCCTGCAGGTGAACGAGGCCGGTATCGATCTTTGGATTTCGCAGCTTGCACAGCGCTGTTCGTGGCTGTTCGCTGTGCTGTTCCCGCTGTTGGCAGTCGTGCTTGGTCTGCGCTGAGCATGTTGTTGCGCCGCGATCACTGGCGACGCTTACGATGCAGCCGCGCGCGCTTGCGGCCGGCCGCTCGCGCCGCACGACTGAACGGGCCGTTGGGCGGCGCTATTGCCCCGTGGCTATCTGCGGGTGGCGCTTCCACAACTGCGTCGCCTGCTCGAACGCATAGGCCAGCTGCAGCACGCCGAAATCGTCCTGGTGCCGTCCGACGATCTGCACCCCCACGGGCAGACCTTCCGCGGTAAATCCACAGGGGACGGAAATCGCCGGATGGCCGGTGACGGTGATGAAGTAACAGGACTTCATCCAGTCGATATACGTGGCCATGGCGACGCCATTGATTTCGGTGACGTAGGGCTGGTCCACGTCGAAAGCCGGCACCTGATTCACCGGCAGGATCAGAAACTCGTAGCGCTGCATGAAGCTGCGCATGCGTTCATACAGCGCCGTTCTCTTCAATTCCGCCGCGCCGATGCTGGGACCGGAAAGCCTCCTGCCCGCCTCGATGTTCCAGATCACCGTGTCCTTGAGCTGATCGCGGTGGCGGTCGAGCAGTTCGCCGTAGGCTAGCTCGAACTGCCAGGCGCGCAGGGTCATGAAAATTTCGTTCGCGTCGGACAGATCGGGCGTCGCCTCCTCGAGCGTGCAGCCGAGTGCGGCGAAGGTCGCGCGCTGCGACGCCAGCACTGCGGCGACGCGCGCATCCAGCGGCAGTCCGGCGAGGTCGCTGCTCCAGGCGACGCGCACGCCCTTGAAATCGTGCGCAAGCGGCCGCGAAAACAAGCTGCCCGGTTCGGCAATTGCGATCGGGCTTTTCGCGTCCCGGCCGGCGATGACACTCAACATCAGCGCACAATCGGCTACCGTGCGCGCCATCGGCCCTTGCACGCCCAGCGTGCTCCAACCTGTCTTCGCCGGCCAGATCGGCACGCGCCCGGGCGAGGTGCGCAAGCCGACGACGTTGCAGAAGTTCGCCGGGCAGCGCAACGACCCGCCCATGTCGCTGCCGTCGGCCAGGGGCACCATCCCGGTCGCCAGCGCCACCGCCGCACCGCCGGAGGAGCCGCCGCAGGTCTTGCTGGCGTCGTAGGGGTTGAACGTCTTGCCGAATACCGCGTTGAAAGTCTGCGAGCCGGCGCCGAATTCGGGGGTATTGGTCTTGCCTATGGAAATCGCCCCGGCCGCCTGCAGCCGGTCCACGATCAGCAGATTTTGCTCGGGAACGAAGTCCTTGAAGATGGGCGAGCCGAAGGTGGTGCGCATGCCGCGCGTGAGAAACAGGTCCTTGTGCGCGACCGGTAATCCGTGCAGCGCCCCGATTGCCTCGCCCCGCGCCTGCTTTTCGTCCGCGGCCCGCGCCTGACTCAGCGCCTGCTCGGCATACAGGCTGACGATGGCATTGAGTTTTGGGTTGAGGCGCTCGATTTGTGCCAATGAAGCCTGCATCAGCTCGCGCGCCGACAGGTCCTTGCGCCGGATACGCTGCGCCAATTCGGTCGCCGGCAGAAAACAGAGTTCGTCGCTCATGGTGTGTGTCCTTGTTCGATTTGGGTCAATTGTAACAACGACCTGGTTCGCGCCAAATAGTGAGTGTGCGCGGACGGTGTCGGGTGCGCCGACGCGGCCGGGTTATTTCGGCGTCGCTTGCGCCAGCTCCGCCAGCACGTCGCGCAACCACTGTTGCGCCGGATCCCGCTGGTTGCGCTCATGCCACAGTTCCCCCACGGTGAATTTCTGCAGTTCGACCGGGGGATCGAAAATGCGCAGCTGCTTCGCGTAGCCGCGCGCCAGGCGCTCGGGCAAGGAGCCGATCATGTCCGAGCGCGCAACGATCTCGGGCACCAGAAGAAAATGTGGCACTGCCAGCCGCGCGCGACGCTTGCGCCCTAGCGCGGCCAGCGCATCGTCGATCTGGGTGCTGAAGCCGCTGCCGGGCACCGACGCCTGGATGTGCTCCAGGCTGCAGAACTCGTCCAGGGTCAAGCCTGCGCCCACAGCCGGGTGGTTGCGCCGCACGACCGACACCAGCCGCTCGGTGTACAGCGGCCGCACGTGCAAGCCGGCCGGGGCGTTTTGCAATCCGGTGATGCAAAGGTCGACCTCGCCGCTTGCCATCTGCTTCGCTACCAATTGCAGGTCGATCGGCGTCACCTCCAAGCGCACGCCCGGGGCTTTATGCTCGAGGTAGTCGACCAGCGTCGGCAGCAGCGCGAATTCGACATAGTCCGAGGCGGACAGGGTAAAAGTGTGCGCCGCGCCGGCGGCGTCGAATGCGGCGGGTGGCTGGATGATGGCTTCGATCTCGTCCAGTACCTGCTTTACCGGGGCCAGCCGCTCCAGTGCGCGCGGCGTCGGCAGCATGCCACGCGCACTGCGCAGCAGCAATGGATCGCCGAACAGTTCGCGCAGGCGCGCCAGCAGCGCGCTCGCCGCGGGTTGCGACAGGTGCAGGCGCGCTGCGGCGCGCGACACGCTGCGCTCCGCCAGCAGCGCATCCAGGGCTACCAGCAAGTTGAGATCGACGTTTCTTATATCCATGAAACAGATATATTAAATTCAAACAATCGATTCGACAAATAATCGGCCGAAGATTAGACTTAGTCCATTAGTCGAGCGGTTATGGAAATTGCGCATGTGCGCGGCTGGTCTGCTCGAAGCTCGCCCGACTGCCAGCGCCGCCGCGCTCCAGGCGTCGGTAAAGCTGAAGACGGCTTTTTCAGGCGGCCAGTTAATGCCTGCGTTCGGCGGCAGTGTTCTCCGCTGGCAAGCAGTTGAGCCGCAACGGTTTCGCGGGATCTCCTCCTCTCCCCGCGTTGGCAGGGCGGCCGGTAAGCACCGGTCGCCCTGTTTATTTTATTCGTTCCGAGGCGCGCAGCTGGTACAAGCGCGGCAGGTCCTCCGGCCGGTCGAGGTCCCACAGCAGCGCCAATTCGCGCCAGCTCCAGTTGCCCTGCGCCAGTCGCGCGCGCGTGACCTGCATCACTGTCGCCGAGCCCCAGGCAATGTCTTCGAACAGCTGCACCGGCAAGTTGCGCGCCGCGCCGACGAGCACGTAGCCGCCGTCCTCAGCCGGGCCGAACACGGCATCGTTTCCCTCGGCCAGTGCGCCAGCGGCGTCGCCTAGGTAGGCCGGCGTCAGCGCCGGGCAGTCGCAACCTATCAACAAGGCCGTCGAGCCCGACCCCAGGGCAGATTCCAGCGCGCGCGCCATGCGTATCCCCAGATCGCCCTCGCCCTGGGGCTTCAGGCTGACGCCGTACTTGTCGGCACAGGACGCAAAAAACGGATCATCCGGCCCCGGCGCGCACCACAGCTCCGGCGTGCCCAGCCCCGCCGCCAGCGCCGTGTCCAGCGTGCGCTCGATCAATTGCCGCTGCAACGCTGCGGCGCCGCTCGCCCCCAGGGCTGGAATCAGGCGCGTCTTCACCTGGCCCGGCGTGGGTGCCTTGGCGAAGACCATGATGCGGCAATTAGTGACCATGCCGCGAATAGGCACGCGCGAGTCGCGCCGGCGCCACGCCGCACGCATACTGCAGGCGCAGCCACCACATCAGCGCGATAGTGCGCAACACGCCGCCGCTTTCCCAACGGCGCGCCGAGGTGATGCAGTGCTCGCGCAGGCAAAGCGGTGCCGATACGCGGCGCAGGCGCGCGCTGATCGCAATATCTTCCATCAGGGCCTGACGGGGGTAGCCTCCAACGGCTACGAACGCGTCGCGCCGCACGAAAATGCTCTGATCGCCGGTGCATATGCGCGTCAGCCGCGAACGCAGGTTCATCATGCTTTCGACCAGGCGCAGCATTGGGTGCGAACCCGCAATGCGCACGTCGAAGCGGCCCCAGGCGCAATCGCTGCCGCCCAGGCCCTGCAGGATCGAGTGATCGGCCTGCGGCGGCAGGCGTGAATCGGCGTGCAGGAATACGAGCACGTCTCCCGCGGCGGCACCGGCGCCGGCATTCATCTGCTCGGCGCGTCCAGCGGGCGAACAGACGATCCGGTCGGCCAGACCCCGCGCCAAGGCCACGGTCGCATCACCGGAGCCGCCGTCGGCGACGATGACTTCATGGCCGCGGCGGCGCAGGTCGGCCAGGGATTCCAGGGTGGCGCCGATAATCGATGCCTCGTCGAGCGTCGGGATGATGATCGACAGACTATTCACTTTCCGCAACCTGGCAACGCGGTCCGCAGTCCCGCCACGGCCGGCGCCAGCGGCGCGCCGGCTGCCTGACTGTTCCTTTGTCCATCGAATTTCCCCGACGCTGGCCGGCGCCCGCGCGCGGAATGCCGCCCGCGGCGCGTCAGCCCGGACCTCGCGCGAAGCTTGCGCGCAACGCGATCTGCGTCCACACCCGGTCGACGGCCTCGAGCACCTCGTCCGCGCTCTGCAGGCGTTCAGCCGGGTCCTTGGCCAGCATGCTATCGACCAGCTCCTGGTAATCCGACAAGGCCTCCGGCAGCCGCGGCACCGGGGTGTGCACGTGTTGCGTGATCAGTTCGACGATGGAACTGCCGTCGAACGGCCTCTGGTTCATGAGCATTTCGTAAAAGATGATTCCCAGGCTGTAGATGTCGGAGCGCTCGGTCGCCGGCCTGCCGTTGGCCTGCTCCGGCGAGATGTAATAAGGCGTGCCGAAGAATTCGCCGTGCACGGTCCGGTCCATCGATCCCTGGGTACGCTTGGCGATGCCGAAATCGGCAAGCACCATGGTGCCGTCGGCGCGCAGCATCATGTTGGCCGGCTTGACGTCGCGGTGCACGATGCCGAGACGATGGATTTCCGCCAGTGCTGCGGCCGCCTGCGCCAGCAGCGACAGCGCCTGGCGCGGCGTCAGGCCCTTGGCGATCTCGTCCTTCAGGCTGCCGCGGGTGAAATACTCCATCGCGATATAGGCGTAGTCATCGGTGAATCCCTTGTCATAGATCTTGACCACGTTGGTATGGTCGATATCGGATATCAACGCCGACTCCTGGATGAAGCGCTGCAGCAGTTGTTTGTCGTCACTCGGCTTCGCGTTGAGGATTTTCAGCGCTACCTGAGTGCCGTCGCTTTCGCGTTCGGCGAGGAAGACATTGGACATTCCGCCTTCCCCGATCTTCTTCAACACCCGATACCCTTTGATCTGCAGCTGCCGGCCGGCCGCAATCGCCCGCGACAACTCGCTGGTGATAATGCGCAGCGTTTCCGACAACGCCGCTTTGGCCGCGCGCGCGGTCATTTGTGCATTTTCGGCGAGCGCTGCGCGCACCGAGGCCGGCACTTCGATCGTCCCCTCCGGCGCGCCGGCAACGGCGCCAATGCCGATGACTTCCACGGCCTCGATCGGCGCATCGCGCCCGCGTAACTCCAGCCGCCGCGATTCGCCCGTGGTCACCAGGTTCCCGGCCATGCCGACGGCAGCCGCGCTCGCCACCAGCGGCCAGCCCAGCTCCTTGGTCTGGCCCTCCAGGCGCGAAGCGACGTTGACGCTGTCGCCGACGACGGTCAAGTCTTCGGCTCCGGGCGGGCCGATGCGCACCTCCATCAGGTCGCCGGTATGGATCCCCACGCCGGTCGCGAATTCAGGTAATGCTCCCAAATCGAAATGCTGCTTGAACCAGTCGCCGAATTTGTTCGCCGCAAGCACGACGCCCAGACCGGCGCGAATCGCGCGGTAGGCATGATTGTCCTCGCCGTCCTCGGGGCGCGCCTCGAACACCACCATGATGCCGTCGCCGATCAGCTTGGCGATGCGACCGCCGTTGCGCACGATCGGCCGGCACACGGCGTCGAAGTAGGCGTTGAGCAATTCGGCGATCTGGCCCGCCGTGAGGCGCTCCGAATAGGTGGTGAAATTGCGGATGTCGGCGAACAGCACCGTCGCCACGGTCATTTTGCCGGTCATTCCGGCGGTTTCCGCAAACGCCAGCGGCCGTTCGGCTTCGGCACCGGTCAGGTTCTGCCGGTACCAGCGCCTGAGCTCGTCATTCCCGGCGACCAGGCGCTCTGCCAGCGAGCGCACGGCATTCTCGTATTTCTTGAGCCTTGAATTCACCGCTTCGATCAGCTCTTCGCGCGAAAACGGCTTGTTGAGGAAATCGTCCGCGCCCAGGTTCATGCCGCGACGCATACTGGTCCTGTCGTTGAGCGCCGTAAGGAAAATGAACGGCGTATCGGCGAAGCGCGAGTCGGCGCGCAGCGCCTCCAGCATGCCGAACCCGTCCAGCTCGGGCATCATCACGTCGCTGACGATCAGGTCGGGCGCAGAGCGCTGGGCATGCTCGACGCCGTCGCGCCCGTTCTCGGCCGAGTCCACCTCGTAGCCTTCTCCCTTCAGCATCAGCGTCACGTTAAGGCGGATCGCCGCCTCGTCCTCGACCACCAGGATTTTTTTCATCGCGGCTCCTGCCCCAGACAACGCCCGATAGCGGCGCGCAAGCTCTCCAAATCGAAAGGCTTGGCCAGCACTTCGGTTGCGCCGCGGCGCAAGGCAATCGCGCGTGCCTCGTCATCCATGAAGGCGGAGAACAGCAACACCGGAACACGGGACGTTTGCGGATTTGCGCGCACTGTCTCCAGCACCGCATAGCCGCCCAGACGCGGCATGACGACGTCGCAGACAACGAGCTCCGGACGGAATTGCTCAACCAGCGCCAGGCCCTGCGTGCCGTCCGCCGCCCACGCGAACTCGTGTCCATCGAGACGCAGCACCTGCTCCATGTAATCGAGGCTAGCCTGGTCATCGTCGATGAGCAATACCCGAGCCATGATCACTCCGCAACCGCCGCCTGCGTCAGTGGCAGGCGCACGCTGATGCGCGTGCCGGCGTCGAGTTTGCTGTCGACCGAGATGGTGCCGCCATGCAGCTCCACCGCCTTCTTCACGATTACCAGCCCGAGGCCGGTACCCTGGCGCGTGCCGACGTTGGAGGCGCGATGAAAACTCTCGAACAGGTGCGCCTGATCCTCAGCCGGTATGCCTATGCCCTGGTCCGTCACCTCGATCAGCGCCTGGTTGTCGCGCTCGGCCAGCAGCAAGGACACGGCGCTCTCCGGCGGAGAGTACTTCACCGCGTTGGAAAGCAGGTTGGTGAGGATATGGCGCAGCAGTTTTTCGTCCAGATTCAGGCTGCCGCGCTCGAACTGATGCTCGAACTTGATCACATGCTGCTTGGCCACGCCCCCGCGCAATTCCTCCACCACCTTGTGGCACAAATCGCGCAGATCCACCGGCTTTGGATCGAATTGCAGAGCGCCCGCCTCGGCCTTGCCTATGATCAGCACGTCTTCGATCAGCGCGTTCATGCGCTTCACCGCGCCCTGTATCCCGTGCAACATTTTCAGCTTGTCGTCCGCGGACAGGCCGGACGAGTAATGCTCCAGCAATTCGGAGGAGGACAGGATGGTCGCCAGCGGCGTGCGCAGCTCGTGCGACGCGATGGAAACGAACTTGGACTTCATCTCCGACAGCTCTTTCTCGCGCTGCAGGGTGGCGAGCAGCTCCACCTCGGCGCGCTTGCGCTGCGTGATGTCGACGCTGGTCCCGGTCATGCGCAGCGCAGCGCCGTCCTCGGCGTGCTCGACCACACGGCCGCGGCTGAGCACCCAGACCCAATCTCCGCCGGCCATCTTCAGACGATACTCCATGCGGTATAGCGGGCGCAGGCCGCTGATGCAGTCGGCCAGCGCCTGGCGCACCGCATGGGCGTCGTCCGGGTGGACCGACTGCGCCATTTCATCCAGCCCGATATACAGCTCGCGCGGCTCATCGCCCGTCATCTGCGCCAGCGCGGCGTCCAGATAGAGCGTTCCTCGCCTCGCGTCCCACTCCCAGATGGAAATGGCCGACGACTGCATCGCCAGATCGAGCCGCTCCTTGGTCTGCCGCAACGCCGCCTCGGCCAGCTTGCGTTCGGTAATATCAGCCATGCCGATGATGATTCCGTCCTGCGGCTTGGCCGGGTCGATCGCGCGGCTGTCGGTGAACACCCAGATCGAAGTGCCGTCTTTCCGGCGCAACTGCAACTCGGCAGAATAGTTCTCGCCACGCGCGAAGAACTCATAGGCGCGGCTGCCCGGTTGCAGGAAATCCTCTTCCGATCGGAACCAGACGCCGGCGGACTGGCCGGCGATTTCATCCACTGCATAGCCGAGGATCTCGGCAAAGCGCCGGTTGCCTTTCACCACGGCGCCCTGACTGACGAATGCAATACCTACGGCCGCGGTATCGAAAATCAGCTGCTGCTCAGCCAGCGCCGCAGTCAGCGATTTTTCGGCGACACGCAACTTCTTCAGCAGCACAGTATTCTCGTGGCCGTAAGCCAGGGTTTCCATCAGCGCCAAGTGGTTGGACAGATACAAGCCCAGCAGCACGCTGGTGAACACCAGCATCAGCAGGCCGGTAGAGGCGTTGAGTCCGCCGCCAAAACTAAACAGCATCGCAACCATGGGCGCGAGTATGGGCAGGATGAAGCTGGTAAAAGCCTTGGGACTGGGCGCGAGCGAGGGCGGCAGGCCCATGGCAATGCTGCTGATCAGGAAGGTGACGGAAATTTGCTGCAGCGAGCTCGGTTCACCGCCGATAAACATCAACGCCAGGCCCCAGCCCGCCCCGATCAGCGCGCTGGCCATGCAAAAATAATTCTCCCATTGCGCCGCATCCTCCGCCAGCGGCTGAACGCGGCGATATACCCGCGCCATCGCGTATCGCACCGCGCTGGCCACGCCGAGCCAGACGAACCAGCCGGCTATCAGGGTGACGCCGATGTAGCCCCACAAGGCGAATGCGGTGATGCTCGCGGCCACCATGATGATGGGCACGTCGGTACCCGACAGCCGGTAAAGCATGGAAACGCGCTCGGGCAAGTACTCGACCGAGGACATGGAGGCCAGCCGACCGCGCAATTTCGCCAGTAAATGCACCTTGGGACCCTTCTTCTGCGCAGTTTCGAAACCGTCCGCGCGGTTTAGTGTGCTCGATTATTCTACTATGTTAAAGCAATTGTCCACGCCATGCGGGCCCGACCCGATGCGGGCCCACAATATTCGCCGGCCGAGACGGCTTCTTTTTGTTGGCGCACGCGCAGACGTCTTCCATGCGCTACCGCTTATTTCGGCCGTTGCATGAATCATGACTAAGGGGCGGCGTATTGTTGTCGCCCGCACTCAACGGATCGACAGTCCTCTACGCGCTTTGCGGTACAATTTCCGGACATAATTTTCATGGGAAGAGCATGGGCCATCGCCTCACCAAGATCTATACGCGAACCGGCGATACCGGCGACACCGGCCTCGGCGACGGGTCGCGCGTGCCCAAGGATTGCCGGCGCGTGCATGCGCTGGGCGAAATCGATGAATTGAATTCAGCGATCGGCCTGCTGCTCGCGGAAGAACTCCCCGCCGACATTCGCGCGGCGCTCGCCGGCATTCAGCATGACCTGTTCGACCTGGGAGGCGAAGTCTGCATTCCCGGAAATGCCAGCATGAGCGAAGCCCCGGTTGCTCGCCTGGAAACGCTGCTGGACGAATACAACCGGAGCCTGCCGCCACTGAAGGAATTCATTCTGCCGGGAGGAACACGTGCGGCGAGCCTGGCGCACCTCGCGCGCACCGTGTGCCGCCGCGCCGAACGCGCCCTGGTATCGCTGGCGCGCGCCGAACCGGTTGGAACCGCGGCCCGAAAATATCTGAATCGCCTGTCCGATCTGCTGTTCGTTTTGGGCCGGACGCTGAACCGCGCAGGCGGCGGCAGCGACGTATTGTGGCAACCAGAAAAAGCGACAGAAAAATCAACGCGGGGACGGGGAAAATGAGAAGGACAGAGCTCTCCGGGAACCGCGGGACGACAGGCTGGGCCGCTGCCTGACCTAACTACCCTCCCTGTCCATCAGGCTCACCAGCTTGATGCTGGTCTGACGCAAGCGCTGTGACAGCATCAATACCAGTTCCATCAGTATCTTTGCGCCCAAAATCGGCTGTTCCAGAATAATGCGCGCCAGATTCTCGCGAGACAGCACCGCAAACACGCAAGGCTCTGCGGCGACACAGGTCGCGAAGCGCGGTTCGCCGTCTATCATGGACATTTCGCCCAGCGTCTTGCCGGCAGTGACCGATGCGATGAGTTTGGGCGTATTCCAGCGGTCTTGCCTGAATACTTCCACGCTGCCCTCGATCATCAGCAACATGAAATCGCCTTGTTCTCCTTCGTGGATGATCTCCTGGCCCGGCCCGCTGCGGTAGACGTGCATGAAATGGCTCATCAGCCGGATTTCCGCCATGTTGAAGTTTTCGAACAGTGGCGAATAGCTGATCATGCGATGCATTTTCACCGCGAATTGGGCCGCATCGCCGAGGTATTCCAGGTGCGCCAGGTGATCGTCTCTGCCGTTTTCAGCCATCAGGTGCCAGTCCGATACAGGCGGATCGGGCGGAGCCGGGAAGGGTCCGCCTGCGAGCGCAGCGTCTGCCGATTATGCCGAAACCCGGGACTAAGCTCAAATCAAGTCTCCGCCTGCCGGATCAGCCGCAACGCGACACGAAGCCGGGCGGCATCTACGCTTTGCGCGATTGTTCGGGCAAGTGCAACGAAACGCTAGTCTTCGGCCTCGCGCACCAGGCGACGCTTGCGCACCGCCTCGGCCAAGCGCTCGAGCATTTTCACGCTGTCGTCCCAGCCGATGCAGGCATCGGTAATCGACACGCCGTAGGCGAGCGGCTTGCCCGGCACCAGGTCCTGGCGCCCGGGCTGCAGATGTGATTCCACCATCACGCCGACGATGCGGTCGTCGCCCGCGCCGATCTGGCCGGCGACGTCGGTGCAGACTTCCATCTGGCGGCGATAGTCCTTGGAACTGTTGGCATGGGAAAAGTCGATCATCAGGCGCTGTTCCAGTCCCGCAGCCGCCAGTTGTTTCGCCGCTGCATCCACGCTGCCGCCGTCGTAGTTGGGTTTGGATCCGCCGCGCAGGATCACGTGGCAGTCTTCGTTGCCGTTGGTGGAAACGATGGCCGAGTGCCCGCCTTTGGTCACCGAAAGAAAATGGTGCGGCTGGCGCGAAGTCTTGATCGCGTCCACTGCGATGCGGATGTTGCCGTCGGTGCCGTTCTTGAATCCGACCGGACAGGACAGCCCCGATGCGAGTTCGCGGTGGACCTGCGATTCGGTGGTGCGCGCACCGATCGCGCCCCAACTCACCAGGTCGGCGATGTACTGCGGCGTGATCATGTCGAGATACTCGACGCCGGCAGGCACGCCCAGCTCGTTGATATCGAGCAGCACGCTGCGCGCCAGGCGCAGGCCCTCGTTGATGCGATAGGTACCGTCCAGGTACGGGTCGTTAATGAGGCCTTTCCAGCCCACGGTGGTGCGCGGTTTTTCGAAATAAACGCGCATCACGATGAGCAGGTCGGCCGCGTGCCTGGCCTTCTCCTGCGCCAGGCGCCGCGCGTACTCCAGCGCCGATTTCGGGTCGTGGATGGAGCACGGGCCGACGATCACCAGCAGCCGGTCATCCGCGGCGTGCAGGATGCCGTGTATGCCCTGGCGCGCCTCGTAGGTGACGCGCTCGGCCGCCTCCGATACGGGAAACTCGCGGATCGCGTGCGAAGGCGGCGCGAGCTCTTTTATTTCGCGGATGCGTACATCGTCAACCCTGCGGGACATGATTTCTCCTTGATACCGGTAAGCCCGCGGCCGGTCGGTCGCGTCTGCTTTCGTCGGTGCAACGGTGGCTGGTGCAATGGCGGTCATGGTCATGGCTTGATCTCGGGTAAAAAAAAACCGCCAGGCTGTGGGCGCTGGCGGTTTTTCGGGATACTTGGGTGCGAACTTAGCTCAAATCCTCCGCCAGCGGCTGGGGAAAGCCGTAAAAGTAAAACCAGAATGCGTAGGCGCGGTTCATTTCAGCTCGGTTCCAGTGCGCATTCAATCACGAATCCGGGTCCTTTGGCAAGCGCGGGCCCGATGCAGAATTTCCACGCTCACCAAGGCGCCGGCGCAGTGGGCAGCAGCGCATGCTCAAATGTTTACGATCCTGCCTTGCTCGTTGTCCACCAATAACGGCGTATCGACGTAGACGAGCTCGGGATCGTTTCCGTATTTGCCCCTGACGAAGCTCTTCCATTCCGGGGTATACATGCGCTCGGCAGCCTGCCGCGACTCCCACAGATAGATCCCACCGGCGCGCAGGCCATCGTCGGTGAGGAAATAGTTCTTGCGCAGCAGCCCGGGCAGCTTGAGATACTTGGGCGCGGTGGACTGGAACGTCTCCGTCGCCTGCTCCAGCGTCTGCTTCTGCGGCAGCTTGAAACTGACAATCGCAATGACTTTGCTCATCCTGCCTCCTTGGAATCCTTAACGAACGGGAAAACAGCTCCCCAAATTCACCTTTGCCGTAGCCTCTTAGCTTGAAAGCTTTCCTTGGACCCATGCCTGCACCGAGGCCAGCGCGGCCGGCAGCTTGGCCGGCTCGGTGCCCCCCGCCTGCGCCATGTCGGCCCGTCCGCCGCCCTTGCCGCCCACCTGCTGCGCGACGAAATTGACCAGCTCTCCAGCCTTTAGCTTTGACGTGAGATCGGGCGTGACCCCCGCGATCAGGCTCGCTTTGCCGCTCTCGGCCGAGGCGAGCACGATGGCGGCGGACTTGAGCTTGTCCTTCAGCTTGTCCATGGTCTCGCGCAAGGCCCTCGCATCGGCGCCCTCCAGCGCCACCGCGAGCACCTTCACCCCGCTTACCTCGACCGCCTGCGACGCGAGATCGTCGCCCTGCGCCGACGCCACTTTCGATTTCAAGCGCGCGAGTTCCTTTTCCAGCGCCCGGGCTCCTTCCATGATCTGGGAAATCTTCTGGCCCAGTTCCTGCGGCTGGGCTTTGAGCACACTGGCAGCCTCGGCCAGGCGCGCCTCCTGCTCCTGCACCCAGGCCAGGGCGCCTTCGGCGGTTACCGCCTCGACCCGGCGTATTCCCGCAGCCACGCCCGACTCCGACACGATCTTGAAAAAGCCGATGTCGCCGGTGCGCCGCACATGGGTGCCGCCGCACAGCTCGGTGGAAAATTCGCCCATGCCGATGACGCGCACCTCGTCGCCGTATTTTTCGCCGAACAATGCCATGGCGCCAGCCTTGATCGCATCGTCGTACTTCATCACCCGTACCGAGATTTCAGTGTTGTGGCGGATTTCGCGATTGACCAGATCCTCGACCTGACGCAGCTGCGCATCGGTCATCGGCTCGTTGTGCGAGAAGTCGAAGCGCGTGCGCTGGGCATCGACCAGCGAACCCTTTTGCTGCACATGCGCGCCCAGCACCTTGCGCAGCGCCGCGTGCATCAGATGCGTGGCCGAGTGGTTCCACGCGGCGCGCGCGCGCGCCGCGCAGTCCACCGCCGCCATCACGCGCTCGCCTACGCGCAGCCGCCCCGCCTTGAGCTCGCCCTTGTGGCCGAACACCTCGGCCTGGATTTTCTGCGTGTCTTCGACGGTGAAGCTGCCGTTTGCGCCGGCGAGTTCCCCACGGTCGCCCACCTGGCCGCCGGACTCCGCGTAGAACGGCGTGCGGTCCAGCACCACCACCGCGGACTCGCCTGCGGCAATCTCCCCCACCGATGTCCCCTCGCGGTACAGCGCCGCGACCGTGGCTTCGAGCGTGAGCGTATCGTAGCCGTGGAACTCGGTCGGCCGGCCTGAGTACTCCACACCGGCAGCCACGGTGAACTTGGAAGCGGCGCGGGCGCGTTCGCGCTGGCGCTGCATCGCCGCCTCGAAGCCGGCATAATCGACGCGCACGTCGCGCTCGCGCGCGATATCCGCGGTGAGGTCGACGGGAAAGCCGTAGGTGTCGTAGAGCTGGAATACGGTCTCGCCGTCGAGCATCCGGTCTTCGCGCGTGAGCGCGCCTTCGAGCACCTTCATGCCATGCTCCAGCGTTTCTGCAAAACGCTCCTCTTCGGTCTTCAACACCCGCGCTACGCGCTCCTTCGCCTTGGTCAGTTCCGGATAGGCCTCGCCCATCACGCGCGCCAGGTCCTCGACCAGGCGGTGGAAGAACGGTTCGGTCTGGCCGAGCTTGTAGCCGTGGCGGATGGCGCGGCGGATGATGCGCCGTAGCACATAGCCGCGCCCCTCGTTGCCCGGGATCACGCCGTCGACGATGAGAAAGGAGGTCGCGCGAATGTGGTCGGCGATGACTTTGAGCGAATTGCTCGCCAGATCCTTCACGTGGGTCTCGCGCGCCGCCGCCTTGATCAGATCCTGGAAAAGATCTATTTCATAGTTGGAGTGCACACCCTGCAGCACCGCGGCGATGCGCTCCAGTCCCATGCCGGTATCCACCGAGGGCTTGGGCAGGGGGTGCAGCTTGCCCGCCTCGTCCCGGTTGTACTGCATGAACACGAGATTCCAGATCTCGATATAGCGGTCGCCCTCGGCTTCGGGCGTACCGGGCGGGCCGCCGGCGACCGCCGGACCGTGATCGTAGAAAATCTCGCTGCATGGACCGCAGGGGCCGGTTTCGCCCATCTGCCAGAAGTTGTCCGAGCCGCCGCCCGGCTTGTCGCCGATGCGCGTGATGCGCTCTTTGGGCACCTTGATTTCGTCGGCCCAAATGTCATAGGCCTCGTCGTCGGTCTGGTAGACCGTCACCCACAGCTTGTCTTTGGGCAGCCTGTACACATCAGTGAGCAGGTCCCAGGCATAGTGGATGGCGTCGCGCTTGAAATAGTCGCCGAACGAAAAATTGCCCAGCATCTCGAAGAAAGTGTGGTGGCGCGCGGTATAGCCGACGTTCTCCAGATCGTTATGCTTGCCGCCGGCGCGCACGCTGCGCTGCGAGGTGGTGGCGCGCTTGTAGGGACGCTGCTCCTTACCCAGGAACACATCCTTGAACTGCACCATGCCAGAGTTGGTAAACAGCAGAGTCGGGTCATTGCCCGGCACCAGCGGGCTGGAGGCAACCACGGTATGCCCGCGCTGGGCGAAAAATTCCAGGAACTTGCTGCGTATCTCTGCTGATTTCATGGTTTCGCGTCGGGCCGGGCGCAAGGCGCCCCCAGTTCCAGCTATCCTCGGGTAAAAGATTGAATTTTCGCCTGAATCAGGCGCACATGCAAATCCGCGCCGGCGCCTCCGCGCCGGCGCCTTGCGCGCCCATGCCTGGGGTGCGCTCAGCCGAGGCCGACCCCAAGCAGCTTGCCTATGGCGTAGGTCAGAGCGCCTGCGGCAGCGCCGATGAAAAGCATGCGCAGGCCGTCGCGCAGCGCGCTGCGGCCGGTGAACAAGCTGATGGCGGCGCCGACTGCAAACAGCGCCAGCGCGGTAAAAGCGATGGAAAGCGGAAGCGCAAATTCTCCTGCGACACCGAGGAACGGCAGCAAGGGGACCAGCGCGCCTGCCGCGAACGATAGGAAGGAAAATATCGCGACGCCCCAGGGCGAACCGAGTTCGTCCGGATTCAGGCCCAGTTCTTCGCGCGCCAGCGTATCGAGCGCTTGCGCAGGATCGGCGATGATCGCCTTCGCCAGCTTCAACGCATCTTCGCGCGCAAGGCCGCGCGCAGCGTAAATCAGCGCCAACTCCTCGGCTTCCTCCTCGGGGTACTGCGCGAGCTCGTCGCGCTCCAGGCCAATCTGATGTTCGAACATTTCGCGCTGGGAACGCACGGACACGTACTCGCCTGCCGCCATCGAAAACGCGCCGGCCAGCAGCCCGGCCACGCCTGAGAGCAAGATGATCGAGTTGTCTGCCGAAGCTCCGGCCACGCCCAGGATCAGGCTCGCGTTTGAAACCAGGCCATCGTTGACACCGAACACGGCGGCGCGCAGATTGCCGCCGCCACTGACGCCGCGGTGGCGCTTGCCCACCTCGTCGAGACTGGTCGGCACGGGATGTCCAGGTGCGGCATGCGAATACACCGACAGGCCACGCACCTTCATCGCCACCAGAACTGCGCGCAGCGCGCGCGGGCCGTAACGGCGCACCAGCGCAGCGACCATACGCGCGCGCAGGTCGGGCACGTACTCGGGCGCGGCGGTTCCGGCCTGGCGCGCCCAGATCTGTGCCTGGCCCTCGGCCTCTGCTGCAAGCCCGCGGAACAGCTCGGCGCGCGGCGTGCCGGCTTCCGCTTCGGCCATTATCCGATAGAGATAGGCCGATCGCATTTCCTCGCGCCAGCCGTCCATTGAATGTTCGCCCGCGGACATCAGTCTGCGTCTCCGGTCTTGATTACCTGGCGTACCGTTTCTGCGGAAAATCCGCGCCCGGCGAGAAACCGCATCTGCCGGCCGCGCTCGACGGCGTTTTCCGGCAACGCGCCGAATTTTCTTTGCCAGGCGGTGCGGCAGTTCTCCAACTCCTGCGCGCGCGCCTGCTCCACGGCGTGCTCGACGACTTCGGCCGATACACCGCGGCTCCTGAGGTCGTGCTCGATTTTAAGGCTGCCGAACTTGCGCCCCAGCGCATTGGCGCGAGACTCGGCAAAACGCGCCTCCGACAGCCAGCCGCGCGCCACCAGCGCGTCCAGCAACTGATCGACCTGCCCGGGATCTTCGCAGTAGGGGGAGAGCTTGCGCTTCATTTCGGCACGAGTATGCTCCCGCCGCGCAAGCATGGCCAGCGCCCGCCCGCGCAGCGAGATTTCCCTGACTGCCATGGGAATTGCGGCCCGGTATTACCCCGCTACGACACTCAGGGCGGCGGGCTTGGTGCCCGGATTTTTCACGCCGACCGCATCGCGCACGCGGGCTTCGATCTCGATGGCAAGTTCAGGATGCTCCCTGAGGTACTCGCGCGCGTTATCCTTGCCCTGGCCGATCTTGTCCTTGTTGTAGGCGTACCAGGCGCCGGATTTCTCCACGATGTCGTGCTTCACCCCCAGCTCCAGGATTTCGCCCTCGCGCGAAATGCCCTCGCCGTAGAGAATGTCGAACAGGGCCTCGCGGAACGGCGGTGCCATCTTGTTTTTCACCACCTTCACCCGCGTTTCGTTGCCGACCACTTCGTCGTTCTTCTTGATCGAGCCGATGCGCCGAATGTCCAGCCGCACCGAGGCGTAGAACTTGAGCGCGTTGCCGCCGGTAGTGGTCTCGGGACTGCCGAACATGACGCCGATTTTCATGCGGATCTGGTTGATGAAAATCACCAGGGTGTTGGTGCGCTTGATGTTCGAGGTGAGCTTGCGCAACGCCTGGCTCATGAGGCGCGCCTGCAGGCCCATCTGCGGCTCGCCCATCTCGCCCTCGATCTCGGCCTTGGGCGTTAGCGCGGCCACCGAGTCGACGACCACTACGTCGACCGAACCCGACCGCACCAGCATGTCGGCGATCTCCAGCGCCTGCTCGCCGGTGTCGGGCTGCGAAATGAGCAGGTCCTCGACTTTCACGCCGAGCTTCTGCGCGTACTGCGGATCGAGCGCATTCTCGGCGTCGATGAAGGCGGCGGTACCGCCCAGTTTCTGCATCTCTGCGATCACCTGCAGCGTCAGCGTCGTTTTGCCCGAGGATTCCGGCCCGTAGATTTCGACCACGCGGCCGCGCGGCAGCCCCCCTACGCCCAGCGCAATGTCCAGACCAAGCGAACCGGTGGAGACCACCTGCACGTCATCCTGGATCGCGTCCGAATCCATACGCATGATGGAACCCTTGCCGAACTGCTTTTCGATCTGCGCCAGCGCTGCCGCGAGGGCTTTCGTTTTGTTGTCGTCCATGAATATCTCCTTCGGTTTCGGTGGCAATGAGTGCATCGACGAACGCCAGCTCTCTGGCGTGTACCTGTATTTTTATACAGTTTTGGATTTTATGCAACACCCCTAATGGATACAGCGGCTTGAAATGGGGTAAACGCAGTTGCTACAAGGGACGGCCAGCACGGATAACCCCGACGCCCAAGCCTTCGATGGCGAATTCCTCCCGCCGCGTATCGACAACAATGGGCTCGAATTCAGGATTCTCGGGCAGGAGTTCGACGATCGCGCCGCGACGGCGCAGCCGCTTCACCGTCACCTCGTCGTGCAGCCGCGCGACCACGACCTGCCCGGCGCGGGCTTCGCTGGTCTTGTGCACCGCGAGCAAATCGCCGTCGTGGATACCGGCATCGCGCATGCTCATACCGCGCACCTTGAGCAGATAGTCGGCGCGCGGTTTGAACAGCGCCGGGTCGACCTGGTAATGCGCCTGTATGTGCTCCTCGGCCAGAATGGGCGAGCCGGCGGCAACGCGCCCGATGAGCGGGATGCCGCCGCCGTCCTTGAGACGGATGCCGCGCGCCGAACCCTTTACGATCTCGATCGCGCCCTTGCGCTCGAGCATGCGCAGGTGCTCCTCGGCCGCGTTATGCGAACTGTAGTCCATGGCCTCGGCGATCTCGGCGCGCGTGGGCGGCAGGCCGGTGGTTTCAATCGCCTGGCGAATCAAGGCAAGGATTTCCTGCTGCTTGGAGGTCAGCGCTTCCATGGGAGCACCTTAAGTTGGTTGCTGCGGAGCCTGTATCTTTATACAGCTTTGGCCCGCAGTCAAGTGCCCTGAGGGCTCGGGGCGTCTACGCGGCAGCCAGATGCACCGGTATGCGCTTCGAACCGAATTGCTGTTTGAGATCGAACGCCTGATAGCGCCCGGCGACGGCGCCGCTGCATTCGAGGCAATGGCCATCTGCGCTCACGCGGTAGTCCAGTAGCCGGTACCAGTCGCGCACGATCAGCGCCTTGCCGCAATGCGGGCAGTAAGTGGTACCGCCCTCGGTGTCGTGCACGTTGCCGGTGTAGACGTAATGCAGCCCTCGCCGCAACGCGATCCGGCGTGCGCGCGTAAGCGTATCCGCAGGTGTGGCCGGGATGTCGGTCATTTTCCAGTCCGGATGAAAAGCAGAGAAATGCAGCGGCACGTCCGGCCCCAGTTCCTGCGCGATCCAGGCGGCGAGCGCTTCGATCTCCGCATCGCTGTCGTTCTTGCCCGGAATCAGCAGCGTGGTGATTTCCAACCAAACACCGGTCTCGTGCTTCAGATATTTCAGCGTATCGAGCACCGGCGCGAGATGGGCGCCGGTCAGTTTGACGTAGAACTCGTCGGTGAAGGCTTTGAGATCGACATTGGCTGCGTCCATCTTGGCGTAGAACTCGCGCCGCGGCGCATCGTGCATATAACCCGCGGTCACCGCCACCGTCTGCACACCGATGGCATGGCAGGCGTCGGCGACATCCATGGCGTATTCGGCGAATATCACCGGATCGTTGTAGGTGAAGGCCACGCTCTTGCAGCCCAGCCTTTGCGCCGCCTGCGCGATCGCTTCCGGGCCGGCCGCGTCGGCCAGGCTGTCCATGTCGCGCGATTTTGAGATGTCCCAGTTCTGGCAGAACTTGCACGCGAGGTTACAGCCGGCGGTGCCGAAGGAAAGCACACTGGTTCCCGGATAGAACTGGTTGAGCGGTTTCTTCTCGATCGGATCGACGCAATAGCCGGAGGAGCGGCCATAGGTGGTGAGCAGCATCTGATCACCCTCGCGCATGCGCACGAAACAGAGTCCGCGCTGGCCGTCGTGCAGGCGGCAGTCGCGCGGGCACAGATCGCACTGCATCCTGCCGTCAGGCAACAGATGCCACCAGCGCGCAGGATATTTACTTTCGGCGACGCTCATAAGCCGTTCCCCCTCTGCCCCTCTTCCTTCCACTTCATCACGCTGTAGCGCTGGACGCGGCATCTGGCCGTGCTCAGTCGCGGCGAAAGGCCGGCCTTGCGCTTGAGTTCGGCGACGAACTGCTCCGGATCGGGCAGCCCTTCCCACACCTGCGGCAGGAACGTGCCGCGCGCACCGTCGCATTCCAGGATCAGCCCGTCCTCGCCGGGCCGTAGCTGAGCGAGCAAGTCGGCGTGATCGGCAAACGCGAGCACTTTGGGCGTCGACAACAGCGAGACCTCGATGCGCGTGGCGGCAAGTTCTTCACGCGCGAGCGGCGCGAAACGCGGATCCGACAATGCCGCGGCGCTGGCGTTGCGGCTTACGTCCTCGCCCAGCGGACGCTGCGCTTCCAGGCTGCCGAGGCAGCCGCGCAGCCTGGCGTTCTGGGTCAACGTGACGAAACTCGCGCGCAGCGGTTTGAGCCAGGTTTCGTCCGGCAGAGGCTTGGGCCCGGAGACCCCCAACGTCGCCTCGATGCTGCCTCTTGCGATACCCAGCAAGGTGCGCCCATGTGCTGCCGTAAAACGCGGCGCACCGTCCCAAAATGCGAACGAACCGTAGCCCACCACGCGACCACGGCCGCCGGCGGTATCGCCGGAATTACGCAGATCGAGCAATTCCGCATTCAAGCCGCGACGTCTCGCCGCGACAAGCAGCCCGGCGACCGGGGTCGCACCGCAGGCCTGCTCATGGTCGATGGCAGTGGAGAAATCGAGTATCGCCCGGGCGGTCCCCTGATCGATCGTGCGCGCCTCGTCGTAGCTGTGGTAGTGAGAGAGGTCCGAACTGACGACGATCAGCGTCTCATCGCCGCCCCAGAGCTTCTCAATGACCTCGGCCACTTCAAACGGCGTAGCCGCGCCTACGACCAGCGGCACCAGGCTGAATTCACCCAGCACCCGCTGCAGAAACGGCAACTGCACTTCCAGCGCATGCTCTTCGGCATGCACCGCGCTGCTCACCACGACCTGCGGCAGTCCCGCGAGGAACCCGACCGCCTCGCGGTCTATCGGCACCTGGCCCAACGGCGTGGCAAACGCGGATGCTTGCGGCAGCGCAAGACCGCGCACCGGCACGCGATGGCACGGACCGAGCAGCACCACGCGGCGCACGATCCCGCGCGCAGGGCGCAGTCTGTCGTAAGCTTCGGCGGCGACGCCGCCCGAATAGACGTAGCCCGCGTGCGGCACGATCAGCGCCTTGGGAAAACCGGGAACCAAGCCACCGCCTGCGCTATGCGCGAGCAGGTCGTCCACTTCCCCGGCCAATTCGCCCGGAGCGGCGGGATAGAACATGCCGGCGACGGCGGCAGGACGAAGCGGTACCATGGACTGAATATGGGGGCGGTCTCAATTCATTCTAGACCCGCAGGTGGCAGGGTCAAGGCCGGTGCGCCTGTTCCCTGACTTACAGCAATTCCAGCAAGGTCTGCAGTGCGAATGTCACCGACTGGCGCCGCACGCGTTCGCGGTCCCCCTCGAATTGCCGCGTTTGCGCGATTGACGCCGCGTCCTTCCGCGACCAGGCAAAGCACACGGTGCCCACCGGCTTTTCGGGTGAGCCACCGCTGGGGCCGGCGATGCCGGTGATCGCCAGCGCCACCTGCGCGCGACTGTGGACAAGCACACCGGCCGCCATTTCGCGCGCCGTCTGCTCGCTCACCGCCCCATGTCTGGCCAGGGTGCCGGCGTTTACCCCGAGCATCTCCTGCTTGGCGGCGTTCGAATAGGTGACAAAACCGCGATCGAACCAGTCCGAACTGCCGGCGACGGCCGTGACCGCCTGGGCGACCCAGCCGCCGGTGCAGGATTCGGCGGTAGCGAGCATCAAGCCTTGCGCCTTCAGCTTTGCGCCGATGCGCATCGCCAATCCGGTGAGCGTGTCAGAGGACATCCGGCATCAGCCTAATGTGGCCTTGCATACGGCCATGGCCAGCAGCGTATAGAACGCCGCGAGAATATCGTCCAACATCACCCCCAGGCCTCCTTTCAGCCGAGCGTCGACCTGGCGTATCGGCGGCGGCTTGAGCACGTCGAAGAAGCGGAAGCCGAAAAACGCAAACGCCTGCCACTGCCAGGGCGCAGGCGTCATCATCAGCACCAGCTGGAACGCGACGATCTCGTCCCAGTTCATGCCGCTGTGATCGGCGACGCCCAGATCGCGCCCGGTGCGCGCGCAGGCCCACACGCCGAGCAGGAACATGGCCGCGATGAGCGCCAGCAGCGCCAGCGGCCCGTAGGGCGCGAGCCACGCGCTGACCAGCCAATAGACCGGAAAGCCGAGCAGCGTA
>Ga0307377_10002309_pt1 | contig 22580 bp, 21 predicted proteins | sample TR3MG_FD_202535 | JGI IMG/M metagenome (GOLD analysis project Ga0307377, IMG submission 202535) | Soil microbial communities from Risofladan, Vaasa, Finland - TR-3 | ecosystem: Environmental > Terrestrial > Soil > Coastal area > Acid sulfate soil | place: Finland: Risofladan, Vaasa | collected...
CGATGACCTCGTGGGCCCCGGTGTAGGCCTTGAGCACGCCCGGCACCAGTCCGCACACGGCGCCACCGACAATCCCCGCGAACAGCGTCAGTGGCAGGTGGATGATCATGGGCACGTGGATCATCGATCCCACGGCGGTGCCCCCGATGCCGCCCATGATGGCCTGACCGTTGGCGCCGATGTTGAAGATGCCCGTCTGAAAGGCGATGCCCACGCCGATGCTGGCGATGATCAGCGGCGTGGCGTAGGTGAAGGTCTCGGACAATGGCGTCATGGTGACGGTCCAGCCCTGACCGCTGCTGATCGAGTGGAACAATAGCGTCGGATCGATGATCGACCCGGTGAGCATCGCGCGATAGGCCGCGGCGACGTTGTCGAACGTGATCTTGAGGGTGCTACCGATCGAGCCGACGTGGTGGAACGTGTGGCGCCACGCGTCCAGGACGGGTGCCGAGGTCACCATGATGATGACGGCCCCGATGGCGACACCCAGGACCAGGGCCAGGACCGTGAGGGTGATGGGGCTGGTGGAGGAATACCGGTCCCACCAGCGCTGACGCTGCTCCTCGTTCGCGGGTGCGCTCTCCGTGGTGGAGGTGGTGTCAGTCATGACTCGCCATCGAGGCCCCGGCCATGAGGAGTCCGAGGTCCTCGCGACTCGTGGTCGGGTCGACGATGCCGGTGATCTTCCCGGAGAACATCACCGCGATACGGTCGCCCAGCGCCACGACTTCGTCGAGTTCTGAGGAGATGATGAAGACGCCCAGTCCCTCGTTACGTTGGTTGACGATCTGGCGGTGGACGTATTCGATCGAACCGACGTCCAGACCCCGGGTGGGTTGCGAAGCCATGAAGCACTTCAGGGGACGCGAGAGCTCGCGGGCCACGATGACCTTCTGCTGGTTGCCACCCGAGAGGGACCCCGCCGTCGAGTCGATCGACGACGTCCGGATGTCGAAGCGCTGGACCAGTTCACGCGCGTTGGCGCTGACCGCCGTGAGGTTGCGAGTTCCGCGGCGCGCGAAGGGGGCGCGGCGCGGGGTATTGAGGATCAAGTTGTCCGCGACGCTCATCGAGAGTACGAGGCCGTCGCGCTGGCGGTCCTCGGGGACGTGACCGAGACCGGCGTCGAGGATCTCGCGCGGCGAGAGGTTGGTGATGTCGCGACCGCGCAGGGAGATCGTCCCCGACTCCACGTGACGCAGACCGGCGATGGCCTCGGCCAACTCCGTTTGGCCGTTGCCCTGGACCCCCGCCAAGGCCACGATCTCGCCAGCGCGCACGTCCAGTGATACGCCGTTGACGACGGCGAGACCGCGGTCGTCTCGTACGACGACGTCGCGGAGCTCCAGGACCGTCTCGCCCACCTGGGTCGGTTCCTTGGTGACCGTGAGGTTGACCTCGCGACCGACCATCAAGGAGGCGAGTTCGCCCTCGGTCTCGGTGGGCGGGACGGAGTCGATGACGCGACCCTGGCGAATGACGGTGATCACGTCGGCGACCGCGCGCACCTCCTTGAGCTTGTGGGTGATGAACAAGATGGACTTGCCGTCGTGGGCGAGCGAGCGCATGATCCCCATCAAGGCTTCGATCTCCTGGGGGGTCAACACCGCCGTGGGCTCGTCCAGAATCAACAGTTCGGCGTCGTGGCTCAGCGCCTTGAGGATCTCGACACGCTGTTGTAGACCCACCGAAAGGTTCTCCACCACGGCGTCGGGGTCGACGTCGAGCCCGAACTTTTGGGAGAGTTCGCGGATCTGTGCGTTGGCCGTCTTGTGGTCCAATCGATTGAACGACTTCGTCGGTTCGAATCCCAGTACGACGTTCTCCGCAGCGGTGAACACCGGCACCAACATGAAGTGCTGGTGGACCATGCCGATCCCGTGGCGCACGGCCTCACCGGAGTTGGCGAACTGCATCGGTTGATCGTCGATGAGGATCTCACCCTCGTCGGCGTGCAGCAATCCGAAGAGCACGTTCATCAGCGTTGACTTGCCCGCACCGTTCTCACCGAGGAGGCAGTGGATCTGGCCGGGCTCGACGACCAGATTGATCTGGTCATTAGCGGTGAAGGATCCGAATCGCTTCGTGATCCCCTTGAGTTCAACGCGCATAAGTTTCCATCGTAGCCAGCACGAAGGCCCGGGTCCTGATGGGCCCGGGCCTTCGTGCTGGCGTGTTGCCAGGGTCACATCATTTCGGAGTGGCGGGGTACTTCGAAGGCTGCACCGAGATCTTGCCCGACTCGATGCCGCGGGTGATCGTCGCCAGTGTGGCCTTGAGTGCGGCCGAAGCGTTGGTCGTGTTCAACTCGAGCAGCGTGCCGCCGTTGGCCAGCGTGCCGTGGTAGACGCCGCCCTTGAACTTACCGCTCGCCGCGGCCAGGATCGCGGCCTTCACCGAGGGCTCGACACCCTTGGCGACGGTGGCGTCGTACCACTTGCACTCGGTGGGGTCCGTCGAACAGCCGTTGGAGTCGACCCAGGTGATCTGGTGACCCGTGCCGGCCTGCTTGGCGGCAACCACGGAGCCGAGTCCGACCGAACCGGCGACCGGGAACACGAAGTCGGCACCCTGAGCAAAGAAGTTCTGCGCGAACGTCTTGCCATCGGTCTGCGACGTGAAGTTACCAACGAAGGAGCCCGTCCCGGGGCAGCTCGCCAGGTTGCAGTTGCCCGCGCCCGGAGTGAAGCCCAGGACCTTGACCTTGGACTTGGTGGTCTGGTCGTAGTAGCGGACACCGGCGACGAAGCCACTCATGTACATGGCGACCGACGGGAAGTTCATACCTCCGTAGGTGGCCACGACGTGGGTCTTGGACGTCGCGGCGTCCAGGTAGCCACCGAGGAAGGCGGCCTGGTTGGTCTGGTACTGCAACGCCAAGACGTTCTTCGACGTGGTGGTCGGCTTGTCGTCAACGATGGCGAACTTCTGGTTCGGCGCGGCGTTCGCGGCGGCGGCCGTGGCCGCGTCCATGTTGAATCCCACCGTCACGATGAGGCCACAACCCTTGTTCTCGAAGGTCGTGATGTTGGGTGCGTAATCCGTCGACGAGGTCGAGGTCAGGTACGACAGTGCGATGTTCGGGTTCACCTTGACCGCGTCAAGACCACCTTGATACGCGGACTGGTTGAAGGACTTGTCCTTCACGCCACCGGTGTCAATGACGATGCACGCCTTGAACTTGCTCGTCGCTGATGCGCTAATCGCTCCAACGCCGATCGTCACGGTGCCGAGGACCAGTGAACTGGCTCCCAGGACCACGCCGAGGCGACGAATACTCTTCATTTGAATCTCCCTTGTTGTAGTTGGCCAACAGGCCACACCACGAGCACCGCGTCTCCGATTCGGCGGTGCGCCCGTTTGGTGTCAACTGCCGACACTACTCGCGAACGTGACGGTCACGAAGTGGGGGAAATGTTAAGAGTTAATGTCCACCACCAGCGGCGTTCGCGGCGACATCCACGGGTTGGGCGTGACTGGAGTGGTGCCCCACCTTGGTCGGGAGCGCGCCGCTGACGACGAAGGCGACCAGGGTGATTGCCGCGGAGATCTCAAAGGCGCGGCTGTAGCCGGCCACGAAGCCGAATTTCGTGAAGTCCGATACGTGACGGCCCAGCGCCGCCAGGCGGTTGTACTGAAGCGTCCGGTCGTAGGCCACGGTGCCCAGAATCGCCAACGACAGTGAACCACCTACCTGGCGTGCGGTATTGAGAATGCCCGACGCCAATCCCGCGTCGGCGCGATCCACTTTCGACGTTGCCGCGGTGGCGAGTGGCGCGAACAACAGGCCCATGGCGAAGGAGCAGAGGAACGCGGGGGCCAGGATGTCGCCCCAGTAGGTGCTCGTCGGTGTGATGAGGCTCAGCCAGAAGAAGCCGAGTGTGGCGAATGCCGCGCCCACGAGTAACAACGGGCGGACGCCCACCTTGACTAGGAGTCGTGAACTCAGCTGGGCGCCGATCACGATCCCGACGGCCATGGGCAAGAAGGCGAATCCCGCACGAACCGCGTCGTAGCCGAGAATATTCTGGAAGTAATAGGTGAGGAAGTACCACATCGCGAAGAAGGCCCCACCCGCCAGGAGCATCACGATGTTGGCCACCGTCAGTGGTCGCGACCGGAAGATGCGAAAGGGCACCAGCGGGTGCGATGCCACGCGGGCCTCCCAGAAGATGAAACCGATGAGCAGGACCGCGGCGGTGAGGAACCACGAGAGGGTCGACGATGACGTCCAACTGGATGTCGTGGTGTTGACGACACCGTAGATCAAGGCGGTCAGACCACCCGTCACCAGTATCGCCCCGGTGACGTCGAGTTTGAAGGTGGCCTCCTGGTTGCGACGTTCTTGGAGATACATCGCGGCGATCACGGCCGCCGCCATCCCGAAGGGTACGTTGACGAAGAAGACCCATCGCCAGTTGGCGTAGCCCGTCAGGAGTCCGCCGGCGAGACCGCCCACGGCGCCGCCCGCGCCCGCGACGGCGCTCCACGCACCGATGGCCTTGGGCAAGCGCGGCCCGTGAAAGGTGGTGACGATTATCGTCAGCGTCGCTGGCGACAGGATCGCCCCTCCGAGTCCTTGAATCGCCCGCGCGACGATCATCTGCGTACCGCTGTGGGCGAATCCGGCCCCGATGCTGGCGATGGTGAACACACCGATGCCGAGGAGATAGACCTTGCGCCGTCCGAAGAGGTCGGCGGCTCGCCCACCCAGCAGGAGGAAGCCTGCGAAGGTCAAGACGTAGGCGTTAATGATCCACTGGGCCTTGTTCTCGCTCAAGTGTAGATCGTGACCCATGTGCGGCAGAGCGACATTGACCACCGAGACGTCGAGGACCACCATGAATTGCGCGACGCACGCGATCGAGAGGATGAGCCAGTCGGGGGCGTGACGGTGGGCGGGGGTCGGCGACATGGGCGCCCTGTCACACGTGAACCGTCGACTCGCCCCGTCGCCGTGCGTCAGACTAGAGTATATGGCTGCACAGTTCATCTTCACCATGCGTGACCTCCGTCGTTTCTATCCGCCGGACCGCGAGGTGCTCAAGGGCATCAACCTCTCCTTCTACCCCGGAGCGAAGATCGGCGTCATTGGCGCCAACGGCTCGGGTAAGTCGTCATTGTTGCGGATCATGGCGGGCCTCGACGACGGCTTCAGCGGCGAGGCGCGTCTCACCCCTGGTTTCACCGTGGGCTACCTTCCCCAGGAGCCACAACTCGATCCCGCCAAGGATGTGGTGGGCAACGTCGCCGACGGCGTCGCCGAGCAGCGCGACCTGCTGGCCCGCTTCAACGAGGTGTGCGCGAGTTTCGCCGATCCCGAGGCCGACTTCGACGCGCTGTTGGCCGAGCAGGCGTCGTTGCAGACCCGCATTGACGCGCTGGGCGCGTGGGATCTCGAGCGCACCCTCGAGATCGCCATGGACGCGCTACGGCTGCCCGCCGCCGACGCCGACGTGACCAAGCTCTCCGGTGGCGAGCGTCGCCGAGTGGCCCTGTGTCGTTTGTTGTTATCGCACCCCGACCTGCTGCTCCTCGACGAGCCCACCAACCACCTCGACGCCGAATCGGTCGCGTGGCTCGAACGTACTCTGCAGGACTACAGCGGCACCGTGGTGGCCATCACCCACGACCGGTACTTCCTCGATAACGCCGCGTCGTGGATCTTGGAGCTGGACCGCGGTCACGGCATCCCCTGGGAGGGCAACTACTCCTCGTGGCTGGAGCAGAAGCAGGCGCGACTCGCGGGCGAGGAGAAGGCGGACAAGGTCCGTCAGGCGGCCCTCGAGCGTGAACTCGAATGGATTCGCATGTCACCGCGCGCTCGACAGAGCAAGGGCAAAGCGCGCCTGACCGCGTTCAACGAGTTGGTGGCGGAGTCCGAGGCCGCCGAGCGTCGCGCCGACAAGCTCGAGATTGCGATTCCGCCGGGACCACGACTGGGCGACGTGGTCGTGACGGCGACGAATCTCACCAAGGCCTACGACGATCGACTCCTCATCGAGGACCTCAACTTCCTTCTCCCGCCGGGCGGCATCGTGGGGGTAATCGGTGCCAATGGCGCAGGTAAGACGACATTGTTCAAGATGATGGTCGGACTCGAGGAGCCGACCGCGGGGACCATCGAGGTGGGTTCGACGGTGAGCTTCGCCTACGTCGATCAGTCACGCGACAACCTGGACGCCGCAGCGACGGTGTTCGACGAGATCAGTGGCGGACAGGAGCACATGATCGTGGGTAACCGCGAGATCCACGCGCGGGCCTACGTCGCGAGCTTCGGCTTCAAGGGCTCGGACCAGCAGAAGAGGGTCGGTGAGATCTCCGGTGGTGAACGCAACCGGGTCCAGTTGGCGAAGGTCCTGCGCACCGGGGGCAACGTCCTGCTCCTCGACGAGCCGACGAACGACCTCGACGTCGACACCTTGCGGGCACTCGAGGACGGCCTGCTCACCTTCCCGGGGTGCGCCGTCGTGATCAGCCACGACCGCTGGTTCCTCGATCGCATCGCCACCCACGTTCTCGCCTTCGAAGGTGACGCGGTAGTTCGATGGTTCGAGGGTAACTTCTCGGATTACGAGGCGGAACGCCATAAGCGCCTGGGGACCGACGCTGATCAGCCGCACCGAATCCGCTACAAGCCCCTCACCAGATAGCCCTTTCATCCCCCGTCGGCGCGCGGCGTCGTAATGTTGCTCTACGTGGCTGGTACCGACTATTCGACATACCTCAAGATCAACGACCTCTTGACCTTGCAGGTTCCGCTCACCGACGACGCCCCCGACGAACTGTTGTTCATCGTGGTGCACCAGTCCTACGAGCTCTGGTTCAAGGTCGTCATCGACGAGCTTCGTCGAGCCAGCACAGCGCTGTGGGCCGAGGAACCGTGGAATGCGATTCGCCACCTCGGTCGCATCGTGTCGATCGAGGACCTGTTGATTCAACACCTGCGGGTACTCGAGACGATGTCACCCGAGGGCTTTCTCGAGTTTCGAGATCCCCTCGATCCGGCCTCGGGATTCCAGTCCTACCAATTCCGGGCGATCGAATTCCTCAGCGGCGGAGGGAAACCTGCGATGTTGGACTTCCACCTCTTCGATTCGGAAATTCGTGCGTGGCTCCGTGAGGCGAGCGAGGCCCCATCGTTGTTGGGTGGTTTCGAGTTCTCGCTTCGCCAGTCACTTGATCGCGACGGGCACGGCGACATCGCCGAACTGGCACGGGATCTGTACCGTGAGCATCGTTCGCCGATCACGTCGTCGTTGCACGCGGTGGCGGAGTTGATGATGGATCATGACGAACGCCTCGCGATGTGGCGCCATCAGCACATGCTGATGGCCGGTCGCCAGATCGGTCGACGACCGGGGACCGGTGGGTCCGACGGTATGGCGTATCTTGACACCACGATCCATCAACGTCTTTATCCCATGCTCTGGGAAGTAAGGAGTCTCTTGTGAGAACTCGTGAGGAATGCCACGCTCGTGGCGATGCTTCGCCAGGAGTTCATCCTTCCGCAGGGGCAGATCTACCTCGACGGGAATTCACTCGGTCCCGTGACGTTGGGCGCCCAGCGACGAGTGGGTCAGGTCCTCAACCGTGAGTGGGGGGAAGGGTTGATCCGTTCGTGGAACGAGGCGGGATGGATGGACGCGCCGCTGGCCCTTGGTAACCGACTGGCTCCGTTGATCGGCGCTCACGACGATGAAGTGCTGGTGGCCGACACCTTGACGTTCCTTCTCGCGAAGATCATCGGCGGTGCATTGGAATTACGCAGCACTCGACACGTCGTCATCACCGACGACGTCAATTTTCACTCCGATCTCTATATCGTCGCGGGCATGGCCAAGTTGGCGGGCCGCGAGATTGTGGTCAAGGCGATTGATCGCACGACACTGAGTGAACATCTTGACGACGACGTCGCACTGGTCATGTTGACGCACGTCGATTTCCGCACCGGCGAGATGCTCGACATGGCGGGCATCACCGCGGCCGTGCACGCGGTCGGGGCCCTCATGCTCTGGGACTTCGCGCATTCCACGGGTGCCGTCCCCCTCGATGTCACCTCGGCCGACGTCGACTTCGCGGCTGGCTGTGGTTACAAGTACCTCAACGGGGGGCCCGGGGCGCCCGCCTTCATCTACGTCGCGCCGCGCTGGCAGGGTGTGCTGCGCAATCCATTGCCGGGGTGGCTCGGCCACGCGCGTCCATTCGCGTTCGAGCCGACGTACGAGTCGGCGCCGGGTATGCGTGCCTACCTGACGTCATCACCGTCGGTCATCGCCCTCGGGGCACTGGATGGCGCCCTTGAGGTGTTCGAACGTACGACGATCACCGAGCTGCGCGAGAAGAGCCTGGCGCTCACCGACCTCTTCATCGACCTAGTGGAGGAGGCTCTCCCGGGTGTCTTCGAGGTGGTCACGCCGCGCGAGCACGACCGGCGCGGCAGCCAGGTCGCCTTGCGTCACCATCGTGGCTACGGCATCGTCCAGGCGTTGATCGAGCGCGGCGTCGTCGGCGACTTCCGGGCGCCGGACATCTGTCGTTTCGGATTCGCGCCGCTCTACCTTCGCTACGTGGACGTCTACGACGCAGTGCAGATCCTCGTGGACGTCATGATGTCCTCGGCCCACCTCGACGAGAAATACGACATGCGACTCGCGGTGACGTGAGTCACTGCGAGAAGACGATGGTGCGCTGACCGACGAGCGCCACGCGGTCCTCCGCCAGGAGATGCGCTGCGCGCGCCAGGACGCTGCGCTCGACGTCGCGTCCCAGGGCGACCAGGTCCTCGGGGCGTCGCGCGTGGGTGACGCGCACGACGTCTTGATCGATGATCGGACCCTCGTCGAGTTCGGCGGTGACGAAGTGCGCCGTCGCCCCGATGAGCTTGACACCGCGCTCGTACGCTTGATGGTAGGGACGCGCCCCCTTGAAGCCCGGTAGGAACGAATGATGGATGTTGATCGCGCGTCCCGCCAGATCGGCGCAGAGTCGCTCGGACAGGACCTGCATGTACCGGGCCAGAATCACGAAGTCCACTCGCCAGTTCGCGAGCAGTTCGCGCAGTTCGTCCTCGGCTCTGGTCTTGGTGTCCGGCGTCACGGGAATATGGACGAAGGGAACCTCGTGGCGAGCGGCCAGTGCCGCGCAGTTCTCGTGGTTGCTGACGACCGCCACGATGTCGAGGGGCAGATCGCCCGAATCGCGACGATAGAGCAATTCGGCGAGGCAGTGGTCATATTGCGAGACCATCACGAGGGCGCGGCGGCGCGTGTCCTCGCGACGTATTGTCAGTTCCGGGGCGAAGGGGGCGAGCGCGCTCACGAGTCGATCTCGAACTCCGTCGAGGTCATCAGAATCGGCTTCGAAACGAGTGCGCATGCAGAACTGCGACGTGACGGGGTCGGTGAATTGATCGTTCTCCAGGATGTTGCCATCGACTCCGACGATCGCCGTCGACGTCGCCAGGACGATCCCCGGTCGATCGATGCACTGTAGGGTCACGACGTAGACGGTCACGGTTCTCCTTTCGAACAGCGTAGAGGGTGCGACGCGGTCACCCCGGCAAGTACCGAGGCGTGTGTGGTGGCGATGTCGCTCGCTGCGTCGTCATCGACGCGATCATTGACGGTGTCGTCTCGATGGTCGCGCGGCCGAAGGGTAACGCCGACGCGCGCTGGACTGTATCAGGGCCGCCATGACGCCATGACGCCGTGACGCCGTGACGCCGTACCCGATGCCCGCCGACGCGCGACGGTGCGAGGTATGACGCGGAGATTCGCCACCGTCGTGGTGAGGCGCGGTCACTGACTAATGTGAGGTGACGCAGTGTTGCTGCGCGCTTTACCCGAAAGGAGACGTCGATGGAGACCATCAACGTCATCGTGGAGATCCCCGCTGGGAGCCCGAACAAGTACGAGTACGACCATGAGACCCACATGATGAAGTTGGATCGCCACCTCGTCGTCTCGATGGGATATCCCGCCGAATACGGTTTCATCCCGGACACGCTGGGCGGCGACGGCGATCCGCTCGACGCTCTCGTCTTGACCGCGTATCCGACGTTCCCTGGCTGCGTGATCGAAGCACGGATTCTGGGTATGTGCATCATGACCGACGAGAACGGTGAGGACGCGAAGCTCATCACCGTGCCTGACTACGATCCGGCCTGGAAGTCCGCGAAGGACATCACCGATGTTCCCAAGGCGACCCTCGACCGCATCAGCCATTTCTTCACCGTCTACAAAGACTTGGACGAGGGCAAGTGGGTCAAGGTGGAGCACTACGTGGGGCGTGACGAGGCCCTCCAAGAACTCACGGCGTCGCGGGTTCGATACCAGGGGTGAGCGCCTCGTCGGGTTCCGCGCCGACGCAAGCTCGGCAGGTCCTCGTGGCCACCCAAGTGGTCTTCTTCGTGTGCGTGGCGATGTGCGTGGCCATCGCCCATCCGCGTGACGTCGAGAGTTACGGCATCTCCTACTTCGGTGTCCACGCGCCGACCCTGCCAATCATCACGATCGGTTACGGTGTCGCGTCGGCGGGACTCTGGCGCACGGCTCGATTCCTGGCCCCCTTGGACGTCGCCGCCATCTTTACCGGGGGACTGCGGGTCATCGCCATGGCGCTTCCGCTGTTGCTGCTCACCCCGTTCAACCACGGGTCCTTCTTCAATTGGGCGCACATGGCTATCGGCATCGTCATCGGTGTCACCCAGATGGGCGCCGCGACTTACCTATTCATTCGCCAACGTGGTGCGGCGACGACCGTCGCCTTCTACTTCCAGCTGGCCGGGGGATTGTTGTCGGCCGCGTCACTCCCCGACTGGGGGTTCAACCACATGCTCGACGGGGAACTGATCTTCGAGATCGGATTCGCCTGGTGCCTCATCCTGTGGACCTACGCCGTCACGGATCATCCTTTGCCCGTGACTCCTCATCGCCACGCGAATCGCGCGAGGCGGATGCGCCATCACCCCCTTTACGACGACATCGACGAAGGCTGACGACCTGCGTGGTCGGTCGCTGGCGTCACGCACCGGCCCTAGGGTGCAGCTATGGCCCTCTCCTCGCGCGACAACCTACACCGCCTACTCGACGCCGCGCGGTCTCCCCAGTGGAGCCTCGGCCTCGACCGGATCGGCGCGGTCATGGCCACTCGCGATTCGGGTCACATCGGCATGCCCTGGGTGGTCAAAGCGCACTCGCGTGGACGCACCATGCGCGTCTCGTTCTACACACCGGGCGATGACAGCGACCTCGAGGGCGACGTCATCGGCGAACTGGTGGGCAATCCCCGTGAGATGGGCCGCCAGTTGCGCACCCTTTTGGAGAGCCTCGACCTGGACGACCGACCGACGGCGGGTTGAGCGTAAATTACAATTGAAGCATGACGCCCACCGCTCCGCGCCGCGCCCTGGGTCTCTCACCCGAGATGTTGCCAGCGTTCTTGCGACCGTGGCTCCGTCGATTCCGTGTCGATTTCAATCCCAAGACGCCGCCACCGACGATGGCGGTCATCGTGGCCACACTCGTGGCGATCGTGGGATCGCTCGCCGCTGACGCAGTACTGGTCAAGATCGGGGTGTCGATCTATCCCAAGACCAAGGGGTATTCGCATTTTCAGTTCTCCGACTATTCGAAATTGACGATCATCGGCGTGCTCATCGCGTGCATCGGTTGGCCGATCGTCGCGCGCATCTCGTCGCAACCGAAATGGCTCTTCCTGCGAGCCGCCGTTGCGGTCACCCTCGTCTTGTTCCTGCCCGACCTGGCGATTTGGTACCTCGGGCAATCGGCGCAGGCGGTCTTCGTGCTGGTTTGGATGCACGTGGCCATCGCGGTGATCACGTACCTCTCGCTGATCCTGCTGGCGCCGGTACACGGGCGCCACGTCCGGCGCTGATCAATCTAGTCGTTCGCGATGGGAAATCCGGGAGTCGCGCGCATGCCCCCCTGTGCGTCAATCGTCATCGCGTCGTACCCGTCCATGACGTCGATCAGTACCATCACGTCGTGGCCACCGACACTCAGCGCGGTGGCCATCGCGTCACAGACGCCGAGATCGGGTCCGGCGACACTGGCCGAGGCCACCGCACTGGCGAACTCGCGCGTGAAGGGATTGAAGAGGTGGGCGCCACGCTGCGATTCACCCGACGTCGCAAGACAGTGTCGTAGTTCGATGACAGCCGCCAGGCGCTGCGGGTCGTCGGGTCGTACGATGCCGGTACGAAAGGTGGTGGTGCCGGTGGGCCCCCCGAACGACGCGATGTCGCCGGCCGCATTGACGATCGCGCCGCTCACATCGAGACCGCGGAACTCGTCGAGGGCGCGCTGCGCGGCCCAACCCTTGACGTACCCGGTCGGGTCCACTCCTCCGGGCAGCGCCCAGGGGTCGAACCATCCAGCACTCAGACTCTTCGCGCGTTGGCAGAGGTCAAGGACGTCGGCGACCTGCGGGGGCGTCTCGCCCAGGCTGATGTCGCCCCGACGTAGTCGGCTGAGGGGGCTGGAATCCTTGTAGGTGCTGAATACCCGGTCGACCTCGTGCAGGAGTTCGCGGGCGCGCTCCAGGGAGCGCTGTGCCCCGTCCCTGTCGCGGCAGTTGAACAGGTCGATCGTGACGACCGTCCCCATGACTTCGATGAAGTGACGCGTCGTCGACTCCACGACGGACACTAGATGCCGAGCTTCTTCAGTGCGTATTGCAGTGACATCTGGAAGCCGGCGCTGGTGTAACTAGCACCAGACACACTCTGGATCTTGTAGCTCTGGGCCGAGAGGGCTTCGGGCTCGAGGTATGGAATCGCGTACTGGTCGATCTGGACCGAGCGAGGGTTACCCCCGTCATTGATGGAGGCGATGGTGACGGCCGTGATCTTCTTGCCGTTGGCGGTGACCTTGACCGACAGCTCGCCATAGTAGTAGTTGACCAGCGGGCCGGTCACCGTACGGATTCCCGTGGTCGCGGCGGTTGTCGTCGTGGTCGGCGGCGTGGTCGTGGTCGTGGTCGTCGAAGGGGTCGAAGAGGTTGACGCGGTCGAGGACGTCGACTGGTGAGTTGTCGCGCTCGTGGCGGTGGTCGTCGTGCTCGGCGGCGTGGTCGTGGTCGGCGGCGTCGTGGTCGAACTTGACGTCGCTCGGGTGGTGGTGGGCAACGACGTGTTCGAACTCGTTGCGGCACTCAGGCTGATCTTGACCGGACTGGTATGGAAGCTCAGGACTGACGCGAGACCGACCACCGTGCCGACGGCGACAATGGGTGAGCGCTTCATGAGCGGCGGCTTCTTGGGAATGTCATGATGTGACTCATTTCTTAGAAGGTGAAGGATTCGCGATGGACGTGCTCGTGGGGGACGCCGAGGCGACGGGCCGCGGTGACCACCAACTCGGTGAATCCGCTGGGACCGCACACGAAGACATCATTGGTACGGATGTTGGGAACCAGCGACTCGATTGTCACGTCATCGAACCGGACTTCCCCACGGTCACCGATGACTTCGTGATAGTACCCTTCGCGAGAGGCCACCAGAAGCCTCATCTCTTCGGCGTGCACGATGTCCTCGGGCCGCGTGGCACGGACGATGACGTTGACGTTGACGTGAGCAGGAAGGTCCTCGAGCATCGCGCGAATCGGGGTGATACCCACCCCGGCGGCGATGAGGGTCACGTCGTTCAACTTGGTGGCGTGGTGCGTGAAGACACCGTAAGGGCCTTCGACGAAGACTCGGGTACCGGGCTTGAGTTTGGCGATAGCGCTCGACTGATCGCCCAGGCCCTTGACCGTCACGCGCAGGAATGGCGGTCGCGGCATGGCGGAGAGCGAGTAGGGATGGCTGTGCCACCACAGCCCCTTGGCCATGAAGCGCCACTGGAAGAACTGACCACCCGACACGGCCATCTTCTTGATGTTCTTGCCGGTGACGGTTAACGAATAGACGTTGGGAGCCTCTTGGGTCACGTTGGCCACGCGCAACTGGTACTGGTTATTGCGCACCAGCGGAACACCGACTCGCAGCAACAGGATCATGACGCCGGTGCCCACCCACAACGTGGTCCAGAACCGGATCGTGTTTTCGTGGCCGAGGAACATCACGCCCGTACGAATCTGGTGCATGAAGGCCAGGCCGAGTCCGAGGTACGTGTAGAGGTGAACGACCCACCACGTCTCGTACTTCATCTTCGAGCGGGCGATGCGAATCGAGGTGAAGGCCGCCATCAACAACAGGGCGAAGCCGACCGAGCTGCTGAGCAAGTCAGGGTAGTTGACCCAGAAGCTCCAGAGCATGTGAACCACATTCGTCTTGAGCATTTGTGAGTAGCCCAGAATCACGCTCAGCACGTGCAGGGAGATCAACGACACGGCGTAGGGCGCGATCTTGCGATGCCAGCGCACCAAGGTGTTTTGGCCCACCGTGCGTTCGAGCCAGGGCAGACGAGCAGTGAGGACCACCATCACCAACAAGAGATAGGAACCCGCGAAGGCGCTGACGCGTGCAGTCGCTAGGGGCCAGCCACCCGCACTGGCGAGTGCGGCGTGTCCTTCGACCGACACCCCCAAGGCGATGACGAGTCCAAAACCCACGCCCGCTAGAAGTTCGAGGACGTGCGTGAGGTGGGGTTGGGGAGCGCGACCGGGCAAGTGGTTTCGCGACGGTGTGGCTTGGTGCCACGAGGGCGTCGGTGCGGCCTTTCTCTTCGAGCGAGGTCGGCGGGCCTCGGGCTGTCCTTTTGTCGCAGTATCCACGAACTAGAAGGTAACGATGCTAGATAAGTTTTTGGCAAACTTAGCGTTCGAAGTTCGACAAATCTGGCCGATTTCAGGGTAATTCATACTCCGGAAACAGGTTCCTCGCCCGGTTCGAATCTTCCGGCAAATGCGCCCAGGTGGTTGCCGATCTCGGTGACGTGACGGTGCAGTTCATCGAGCAGGTCCGTATTGCGCTTCACCTCGTTGGTGAGTGTCGTGTTCTCGGCGATCAGCACCTTGATGTCGTCGGTGTTCGTGGCGGTGTGCACCGCCACCTCCGACGCAATGGCGTCGGAACGTTTCGCGGCGATCAGCAATGCCGCCGCTTGTACGCCGGCCATCATCGACAAGAAGAGGTTGAGCAGAATGTAGGGGTAGGGGTCGAACGCCTTGTGGTGCAGGACTCGCTGCAAGAGCCAGGTGTTGACCAGCGCCCACGACACCATCACGGCGAAGAAGCCGAAGACGAAGGGCCACGAACCCATGGCGTTGCGCATGCGATCGGCGGCGCGCTCGCCCAGGCTCAACTCACTCGCCGAGCGCACTCCGGGATGGCGTTCCCAGTTATTTCGCCACGGGTTCCTTTTCGCCACAGCACATCGTGGCACATGTGTCGCAGTCGGACGAACACCTAGAAGTCGGGCTCGAATTCCAATCGCCAGGGCAGGCCCGTGCGACCAGCGACGGGCTTGACGGTGAGGACCTGATGGATCTCGAGGTGGTGGCGCTCGAAATTGACGGCGGATCCCGCCATGTAGAGTCGCCAGACGCGGGCACGTTCGACTCCCACCTCCTCGACGGCCTCGTCGAACCGCTTGACGAGATTGTCGACCCAGTAACGAAGGGTCTGCGCGTAGTGCTCGCGCAAACCTTCGACGTGGCGCACCTCGAGTCCATGCGCTTCGAAGAGCGCGACCATGGTGCCCAGATCGTGGAGTTCACCGTCGGGGAACACGTAGTGCTCGATGAAGTCACTGCGCACCCTCGAGGGTCCGCGCATCCCCCACGCGATCTGGGTCTGGCGCCACGCCTCGCCGAGGCGAGTGGGTTGGGGATCGTCCTTCATCGAGACCGGTCGACCGATGGCGTGGTTGAGGAAACGACCGCCGGGCTTCAAGAGAGCGGTCATCTGTCTCGCGTAGGGTGCCAGCGCCCGTCGCCCGACGTGCTCGCTCATACCGATGGAACTGATGGCGTCGAAGGGGCCGTCGCGCACGTCGCGGTAGTCCTGGAGACGGAACTCGCACAGTGCCTCGACGCCCATCTCGCGTGCGCGCTCGGTGGCGTAGGACTGTTGTTCGATGGAGAGGGTGATCCCGACGACGGACACCCCGTAGTGGCGGGCCGCGTGGATGGCCATCGCGCCCCAACCGCAACCCACGTCAAGGAGGCGCTGGCCCGGTTGGAGGTCGAGCTTGCGACAGATCAAGTCGACCTTTCGACGCTGCGCGGTCTCGAGCGTGTCATCGGCGCTGGCGAAGACGGCGCACGAATAGGTCATGGAGGGGCCGAGCACCATCTCGTAGAAACGGTTCGAGACGTCGTAGTGGTGCGAGATGGCGGTGCGGTCGCGACCACGCGAGTGCAGCACCCCGCGCTGGCGCGCTTCGATTCCCGGCGCCGCGAGGGGCCGAAGGGCGTCGGTGCCGATGAGGCGCAGGAGTGGTCCAAGGGTCGAAGGGGAGAACAAGTGTCCGAGCGGCGGCACCTCGAGGGAGAAGAGGGCGTCGAGGTCACCGTCGAGTTCGAGGTCGCCCGCCACGAAGGCCCGCGCCAGGCCCAATTCACCCGGGCGCCGAAGGACCCGGATCAACGCCTGAGGCGTGAGCACCTTCAGTGTGATGGCGTTCGCCGCCGAGGGCACGGTCGGTTCCACGACGCTACCGTCGAAGGCCTCGACGCGAAAAGGGAGTCGCCCCTCGAACAGACGGCTGATGACTGACGCAATGGACATACTTCGCCTCGCTGATGTCGTGACGACTCCATCGTAAGCAATATCGCCGAGCCGCTCAACACCTGGTCGCGACCAGGGTTTGCTGGTGCCACGGCGCCCCGCGCCACGCGAAGTCGCTTGATCCACCGACGTGGCCCTCAGTCGCCGTGCGCGACGCGATGCGCCAAGCCTCGAGAGCGCGCGAGGTGCGTATTCGCGGCCGAGGCGAGCGATCACGAACTGGTCAACTCGCTGTCAGGTATCTACGATGAAGGAGTGACGTCGACGGATAATTCACCAATTTCTCGCCCCGGCGGCGAGGGGATCGAACAGATGAGGGCACGCCTTGAACGCGGACTCATGCTGCTGCCGGCGTCAGCCAATGTCGTGATGCAGTTGTCGCGACGGGGCGTGGGACGCGGTGTGGCTGAGAGCCGGGTGTCGAGCGGTTCCTTGATGAAACGCCCGCTCAAGCGACTGCGCACCACGCTCGCCTACATCTGGATTGCGCTCTACGGTAGTGAGGACGAGCGGCGCGAGATGCGTCGCAATGTGGACGCCCAACATCGCCACGTGCGATCTCGACCCGATGATGAGGTGGCCTACGACGCCTACGACGCCGATCTGCAACTGTGGGTCGCCGCGTGCATGTACGTGGGCTCCTTGCAGGGTTACGAGACGTTGTACGGCCCGGCGGGCGAGGAGGCGACCAATGAATTGTTGGCGCACTGTGGTCGTTTCGCGACCACCTTGCAGGTCCCTCCGGCCAAGTGGCCCCGCGACCGCAGTGCCTTTGACGCGTACTGGTCGAGCGCGACGACGCGACTGGAGATCGACGAGGTGACGGGTGCGTACCTGAGGGATTTCGTGGGTCTCGCTTTCCTCCCGCGCCCGTTGGCGCGGGCGCTGCGCCCGTTCAACCGCCTGTTGACGGGTGGCTACCTCGCCCCGGTGTTCCGAGAGGCGCTGGGCTGGTCGTGGACGAAACGTGATCAGCGGCGCTTTGAACGGATATGTCGTGCCGCACAATTGCTGAACCAGGTCTTGCCCACGCCACTGGCCCACTTCCCGTGGAATCTGATTCGATACGACACCCGCCGGCGCATCGCGCGCCGTCGACCACTCCTGTAACGCGGCGGGGACGGTTCAGTAGGCACCAGTGCGCTGGACACACCACTCCCACAGTGCCGCCTCATCCCGGCGGGGATCACGTGATCGCGTCCAGGGAACGCGGTGCTCGAGGCGCTGATGCCGGTCGAACCAGAAGGCGCCCGACGTCGTGGTCGCCTCTCGTGCCCCGGCCAGCCAGACCAGGGTGTCGGCCCCCTGTTCGGGCGAGCGCAAGAGCGGCCGAGCGACGCCGTGGAAGCGTGGCAGTGAGGTGGCGAGACCCGGCGTGTCGGTCCATCCCGGATGCATCGCGTGAAAGACGACGGCGCCACGCGCCACGTGGCGGGGCCACTCGTGGTTGAGGACGAGTTGGGCCCTCTTCACCTGGGCGTAGGCCTTGACGCCGTCGTAGCGGGCGCTGGCTGTCTCGAGGGACGCCAGGTCGAACCGTTGGGTGTACATGCCGCCAGAGGACACGGTGAGTACCCGCCCGGGCGAGGACGCGCCTAACGCGGGCAGCAGTAGCTGGTTGAGGAGAAACGGACCGAGGAGCTGCACCGCGGTCGTCATCTCGAATCCCTGTGGGCTGAGGGTCCGCGTCGCCGTGAGGGCCCCCGCGTTGTGGATCATCACGTCGAGGGGGCCTCGTTCGCGCACGATCTCGGCGACGCGTCGCATGGCTACGAGGTCGCCGACGTCGCCCACCACGTAGTCGATCCGCTCGTTACGACTTCGTTGAGTGAGTGCGGTGGCGGTGGCGCGGGCCTTCGCGTCGTCGCGGGCCACGAAGGTGAGAGTCGCGCCGAGTGAGGCCAGACGCGCCGCCGCCGCGAAACCGATACCCGAGGTCGCGCCGGTGATCAGAACCTGGCGGCCGGCCAGCGAGGGCGGATCGATCCATCCCTCGAGTCGAGACCTCGTCGCGTAGCCCACTCGGGAGAAGCTTGGCCCCACGGTGGCTTCGAGGATCTTGTCCACGGCAAGGGACAGCGGATTCATCACGGATTGAGTTCGCGCACGAGACCGGTGCGGGCCCGGTCCCCGATCCCCTTGAACATCAGCGAGATCGCCGGCGAGAAGAGGCGAAGCCAGCCCCGAGTGCGCAAGGTCGCGTCATAGGTGACGTTGGTGCCCTCGGCCCTGGCATCGAAGGTGATCTCGTCGAGTGAGATCACCAAGGGCGTCTCCGCGCGGAGGACCACCCGGCGTGGCGGATCGTACGCGGTGACCTCGTAGGAGAGGGGCATCGGGCGGCCGTTGAAGTTGGTCACGAGTTCGAACTTGGTGCCGAGACCGACGCCGCCCGCGCTGACTTGTCGCGCGCTCGTCACGCTGGGGTCCCAGTCGACGGAATGGGAGAAATCGGCCATATAGCGAAAGGCCTCGTCAATTGGCCATCGTGAGGGCACGGTCGTGCGGTAGCGGGCCATGGGCTTCTCCTGTCGAACAAGAGCCACAGTACCGGTAATGTCGCCCCGTTGGCCCGCGTGGTGTCGACGCGTGTGGGTTGACGCAAGGAGGAGAGACGGCTGTGCGCATTGCCATCGTGGGCAGTGGGGTCTCGGGCCTCGTCTGTTCGCACCTCTTGCGGCTCCGACATGATGTCACGCTCTTCGAGTCGGACGCGCGCGCGGGCGGCCACGCCCACACGCAGACCGTCGTCCTCGACGGTGTCGAACACCTGATCGACACCGGATTCATCGTGTACAACGAACGCAACTACCCCATTCTGACGGATCTCTTCGCCGAATTGGGTATTGCGACGCGTTCGAGCGATATGAGTTTCGCCGTGGCCGACGACGTGGCGGACGTCGAATGGTGCGGCTCGTCGCCGCGGACCATCTTCTCGCAGCCGCGTAATCTCGTTCGCCCCCGATTCCTTCGAATGCTCGGCGACATCCGGCGATTCAACCGCTGCGCTCGACGCTTGCTCGATGAACCCGAGAACCTCGGCTACACCCTCGAGGAGTTCCTCGACAGTGGGAGCTACAGTTCCGCATTCGTCGAGTGGTATTTGGTGCCGATGGGCGCAGCCATTTGGTCCGCCAGTCCCGCGGAGTTCCTGCAGTTCCCCGCCGCCGCGTTCATCCGATTCTTCGACAATCACGGCCTGTTGGGCATTCGCGACCGACCGCAATGGCGCACGGTCGAAGGCGGCTCTCGCGAGTATGTCAACGCGATCATCGCGTCACTCGGTCCTCAACTGCGTCTCTCGACCCCGGTACGCGCGGTGTCGCGTCGGATCGAAGGGGTCGATGTCGCCACCGACGACGGCACCGAGAATTTCGACCACGTCATCATGGCCACGCACGCCGATGAGGCGCTCGCCCTCGTCGAATCGCCGAGTGCCCTCGAGAGCGAGATCCTGTCCGCGATTCGCTTCTGCGACAACGAGGCGACGCTGCACACCGACGCTCGACTCATGCCGCGACGACGGCGAGCACGCGCCAGTTGGAACTGGCGCTACCAGCACGGTGCCCGTGCAGCGACACTCACCTACGACCTGACCCGTCTCGAGGGGCTCAACGCTCCACGTCCGGTGTACCTGACGCTCAATCAGACCAACGTGGTCGATCCCGCTCAGGTCTTGGCCCAGATGACGTATCGACACCCGGTCTTCGATTCCGCCGCCATGCGGGCGCAGCGTCGCCACGGTGAGATCAGCGGGCGTGATCGCGTCTCGTACGTGGGGGCGTACTGGGGCTACGGTTTTCACGAAGACGGTGCGCGCAGCGCGGTGGTCGCGTGTCGCTCGCTCGATGCGACCGTCACCGAAGGGGTGTCGTGAGAAGTGCCCTGTACGAAGGGATGGTGACCCATCGCCGATTCGCCACGGAGGCGACCGGTGGGGTCGCTCACGACTTTCGATACTCCACGGTGATGCCACTGCTGTTCCTCGACGAACTCGATGACGTCATGGCGCTGCACCCGCGTTGGTCGCGCACTAGGCCCGACCTCGGATGGTTCCGCCGTCGCGACTACCTCGGTGACCCGAACGTGCCCCTCGACGTCGCCGTGCGAGACGCCGTCGATGAGCGGTCGGGCCACCGACCCGTTGGTCCCATCGCCTTGCTGGGTCACGTCCGTGTCTGGGGCTGGCTGTTCAACCCACTGTGCGTCTACTACTGCTTCGACGAGTCCGGCGCGCACGTCGAACATCTGTTGCTCGAAGTGCGCAGCACCCCCTGGCACGAACGTCACCTCTACGTGGTCGACGGTGCATCCCCGGCGCACCGTTTCGCCAAGGAGATGCACGTCTCGCCATTCTTGGCGATGGATCACGAGTACGTGTTGAACTGGTCGGCGCCCGACCGGAACTTGTCCTTGCACCTGGGCAATCGCCGGGGCGAGGAGAGGATCTTCGACGCATCGTTGTCCTTGCGCCGTCGCGAGATGACCTCGACAACCTTGGGCGCACTCGTCTGGCGTCGACCGTGGTCGACCATCGGCGTCAGCGCGGGTATCTATCGACAGGCGCTAGCGCTGTGGCGCAGGAAAGCGCCCTTCCATCCTCGTCCCCGACGAATCTCTGACGATGCGACGTCCCCACGAGCGCATTAGGGTTCACGTGACTGAGTCCATCGTTCCAGCCAGTGGCGTCGCGTCGCGTCGTGCCCGTCGCGAGCGACGCTGGTCACAGTTCCTCATCCGCACGCTGCTGTCGCGAGCCCGTCACGGGACGCTGGTCATCAGCGACGCGACGGGGACCCGTCGCTACGGTCACGGCGGGACCGAGGTGAACGTACGAATCCATGACGCGAGGACCTATCACGCGCTCGTGCGCGGGGGATCGACGGGTTTTGGCGAGAGCTACACGGATGGATGGTGGGACTGTGACGACCTGACCTCGGTCGTGCGATTCGTCATCCGCAACATCCAACCACTGACCCGGCGACTCGACACTGTGGCCAGGTTCTGTGCTCCGCTGACCAGACTGCGCCAGCGGTTCGCGCGAGAGGACAAGGAGCGCGATCGGGCCAACATCCGGGCCCACTACGACCTCGGCAATGATTTCTACTCGCTCATGCTCGATGACACGATGATGTACTCCTGCGCGTACTTCGCCGATGAGAGTACCTCACTCTACGATGCGTCGATCGCGAAGATGGAGAAATTGTGCCGCAAGATCGGGCTCGGACCCGATGACCACGTCGTTGAGATCGGTACGGGCTGGGGAGGCTTCGCTCTTCACGCGGCGTCGCACTACGGGTGCCGGGTGACCACGGTGACCATTTCGGATGCTCAGTTCGAGTACGTGACGACTCGCGTCGCCCAGGCGGGATTGGACCACTTGATCGACGTCCGCAATGAGGACTATCGCGACGTGACCGGAACGTACGACAAGTTGGTGTCGATCGAGATGGTGGAGGCGATTGGCTGGCGCCAGTTGGACACGTATTTCTCCACCTGTGCCAAACTGCTCAAACCCGAGGGCATCATGGCCCTGCAGGCCATCACCATCGACGACTACAGCTACGAACGCACGAAGGATCGCGACGACTTCATCAAGCGCATGATCTTTCCGGGCGGTTTTCTGCCGTCGCTCGAAGCGATCGTTCGATCGAGTTCGTCGGTGAGCGACCTGCGCGTGGTCGACATGGAGGATCTCGGACGCCACTACGCCGAGACCCTGGCTCGATGGAGGTCGAACCTCGCGACGCACGCACCCGAAGTGCGAGAGTTGGACCTGGGCGAGGAGTTCTCGCGGATGTGGCACATGTACCTCTGCTACTGCGAGGCGGCGTTCCTCGAGCGACACATTAGCGATGTGCAACTGGTGCTCGCTCGAGCT
>Ga0307377_10002310_pt1 | contig 22576 bp, 34 predicted proteins | sample TR3MG_FD_202535 | JGI IMG/M metagenome (GOLD analysis project Ga0307377, IMG submission 202535) | Soil microbial communities from Risofladan, Vaasa, Finland - TR-3 | ecosystem: Environmental > Terrestrial > Soil > Coastal area > Acid sulfate soil | place: Finland: Risofladan, Vaasa | collected...
TTCATTAGAAGTATTGACAATTTTCCTATCTGTGCTACTTTTCCGCATAGATGAGCAACTCTATATTAAAAGCTGATTATCTGCGTAATATTGCTGTAGAATATTTACAGCATTGGCTTCTAATCCCCTATTCTTATGGCGGCTCGGACTTCTCTGGCATGGACTGTTCTGGCATAATAATCGAAGTCCTCAAGTCAGTTGGAATCTTACCTCATAAATTTGATGATACAGCACATGGGCTATATCTGAAATTCAAGGCAAAACAAGTAGATAGAGGATATTCTGGCTGTCTCGTATTCTGGTTTAAAGAAGGGAAAGCCCGTCATGTGATGATGATGTGTGATGATTTTCATGTCATGGGTGCATGTGGGGGCACGGGGGAGACCAAAACACTAAAAGATGCTATTCGGGATGATGCATATGTCAAGATGCGACCTCTTGATTATAGAGGCAATATATACAAAATCTGCGATCCGTTTTTGGATAAGGAGACTCCATGAAAAACATAGATATAATTTTTAAGGCTTTAGAGAGAATTTTACAGCTAGAAGCCTTGATTGAGACGGAAATTAAGAAGGTGAACAATGTCAAAGGACGAAAAAAGCTTAAAAAACTATGCGAAAAGGCAATTAAGAACAAGGATGATTCTAGTCTTGCTGCTCTTCGTGAGTATATATTTAAGTTGTAGCTGTGTAAGTTACGATCCGAGCCTTTATCCTTCATATGATTGCCTGAATCCAGGATCCGAAGTCCGACTGAATCCGATTAGAGTGACGGATGATGGGAATTTTGTTGTGAATCAAGCATACCTTTCTTGGGTGGTTGAGCTTAAGCAAGAAATTTTAAGGCTTAGAAAGCTAGTAGAGGAGAAATAAATGGTTGAGCCAATCACAACAGGTGGAATAATCGTACTTTTGATTTCAACTATTGGAAGCTGGTTGAAGATTTTCAGAGATACAAAAAAACAGAATGGAAATGGAAGCGATTTAAGGGAAATCAAGAATACCGTGAAGAAGACGGATGAAAATGTTGGTAATATGAAAATCGATATTGGAGTAATAAAAACTGATGTGAGCAACCAGAAGAAACACTGCATACAAATGACGGATACTATTGAAAAGCAGGTTAGTGCGAACACGAATCGGATTTTCAACATGAAAGGGAAGAAATGAACGAAAGAAAAGCCTGTAAACTTATTGAGAAGTTTCCTGATTGGATAGCAGGAAGTCGGCCAGACGTTGAATCAAATAGAGGGACATATGCTTGGGCAATGATAAAAGCTGAATGTGCAATTTCAAGAATCCAATGGTTTATTCATGTTTTATATAATCATGGTTATGAAATAAGAAAAAAGAAATGAAAGTAGCATTCGAGGCTCAGATTATGCAGAACAATATAAAGTCGCTTCGTTGTATGGAGAAAGAAGCACGGCTTACTTTGGAGTATAAGGCAGAAGATGACAAGCTAGTAGCCGACATTAATAAACTCCATAGTGCGGAGAGGACGGTTTTTGTTGTGATTATGGATAAAAAGGAAACCACTAAAATAGTGGAGAAATAGTGGAAAATGACTGACGCAAAATTTAAGAGAGGACATCCTAAAAAGGGTGGGAAAAAGAAGGGAACACCTAACAAGTTCACTAACCTGAAACAGGCATATTTAGATGTTTTTGTAAAAATAGAGAAAGATTCCAAGAAAGATGGAAAGATTGACAGTCTATTCGTATGGGCAACAAAGAACCAAAGAAACCAGGGAATGTTTTATCAGATGATTTCAAAGATGTTGCCTTCAAACGTGGGGATAGAGGGTAACATAAAACATGAACATAGTTTATCAATGTCCGATTTAAAGAAATCTATGGAAGAGTACAAAAAATGATTGTATATAAAGCAACTAATAGAATAAATCAGAAATCTTATATAGGAAAGACAGTGGAAGATACTATAGGTAAACGAAAATATGAACATTTGTGGAGTGCAAAAAATGACATTGGATATTATTTCCATAGGGCACTTAAAAGATATGGGGCAAATAATTTTGTGTGGGGAATATTATTTAAGACAGACAATATTAATGAACTCATTAAAAAAGAACAGGATTTTATTTTTTATCATAAAACTTTTTGTCCTGGTGGTTACAATTTAACAATGGGGGGAGAGGGATCATTAGGTCGCCCTGTGTCAGAAGAAACAAGAAAAAAAATACGAGAATCAGAAAAGAAGACATTAGATTCAATCCAATGTAGGCAGGAAATGAGCAAGAGAACAAAAGAGCAAATGAGTCGATTAGGAATGAAGGAAAGATTAAGTAAAAAAGCAAAGGAAAGATTTGAAAGCAAAGAAGAAAGAGAAAGAAATAGAGTAGCCCAGATAGTTGCACAAAGTAGACCAGAGGTGAGAGAGAAAAAATCTATAGCAATGAAAAAACATTGGAAAGAACACCCTGAGATAATGGGAAGAGCAGCAAAGTTTCGAAAAGGAAAAAAGCAATCAGTAGAATCTAATCGAAAAAGGAGCATAGCATTAAAAGGAAGGATGTTTACAGAAGAACACAGGGAGAAAATTAAAATAGCACTGAAAAAACGGAGGGAATTAATTGCTAGCGGTTGAAGAGTCAATCCAAGCTCAAGCAATACTTATGAACGAGTGTAGGGATAATCCTGTCTTTTTCGTAGAATGGGGACTTGGCCATAAAACTTGGTCGAAACAGAGGGAGATATTGAATTCAGTCGCAATGAACGACAAGACGGCAGTAAGGGCTTGTCATGGAAGTTCGAAGACATATACGGCCGCAGAGATCGCTGTCTGGTTTCTGAATAACTTCGATAATTCTAAAGTCATAACTACAGCCCCCACGTTCTCGCAGATCAAAAATCTATTGTGGGCGGAGATAAGCCAGATATATCAGACGAGCAGGATCCGATTGGAAGGCGAATGCCTGACTACACTGATAAAAACAGAGAGGGCGGATCATTATGCCATAGGATTCTCAACTGACAAGCCATCGAGGGCGGAAGGTTGGCATGCCCCTTCGTTGCTTTTCATTTTCGATGAAGCCAAAGGAATTGAGCAATGGCAGTGGGATTCGGTGAGAGGGTTGATGACGGGAGGTTTTTGCCGCTGGCTGGTCATATCAACAACGGATGGCGTGGGCGTTGGGGAGAATTTCTACAAGGCATTTGAGGACCGCGATACGGATTGGAATAGAATCCATATTTCAGCGGAGGAATCGCCATACGTAACAGAAGAGAAATTTAAGTACATAGATATCCCGAACTTGGATCATCCCGAACGGTTTAAAAGAAAGGAAATAAGCCCAAAGGAGCTTAATATACAGATTGCTGATCAAAAATGGATTAACGGATGTGAGAAGGAATGGGGAAAGGAATCCGTTCTTTTCCTGACGAAGGTGAAAGGAGAGATTGCGGATCAAGGTGCAGACACGATAGTCAAATTAAGCCAACTCAAAAAAATGGAAGAGAATTGGGAGAACAAGGATTTCAATGACGAAGGCCAGGAACAAGCGGGGGTAGATGTGGCAAGGGGCGGAGATGATGATACGGTATTCTTCAGAAGCAAAGGGCTAAAAGTCATGGATCATAAAATCATCTCAACAAAAAATTTACCGCCTACGGAGGAATTGGAATTCTTGGCTGATGAATTAGAGATATTTGTAGACCATAATAAAACGATGCTTATAAAGCCAGATGATACGGGCGTTGGTGGAGGATTAACTAATATCATGGAAAGGAGAGGTTATAATATTAGTAGAGTCAATTTCCAGCAATCAGCCAATGACCCGGATAAGTATCCCAATATAATCTCGGAGATGTGGTTTGAAGTGGCGAAGTTTATTCATGAGATAGCATGTCCAGAGATAGACAGGCTGAAGAAAGAGCTGGTGAACAGGAAGTATCTGCCGGAGTTGGACAAGAAAGGGCGGCGGGTTGTTGAAAGCAAGAAGGATTATAAGGCTCGGGGATTCCCATCGCCGGATATGGCTGATGCATTTCTTCTCTGCTTCCATAATCCATATGAAGAGATAGGCGATCTTATAGTGGTGGGATAAGAATATGAATGTATTTGAGAGAGTAGCAAACATATTAGGCCGGTCGAAAGGTCAGTATTTCAAAGGCCTGGACAGCGTTTTCTCTACAAGTGGTCAGCACCCTACTGCGGATGATAATTCAGCATTCATAGATTTGGAACAATGGGGGTCAGTCTTGCTAGAGGGTAGAGAACCCAAGACGAAGAAGGACTTTATCCGTGCGTTCAAAGGCTTCGTCTATATATGCGCAAAACTCAACAGTCAAACCGTAGCATCCCAGAAGTTAAGGCTGTATGTGGCAAAGAAGGAGAAGACGAAGGTTTACCGCACTATCAGCACCAGGCCGTTGAGCAGGCAACTTAAGACCTGGATATATTCAAAGCCGCACCTCGACCACTGGCTCACAAAGGCGGCTGATGTAGAGGAGATAACGGATCATGTGTTCCTAGACCTTATGAAGCAAGTCAATCCGCAGCACAATGCCAGGGACTTGAAAGAATATACGATACTTTTTTCAGACCTTACAGGTGAATGTTACTGGTGGCTCAGGAAGAACAGGTTGGGAGTGCCAGATCAGGTTTGGCCGATACCCCCACAATTCGTTAACCCCGTATTCGGGGACAATCTGGATAAGCCGATCAAGGGCTATGCGTACAGGACTGGCAAGGTTGATATTGTGCTTCCGGAGGATGAAGTGGTGTTCTTTACTTACCCCAATCCGAATAACGTGTTCACCGGCTTCGGTTGTGTCAAAGGCGTAGCCAATGCGATTTATATCCGTGAGCAGATGGATGATTTTGAGAAGGCGTTGTTTGAGAATAAGGCAAGAATAGGAGGTATGCTCATACCGCAGGCTAATATAAGCAAAGAAGACAAGGAAAGACTTCAAGTACAATTTTCGCAGATTTATGCCGGCGCAAGGAAGGCAGGCAAGCTGGTCATACCACCGAAGGACATGAGGTTTGAGAAGGATACGATGAGCCCGGAGGAAATGAATTTCATTCAGGGCAGGGCTGTTAACATGGAAGAGATATGCTTGGCTTTAGATATCCCTCCAGGCGCATTGACATCCAAGAGTGTTAATCTTGCCAATGCTAAGGTGGCTGATTACAGGCATGCTAAGAATGGGATATTGCCTAGGTGTGACCGGTTTTCAGAGAAGCTGAATGAGAAGGTGCTGCCTTTGTATGATGACCGCATCTTCTGTGCTTTCGATAATTGCGTGCCTGAAGATAGGGACTTGAAACTCAAGGAACAAATTGGGAGAGTGAAAGTTGGGATAATGACAATAAATGAGGCTAGGGCGGAAGAGGGATTGGAAGAAATCAAGGGCGGCGATGTGGCTTATATCGATAATAGGCTAATGCCGCTTGGAAGCGAGCCAATAGAAGAGCAAGCAAAACGGTTTGCTGAAAAGGTGATGAAAAACGTTAAGGAGGCTTTGGGGTGATCAATCCGAACTTCCTGACTAGCGAGCTTGCCGAAAAGGTGGCTATTGAAGTCTGCAAGCCTAGAATTATTGATAATACAATCGTTATTTTCAGACAGATGTTAATAGATTCTCTAAAAGAGGCTGTAAAAGAAGATGACAAAAAGCAAGCTCATGACATGCTATTCAATGCACTCTTCAAGGCTATCAGTCCTTATGAGAAGAAATTCGAGACGATGCTGAAGCAGGTATGGGATGAGGAGAAGCGGATATTAGTGGCTAATTTGAAGAAGATGAAGAAGGCATGGCTGCAGAAGGATAAGGTGGATAGCATCCTGTATCCAACGGCTGTGTTCGAGAAGAAGCTAGCTAATGGAGCATCAGGAATATTCATTGAGGTTATGGACAAGGAAGGTCCCAGAATTGTCTCGCTTTACGACTTCAACATGATATTCGATGTGACCGATCCGAAGGTCCAGGAATGGCTGGAGAGCTATACGCCTATGTTCTCGAAAAAGCTGGAAGAGGTGAACGTGGCTAAACTGAGGGCAGAGCTTATCGAAGGTATGAATGCAGGTGAGGGCGTGCCAGAGCTTGTGAGGCGAGTGTATGAGACTTATGATGACTGGGGATTCAGACGGGCTAAGATGATAGCACAAAATCAGGTTATCCGAGCATCGAATAAGGCTGCGTTGAATGTCTATAGGCAGAGTGGGGTTGTGAAGAAGAAGATTTGGGTAGCCTATATAGATAAATTAACCTGTCCGAGCTGTGAACAATTAGATGGGAGAGTAATAGGATTGGAAGAGAATTATTTCAATCTGGGCGATCCTGATGAAGTGTTAGAAAGGGATGGGAAGAAATTCACATTCAAGAATGATTATGAGGATATAGAAGCGCCGCCCCGGCATGTTAGGTGTCGTTGTACGGTAGCAGCTTATATAGAGGATTAGGAGGTAATGATGAAAGTAATAACTGAAAATCTTAAATTCATAAATGAATATCCTAATATGGCTGGTGAACTGGCTAAGAGACTGCATATCAAAAAGGATGAGATTCCGTTTGTAAGGAAATATTACACATCGGAGAAGCAAGAGGTCGACAAGCAGAAGCGCAGTGTTATCAGCTACATATCGACTGATGCTGTGGATAGGGATGGCGAAAAGTTGTTGCCTGAAGGAGTGGATTTAGAAAACTACAAGAAAAATCCTGTTGTTATGCTAGGGCATGATTATAAGTCTTTACCAGTAGGGAAAAACATTTGGATTAAAAAAGATGATAAGGGACTTGTTGCCAAAACTGTTTTTGCCAAGAGTGAAAGAGGCGATGAGATATACAGAGCATGCTCAGAAGACATTGAAGGCACTGGCCCACTACTGAAAGGATGGTCGGTGGGTTTCATACCTATCGAATGGGAAGATATTGAAACAAAGGATAAAAAGGAAAAACCAGGGCGGATATACAAGAAATGGGAGCTCCTAGAATATTCCATTGTCCCGATTCCTAGTTGCCCAGAAGCATTGACTTTGGCAGTGGAGAAGGGACTTATATCCGACCGCCTCAAGAAGGACTTAGAGATAGAGGTTGTTAAGGACAGAGAGATTATGGTTACAAAAGAAGAGATGGAATTTATAGACAATAGAGAGATTGAAGTGGTGAAGGATGACGAAAATCCTTTTCCGATTGGACATAATGAATTTGGAGAGGTAAAGATTCATGGAAAAGAAATCATCACCAAACCAGAGACGACTGAGCAATATCATAGGATTCCAGTAAGTACAGGTCATGATGGTCACAGAATCAGGACAATAACCATATCAGCATCACAGGGAATCAAGGCTTTATATTGCGGAACATGCAAAAAGGTAATTACGTATTTGTTTGATGTTAAAAAATGGACAATGGAAGAAGCGAAAAAGTGGGTGTCGGAACACAAGGAATTTAATAATATAGAGATAAAAGAACTCGAATACAAGGAACGATGGAACAAATCGTTATCTAAAGTTTTTGACGTGGCGGCAGTTGATGCTCCCATAGCGACATTTAATTATGCCTTGTATGAGAAGTTCTTGGAATGCAAAGTCAAGGAGATATTTCTCAATAGCTATTCAGTTCCCAGTCCATTGCTCGGAACATATCTGGCTGGATTCAAAAAGATTCTGGGCGATTTCAAGCTGAAAGACACCAGGTGCTTTACTTGGGATGGCTATGAAACCCCTCCGGTATATGAAGTGATTAAGCTCAATTCCGAGAAGTCAGACGACTTTCTCATTAGTGGAGTCTGTTTTTATGATGCGGACAATAAGCCGCTTATAGTGAAATTTAATACCGGTTGGAGTGGGATTAATGTTTCAATAGTTACCTCAAATAAAAACAAAGAATGGAATAAAGAGCTTCTCGACAAAGTACATAGCTGGGCTTATAAGAACAATTATCTTAGAGGCGAGAAGTTCGCATTGAGTGGAGAATTCCTGGATGAGCCAGGCGACAATTGGGATAACCTGATTCTGGATGCAAAATATAAGGATTCGATAATCAAGTCGGCCAGTTTTCTGGAGAAGAAAGGCAAAGACCTTACAGGCAGGGGATTGCTGTTCATCGGTCCCCCTGGCACAGGCAAAACTAAGACGGGACGGGTATTGATGAACGAATTGGATACAACCTTTATCTGGGTATCAAGCAGGGATTTTAGATATATTGGGCCGATGAGAGCTTTGTCGTTGAGCTTTTCTTTAGCTCGTGACTTAGCCCCATCGATTCTATTCCTTGAGGATATAGATACTTGGCTTAGGGGAGAAATGGAATTCGTGACGGATCTGGTTAAGACAGAAATGGATGGCATAAAACAGAACAAGGGACTGATTACTATAATGACATCAAACTATCCGGAGAAACTTCCCGATGCTCTTTTGGATAGGCCTGGCAGATTTCATCACATAATCAATTTTGAATTACCGAAGGAGAAAGAACGGAAGGAAATGCTAAAGCTTTGGGCAGGAGAAATAGAAGAGAAATTGCTTGATGATATCGTGGAGAAAACGAAGGGCTTCTCAGGAGCACATTTAAAGGAGCTTGTTGAGTTTGCCAAGATGATAGCAGAAGAGGATGAGACTGAAATAGGCAAAGCATTACTTAAAAGTCTTGATAAGCTGATAGAGCAAAGGGAGCTGATAGAGGAGATAAGGGAAAATAAAACTGACATTAAAGCTATTTGGGGAAAAGTGAAATGGGTTGATGGGGACATTGAGGTTAGAGTAGATAAGGAAATTGAGATGAAACATATAGAAAAAAACATTAATAGTCAAATTAAAGAAATAGAATCCATTGATTATACTAGTCTTGAACTTGCCATCAAAGGACTGACTGAACAGGTTGCCGAACTCAAGGAAGGTCGAGTCCTCAGCACAAAGAACCGCACGCTGGTGAAGGATACGATTGAAGCCCTGACTATATTGAAAGAACGGTTGGATGAGCTTTATGCTGCGACTGAGCCACATGGAAGAGAAGAGGAAAAGACAGCAGAGATAGAGAGGGAAAAGCAATTCATTGTGGAGAAGGATGGCAAGAAAGTTAGTCTGGATGAAAAGCTGGCCGAAGCAGTTGGAAAGATACTGAGCGGTGATAACCTGAAAGTGTTATTAAATAAGTCTTTGGATGAGGCTGTGGATATTAAGCTTAAAAAGAAGATGGGAAGGGTGGAGTGATGATTCATGTTATAGGATTATTAAAGCAAGCTGAAGAGGAAAGAGAGGCTTTGCGATTCGCCATGAGGACTGCCAAAACGGCCAAAGGCCATGCTCAATACAAAAGAGAGTTTCGCAAAGCAAGAAATAAAATTGAGTATATAAAGGAGAAAATGAGGAAATGAGAAAAGCATTATATATAAAAGGAGGCTTAAGTGATAAATGACGAATATATTATGAAGCATTTTTATAACGAACTCCCGCCTATCTGGGAGATCAAACTTGCTTGTGGGTTTACTTGGAAAACCTTTGCGATGAAGATGGGCGTTACAGAGATGTCACTTTGGAGGTGGAATAGCGCACAAGCTCATATTCCCCTTGAGCAAAGAGTGAAACTGCGGGAAATTCTGGAAGGAGGTAAGGAGTAATGGTACATACTGAGCTTGAAGATAAAATAAATGGGGCTGAAATAGTCAGCCTTGAGGAGCTTATATTAGGATTCCTTGAGACATTTCAGGAGGATGCCAGTGAAGAACAATTCGCTGGTGCATCTTTTTGGGATGTTATAAAGTTTTTTGTTCAGTATCTTGATGAACATGAGTATAATATTTTTAAATCTCGTCATGTGAAAAGTCAGAAATTCTTAAAGCTATCGCAAGATATTCACGATAGATGTAACAGTTTTTATTCACTAGATTGGAGAAAAAGAAAGAGAAAACATCTACCGCATGCGGGTACAAAAGAAATCTGTTTTTGCTGTGGTGCTACAAAATTAGCTGGCTTAAGTGAACACACTCTCAAGATGAGGGCAAAGTCGAAAACTAGAGCTGAACTTGAGGCAGATTGGATTCGGACAAATACTGAAAAATGAAGGATAAACAAAGCGATTAAATAAGCTCATTTTATTGAAAATGAGTTTTATTAATCATGCTGGCTTCGGGAAAGAGTAGGCTGCTCTTTTCCAGAGATGTCAGTAGAGTGAGGCAGTTGACGGAGGTTGACTTAGATTAACTAGTCAACAGATGCCGAATCTACAGAGACATCAGGCATAAAGATAAGTTGAAGAACCTGAAATTTAAAAGCCAGTAGAAAATGGAATAAAAAATGGGTACAGAAAAAGTAACAATGAAAGAGAGTGAGATAGAAGCTCTTGTCAATGATCAGGTTGAAAAGAAAGTCGCCGCTATGCTGGAAGGCAAGGATGTAGAGAAGAAGATAAATGCCCTTATTGAAGAGCATACAAATCCTGATATCAAAGATCAATTGAAAGAGCAAATGGCTGATGCACTGAAAGCAATGAAAGTTCCTGACAAAGAGCTTGAAACAGCGGAAGAGCAGGGCAAAAAGTTCAAATCCTTCGGTGAGTATTTGCTTGCGATACGGAATTATAGGCTAAAAAAAGAAGCTGACCAGCGATTGTTTGGTATGTATATCGACAAGGAAGGCAAGTTTCAGAAGGACGCGGGCCACATGGAAGAGGGCGAAGACAGTCAGGGCGGATTCTTGGTTCCTGAAGTTTACAGGCCAGATCTTAAACTGTTGGCACTGGAGAATTCGGTTATCAGGCCAAACGGTCCAATGGTAATCCCTCCAATCAAAACTGATTCGATAAAGATTCCATATGTCGATGACACATCACATGAATCAACTGTATTTGGTGGAGTTTGGTTGAAATGGACAGGTGAAAGAGTAGAAAAAACTGAAACAAAGCCTACATTCGGACAGTTAGAGTTGACCCCGCACAAATTGGCAGGCGTAACATACACATCAAATGAGCTTCTTGCAGATAGTGCCATAGCATTAGAGCCGCTGATCAAGAGGATGTTTGGGCAGGCTTCGGGATATGCCGAAGATGATGTGTTCATCAACGGAACTGGAGCTGGACAGCCGCAGGGTATTCTTAATTGTAATTGCACTTTGAACATAAACAGGAATACAGCAAGTCATGTCTATTTCGAGGATTTGACAGAAATGTATGCCTCTATGTTCCCAAGTTCACATTCAAGGGCTATTTGGCTCATCAATCCCAGCGTACTTCCCGACATAATTGCAATGGGTGCAGGCAGTGCAGCACCAGCGAGTGGACATAACTGCATTTGGATCAGTAGAGATATGGGAGCTACAAAAAAGATTCCTGGCACAATTTTTGGGCGTCCGTTCTTCATAACAGAGAAGATGCAGGGGCTCGGAACGGCTGGAGACATTGGCTATTTTGACCTGAGTTATTACCTCATCTGGGATCGGCAGCCAATTACGATTGACGTGTCAACACATATCGGATTCCTCACAGACGAGACTTGCTGGAGATTCGTTATTAGAGTTGCCGGTCGATGCTGGCCACAGAGTGCTATGACATTGCGCAATAGTGCAGCTCCGATAACCCAAATTTCCCCGTTTGTAATCCTTGCCGCAGGCACGAGTTAAGGAGTAGAGAAATGAGTGTCGATCTGAAAACAGGCGGATTCAAGAGTTTCGGCGAGTACGTGGCGACAGTCCGCAAAGTTTGCTTGGAAGGGCACAAGGATAGTCGGCTGGATGAGATTCAGGAATTATGGCTGAAGAAACGGCGAGAGAAGACCGCCGGACACATGGAAGAAAGCATTGATTCACAAGGTGGCCATCTAGTTCCGGAACAATGGGCAGATGGCATTTACCATGCAGCACTTGAAGATGCAATCGTTAGGCCACGGGCCACGGTTATCCCAACAACTACTGATTCGCTAAAGGTGCGGAGGCTGGTTGATTCTGACAGAAGCTCAAATCTATTCGGTGGAATTACGTTCAAATGGACGGAAGAGCGTGGGTCAAAATATGATGCTGTATCTAAACCGGCACTAGGTGAGGTTGAGTTGAATATCCATAAGCTGGTAGGAGGTTGCTTTGTGAGCAATGAACTTGAGGATGACTACGGAAAATTTGGACAGTTCATGGAAACGGCATTCGGGCAGGCAATACGATTCGTAGAGGATGATGCATTTATTAATGGTACAGGTGGCGGAATGCCTTTGGGTATTTTACGGGCTGGGTGTAGAACACAGGTTACAAGAAATGCGGTTGGGCTTATAAACTGGACAGATATTGCCAATATGGCCAAGCGATTGCTCCCGAGAAGTTGGGGGAGTGCCGTTTGGTTGTTGAATCCTGATGTGATTGATGAATTATTTGAAGCGACGGCACCAGCAGCGAATCAAGCGACAGTTCTTGATCTTAGCAATCGTCTTCTCTGGGGGATACCGTTCATTCCTACGGAGAAGTGCCAAGCGATGGGAACGGAAGGCGACATCATTCTTGCAGATTTCAGTCATGGGCATTATCTCATAGCCGACAGGGAGATGAGAATTTCGGCGTCTCGTCATGTTAATTATGAATATGTTCTACCTCAAGTAAGCGAAACATATGGCTTCATAACTGATGAGACGTTTTGGAGAGTTGTCCTCAGGGTAGACGGCAGACCGCTTTTGAGTACGGATATTGCACCGAAGCGGGGGGCTAATGACCTGGGGATGTTTATTGTGTTGACAACAACAAGTTAATAGGAGGTAAAAAAATGGGAAACGTACATAAAGATAGCGAGCATGAAGACCTAGATGTAGCAATGGCTATTAATGCTGCCTTAAACGATGGTGCAAATACACCTACATATTTCAGTATGGCGAATTTTGATCTTGCTGTATTCGAAATATTCACAGGTACATTAACTGGCGATGCTTCTTTGACTTGTGTCATTTGGGAAACAGATGGCACAACTCCACAAGCAACAAGCACAACCACTACAGTCACAACAGATGATGCCATTACCAGGATTCAAATTCGAGGTGAAGAGTTAGATGTGAACGATGGTTTTCATTCTGTAGGAATTTTGGTGACGGAAACTGGAGCAGCAAATGCTGTAGTTGGTGTTCTTATTCGAAGAAAGAGAGCAGTCTATAAACATGCTGCGTTGTCTGATTAATCAGACTGAACGATAAAGGGAATGGAGGCGGATTTCGGTTCGCCTCCCCATCCTTTTCATAAGAGGTTTAAATGAATGAAGAGATGATTGAATTTATTAAGGACTGGCCTTGCTGCTGGAAGAAGGGCGATAGATTTCGTAGAGCTTCCAGACCGAAGTTTGCAGCAACAGTCATTGAGGCTGGCTATGCAAAGGCTTTGAAAATGCCACCTAGAAATAAAATGATTGAGGCGGCGGAGAAGGAGAAATAAATGGCAATAAAAATTAAACTAAATTCTGCTTGGCAGACCAATGAGGCTATGGATGCCGTGTTTGAGTTCAGGGCACAGGCTGAAAATGCTTATAACGTACTTCAGGAGACGGTGGCCAGGATTGATGAGATTATAGCTGGCTCAAGTTTTGCCGATGTTGACGCTGAAATTAAAACTGAGGGGGCTGCGATTATAAACATTTTAAACCAGTCTAAGGCTGCTCTTGATGGACATGGTGCTTTTATAAACTGGAGGAAACCCAAGTAAATGGCAGCCCCAACGCTTGAAACAAACGCCGCAGCCGATACGCTAAGGATTCTTAGTGGAACGCCTGGAGACCCTGTAACCTGGAATGATGTGTGGGACTGGGACGATGGCGGGGGTTCGTTCGGTGGTGCTGGTGATGTGCCTAAAGATGGCGGTGGAACGGCTAAAGTTAATACATTTATGACAGAAACGATAGCAGATGGAGTTTATTTAATATTGAAAAATATTCAGTTCGGTGATGATGTTACTCCAAGTTATTTTCAATCTAAAAATGAAATGGTTTATTTTAACATTGATTGTTTGTTTGCTGTAAACGATAATGCCATTCTTACTTTAGGTGAGAAAGATGGTGATTATGGTATTAATGGTTCTTTTTGGAGTATTCAATATACTACTGCAAGCATGTATGTTTATCATACAATGAATATGTATGCCTCAAGATTGCATCTTAGAGAAGATTCAAGTTATTGTTCTTTTTATGTTGATGAAGATGTTTGTGAATTTATTAATGTGCAATTATCTGGAACAGGAACTACTTCTTCCACTATGCAGTTTCGATTTAGGGGCTCTAATCTAACCTTGAAAAAGGTTTATAGTAATAATTTATATTCTGGATTTCGATTACATACAAATCCCGCTATTTTTGAAGAATGTCATTCACATAAGACGGCTGCGGGCGGAGCTATTTATGCTAGTGGAAATGAAGAAATGACGGCTTCTGAAGCGAGAATGACTTCGGTTGGTGTGGGAAGCCCATCGGCTCGTTCTGATAATTTAGCACGTTTAAATGTTATAGATATCAAGGGTGATGTAGGCACTGTTTATATTTATAGTGATGGGGGTTGGATTAAAGAGCAATATACCTGCAATGTCCATATAGCCAATAAAGATGGTGCTGATTTGGCAGGCGTGGCTGTGGATTGCGAGGATACAAACGGAGATGCAGTTTGGGCTGCGGGGACGATTGTAACCGATGCGGCTGGAGATATTGCAGAGCAGGTAATTACTTATAAGAAATGGGAAGGAACAGATGAAACTTTAACAGAATATTCACCCCATAAATTTACAATATCTAAAGCAGGTTATGAAACGCTGGTATTGGATAATATCACCATAGATAGTCCGATTGTTTGGCATGAGGAATTGCAGGATTCAGGGAGCCAACGCCCAAGATTTAGAATGCATGGAGCTTAAATATGGCTTTAAATAAAAACGTAGCAAGTCAGAAAGTCCTGATATTTGCCTGGGATACTGTTGCAAGAAGTCCCAAAACTGGGGATGCAGGCAATATAACAGCGTATATCTCTAAAGACGGCGGGGCAGCAGTGCAATCGGATGACGATAATCCGACAGAATTGGATGCTACAGACCTTCCTGGCATATATGCTTTTGACTTGTTACAGGCTGAAACTAATTGTGATTTATTTGCATTAAAAGCAGGCAGTTCAACTGCCGATGTAGAGGTTGACCCTGTGATTGTCTATACGATTGTTCGGGATGATTACAAAGCAGATGTTACAGCTTTGGCATTAGAGGCCACTGCTCAGTTAATCAAGACTGAAACAGATAAGATACAACCCGACATCATAGCATCCCCTGATGATTATAAGGCAAATGTCGCCGCTCTTGCTCTAGAAGCAACTGCCCAGCTTATAAAAACAGAAGCCGACAAGATTCAACCTGATATAATTGCTTCTCCAGGGGATTATAAGGCGGACGTATCTGGACTTGCACCTGCAAGTGAATATGATACGGAAATGGCAAGAATCACAGCAGATGTAGCAACTGAAGCAAAACAAGACGTAATTGATACAGTTGTAGATGGTATAAAAGCTAAAACCGATACTATCAGTTGGGCTGATATAACTTTCCTCAAAGATATAGAAGGGGGAAGATGGAGAATCGTAAGTAATCAGATGATTTTCTATAAATCTGACAATTCAACGGAGGTGGCAAGATTTAATCTGCTTGATAGCGCGGGAAGTGCAAGCATGGAAAATGTTTTTGAGAGGCAACGAGTATGATAGTAACAAGAGGATATGGACATAGCCATAATATTATAACCAGAGGATTTGGGTTCATCTACACGCTAATAATCTTGGATTCTTTAATAAACTTGGACAATTTGGAATTTGAATCGATGATAAATAATGAGCATTCATTCAGAAGCAAGATAATTAATGAAATCGATCTTGAGAGTAAAATTAGACTATAGGTAATAAAATGTATGTTTATTCTGAAGTTATAAGGCTGAAAATAATCCTTAATGTTGGGGTTAATATAGATGCTTCAACGACACGGCGGATAAAATACCGAAAGCCAGATGGCACTTCTGGTTATTGGTCGGCAGCGATAGAAAGCTCTACAAGTATTTCATATACCACGACTTCAATCTATGATTTAGATTTGAAGGGCAACTGGAAGCTCCAGGCGTACATTATTACACCAACCTGGACAAATCATGGCGATATAAGGCGATTAAACGTAAAGGAACATTTATGAGGAGGCAATTATGGCTGTAGATATTCATGCTTTGACATCAGTAGATGAGGTCTTGGCTTATATTGGCGATGATATCCAACGGGATGCTTTATGGGTATATTGCAGTCAAGGCGATGCAACTGCGGCCACGGTAGAAGTAACTAGCACAACAATGGTTTTAACAATCACAGGTGGATTAGAGGAGGGGCCAAACACTTTGACTTTTGCCGATTCTGATAAAAATACACTTTCTGAATTAATAACGGCAATAAATGCCTTGACTGGCTGGAAGGCTGGGAGGATGTATCATTCAGATGCGGAATCAACTGACTTGATTGTTACGGGGGCTTTGGCATGTCTTGATTCTGAAAATGAAATAACGCTGAAGATAAAAGATAACTTTCTTATTGAAAAAATGATCGACAGAGCAACTGATTTGATAGAGCGGTACTGTGGGCGATTATTTGATACCCGGGCTTATACCAGGGAAATATATTACGGCAGTGGATTTAGCAAGCTACTTCTTGAGCAGTATCCAGTGACCAGGATTACAAGGCTATCGGCTGGTAGGGCTAATTCGTTCTCGATCAAAAACACCTCCACAGATGCCAACTTCTGCACAGTCGAGATAACGGCAACCAAGATAAGGCTTATCGTGGACGGTGGAACGAATGCTTATGATTCGAATGTAGCCCCCCTTGTTCTTGCTACTTATACAACCATAGACCTTTTAATAACTGCCATCCATGCTCTTGGAAAAGGATGGGTCTGTACCACAATGGCCACGGACACAGCTACGAGAGATGCCTCGGAACTCCTAATAAGGCCGTCCATGTTTGTGGATGCTACGAAACAGGCTTATTGCGAGACCGTAGATGATGACATAACGGATTATAAGCTTTTGAAACCTACAGAGGCAAGAAATGAAGGAATATTATATAAGCCTGGAGTTTTCAGCGCTGGAATGGAATATTTTATTAACTATCAAGCTGGCTATACAACAATCCCTTATGTCTTGGAACAATTTTGTATATATCTGGTCTGCTATGTTTATGGCAAATCGAAGCGGGCGGGGGATGAGGAACTGAAGAGCGAGACATTTGGAGAGGGAGCAGATTATAAATATGAACGAATCTCTATGGCTGATTTTGAAAAGGCGAGGGCTTTGATGCCGCTAGAGATACAGAATGGCTTAGATTTATTTAAGAAGAGGGAGCTTTAGGATGAAAGATGGATTTTATTTTGAACACAAAAGAAAAGTCGAAGAAACTGAATTTAACAAAAAATTAATGAAGGCAATAAAGGAAAATGCAGAGGAAATTACCAATATTGTCATAACGGAGATGAAAAGACGTGGTTAATCCAAAAGACTATCCCGAAAAAAGCCCTGAATGGACTCTATCTAAATTCCTAGAGGCTTGGGAGAAACGGAATTGGAAGGCGATGCTTAAATATTGTCAGATATCCTGGCGGACATTACTGCCTGATACGGAAAAGACGCTGTATTTTCAATTCAGGAATAAGCTCCTGAGTGCAAAGATACTGAAGACAGAGAAAGTTAGCGATGTTACAAGGGATATATCAGTCGAGATTTATTATAAAGATATAAACATCAAACGGAGAATAAGAAGAAAAGCTAGGCTGATTTGTGAGACAGCCCCGATGCAGCCATCACCTGAAGGGGAATGGGGTATCAATCCTGTGTCAATGATGAGGGCAAGAAGATGAGCTTTGCAGGTCAACTGGACAAAACGGTGAAGATAAAGGATTTCACCAAAGGAGCAGCGAACGGAATGGGTGGCTATGAGCCTTCAACTTGGTCAACCATTTACAAGCGAATCAAGGCCGCTATTGTACTCATCCCTAAAGGCGAGCAGATATTTCAGTATGACAAATCTAATGTATTCGCAGAATTCTTCTGGTATATGGAATACTTGTCGGGAGTCAAGGAGACGCAGAGGATTTACTGGGGAAGCAAAGTCTATGAGATAAAGCTTGTGCTGCCCTGGAGGGAGAAAGGGCGATTTATGAAACTTGCCTGCATGCAGGTAGGAAGGGAAATTTAATGGCTGAAAAAATAGTTTACGGAATCCCCGAGGTCATAGCCAACCTGAAGAAGTACCAGTTTATCAAGACTCAGGCCATAAAGGACAGGCTGAAGAAGCAGGCGTTTAAGATTGAGACGGCAGCTAAAGAGGTGTGTGCTGTTGATACAGGACGCCTCAGAGCCTCTATTTCAACTAATTGGGCTGGAAGCTCAATGAGCGAAGGCAAGACCGGAGCTCAAGCGAATCCAGGGGATGGAGTTAAAAAGCCAGAAGGACCGAAAGAGTTGGTTCTTGTCGTTGGGACTAATGTCAAATACGGTCCTCATGTCGAACATGGAACTTCCAGAATGCCAGCCAGGCCATATCTTTATCCTGCTTATTTCATGCACGAGGGCGAGACAATATTGGCTTTGGCCAAGATTATGAAAATGGATGTGAAATTAAAATGACTGTAAGCATAATAATTCCAACATTAAAACCGAAAAGAGAAATAGCAGGATTGATTGCCGAAATTAAAAATACCGTATTTTATGAATTAGATTTAATTGTGATATCAGGGTTGCGGTCCGCTCCGGTGAATTACAATATGGGGATGGAAAGGGCAAAGGGGGAGTTTGTCATTACATGTGATGACGACACGGAGGGCTATCAAAAGGGATGGGACAAGACCCTGCTTGATGTCCTGGAGAAACTGGAGCCGGAGGGGGCAACCATAGTTGGGGCAAGGTTGCTTAATCTGGACGGGACCCTGAATAGAGTTAATTATGGAGATTATAATTTATCCGTGGAATATTCCCAGACCAGCAGAATGATCACGGCATGCTGTGCTTTCAGAAATACCAAATTGAGATTTGATGAAAACCTTTTCGGATGGGGATGGATGGACGATGATTGGTGCAAGCAGCTAGGGGGGAAGAGCTTTGTTGTCAATACAGTAAGAGTGACACATCGAAATGAGCATAAGAATCCACTTGGATGCAAGGAGCAGGAAGCCAGGAATCATGCTTACTTCGAGAGGAAATGGAGGGTCATGGGATGAGGATAGCCATATACACCTGCGACAATTATCTCTGGATTGCTCCGATTTTCTTGCATTTCTACAGAAAATTTTGGCCTGAAAATTTCTATCAAACCGATTTTTTGACCGAGAAACAGATAGTCCAGGGGGAAAGCACTTTCCGCACAGGCGATATTTCATGGACTAACAGAATGATCAATTACTTGAATTCTTTTGAAGACAAATTATTCATCTTGCTTTTGATAGATTATATTATTGATAAAAAAGTAGATGTTGATGGGATAAAGCGGGCAGAAAGTCTTTGTAAGGATGATATCGGATGCGTGAGATTAAATGCTCATGATGAATTAAGCCGTTTTTTGGTTGATTCCGGAATCAAGGGCTTTAAAGAATATCCTTCAGACAAGCCCTATTCTCTATCATGGCAACCTTCTATTTGGCAAAAGGAATATTTTCTCGAAACCATACAGGAGGGCGATAGTATCTGGAGGGCTGAGACAAGAGGATCTAAGATCATTCAGATTTCTAAGAAGAAGACCATCTGGTCCGATAATTTTATTTTAAGCCATATTAATCCCCCTGCTGGATTAATGCAGAAGGGGAAAATCATAGAATCTGTCGAAAGATGGATAAAGGAGAATTGGTAATGAAAGCCATAACAAATTTATGGAGAAATGTTTATCTGAAATTGGGTCAGGTGGATTTCGGAAATCCCCATGATGACAAAGCCATAAAAACAAGCATGAGGCCCAAAGACTATCCGTCCCAAGCGAATATGATCCTCGCGAACTTCCCCGTCCTGAGCTCGGTCTTGGAAATCGGTTGCGGCTACGGCGGGTTGGCCAATGAGATATTGAACAGGATATCAGTCTCATATACTGTGGTCGAAAACAGATTGATGTTGAATCAAGCCAAAAGATTTCTGGGCGACAGGGCAGAATATGTGGCTGCGGCCAAGATAAAGAATCTTCGCAATAGAGAATTTACACTATTCATTTCAAACTTTTGCTTGTCCGAGACCCCTTTTGAATATAGGGAATATGTTATTAATAACATCCTGAAAAACTGCAAAAAAGCATTCATTATAGACTATAGAGACGCGGCCAAACCGACGGCCAAAATGAAAAAGGATGGTTGGGATATGGATGTTTTGAATACAGAGAAAATGCTCAAAAAGTATTTCAGTATCCATGAGATAATGCACAGCCACGCTAGATCTATTTTTATAGGAGAAAGAAAAAAATGAACTTAAAAGATGCCAAGAAGAGTTTCCTGGAGGCCGCCGAGATCATGGCTAAATTCAACATCAAATTTCATCTTAGCGATGGAACAATGTTAGGAGCGATAAGAGATAAGGGATTTATTTCCTGGGATTATGACATAGACAATAGGGTTGCGGCTGCGGATTGGGATGTGTCCATAATCAAGGAATTTGAGAAAAACGGCTTTCGATGCTTCAGGTCATTAAACAGAAGGCTTTATGGCGACTTGCCTTCTGGATTTGATTTTATTAAGCGTGATATCGACATTGGCTTTGGGCTGAATTACTATTATCCGCCGGAGGATCTGATGGTTTTTTTAGCGGGAAGACCCATTGTCGGGGCCGTGCAGCCGGCCAGTTTCTACAGGGGAAATCATTTTATTGATTTTCTAGACATAAAAGTAAGGATTCCTTATCCTCCGGGGAAATATCTTATTTTACATTACGGCAAAAACTGGAGAATTCCCGAGAAGGGCAAAGGCTACCTTGTGGACCGAAAGCCGATATCAATAGAAAAATACGTAAAATATTTTCATGAATATCCAGAAATAAATAAAAAAAAGGAGATAATACCAATATTTATAATTACTTGCGATAGGCTGGAAGTTTTAAAAAAGTCAATACAATCTTATTATGATTATATTAAAACTCCTTTTGAGATTGTCATTGTGGATTTTGGTTCGACATATGAGCCTACTGTAAAGTTTTTGAAACAGTTAGAGAGTGAAAAAGTTAAAGTGTATCGGAAGGAAAAAATTAATATCCCTTCTGATCTTAATAAAGTTAATGAAGCCGTTCAAGATTATTTTAAAGGTCATCTTGAAAGTAATTATATAATAACTGATCCTGATATAGCTCTGGATAATGTTGGGGGTGATATTTTTGATGTTTATAGTTATCTTTTAGAGAAACTGCCTAATGTTAATGTGGTTGGTCCGATGCTGAGAATAGATGATATTCCAGATTATTATCCAGAAAAAAAGAGATTAATTAATGGTGAAAAAGGATGTCACAAAAGATTTCATTCATCAAAAATTGATACCATTCAATATAAAGACAAAGATGTGAAATATGTTTTTGCCCCCATTGATACTACTTTTGGAATGTATAGAAAAGGGAAATCTTGGAGAAGGTTGATGAATGGTATTCGAGTTTTGTCTCCTTATTCAGCAAGACATCTGGATTGGTATCTTGATCCCAAGAATCTGACCCAGGATCAGAAATATTATATAGAACATGCATCAAAACAAATTGCTCATTGGAGTTTGTGGGAAAAATAGGATGGAAAGTAGGGGAAGATCGGCAATTAAAAGTGTGCTGTGGCGTATTCTAGGGATATTAATTTTAGCTACTGTAACTTATGCTTATACTCGAAAATGGATACAGGTAGGATTAATTACATTCATCCATCATGGAATATTCCTCATTGTATTCTATTTTCATGAGAGATTATGGCTAAAAGTTAAGAGAATCAAAAGTTTAAAGATTCGTTCAATTCTAAAAATGCTTACATATGAGACTTTATTAGGAAATCTCATTCTTGGTTCGATAACTTATCTTATAACAGGGAATGTAAAACAGATGACGGCGATCACTTTAACTTATATATCTTTGAAGCATATTTTGTACATATGGAATGAGTTTGTTTGGGGAAAAATAAAGGTAGGCAAGAAATGATTATAGTGTATTGTTATGTTGTAGGGGATATTTTACACAAGGGTCATATTGAGCATCTTAAGAACTGCAAGGCATTAGGAGACAAACTAATCGTTGGCGTATTGACCGATGCGGCAGTGATGGAGAAAAAGGCGAAACCGACAATGGAATTTGATGAGCGGTTTGATTTAGTACGGAACTTGAAGTGGGTAGATGTGGTAGTTGCTCAGCAAACTTATTCGCCATTGAATAATGTAATGGCATTAAAGCCCGATATTTTGGTTGAATCAACAGATCATAAGGATCAGCCTGCTAATGAATTTATGAAAAGTATTGGGGGAAGGGTAATTGTTATGCCATATTATCCAAATCATAGTTCAACAAAAATAAAGAATAAAATAAAGAAGGAAAAAAAATGAAATTGCATCCTTATGGAAATATTGATCCTTTTAAAATCCCAGAAATTGCTGATAGGGTATTGAA
>Ga0307377_10002312_pt1 | contig 22557 bp, 21 predicted proteins | sample TR3MG_FD_202535 | JGI IMG/M metagenome (GOLD analysis project Ga0307377, IMG submission 202535) | Soil microbial communities from Risofladan, Vaasa, Finland - TR-3 | ecosystem: Environmental > Terrestrial > Soil > Coastal area > Acid sulfate soil | place: Finland: Risofladan, Vaasa | collected...
ATACAAAGCCAATGAGAGGATATAATCTGGTTGATACCTCCTCGTGGCTGGACCGTACAGCACAGCTATCTGAGGAAAGTCTTAGAGCCATTGTGGAGTTGGCTGAGCTTCAGAGGAATTTTGAATTACTGGCAATGGAAATAAATAGGACAAAAAGGATAACCAATGCCCTAGAATATATAGTAATTCCGCGACTACAGGTGACGATAAATTACTTAAATATGAAGTTTGAGGAAAGAGACAGAGAAGAGAAAGTACGGCTGAAACGCGTGAAAGTCCTGGTTGCCCGAGGATAAACAAATGCTTAAGCCATTACAAGATGAAGTCCCCCCGGTGCAATCGGGACAATCTCCCTATGAAAAGATGCTTCAGGATTGCTTAAGAGGCGAACTCCGGGTAGTGAATGCTGGGTTACCACAGAGTCAAAAACGGCAGAGCAAGGAAAATAAACTCTTTTACTTATTAAACGAGAAATATCCTCATGTGGTATGTAACGATGGCAGCACCCACCTCTTTAAGAAAAGCGAACTGGAGTATCTGGCAAGCATGATAGATACTGATGAGCAAAAAGCATTGCCATTGCCCATGCTTATAGAGCTAGGGGCAAATCAAGCTGAGGCAGCCATAATATGCGAAGGGAAAGTAGAGGAGAAAGTCATATCAAAAGCGCTTAACATGCCGGTTACATGCGAGGAAAGAAGGATTAGGATATATAAACCACAACTAGCTTTGCTAAGGAGGAAGTTCAAAACAACAACCGTATATGTATTCTCTCCCAAAATCGTTGCCTAAACTGCCTGCTTACGGTGCAATTTTCGCAAAAAGCCATTGACAAACATTTGCACTTAGGAGATAATCACCTTATTAAATGGTTAAAATCAGATTACGCCGTATGGGGAGGAGAAACAGACCATTCTACCGAGTGGTAGTGGCCGATAGTCGCTCTCCCCGTGATGGTAAATTTATTGATATTATCGGCCATTACAATCCTCTGACTGACCCTGCAACTATCAGTATTGATGGAGAAAAAGCTTTAAAGTGGCTTAGCTATGGAGCGCAGCCTACAGATACGGTGCGCAGCTTGCTCGGCAAACTGGGCATTATGGACAAGGTTAAGCCGACCTCAGGCCAAAAACTAACTGCTAAGGAGGCGAAATGAAAGACCTGCTGGAATACATTATTAAAGCCATTGTGGCAGAACCTGACGCGGTAAAGATCACCGAGGAAAATAGTGATGAAGGCTTGCTATTTAAATTAGAGGTTGCTCCCGATGACAAGGGCAGGGTCATCGGCAGGCAGGGTCGCGTAGCTCAAGCGCTACGAACGCTACTTCGAGTAAAAGCAGCTAAAGAGGATACCAGAGTCAGGCTAGAAATACTGTAATTATGATTGATAGCAGCTGCTTCTCAGGAACTGCCAATCTCCTTGGTTGTGTATGTAGTCTTGCTCACGTTTTTCGTATAAACTGGTAGTCCTGAAGCTTCAATATCCACTTTCTGCCTCTTTTCACCAGGCCTCCCCAATTCTAATGGTGAAGTCACAGGGGGGTTGTGGGGCCATTTCTAACGTAATCCAAAGTAAAGCCGCAAAATGCTTGAGAGTGCAGGGGAGTGCTATACTATGGATTATAGATTATAATTTTGAACCCTAAGGGTGGATATTGGATTTTTCGGCATTCAATGTTTAGAGCCTGAGATTTAAGGTGGATACACCCCGGCGTTATCAAACACAAGGCATCATTTTAAGACAAGCTAAGCTAGGCGAATTCGATAAGATTCTCACTATCTATACTCCAGAATTTGGCAAGCTAAGGGCAGTGGCTAAGGGAGCTTGTCGCCCCCAGAGCAAATTGGGTGGCAATGTAGAACCATTGACGCATAGCTTGATGTTGCTGGCAAAAGGACGTAATCTCGATATTGTTACCCAGAGTCAGACAATAAATGGTTTCCTGGCTTTGAAAAGTGGTTTATGGCGTATGGCCTGTGGCCTTTACATCTTGGAGCTTATGGATTCCTTTACTGTTGAGGGCGATGCGAATCCTCCTTTGTTTGATTTATTGCTCGAAATCCTGAATCAGTTGAGCCAGCCTGAGAGTGATGAGACTATCTTACGTTATTTTGAGATACATATTCTTCACTATCTTGGTTACCGTCCCCAGTTGCGCCGATGTGTTAGCTGTGATTTGCCCCTCAAGCCGATAGTCAATTTTTTCAGTCCTGGCAAGGGTGGGCTTCTGTGTCCTCATTGTAAGTCTGAAGAAAATAACCGTTACGAGCAAATCGAAGCAATTTCATTAAGAACATCCATCCCTCTTTCGGTCGAGGCTTTGAAGGTTCTTCGTTTGTGGCAGAGCTGTGGCTATGCTACTGCAAGGCGAGTCAGAGTAAAACCGGAATTATCCGTGGACTTGGAGCAAGTATTGCACGAGTATATCAGATATATTTTGCAGCGGGAGCTTAAATCACTGGCTTGGCTTAAAGAGGTAAAAAAGAAACCCGCCATGTAAACGGCACTTGACAATCATACTGGGGAGGATTAAAATCACTGGACGATTAGCTGCAGTGAGATAGCGAAGTAATATGAGTGGAGAGTGTCGGGTATTCTAAGTCAACCTTCAAGTTTATTTAATCGGTGATTTGAAACTCCCATTTTCAGCAATAGTCAGTTGAGTTATTGAAAGTATGACAAGGTTACCGCACTATTGAAGAGAAGTAATGTATATTGTAATAGCAGGCTTAAGCGATATAGGAAAGAATTTGGCAAAACTCCTTGTTCAAAAAGGGAATGAAGTACTGGTTATAGACCGAGACCCGGAGAAATGTGCTGAATTAGCAGGTGTTTCTGAGTGTATGGTCCTCACGGGAGATGCTAGCCAGAAGGCTGTCCTCGAAGAAGCGCGGGTCAGGAATGCTCATGCCTTTGTATCCGCAGCTGGCGATGACTCGGAGAATTTAATGCTTTGTATGATAGCCAAGGAGGTCGGGGCAAAAACGGTGATTTCCCTTGTAGATGAGGCAGAGCATGCGGAAACCTTCGAACAGGCTGGGGTTAGTTTGCAGGTTAGCCCCGACATGGTAGCAGCCGAATACATCTCCCGCCTGATTTCACAGCCTTACGTGAAGGACTATCTCTCTTTTGAAAGAGCAGAGATCTTTGAAATAGAGATTGCGGAGGGCATGAAATGTATCGAGCGAAGCATTGCTGAAATAACGACCCCAAACGGGGTAAAGGTCCTCGTGGTGCAAAGAGGGGGAAAGTATCTGGATGAGAATAGTAAGATACAGCCTAAAGATTGGCTGGCTCTTATTGTGAATCGGGAATCTGCCAAAAAGGGGACCGAGTTCATGAATAAATGGTTCACCAAAGGGTAAGATTAACCCTCCACATCATTGGCTCATTTCTAAAATACTTCGCCTTAGCCTATATCGTTCCCCTGGTAACCGCTCTTTACTATGGCGAGGAGTGGCACATCTACCTGTATGCGCTACTGCTCTCTCTCGGTATCGGACTAATTCTTGAATTTAAATTCAAAACCGGGCAGGTAATAGAGCGTGTCGATGGTTTTACCATAGTGACCTTCACCTGGCTTCTCATTCCCCTCCTGGGCACACTCCCTTATGTATTCCCCCCTGTAGGGTTGGGTTTTCTCGATGCCTTTTTCGAGTCCATGTCCGGCTTCACTACCACCGGGGCTAGCATACTAGTGGTGGTAGAGGAATTACCCAAGAGCGCTCTCTTATGGCGTAGCCTTACTCAATGGCTGGGTGGGATGGGAGTAATAACTCTCTTTATTGCCATCTTACCTAGACTGGCGGTGGGAGGTTCTCAGCTCTTTGAGCGGGAATTTGGTCTCATGCCGGAAAGGATTCGTCCCAGATTTAGAACTACGGCAAGGCTTCTCTGGACGATTTACGCGGGTTTTACTGCTGCTGAGATATCACTCCTCTATTTCTTAGCCAGGCTTCCCCTCTTTGACTCAAGTTGCATTGCCTTTTGCACTCTTCCCGGCGGTGGATTTACTCCGACCACGGAAAGTATTGGAGCCTATGCTAATCCCTTAGCAGAATACATAATCATGGCTTTTATGTTCCTGGCTGGAGTGAGTTTTCTTATTCATTACCATGTTCTGAGGAGAAATTTTAAGATACTTAGAGATGAGGAATTCAGGCTCTATCTGATTATTCTAGCGGTCGCTATATTTTTAATAATACTTTCGCAAGGTTTTACCTCATATAGAGAGGGGATATTTCAGGCAATCTCAATGATGACTACCACGGGCTTTGTTACTACTGATTTCGGCTCCTGGAATTTTGGCGCCAGAATGGTGCTTCTGGTCTTAATGTTCATCGGAGCTTGCGGTGGCTCTACGAGTGGAGGCATAAAAGTGATACGGGCTTTAACCCTGATGAAACATACCGGGGTAATGATGAGGAGGGCTATTTCTCCTAAAGCTGTAATTCCGGTGAAGATCAACAAGAAGCCTCTCTCGGAGGGAATAATCCGAGATATCATCTCCTTCCTCTTTCTCTACATTCTTGTTGCTGTTGTAGCTTCAATAGCGCTTGGTTTCCTGGGGCTTGATTTGGAGACAGCAATTTCAGCGGTGGCTGCTACCATGGGGAATGTGGGACCTGGCTTGGGTGGAGTGGGCCCCACTTCGAATTATGCCTGGCTTCCTGGCGCAGCCAAGGTCATCTTGATTATGTGCATGTGGTTGGGGCGGCTGGAATTGTTTACCGTTCTTATGATATTTTTTCCTCGCTTTTGGAAAGGCTAATCAAGCTACGGTAGAAGTTCAAAGAAGATTTAGGCTATACTTTGTAACAGGTTTATGGTCAAAGTTGCCTTCCAGGGGGAGAGAGGTGCATTCAGCGAGGATGCCGCGGCAAAGCTTTTTGGCGGGGACATTGGTGTTTTGCCCTGTATGCGACTGAAAGAGGTTTTTGAACTTGTGTCGCAGGACAAGGTTGAATTTGGAGTAGTTCCCGTGGAGAACTCTCAAGCCGGCAGTATCAACGAGACCTACGATTTGTTATTGGCGTATCCTCTCAATATATTTGCTGAGACTATTCTCAAAGTAAGCCATTGCCTGATGGCTCTGCCGGGAGAAAAGTTGGCGGATATAACAACGATTTACTCCCATCCTCAAGCCTTGGCTCAATGTGATGAATTCTTGAGTAAACTAAAAGTTGAAATTATACCTACCTACGATACTGCGGGCAGCGCCAAAATGATAAAAGAAAAGAGGTTAAGGAACTGTGCTGCCATAGCTAGCAAGAGAGCTGCCGATATTTATGGGCTGGAGATTCTGGCACCGGAAATTGAGACGAATGTCAACAACTACACCAAATTCGTGGCTATCTCAAAGCAGAAAGCTAAACCCGCGCAGAGAAATAAGACCTCTCTCGTGTTTGCTGCTGAACATAAGCCTGGCTCCCTATATAGAATTTTAGGTATCTTCGCCACGAGGAATATAAATTTAACAAAATTGGAGTCAAGACCGAGCCGAACTAAGCCCTGGGAATATGTTTTTTATGCCGATTTCGAAGGTCACTTAGATGGCAAAGTTTACCAGGAAGCTGTGAGAGAGTTACAGAGAGAAGCTGCCTTCGTTAAGATACTTGGCTCCTATCCTCAAGCCACCTGAAGCGATTTAGACTCAAATCGTTATTGCGAGTCCGTCCCGTCCCCGATTCAATCGGGGATCTCGGGACGTAGCAATCTCAAAAAGATTGCGGAGCTTGTTCCGAAGCACATGCAAGGAATCTCGCTCCTCACAATGACACAATACAGCTATTTTTGCAGTATACTGTAGCAGGCTGGTAACTATTCTTATAACTTCGCTCTCAGCCTTTTGTATGTAGAAATCAAGGCTTCCGAAACGACTTTGGTATCAGACAACACCGGCATAAAGTTGGTGTCACCTTCCCACCTGGGGACTATGTGAGTATGGATATGCCCTGCTATTCCAGCTCCGGCCACTTTGCCCACATTCAAGCCGATATTGAAGCCAGTCGGCTCCATTACCTTCTTGAGAAGTTCTAAGCCTTTCTTGATAATGTCAAAGTGCTCCTTTGCTTCCTCATCTTCTAAATCCTGTAAATTTGCTATATGCCGATAGGGAGCGACCATTAAATGCCCTGGATTATAGGGAAAGGCGTTCAGGATTATGAAATTGTATTGACCGCGATAAAGGATAAAATTTGCCTCGTCGTTATTTTCCCTGGGTTTCTGGCATAAAATGCAGCAGCTTTCCGGGGCTCTTTGTATATATTCTATTCGCCATGGCGCCCAAAGATATTCCATTAAACCTACATAGTATGCTGATTCTGATTTAAATGCAATGGGTTTTTGGTTTGAGATGAGAAATCATGAATATGGCAAAATGAGTTGACTATGAGATTTAGCTAGGCATAAAATACTTGGGGGCTGACATGCTGGAAATATTGACCCAAAAACTGACCAGTGTATTTGAGAAGCTTGGCAGGAAAGGCAAGCTGAGCGAAGCTGACGTTGACGAGGCTTTACGCCAGGTACGGCTGGCGCTTCTGGAAGCAGACGTAAATTTTAAGGTGGTCAAGGAATTCTTGTCCAGGGTGCAAGAGCGTGCCATTGGCTCTGAAGTATTGCGCAGCCTGACACCAGCCCAGCAGATTATTAAAATTGTAAATGAGGAATTAATTGTTATCTTGGGCGGTGAGCCTGGCCGTTTAGCTTCGGTTCCTGACCCACCAGCGGTCGCTTTGCTCGTGGGACTACAGGGCTCCGGTAAGACCACTACAGCGGTGAAGCTAGCTGTTCAGCTCAAACATCTGGGGCAGAGACCTTTATTAGTAGCTGCTGATACTCGCCGACCCGCTGCTATTGAACAACTCACATTGCTGGGTGAGCAACACGATATCCCGGTATATAGTGAGAATGCTAACGTAGCATCAACAACAATTTGCCAGCATGCTCTAAAGCAAGCTAAGGAAGGGGGGGCGACCTGGGTTATAGTAGATACTCAAGGGCGCCTGCATATTGACGAAGCCATGATGAAGGAATTGGCTGATATTCAATCCCTGGTACAGCCTTCAGAGGTATTGCTTACGGTGGATGCTATGATTGGGCAGGATGCCGTAAGAGTGGCTCAAGAATTCCACAGTCGAATCGGGCTCACGGGACTCATTCTGACGAAGATGGATGGAGATGCCCGAGGTGGAGCTGCTCTCTCTATTAGATTTGTTACCGGAGTGCCCATAAAATACCTGGGCACGGGTGAGAAGATGGATGCCTTGGAGGTATTTCATCCCGACCGTTTAGCATCTCGCATTTTGGGTATGGGTGATATGCTCACCTTCATCGAGCGGGCTGAGACAACATTTGACCAGCAACAGGCAAAGAATTTGGAAAGAAAAATGCGCAGCGGGGATTTTGACCTTGATGATCTCCTCAATCAAATGCGTCAAATTCACAGGATGGGTTCTTTGGGGCGACTGGTGGAGATGATACCGGGCTTCTCTAAATTCGCCTCTCAGTTGCCAGATGTCGAGGGGGAGAAACAGTTAAAAAAGATAGAAGCTATTATTCTGTCTATGACTTACGAGGAAAGGCGCAATCCAGCCATTATTGATGGCAGACGGCGCGGCCGTATTGCTCAGGGGAGCGGCACGACATCCAAGGATGTTAATCAACTTCTTAATCAGTTTCGTGAGATACAAAAGTTGACTAAGTCATTAACGCGTGGCAAGTTACCTAAAAAGATGGGTACTATGTTTGACATTCCCTTAAGATGAAATCAATCTAGATAGCCTTTGAGCTTTCGACTGCGGGTGGGATGACGTAACTTGCGTAGAGCCTTGCCTTCAATCTGGCGTATTCTTTCTCGAGTTACATCGAATTCTCTGCCCACCTCTTCCAGAGTTCGAGCATGTCCGTCTTTAAGTCCAAATCTAAGCTGCAGCACCCTTTTTTCGCGCTCAGTAAGTTCATCAAGCACTTTATCTATTTGTTCTTTGAGTAGCTGGTGTGAAGTGGCTTCAGTCGGTGCTAAACTGGTGTGGTCTTCAACAAGGTCACCTAGGCGGCTATCAGCATCTTCGCCAATGGGCATGTCTAGCGACATTGGCTCACGGAAAAACAAAGCCATGACACCTTCTACTTTTTCTGGGGATATATTCAAGCGGCTGCCAATTTCTTCGTGAGTTGGTTCGCGTCCAAGTTCTTGAATTAACTGCCGAGTTGTGCGTAACAACTTGTTAATTGTTTCTACCATGTGTACCGGAATGCGAATGGTACGGGATTGGTCAGCTATAGACCGAGTGATACCCTGCCTGATCCACCAGGTGGCATAGGTGCTGAACTTGTAGCCTTTTCTATACTGAAACTTGTCTACGGCTCGGATAAGGCCAATATTTCCCTCCTGGATAAGCTCAAGGAGGGGCATGCCATGCCCGATGTATTTCTTGGCTATGCTCACCACCAAGCGTAGGTTTGCTTCAGTGAGGTGCCTTTCTGATGCTTTTGCTTCAGTCTTTATCTGTTCAAAGTAAGCTTTGAACTCACTGCTATGAGGCTCGATTTGAGATAGGAAATTCTCGTCAGTAAAGAGAGTCTTTAGCTTTTGCCATGAAGTTTTATCTCTAGCCATGAGCTCTAGCAACTGCGGGGGCAGCAAGTGACTGTTTATGGAAAGATTTACTATGGCTTCTTCGGCTGCAGTGTTTGCTTTGTCTATTCCTTTCGCAGTTGCTGCTATTAACGATGAATCTATAACATTATCAATGCCGGAGCGAAATTCAGGATTCTTGATCGTCTTTACCACATCGCCGGAGGGCTTGATACCAGTATACTCTTCGATAATCTGAACAACGGGGGCTACCTTGGATAATTGAGAAATTATGGGACTAACTATGTCAACGGGTGAAGGGAATTGCTTGTATTTTCTGAAATGGTTGTCTTCGATTCTTTCTAAGCTTCTGCCCAGCTCTATCTTCCGGCATAGAAACTTCTCTTCTTGGACATTGAGAAGTGGCACTCTGCCGATTTCCTGAAGATACATACGAGCTGAGTCGTCAATTATCTCATATTCCCCTAGTGGCGGTGGAGGCCTGATCTCCTCAGTTTGTTCAGCGGTGAATTCCTCACTTTCTTCTTTTTCTTCACCTTCCTCGGCTGAGGTGCTGACATCCTCAACTTCGGATTCATCGCTGAGTGAGTCTTCAGCCTCTTCCTCATCACCATCCAGGTTGATGTTTTCTTCTTTTATTGAACCCATGGTTTTTTCCTTTTTTTAACAAAGACGTCCTGAAGTTGTTGCCCTGAATTTATTCCTTGTTCCTCTAGTTTGGACAACTCTGAGCTTATACCACCCTTTTCCCTCTCAAGCTCAAGCATCGCCTCCTTCTCAGTTTCTGATTTCCGGGATAACTCCTCCTTGAGACGAAGAATACAATTGCCTAAATCACTGTGTCGTGTTTGCTCGCTTTCCTGTATGGCTGGCGGGAAAATTTTTTTAACCAAATAGTATAAATGTTCTAGTAGACCAGTGTCAAGTTTACTTTCAAGGTCCGAGATATCAGAAGAATGTTGCCATTTGACAAAGACCTCCCGATTTTCCGTGGATTCGAAGTGTTCTGGTGATAATTCTTGATCCTTAGCTAAAGGACGAAGCTCTGGGTACTGAAGGAGAAGTGCCAAACAGTATTCTTCACTAGAACTGGATACAAACTGGCGGGCAAGGCGAGATTGTTCTGTTGGCTTGCTGAGTTGAGGCTTTTTCCTGGCGGTCTTTAATCTCTGCGAGGCAGCTTCCACATTCCATCTTGGGATTTTTAGGGCACTGGCCAATCTTTCTACATAGTGGAATTCCTGGTCGGGGTCCTTTATCTCATGAATTAAGGGCAAGAGTTTCTCCAGCGCTAACGATTTGTCTTTGGCTTTGTTGATATCGACTTTGCCTATTACAGATTGAAAGGCAAAGTCTAGAATAGGCATAGCTTGTTCTACCAGTTTCTGCCAGCGAGCAGGGTCCTCTCTTATTACTTCGTCCGGGTCTTTGCCCGCAGGTAATAAGATGACATTTGCTTCGGCATTGGAGTAAGCTAATATCGCTCTGCCCCGCAAGGTAGCTTCCTCTCCGGCAAGATCGGCATCGAGTGCCAGGGTTATGTTACTGGTTAATCTTTTAATGCCTTCCACCTGCTTCTCGGTTAAAGAAGTTCCCATTGAGCCAACTACATTTTGCCAGCCGTGCTGGTGAGCGGTGAGAACATCCATGTAGCCTTCCACGATTATTACCAAGTTTTTCTTTCTAATGGCAGATTTAGCCTTATCAATGCCATACAAGATGCTACTCTTATCGAAAATTGGTGTTTGAGGGGAGTTGATATATTTAGGCAGGGAATCATCCAGAACTCTGGCCCCAAAACCGGTGACTTGACCCCGGGTATCACATATAGGAAACATCAGCTTGTTGCGAAATCGATCGTAACTACCGCCTGCCTCTTTCTCGATTATCAGACCAGCTTCTACCAGCTCCTTTTCTGTGTAACCTTTACCCAGCAGGTAATACTTAATGGTTTCCCAGGTATCAGGACTGTAACCGAGACGGAACTCTTTGATAGTCTCGGGCATGACCTTTCTTCTTGCCAGATAGCTTCGCGCCACCTCGCCTGCCTTGGTGCTCGCAAGTAAGTGGTGATAGTATTCAACGGCTGCCTCATTAATCTGAAATAATCTCTCTTTCTTCTCATCCTCAGCCTTGCTTGGCGCCTCACGGGGGCTTAAAGTTATGCCTCCCCTTTGAGCTAAAAGGCGAAGAGCTTGGCCAAAATCAACGCCCTCCTTTTTCATGATAAAAGAGAAGATATCGCCGCCAGTTCCACAGGCACCAAAGCAATGCCAGCTTTGTTGCTCAGGAAAGACGAAAAAGGATGCGTGTTTCTCACTGTGAAAGGGGCATAAGCCTTTGAAGTTACGCCCCGCTTTTTGCAGAGTAACATACTCAGAGACAAGCTCCACCATATCTAATCTCTGCTTTACCTCCGTGATTACGCTCATTGAGATATTTCTTCAGCTAATCTTAGCGCATATTGATCGGTCATCCCAGCAATGTAATCAATGACTTTACGCTCCTTGTTATCCAGCAAAGAGGCAAATTCCCGAGGTAATCTATCCTCATGCTTCAGGAAATGAGAATATAACAGACGCAATACCTCTCCCGCCTTTATTGCCTCCTCTCCAGCCAAGCTGGGATAATATACTTTGTCAAATAGAAACTGGCGGAGTATGTTAGTTGCTCTAAGTACTTCAGGGCTCATGCCTATAGTTGGCTTGGGTAAATCGCCATTGCCACTAACGGGCCAGGAGCAGTCTATGATATCACAAACCAGGGTATTAATTCGCTGTGAATGTGCATGTCCCAGAGTTGCTACTACCGGCTTGGGCAAATCATTCTGGGAGATAATGTCAGCTCTTATAGCATCTTCGACGTCGTGGTTAACATAGGCCACGATATCGGCTACCTTGCATATTTGGCCCTCCAAGGTATTGACATCTCCCCATCCCTCTCCTAAGATCTCAGCTTGTCCCTTAGAATGATTGAGGATGCCATCTCGCACTTCCCAGGTAAGATTTAGCCCTTGTCCCTCCCTCTCCAATAAATCAACTACTCGTAAGCTTTGTTCATTATGCTTAAACCCACCGTGATACAACTCATTTAAAACCTCCTCGCCTATGTGACCAAAAGGCGTGTGTCCCAGGTCGTGTCCCAGAGCGATAGCCTCAGCGAGGTCTTCGTTGAGATTTAGAGCTCGAGATATGGTTCTGGCTATTTGGGATACTTCCAGGGTGTGAGTAAGCCTGGTGACATAATGGTCACCTAAGGGAGCAATAAAAACCTGTGTCTTATGTTTCAGCCGGCGGAAAGCCTTGGAATGGATAATGCGGTCACGGTCACGTTGGAAACTGGTTCTTATGGGGCATGGCTCTTCCCATTTCAGCCGACCACGACTGGACTTACTCTTAGCGGCATAAGGTGAAAGGGCTTCTTCCTTCTTCTCTGTCTGCTCGCGTATACTGAGTTTGTTAACCATGGAATCACTATAATCATAGTAAGTCGAGGCAAAATCTTCGATTTATAGCAGCAGTGCCCTCACATCCTCACGTACGTTTTCTTTTGGTTCTTGATTTTATCCTATCTTCTACCTCTGCGATATTTAGCCTCGTTGACAATACCACATCCGGGTTTAAAGACATTGAGTCTATTCCACATTCAACTAAATAGTCGGCAAATTCGGGAAAATCACTCGGCGCCTGACCACATATCCCTACCTTTCTCCTCGGTTTGTGGCGGTGTGCAATATCTATGACTTGTTTTACCAGCCTTTTCACCGCTTCATCTCTTTCATCAAATATGTGTGCCACGAGCTCGGAATCTCTATCTAAACCAAGGGTTAATTGCGTTAAATCGTTTGACCCTATGCTGAATCCATCAAAGACATCGGCGAATTCCTCCGCCAAAATCACATTTGATGGTATCTCACACATCATATACACTTCCAACCCATTTTCCCCTTGCCTTAAGCCAAACTCTTCCATGGCTTTTATCACTTTCCTCCCTTCTTCCGGCGTCCGGCAAAAAGGAACCATCACCTTCACATTTGTCAACCCCATCCCGTCTCTTACTTTCTTTATTGCCTGGCATTCTAAACCAAAGGCGGGCTTGAACCTTGCATCATAATAGCGAGATGCTCCCCTCCAGCCTATCATTGGGTTCCTCTCCTCCGGCTCATAGCGATACCCTCCGATTAAATTGGCATACTCGTTTGTCCTGAAGTCCGAAAACCGAACGATGACCTCGTTGGGATAAAACCCTGCTGCTATCTTCGCTATTCCCATTGCCAGGGTGTCAATGAAAAACTCCCTTTTATCCTCATATGATGCGCTTCTCTTATCTATCTCTTCAATTACCTTTGCCAATTTCTCGTCATTACTCGCTGCTTTCTTCAACTCATCATATTCTATCAGCGCCATGGGATGTATGCCGATGTAAGAGTTGATGATGAACTCTTCCCGAGCCAAACCCACGCCGTCATTGGGAATTTGACTTTGAATAAACGCACCATCGGGAATGCCAAAATTCATCATTATCCTGGTGTCGGGTCTGGGAATCTTACTCACTTCTACTTCATCTACTCTGTATTTCAATTTCCCTTCATATATCCTGCCCTCACCTTGCGAACAATCTATCGTGACCTCCTTTATCTCCTTCAAGACCTCCGTCCCCTTGCCGGTGCTGATTACACAGGGTACCCCAAGCTCACGACTCACGATAGCTGCATGGCATGTCCTGCCACCTTTGTTTGTAACTATGGCACTGGCAATCTTCATTATCGGTTGCCAGTCGGGGTCTGTCATATCAGTGACCAAGACTTGACCGCTCTTGAATTTCTCGATTTCACTACTATGTTCTATTACCTTCACCTCCCCTTGCCCTATCTTTGTACCCACTGCTTCCCCTTTGAGCAGTAACTTCCCCTCTTCTTCAAGCACATAAGTCCTGAGCGAAGCTAAGTCCATTTGTGAATGCACTGTCTCCGGCCTGGCCTGGACTATGAAAAGTTCACCGGTTATCCCATCCTTTGCCCATTCAATATCCATGGGCAGACCATAGTGTTCCTCTATAACGCACGCCCACCTGGCGAGAACCAGAATTTCATCGTCGCTCAATACGAACTTTCTTTGCTCCTCAACCTTGACTTCTCTTTGCTCCGTTCCAGCCCTATCACTCTTGTAGACCAGTCTCTTCTCCTTCGTCCCCAGCTTCTTTTCCACAATGGGTCTGAACCCTTCCTTTAGAGTGGGCTTGAAAACGTAAAACTGGTCTGGATTAACAATTCCCTGTACCACATTCTCTCCCAGACCATAGGCAGCAGTTATGTAGACCACATCCCTGAAGCCTGATTCCGTGTCTATGGAAAATATGACACCGGAGCAGGCTAAATCAGAGCGAACCATCTTTTGCACCCCCGCAGAGAGGTAAACGCTAAGGTGGTCAAACCCTTTATCCACCCGGTAGGAGATTGCCCGGTTTGTGAACAAAGATGCAAAGCAGTCCATGACCTTCTCCAAGAGGTCATCTTCTCCTCGCACATTCAAATAACTCGTTTGCTGTCCCGCGAACGAGGCTGTAGGCAAATCTTCGGCAGTGGCACTACTTCTCACAGCAACATCGACGTTTTTTCCAAATCTCTCTTCCATCTTTCGATAGCAAATTCCTATCTCCTCTTCTAATTCTTTAGGGCAGGGAAAATTTGCTATCGAATTTCTTATCTTTTCGCCTCTCTTCGCCAAATTTTTCATATCGTGTGTATCCAGGCCCGCCAAAGTGTCTTTGATTTTTTGACTTATGCCTGCTTTCTTTATCACATACTTATATGCCTCAGCAGTAATAGCGAATCCGGGGGGTACATTTACCCCTTTCTCACCCAGATTTCTTATCATTTCACCAAGAGATGCGTTTTTACCACCGACTAAAGCTACATCCTGTGATCTAATCTCTTCAAACCATTTCACAAATTTCATAGTCCCTCCTCCGATTCATGAAGTATGTTATGAAGTATGGTAGTATCCCCCCAAACCATCTCAGCTAAATCTTCCTCCTCAGTTACTCGGGCAGGAAAACCAACAATACTAATTCATTGTATTATTCCTCACCAAGTTCAAAGCAACAGGCGCTTTTGCCTCTCTTGCCTCACTGCACTATCCTCGCTCTATCCTTTTGCCATCTGCTGCAGCGCCATTGTAATCTTCTCTTCTAAGCTTAGCTCCTCAGAATCTGGGAGCTTAGAGACAGCATTGGTGGCTTCTGTTAGGGAATAACCCAGGCCAGTTAAGGCAGCTATGGCATCGGCACTCTCCGGGCCTAAGGGCAGGGCTATATCTTTCCACTCCTTTTCCAACTTGCCTCTGAGTTCAACGACAAGGCGGCTGGCAATTTTCTTACCGATGCCGGGCGCTTGACTAATGAGGTCTATATTGCCGCTGCTTATAGCCATAACCAGTTGTTCAGGATTCAAAGCAGAGAGTAGGCCCAAAGCTGCCTTGGGGCCAATGCCTGAGACAGAAATGAGGTTTTGAAACAAAGCTAATTCCTCACCAGAGGCAAATCCATAAAGAGAAACATTATCCTCCCTGAGGTGGAGATGCGTATAGAGGGAAACTTTGCCTTTCACAGTTCCTAATTGGCTTAAAGTGGAGGTGGGGACATATACCTGAAAACCTATCCCACCGACATTTAGGATGATGGAGTCGTTACCACGATATTCCAGTATTCCTTCTAATGTCGCTATCATTTTGGCGTGTGTTCAGTGAGCCATCGGTTCAGCCGACTCTGTTGAATGTGGCAAATGGCTATAGCCAGGGCATCAGCAGCATCGCTAGGCTGAGGTAGCTCAGAGAGCCCGAGCTGGATTCTCACCATTTCTTGAACCTGTTGTTTATCGCTTTGTCCATAGTTGGTGATTTGCTGCTTTATCCTGGCTGGTGGGTAATAATAAATTGGCAATCCCTGGTTGACTGCTGCTAGGATAGCTATAGTTTGTGCTCTGCCAATAGCGAACGCTGACCTTACGTTGTGGCCGATAAAGGGCTCTTCAATGGCTACTTCGCTTGGTTTATGCTTAGCGATAATTTTGCTTAATTCATTGTAGAGAGAGCGCAGTCTTTCCTCCATAGGAAGCCGGGATGGGAGTTTGATTACTCCGCAATCTACCATATGCATTTCTTCCTCGCCATCTACTACACCGTAGCCTAAATTTATAATGCCAGGGTCAACGCCTAGAATGCACATGTTAGGTTCAACTGCGCAGCTTTTCTAAAGTAGCCTCAGAAAAATCGATATTGGAGAAAACGTGCTGTACATCGTCTAAGCCTTCTAGCTCGTCGAGGAAATTCAGGGCTTGAACTGCTTTATTTTCCTCCAGCAATACCGTAGTTTGAGGCGTTAGCGAGAGCTCCGCCGAAATCACATGCTCGTTCTCTTCAATAACCTTTCTTACTTTTTCTAAATCCTGAGGTTGCGTGTAAATTTCCACATAATCCTTTTCGGTCTTAACATCTTCAGCCCCGGCATCGATAGCTCGTAGCGCTATTCCTTCGGCATCTGAGGCATTGGTTTCTACAGTAATCACTCCTCTACTCTCAAAGAGCCAGGAGACACAACCACTCTCACCAAGATTACCACCGTGGCGGGTGAAGAGACGGCGCACTTCCTGAACGGTGCGATTACGGTTGTCGCTTAAGGCTTCCACCAGAACTGCTACCCCGCTTGGCCCGTAGCCTTCGAGTTTCATCTCAATTAAGGCAGCTTCCCCGGCTTCACCGCTACCCCGCTTTATTGCTCTCTCGATATTCTCCGAAGGCATGCTATTATCATGGGCTTTCTGCACTGCTAAACGCAACTGGAAATTACTTTCTGGATTAGCTCCACCCTGTCGCACTGCAACTATGATTTCTCGAGTAAGCTTGGTAAATAACTGCCCGCGCTTGGCATCGGCTACTCCCTTCTGCCGCTTAATCTGTGACCACTTAGAATGTCCTGACATTGCTATCCTTTATATCATTTTATCACTGCAACACCTAAAATGGAAAGCAGCTATACTTGAGCGATACTCTCTTCAGTCATATCCCATCCTCTAGCCCCACTGCCTTGTCGGCAAGGTTACTGCCCCCTATTTAGTCCTTCTGTGTAAGGTTCACTTATTATGCCCTTCTCAGTAATTATGGCAGTTATATAACTATGGGGAGTGACGTCGAAGGCAGGATTGGCTGCACTTATGCCTTCAGGAGCAATGGGTACTCCCTGGATATGGGTTACCTCCTCAGGGCTTCGCTCTTCGATGGGGATTTTGCCTCCCGAGCTTAAGGAAAGGTCAATGGTACTTGTGGGAGCAGCGACATAAAAGGGGATTTCACTTTCTTTAGCCAGTACTGCCAGGGTATAGGTGCCAATTTTGTTGGCGACATCGCCATTGGCAGCAATCCTGTCGGCGCCCACAATGACACAGTCTATTTTCCTCTGCTGCATAAAATAGCCGGCCATGGAATCGGTAATCAAAGTTACAGGGATGCCCTCCTGCCTCAGTTCCCAGGTAGTGAGCCTGGCTCCCTGGAGAAGGGGACGAGTTTCCGTGGCGAAGACGCTCACCTTCTTTCCCTGGTCTTTAGCAGCTTTGATTACACCCAGGGCAGTGCCATAGCCGGCGGTGGCTAAAGGACCGGCGTTACAATGAGTAAGCAGGGTGAAACCATCCCTGATAAGCCCGGCTCCTAACTGGCTGAGCTGCCTGGTTGCGGTTACTTCTTCCTGGTGAATCCGCTTTGCTTCATTGACAAGCGAATTATTTATTTCAGTAACGACATTTCCCCTGGCAGCTTTCTTCATCCTGTTGATAGCTTGAAAAAGGTTGACAGCGGTAGGCCTGGAGGCAGCAAAAGTTTGCATGACCTGGTGCAATTGGGCGAGAAATTCATCCTTGTTTGCTGTTTTAATACCTGATGCCCCCAGAGCTATGCCGTAGGCAGCAGCGACCCCGATGGCCGGCGCCCCGCGAACCCTCATTTCCTTAATAGCCAGAACCACATCCTGGTAATTATCCAGGTCGGCGAAGATTTGCTCCCCGGGAAGCTTGCTCTGGTCCAGTATCCTTAGCCTGCCATCGAGCCATTCTATTGCTTCAGCTGTCATTGCTGTTAGTATAATCTAAAGGATGGAAACAAAGGAAGTTCTAAATTACGCGTCATCTCCAGAGCCAAAATTTGATAACCTGAAGGAACAATGCTATCCTTATCCAGTTTATCAGTCCCAGGAGGCCGAAGATGGGCAAGATTTATTTCATAGATGTTACCAATCGCGATGGCGTTCAAACCGCAAACCTAGGTCTGTCTAAGCTGGAAAAGACCATGATAAACATGTACCTCAACGAAATGGGCGTCTTCCAGTCCGAATTTGGTTTCCCTACGACGAGACATGAATCATTTTATCTTCAGGCGAACCTGGAATTGGCTGACATGGGAGCCCTGCAACCCATCCGTTTAGGGGGCTGGATAAGGGCAGTTACCGCTGATGTGGAAAGGACCTTCCAGTTTATTCCCACTATTAAGCACCTTAATGTCTCTATTTCCACATCGGACCAAATGATTCAAGGCAAATTTCAAGGTACAAAGAGTCGAGAAGATATCGTAAATATGATGGTCGATGCTGTAGAAGCGGCTCGCGCCCATGGAGTTGAAAGCATAGGTGTAAATGCCGAGGATGCCTCCAGAACTGAAATAGATTTTCTAATTAGATTCGCCTCGGCAGCCAAGGAACACGGGGCTGACCGGCTTAGATATTGCGATACCCTGGGCTATGACAACCCATTTACCATTTACGAGAACGTTAAGACGCTGGCGGAGAACGTGGGAATGCCCATTGAGATTCACTGTCACGGCGACCTGGGAATGGCTGTAGCTACTTCTCTTGCCGGGGCCAAAGGAGCCATAGACGGCGGTCAAGACGTTTATATCAACACAACCGTCAATGGAATTGGAGAAAGAGCCGGCAACGCTGACCTTACGGCCACGGTTTTAGCTGTCACCAAATCCAGGGGATTTGCTGGAAAATATCAACTGGCAATGCCCATAGACCTGACAAAGGCCTGGAAAGTAAGCAGATTTGCCAGCTATGCTTTTAGAGTTCCCATTCCCGTAAACCAGCCTGGTGTTGGAGCCAATGCCTTTGCCCACAGCTCTGGTATTCACGCTGATGGCGTGTTGAAAGACCCCGAGAACTACGAGCTATACAGCTTCGACGAATTAGGTAGGGGTGAACCTGAGCTTGTAGAGACCGGGAGGGAGATATGCTCGGGAGAATATGGCGGGATATCTGGCTTCAAACATATAATGGGCCAGATGTCGATATCGTTTGACGATGCCAGGCAAGCTGAAGAAATCCTGGAATTAATAAGGTATGCTAACGTTGAGGCACAAAAACCACTAGTCGAGGATGAACTACTCTTCATCGCCAAATATCCCAAAATTGCCAGGAAACTGTTGACACTTATACCACCCGAAACCCTTTCTTGACATCAGTGCCTCTTCCATCTGATAATATAGTTATAATTAACTGCGGGTGTAACTCAGCGGTAGAGTGCTTGCTTCCCAAGCATGCTTTGAATAGTCATTGGGGGATACTCACCAAAGTACCACGGCACCAATAGCCATTGCAGCATCCACGCGGGAGTAGCTCAGTGGTAGAGCATCTGCTTCCCAAGCAGAGGGTCGCGGGTTCGAGTCCCGTCTCCCGCTTTCCAAAGCTAAATAGACACCATAACTGAATTTTACCCTCCTCCAATCACTCTCTTTTGTTACATCAAGCTTAAGAAAAATGGCTTCCCCACCATCTTTTTTCTAAGAAAAAAACTGTGAACCATGCAATAGCGCATGATCCATGTTCAGCAAGACCCGCAGGATTCAGTTCACTAATTACCCCCGAAGGCTTTTTTTGAAGGCAGCTAGTAAGAGCTGTTTTAATCATTTTCTCGCCGGGCAGCAAGGCGACCATCCTGCCTTTGCGTCATCCTCGAAGAACTTGACGAACGGGACATCCCATGGCGGACAACCGGGTGCAAAAAACCCCTTGTCCTTGAATTTCCGAACACATTTGCCTACCACTATCAGATTGTTTGGACTAACTCCGGCTGGTATTTCTTTTACGGGGCCTGCTATGATTACCTTGTCCTTCAAGTAGTCCAGCCGGCCGTATTTTTTTAAATCAATCAGGCTGCTCACAACGCTATTGCGGCATCCTGTACAGGCGTCCTGGAAGATAAGCTGGAAAGGAGGTGCTTCTTTTAAAATATCATCCTCGGCAACCCTTTTGAAACGCCGATACACCTTATCCACCGCTTCTCCTAACACTTCGATTTGAGAAAGCTCCATGGTACCAATGCCCAGTTTGGCAGCAAAGCTCGTCAACAACACCTCTTCCGGTTTGTATCCCATAACCGTGCTGCTGATACAGTCCAGCGCTACCAGGTCTGAGCTGGCCATAACCAGGTCCATTTCCACCGGGCTGCCAAAAACCGGCCCTAACCCTTCCTGGGTATAGATGCCATCAATAACGGCAAAAACAGGTTTAAAATATTTAGCAATTTCCGGGACACCTTCAAATAAGCCAAGCCGGTGCATTGCCATCTTTGACTTATCGGAAATCAGCCCTTTCAAGTTCTTGATGCTGAGGGTAACTTCCGTCGAATCATGGGTCTTCATAACGGGCACGCTAATAATGGCATCAGCTTCCTGAACCAGCGTAAACGTTTCAAAGTCCGGGATTACCCTCCCATCCGGGTTATGGACCTTAACCCGGGGAGTTTCCTTTAAGTCAATCACCTGGTAACCTTCTTTCTCCAGCTCCGAATAACCCATCTTTTTCATTACTTCTGTGGTTCTTACTCCCACTGCCGCTGACTCGGCTATAATGGGCTTAGCCCCCCGGGCCTTCACCAGTTCAGCCAAAGCCCGGCAAACCTCGGGGTGAGTTGTAGCACCACTTCTGCGATCATTGGGCACCGCTACCAAGTTGGGTTTAATGAGCACTGTCTTATCGGCGCTGATTACTGTGGGTAACCCCCCGGCCATTTCCACAGCCTGGTTAACCGCCTCAAAGATCTCCTCCCTTCCCGGGTCTTGAACCGTCTTAACAATGGATACTATGGATTTCAACTTAACACCTCCTCAGGAATTATAACACGGCATTCCTTGCTATCCCGGACTAACTCAAACAAAGGTAGATTGACTGGATGGGGCAGGATAACAGCACTGGCGACTACCGGGCCAGCCAGAGCTCCCCTCCCAGCTTCATCAATGCCAGCGATAAGCATATAAACCTGTGATTTAAGCTTATTTTCATGACCAAGGTTTGGTCGCTGTAACATATCTCTTATAAACTCACGAGGATGTATGTCGGCTGACCACATAGGTAACACTGGGCTACGGATTTTAGCAAGCTCCTTTTCAATATTCCCCACCGGAGTCAGATAGGTAAGAGAGTGGTGCGGGCGGTTAAAGTCATATGCTATCAGTCATTCAGCTAGTCGAGGATTGAGCTCTTCAGGGTCTAAAGACAGATTAAAGTTGTAAAGCCATTCATACTCTAAAGTCTCATGGAACCTCTCTATCTCCGAGTTATCCTTAGGGGTTTTCACTCTGGAGAAGCATCTGTGAATACCTGGTTTGGCGGTAGTTCTTAACACCAAGCCCGCACGATTTCCTCCCTCATTTTAGCTACAAGAAAAAGTCTTGTCAGCTTTAAATAAAAGAAATAAAAATCTTTTAATCTTGCTCTCAATCCTTTTTATAGCTACTCATAATAGAATAGAAAAGCTACTTAAAACTTTATCCCCGGCGGAACTTAAAGAAAGTAAAGGCTAAAGCTCTCTGGTCCTGGATTTTCCCCAACGTTTACTTAAAGCAAATAAAAGGGATAAAAGCATGATGACATAACCATTATTTCGGATTTTGGACTCAGCGCTGCGTGAGTCACTTTTGCTGTTATCAGTGATTGCTGTTTTTATTGCTATGGTATTATCGTTTTTATCCGTTAGCTTCAGGCTATATCTAAAAAGTTGGCGTTATTTTGGCGTTAAAATGTTTGGGACGGGTCAGGACATAACAGGACTTTACGAACAAAACAGGGTTTTGGTGGTTGGCACAAAAGTTCTATTTTATACGTAAAGAGGCAATTTGGGACATCTGGCTTGGCATTTCAAGACCGCCAGCATGCAAATAGAATGGGTTTCCACCCTGGCACTACTTGCAGTAGAATATACTATCATAATGAGCCTCATGGCTATGTTGGGTATTTCCAAGAGGGCGTTTTTCAGATGATAACTGGACAGTTTTTGCTTACCTTGCCTATGTGTCTGCCACACCGCTTAGAGCAATATACTTCCCAAGCAGAGGGTCGCGGGTTCGAGTCTCGTCTCCCGCTCACTTCCCCTTTCGCTATCATAACCACTAAGCCAACTGCCCATCGCACGCCTGCCTTTCCGCCACTTCTGCATCTAATCCTCTGCACCAAATTCTCTCTTCCCCAGAGCGACAAGAATAATCGCCGGTATTCCCAAAATGACTGATGGAAGGGCACAGATAGCCCCGGCTAAGGCAAGGCCAAACCTCTTCCTTCTTATTGCCGAGATGCCACCTACTATAGCTACGATACCCAGAATACCAACACATCCTCCAATAATCACCCACAGATAACTGGGCCAGTAATAAATAAAAGGGAAAAATGGGCTGCCAATTATAAATAATTGCCAAAAATAATGCACACCGTCTGGACTGATGACAGATGCTAACATCAAACGAACCGCCACCGACACTCCAACAACTATCAGATATATCCCCGCTACTATGCTTAAGATTCCGCCAGCTGTAAGTAACTTCCCCCTGCTATTACCATTAGATGCCATTTTCTTTTCTCTCCGCACCAAATTCTCTCTTTGACAGGGAGACAAAAATAACTGCCGGTATCCC
>Ga0307377_10002314_pt1 | contig 22547 bp, 13 predicted proteins | sample TR3MG_FD_202535 | JGI IMG/M metagenome (GOLD analysis project Ga0307377, IMG submission 202535) | Soil microbial communities from Risofladan, Vaasa, Finland - TR-3 | ecosystem: Environmental > Terrestrial > Soil > Coastal area > Acid sulfate soil | place: Finland: Risofladan, Vaasa | collected...
TCTTGATCTCCGGCGACAGTCCCTCGATATCCACTCCGTATTTTGCCGCCGGATCGATAACCTTCACCGTAACAATCCCGGCTTTCCAATCCAGATGGCTCCAGTTGTCGTCGAAAAACTCCTTGCCGAGCGGCTTGCCATCGGGCGCGCGCATGTCATACTTTGTGCCCGCCACTGGCACCAGCTTGCCGGTCGGAAACACGCTGTCGTAGTTGTTCACCTCAGCCAGTTCAGACCCCGGAATATGCACCCGCACCTGCGCCCGGTTGCCCGAGGGAAAATTGAAATAAGGATGCCAGCCAATTGCGATCGGCTCGGCCACGCCGCCCACATTGTGCGCCGTAATCGAGGCATCCACCGCCCCGGCCGTCAGCGTAATCGTCACCACCAGGTCCGTCTTCGACAGCCAGTGCCCGCCGAAATCGCCCGCGTGGATCACCCCTGTCACCTGCTCGCCACCCAGCGTCTTCGTCACGCGAATATCATCGGTCTTCGCCTTCAAAATCAGCCCGTGCATCGCGTGCCGCTCGGCGCCCGGCAGTTTGCCCACATTGTTGGCCGGCAACACAAGCGTGTGACCCTCCCACGAAGTCGTCAGCGTCTTTCCGTCCGCCGACACCTTCCCGATAATCCGATTCGGATAAGGTACCAGGAAAGCAGCCCCCAACCGATAGCCAAGATTCCCAAACGCGTCGTCGTCCACGTCCAGCATCTTCTTCGCGCCGGCAAGACCCGGAGACGACAGCACGTTCACTTCGCCCTTGCCAGGGAAATTGGCCGTAATCTGCAAAAGCTCCATCCCGCGCCCCGGCGCCAGCGTCACGCTGGTGAACTCCGGCCGCGTCTTACTCACCGCTGAGCGCGTGAGGGTCACAATCTTCTGCCCGCCAATCTCGGTAACGGCCTGTGCACGAGCAAATCCCGCCATCACAACAGGCAGGGCAACCGTCAGCAATGCAACTGCGCAAACTTTCAGCTTCATATCGACATTCCTTTTCTCGATGGGCATCCTTGGAAACCCCCTGGAAAGCGTTTCCCGAAGGCATCGCAATTCTACGCCAAACGTCCTGCCCTGGGCACTAGGCTTCGCCAACGGGCCGCAACATCCGGCAATCGCGCTCATGTTAGAATTTCCCCACCCTTGGTCTACGTTCCAAGGTTCATTTCACCCATGCATCGCTCTGTTTCATTGCCTTGGCCCCTATGCCCGAACTTTCCTCTGATCCCGTCACTTTGCTGGAGGTCGCCTTCCCCGGAAGGCCACATGAATTCGTGCCCGTCAATGAATCCCCGTTTCTCATCGGCAGAGGCAGCGAAACCGGCAATCACCTGCAGCTAGACGACCGCCGCATCTCGCGCCGCTGCGCCGCCATCGTCACCATTGAAAACGGATATAAGATCCAGGACCTCGGCCACCGCCAGGGAATCTTCGTCAACGGAGAAAAAGTCGACCGCCGCGACCTCCACGAGGGCGACCGAATTCAATTCGGCCTCGAAGACGGCTGCGAAATCATCTTCCACACCACCATTCAACCCCCCGCTCCCGTCTCCGATACCGCGGTCTTCCGCCCCGCAACCATCGAAAGCATGTTGACCCGCCTGGGCAGCATCCCGTCGATCGCCGCGGCCGTGCCCGCCAGCGGCCTCAGCAAGCTCAATCTCCTGCTCGAAGCTACTTCCCTCCTGCACTCGCAGTTGCCGCTCGACTCGGTCCTCGGCACCATGCTCGACCACGCCATCTCCATCACAAACGCGGATCGCGGCTTGCTCCTCGAGCCCGACGCCGAAGGCTTGCTCAAGGTCCGACTCGCCCGCGGCACCAAAGGCGAAAACCTGCCGCCTGGCTCCATCACTCCAAGCCAGACCGCGCTCCACCAGGCCATCGACCGCCAAGCGGCCATCATCGCCGGCGATCTCAACCTCGCCGATATCGATCTCAAAAGCGCGCAAAGCATTGTCGTGCAAAACCTGCGCACCATGGTCGCCATTCCGCTCTACGCCATGCCCCGCGCCAACTCCGACCAGTCCATCATCTTCAGGCGCGGCCAGCTTCTCGGCGCCATCTATCTTGACTCACGTCGCCCAGCCGCATTCTCCGACATCGACCGCCAGATTCTCGACGCGCTCGGCGTCGAGGCCGCCAGCATCCTCGACAATGCCCGCCTCGTCGAACGCGAACGCGAGCGCCAGCGCCTCGAGCAGGAACTCAACATCGCCCGTGACATTCAGCAGGCGCTACTTCCGCATGGCCTCAACGACTTTCCGCATTTAGCCGTCACCGGAATCCAAAACCCATGCCATGCCGTAGGCGGGGACTACTTCGACGTCTTTCCCATCGGCGCAGACCGAACCGCCTTCCTCATTGCCGACGTCAGCGGCAAAGGCCTTGGCGCAGCGCTGCTCACCACCATGCTCCAAGGCGCGCTCTCCGGTATGACCCTCGACACCGACCCGGTCCGCGTCTTCAACCACATCAACAAGTTCCTCTGCGGACACGCCGAGGCTGGCCGTTGCGCCACCATGTTCTTCGGCATCGTCAGCCGCGACGGCACGCTCGACTTCATCCGCGCCGGCCATCCCGCCCCACTGCTCATTCGCCGCGGCAAGGTCTCCGACCTCTATACTGAAGGCTCGTTGCCGATCGGCTTGGTCGCTCAGGCCGCATTCACCGCCTCAACCCTCAAGCTCGAACCCGACGACACGCTCGTCCTCTTCAGCGACGGTATCACCGAGGCAGAAAATACAAACCGCGAACTGTTCGGCTTCGAAAGGCTCCACCAGGTTCTCGCCGGCTGGCAGGGTGAGACGCTCGAGTCCGTGCAATCCACCATCTTTGAGGCGGTCGACAAATTCTCCCAGGGCGCAGCCCAGTCCGACGACATGACTCTTCTCGTAGTTCGTTACCGCGCCCCCGCATAGCGGGCGTGGGGCGCGTCAGACAAATCCGGGCGTCCACCCTCGCCACGTTTTTGTTTTCTAGCGCAATGTCACAGAAACTCCACATTCACCAGCAACAAAAATGCTTTACAGTAGGACCAATCAAGCTATGAGCGACCCAAAGACAATCGGCCGGTACGAAATCGTTGAGGAGTTGGGCCATGGCGCTATGGGCGCCGTATTCCTCGCGCGCGACCCCGCAATGGACCGCACGGTCGCCCTCAAAACCATCCTCTCCGGCGCTCTGGCAAGTGAGCAAGGCGGCGAATTCCGCCAGCGGTTCTACCGCGAGGCACGCGCCGCCGGGGCTCTCGCCCATCCAGGCATCGTGCCCGTCTTCGACGTCGGCGAGCACGAAGGCGTCCCGTTTCTCGTCATGGAGTTTGTCCAGGGAAAGACCCTGGCCGACGCCATGAAGAAAGGCGATCGCCTCTCGATGGATCGCGTTTGCGAGATCGGCCAGCAGATCGCTGAAGCCCTCGGCTACGCCCATCGAAAGGGCGTCATTCACCGCGACATCAAGCCCGCAAATATCCTCCTCACCTCGCGCGAAACCCATGGCGTCGAGCGCCCCCGCATCACAGACTTCGGCGTCGCCAAGCTCGCCGCTGGCGAAATCACCACCACCGGCCAGATGCTCGGAACCCCCGCGTTCATGCCCCCCGAGCAGTTCACCGGAGCCCCCATCGACGGCCGCACCGACCTGTTTTCCCTCGGCGTCATTCTCTATTGGATGGCAACTGGCGAACAGCCCTTCCCCGGCGAAACCATGACCACGGTCTCCTACAAGATCGTCCACACCGATCCCATCCCCCCAGCCAAACTCAATCCCGTCATCCCTGCGCAGTTGGACAAGCTCATTCTCAAGTGCCTGGCCAAAAGCCCCGCAGACCGCTATCAGTCTGGCGAAGAGCTCGCTCAGGCTCTGGCCGAAGTGCGAGCCGGCGCCTCGCCCGCAAGCATGAAAACAACCATTCCACAGGCCTCCTCTGCCCCGGCCGACGTCGAAGCCACGCTCGATCCCACGCCCAGCCTGCGCTCCGCGCCCGCAGCCGCGCCGCCTAATAGAGCCGCAACCTCTCCATCTCCCAAAAAACGCAGCGCTCTCGTTCCAATTCTCGCCGCGTCAGTCCTCGTTGCCGTAGCCGCCGCGGCGGGCGGTTGGTTCTTCCTCCAAAAGCACAACCAGTCCCCTGCGCAGCTACCCGCCCCGCCCCAGCTAACTTCCAGTGCACCGCAGCCTGCCGCTGTCACCCAGCCGGGGCCGCAGCCCGTGGCAACTCAAGGCAACAGGCTACCCAAGGTCACGGCTCCCGCCTGCAAACCCGCTTCAGCCCTACCGCCCGCTGAAGCCAGTGTTCCAGTCGCCGCCGCTCCCACTCCGCAGCCTCGCATGGCTTCGGTCGCATTCAATCCCAAAACTCTCGACCCCAAACTGAACGCCCGCCTCAAGCTCGACCTCAACCATTTCCCGCCCGCCGTAGCCTTCACCATCGAGATGAACAGCAGACTCTTGTACAAAGGTACGGCCGGAGACAAAGACGGCTACGATAACCTCTACGTGCCGCCCGGCGTCCACGAATTCCGTCTCGTAGTCAGCGCTGGCGGTGTGCAAAGAACCTCGAATACCGTGAGCATTGAGCTCGTCGCCAAAAAGCATTTCACCCTCAAGGCAGAGCTCCGCCCCGAACCCACCGCAACTGCCCTCGATCCGGCTACCCAGGTCATAGCCTCGCTCAAAATGGACCGCTTCCAGTTCTAAAGCATCTGATGAACTGTGGGGTGAGCAGCGCCGGGAAGCCGCAGCGGTAGCGCGACCTTTTCCGTGCGGCAAGTGATGCCACAGACGCCGTACTTGCGCAGTGCGACTTCAGCCGTGATGGAATTTATATTCCATCGTCAAAATATCGATGCCATCAACAAGGTCGTTTGATCGACCGTCTCCCAAACCCTACACTGAATACGACGGTAAGTTGCAGACAGCCAAAGGAGAGAACTATGTCAGACGAAGCAAAATGCCCATTCCCGCACGGTGCTAAGACCACAATGGCTGGAGCCCACTCCAACGCAGATTGGTGGCCCAATCAACTGAATCTGAAGCCATTGCACCAGCGCTGCCCGCTTTCCGACCCCACAGATAAAGGGTTCAATTACCGTGAGGAGTTCAAGAGCCTCGATCTCGAAGCCGTCGTCAAGGACCTTCGCGCCCTGATGACCGACTCGCAGGACTGGTGGCCCGCCGACTACGGCCACTATGGGCCGTTCTTCATCCGCATGGCCTGGCACAGCGCGGGCACGTATCGCATCGCCGATGGCCGCGGCGGCGCCGGTGCCGGAGCGCAGCGGTTTGCGCCCCTCAATAGCTGGCCCGACAATGTTCTCCTCGACAAGGCGCGCCGCCTGATCTGGCCCATCAAGCAGAAGTACGGCCGCAAAATCTCCTGGGCCGACCTCATCGTTCTCGCCGGTACTGTTGCCCTGGACTCCATGGGATTGAAGACCTTCGGTTTCGCCGGTGGCCGCGAGGACATCTGGGAGCCCGATGACAGCATCTACTGGGGATCAGAAGGAACCTGGCTTGGAGACGAGCGCTATACCGGCGACCGCGACCTTGAAAACCCTCTCGCTGCTGTTCAAATGGGACTCATTTATGTGAATCCGGAAGGACCCAACGGCAAGCCCGATCCAGTCGCAGCAATCAAGGATATTCGCGAGACTTTTGCGCGCATGGCCATGAATGACGAGGAGACATTCGCCCTCATCGCCGGCGGACACACGTTCGGCAAGACGCACGGCGCTGCCGATCCCAATAAGTATGTCGGTCCAGCACCCGAGGGCGCAGGCATCGAAGAGCAGGGCCTGGGCTGGACAAGCACCTTTTCCAGCGGCAAAGGCTCTGATGCGATTGGCAGCGGCCTGGAGGGCGCCTGGACCACCAACCCGGCCAAGTGGGACAACAACTTCCTGGAAAATCTCTTCAATTACGAATGGGAACTCACCAAAAGCCCCGCAGGCGCTTACCAATGGAAGCCCAAGGACCCCGCTGCCGCGGGTACCGTGCCTGATCCGCACGACCCCAGCAAGAGACACGCTCCCACAATGCTCACCACGGATCTCGCCCTTAGAATGGACCCGATCTACGAGAAGATCGGACGGCGCTTTCTCGCGCATCCCGACGAATTCGCCGACGCCTTCTCCAGGGCCTGGTACAAGCTCACCCACCGCGACATGGGGCCCCTCGCGCGCTATCTCGGCCCGCTCGTTCCCAAGGAACAACTGCTGTGGCAAGACCCTGTTCCCGCGGTCGATCATAAGTTGATCGACGAAAAGGACAGTACAGCCCTCAAGGCCAGAATCCTCGCATCCGGGCTTTCCATCCAGCAGCTCGTTTCGACGGCATGGGCCTCCGCCTCAACCTTCCGCGGCAGCGACAAGCGTGGCGGAGCCAACGGCGCGCGCATTCGCCTCGAGCCACAAAAGAACTGGGAAGTGAACCAGCCAGCCGAACTCGCCAAGGTCCTTCAGAAGCTCGAAGCCATCCAGAAGGAATTCAACGCCGCACAGTCCGGCGGCAAAAAGGTCTCGCTCGCCGACCTGATCGTTCTCGGCGGCTCGGCTGGCGTAGAGGAAGCTGCCAAGAAAGCCGGTCACACCGTCAAGGTTCCTTTCTCGCCAGGGCGCACGGACGCGTCGCAGGACCAGACCGATGTGGATTCGTTTGCCGTGCTCGAGCCCACCTCCGACGGGTTCCGCAATTACATCCGGGAGGGACAGGAAGCTTTTTCGCCCGATATGCTCGTCGATCGCGCCAGCCTGCTCACGCTCACAGCTCCCGAGATGACAGTCCTCATCGGTGGCCTGCGCGCTATCAATGCAAACTTTGCTCAGTCCGAGCTTGGAGTTTTCACCAAACGGCCCGGAACGCTTACGAACGATTTCTTCGTGAACCTCCTCGACATGAATACCAAGTGGCAGAAGTCCGCCGCCTCGGAAGGTGTCCTGGAAGGCCGCGATCGGGCCACCGGTGCACTCAAGTGGTCAGGCACGCTGGTCGATCTTGTCTTTGGTTCAAACTCTCAGCTCCGAGCTCTCGCCGAATTCTACGCGTGCGCAGACTCGCAGGAGACGTTCGTCAACGACTTTGTAGCGGCCTGGAGCAAGGTAATGAACCTCGATCGCTTCGACCTCGCCTGATCGCTCTCGTGCGATCGCAGCGAAAAAGGTTCTGAGCCCTCGATCAAGCGCAGCCTCAACCGGTCATCGTGTGATCCATCGGATCATCTCGACCAGGTTGAGGCTGCGCGAAACGCTTAGTCGGAACTCGCTCGCGACTTGATCTGATTTCCAAGATTATCGAGGAATCGGTTGATCCACGCGATGCTTCTCCGCAGTTCCTTGTGACGAAATTGGCCAAGAAGCGCAACAATTCCCGGAGGTTCAAGCTCCGGCTTCTCAAAGCGTTCCAGTGTTTCGCTCGCGGCCGTTGCCACCGATTGCAGCACCTCAGGATTGATTGAGCCAAGCATCTTGCCGAGAATGAGCGCGTTGCGTATTGCGCGAACCGATTCATCTGACCTCGCGGCATCCACCGCCGTCTCGACAAGTTTGTCGCTTGCCCCAATCGCCCCGCGCAGCAGCTGAAAGACTCCATGGTCGTGCAGCTCTTGCACTAACTCATACGCGTCAAGCAATGCTGCGGCATGTTCAATCGGAGCTTCATCCAACTGCTTCTGCAACTCCTGGCGAGGATCGCGCGGCGGTAAATCAAATTCAATCGGTCGAGCCATCTTCCTCCTCCTTGAAACCGGCCTTGCGCCAAACTGCGCAACTAGCGAGTCTGAATCTGAATCAGTTCACTGCCGGGTTCGCGATAATCCTTCCGCTTCCATTTGCGCTCCACTTCCACGCCCTTCTGCGGTGTCGGATTTCCAAAGCGAGAGTTGGTACGCGGCAATGGATTCTCGCCACTCTTTGTAAGCACCGTAAGCTTCACCGAGGTCTCCTTGTAAGCCGGAGTGTGCGTTACCTCGTCCGTATGGCTGCCAGTGAGCCGATTCACCGGCTCATCCACGGAGTTCATCGGCATATAAAGTTCGTTCCCTCGAACTCGCGTGGTAATGACAGCCTGCACGCGCACCTTCCCATAGCGCGAGGCAAGTTGCACGCAACTGCCGGTTTCGATTCCTCGCTCCGCCGCTAGTTCTGGCGACACTTCAACAAAGGTGCATGGGGTCTTCTCGCGGATACCCTCCGTGCGATAAGTCATGCTGCCTTCGTGGAAATGCTCAAGAAGACGTCCGTTGTTAAGATGCAAATCGAACTCGGCATCCGGTTGATCCGATGGCTCCGTCCAGGCAACAGGGAAAAACTTCGCCTTGCCGTCAGGAAATTGGAACTGCGTTGTATAAAGAAGCGGCTGGTCGCTGCCATCTTCGGCCACGGGCCACTGCAGCGACTTATAGCCTTCAAGCCGTTCATAGGTCACACCCGCCATCAGCGGCGTCAGCGAAGCTATTTCTTCGTAGATCTCGGACGGATGCTCGTACTTCCAGCCGGCGCCCAGCCGGTTCGCAATCTCCTGAATAATCTCCCAGTCGGGACGGCTTTCTCCCAACGGCTCAAAGACCCGATAGAGCCTCTGAATGCGCCTCTCGGTGCTGGTAAATGTCCCCTCCTTCTCCAGGCTCGGGCTGGCCGGCAGAATCACATCGGCAAAGCGGCAGGTCTCGCTGAAAAAAATCTCCTGCATCACAAGAAAATCCAGCTTCGACAAGGCATCCGCCACATAATTCGCATTCGAATCCACAACGCTCAGCTCTTCGCCAAATACATACATCGCCTTCAGGCAGCCATCCTGAATGGCGTCGATCATCAAATGATTATCGAGCCCTGGCTTCTCAGGCAGCGGCACATTCCATGCCTTCTCAAACTTGGCCCGGATCGCAGAGTCGTCCACTCTCTGGTAGCCGGGGAAGTAATTCGGCATCGCCCCGTGATCGCTTGCGCCCTGCACATTATTATGTCCGCGCAGTGGGTAGGCACCCGTCCCCGGACGCATGTAGTTTCCCGTCGCCAACAGCAGATTGGAAATAGCAGTCGACGTGTCCGAACCCATCACGTGCTGCGTAACTCCCATCGCCCAAAGGATGCACACGCTCTCGGCCTCCGCAATCATGGTGGCAACCAGCCTGAGTGTTTCAATCGGGATTGCGCACCTCTCGCTGGCCATCTCAAGCGTGAACGGTTCCAGGCTCTTCCTGTAGTCCTCTGCCCCATTCACCCACGTGTCGATAAAGGACTGCTTCGCAAGTCCGTTATCCAGAATGTAGTGAGTCACTGCTGAAAGCCACAGCAGATCAGTGCCCGGACGCGGGTGCAGGAATACATCCGCGCGGCGGGCCATCTCGTTCTCGCGAAGATCAGAGACAATCAGTTTTTGCCCGTTCAGCTTATGGGCTCGTTTCACGCGCGTAGCCAGCACAGGATGGCTTTCGGCTGTATTACTGCCGATGATCAGCACCAGCTTTGCCTGCTCAATATCGGAGATCGAACCCGAGTCGCCGCCGTAACCAACAGTGCGGAACAGCCCCGTAGTGGCAGGAGCCTGGCAGTAGCGCGAACAGTTATCCATGTTATTGGTGCCAATCACTGCACGGGCCAGCTTTTGCATCAGATAGCTTTCTTCGTTCGTGCATTTTGAAGAAGAGATGAAGGCGAGCGAGTCCGCGCCTGTCTGTGCCTTGATTGCAGCAAACCGGCGCGCTACCAAGCCAAAAGCCTCCTCCCAGGAGGATTCGCGAAACGTTTCTCCTTCGCGAATAAGTGGTTTCGTAAGCCGGTCGGGGCTGTTCACATAGTCCCAGCCAAACTTGCCCTTGATGCACGTGGAAACACCATTGGCCGGCCCATCAGCAGGCTCCACCTTCAAGATGTGCCGGCCCTTGGTCCACACATCGAAACTGCACCCCACTCCGCAATATGTGCACACGGTTTTGGTGCGCTTCGTCCGCGATGCTCGCATGGACGACTCCACTTCAGACACCTGAAGAATCGCGCCAAATCCTATTTCCGGTTCGATTCCTTTCACCAGATCGATCATCCCGTCGAGCGCGCGCTTGGGCAGAGATGTGAAGTAGCCAGCCTCACCAATCATCGATTTCTCCATCAGGGCATTGCACGGGCAAACCGTGACGCAATGCCCGCACGAAACACAGCTCGATTCCCCAATCGATGCTCCACCATCCCACAGCACACGCGGATCGGGATCCTCCCAATTGATGCTCAGTGTTTCATTCACCTGAAGGTTCTGGCACGCCTCCACGCAGCGCCCGCACAGAATGCATTGATCCGGATCGTAGCGATAGAACGGATTCGACATATCCACCGCATAGGGCTTTGGCTTGTAGGGAATCTCCTGGTGCTCCACCTGAAGCAGGCTGGTCGTGTTGTGTACCGTACAGTTGCCGTTATTGTTGTCGCACACCGTGCAGTAGAGCATGTGATTGCCCAGGATGCGATCAAAGGCTTCGCGCTGGGCCGCTCCTGCGCGAGCCGACGCTGTAACCACATGCATGCCGTCCACGGCGAGGACCCCGCAGGCTCGCGCCAGCTTCCCGTCCACTTCCACCATGCAGGCGTCGCACGTTTGAATGGGTCCGAGCTGGGGATGATAACAAACCTGCGGAATCTCAATGCCGCAACGGTTGATTACGTCAATCAAGCGCTCCCCAGACTGAATTTCCTGGGGTGATCCGTTTATCGTCGCTGACATCGCTTGTCCGGCCTCCCTGGCTATCTCTGCAACGCTGTGCCTGCTGACCACTTGCTCGGCTCGTCAGAGCGTGTGCCCATTACTCGGCATCGACGTCTCGTGGCCCGCCAGCAAGCAGCGAAAGTCGCACGCATAAATCACAAACCGCCGTCCGCGCAGGAAGCCGACTAGAGTCAATCCCAACTCCCGCGCCAGCTTCACGGCAAGGCTCGAAGGCGCCGATACCGAAGCAAGAACAGGAATCCCCGCTGCAAGCGCCTTCTGCACAATCTCAAAACCGCCCCTGCCGCTCACGAGCAGCACGTACCGGGAGAGTGGCAGCTTGTTCTCCTGCAACGCCCACCCGGCAATCTTATCCACTGCGTTGTGCCGCCCAATATCCTCGCGCACCACAATCAATTGCCCAGTCTCGTCAAAAAGCGCTGCCGCATGCAGCCCCCCGGTCTGGCTAAACACCGCTTGCTGCGAACGAAGAGTCTCCGGCAACCGGCACAGGACTTCCGGATCGACGCGGAAGCCGCCGTCAGGCCGCTGCAACCCGCGCACTCGAATAGCGTTGATCGACGCTTTGCCGCAAACTCCGCAACTCGACGCCGCAGAGAAATTTCTCTGCAAATCTCCAGCGTTGAAATCCGTATCCTTCAGCTCCACTTCGACGACGTTGCTCTTCGAGCCATTCTCTGGCGTCAACATGCGCAGGTCGGCAATCTGATCCAGAGACTGAATAATCCCCTCGGTTAGCAGGAATCCCGCGGCCAGTTCCATATCGTGGCCCGGAGTCCGCATGGTAACCGTCAGTGGAGTTCCAGCGATGCGAATCTCAAGCGGCTCTTCCGCAGCGATCGCATCCTGGAACCAGCGAACACCACCGTCTTCCCATTCCGTAACCCGCGTGAGTTCCACGCTTCGCTCTGGTCCGCGCATCCAGGCTCCATCCCTCTCGAAAAGTTCTGGGCAACACCCTATGGGATTCCGTCACCTTCGGGCGTTCTTGGAATTCCATCGCTGCCGCGAATCGTTCTCTCTCTCCGGCATCTAAGCATAGCGCGTCATCCGTTGAATCGGCGCGGGATAAGCGGTAAAAGTGCGAACATCACAAGTCAATCAAGCGGATTGTCGCAACCGAGTGTTGGACCCATGACAAATTCACGCTGCAATTCACTCTAAGGCCGTTCAATTCACACGAAGGCAGACTGCCATTCTTACAATCCGCTTGAATCGGTGGTTTCATCACTCTCGAAAACAGCATCGTCGAAAACAACAATTCTCTCTCGTCGAAGATTGGCAACACTTTCTAAAGGTGAATGACGTGCGAGAATGAAACGACTGAGGAAGCCAGGCTTGATTTGCCCAAATTTCTCCTTGAAGGCAAGCCGTTTTGAGCTGGTTCCCGTCGCGGAATTGATCACGGCCCGGGATGACATTCCCGCACGTTCCATCAACTCCAACTCGTCCAGAAAGCCAATGCCATGTTTTACGCCGTAGGAGCCGGCATCGCTCCCTGCGATGATTTGTACACCCAACTCCTGAGCCTTCACCAGGGACGATGCATGTTGGCCGAGAATTTTTACCAGATTCAGTGTGACGTCTGCATCCCAGCCCATCAATTTGGCGTGGTCAACCTGCTTCTGAACCGGCGCGAAGGTCGGCACCCACGCAATTTGGCGATCGCGCAACTTGGAGAGTTGATCGGCGCGGACAAAGAATCCGTGCTCAATCGAATCCACGCCTCCGTCGATTGCATGCTCGATGCCGGCATCGCCAGATGCGTGCGCAAAACTCTGCTTGCCAAAAGATTGTGCGGCCGTAACCAATGCACCAATCTCCTCCGCACTCATTTGAGGCTTGGTTGTAACCGTGCCGGTCTTGAAATTGATGATGCCTGTTGGAATCAGTTTGATACGGTCGGCGCCTGCTTTCACGCGCTCTTCCACACACTCTCTCGCCGAGGCGAAATCCTCAACCGGCTCGCCCATGAAGCTGCCGTACCGCCCACGGTGATGAATCGCCGCGCCAGGGCTGTCCACGTAAGGCATCAGTGGGCGGTCAGCGGCAGCGCAAAGTTTGCTCAGCGCCAGGCCAACACCATCCTTGTCGCCTGCGTCGCGCACCGCCACAACGCCCAGCCGCACAAGCTTTTCCAAGCGCGGCCGCGCAAGGTTCAGCAGTTCAGCGCTGGAAGTCTTGAGATGTGCCGCGCGCTTCTCCACATTCAATTCGCCGCCCTCAAGAAAAAAATGCGCGTGCGCCTCAATCAATCCCGGCAGCAACGTGTAATCGAACAGATCGCAATCGGGACCCTGCTGGCCTGGATTCAGCAAATCCTTCGGTGGAGAGTTTTCGCCGGCGTAGAGAATCTGACTCGTGTCATATACGACATGCGCATTGCGCAGGGGCTGTGTGCTGACGCCATCGAGTAATGTTCCAACTCGCAGCCAGATACGGCGTCCATTGGTCGCGGATGGAATCATCATAGGGCTCTGTCTTTTTTCGCTAAATTGGGAAGCGCGGTTGCGCTCCGTGCGGTTCTGCTTCCTTCGTCAAAGTCTTGATCCCCTGGCCGTTGATTCTCTGGCCGTCGACCCAGGGGTCGTAGTTCAGGCTCTGAACTCACCGGCGAACCCATGAACCTCGCTGTCCATGTCCGGCACGGACGAACTCCCGGATTGAAAGTAGGCTTGTCCATCAGAAGTCCGCGCTCACAGCCTCACTGCAAAGTGCCATAATGGCTTCCACCTGGCGGAAGCCGGAAGTCTCGTGGCTCTCGCCTTCGCGTGGCCGGCCTTGTTCAAGCGCTTCCCGAAGTTTGGCCACCATCGGATGATCGTTCGGCAGCGGCCCCGGAGCCTTTTCCGGATTCGCCAGCGCAAAGTCCAGCCCAACTTCCATCCCCAGCGTCAGATACGCTTTCTCGAGTTCCCCACGGACCGACTTGGGCGTGCCCCATGCGAAGTTGGACAAACCAACAATCATGTGAACGCCCTTCAAATCCGGGTCAGCGCTGATCAGCCGCATCGCATCGAGACCAATATTCACAAGCCCATACGTATCCGCGCCAACCGGCGCCAGCCCGGGGTCAATAATAATTTGGTCGTTACGGCGACCGGCCTTGGTCACCAGCATCTCAACAAATTGCCTTGCCGCACGGTGAGAATCATGAGGATTCAGACATTGCGACGCTCCATCCGCCACAAACGTCTCCGAAGCCATTACCACGGCGAGCGTATCGTAGTGGTTCACCAACTCCACCATTTCATCCAGGTGTTCGCGCGACGCCGCCAGCGAATTCAGAATCGGCGCGCCACTCTTACTCCGGTCGTAGTGTTTCAACGCAACCTTGTGGTACTCAACGGACGGATTGTCAAACGCAATGGGAATGTCCGTCGCTTCCTGAATGGCCGCAATCACTTCAGGCAGAAAATCGAGCATCTCCTGCCGGCGCACTTGAATTTGTTGGGTGCCATCAAGATTCAATGTCACATAATTCGCGCCCAGTCCAGCCTGTAACTTGGCCAGTTCCGCATATCCCTTCGCATCGCGCTCGGTAAACGCCTTGCGCGCGCGTGCGTAGGAATTATTCATCAACTCGCCAATAATCTTCAGTTTCTCGCTCATAGTCTCAACTTCCTGTCTTGCGAGCAGTCGGCTCCGTCTTGCGGGAGACCTCCTGTTTCGCTGTGTGATCCCGGCCCAGCCAGGAGTTGGCCCACGCTGAGGTTCCGCGCAAACCCTGATTCTGGATAACCGGCGCACGCTGCATCAACGTTTGCTCCGCGCCGTCATGCTTCAGGCGTTCGTAGGCGCGCAGCCAGATGCAGTCTCCGTATCCGTCCACTTCGCAGCGCCCTTCGCGCGTGCCGCCGCATGGACCGTTGCGCTGGTTTTTCGCGCATTGCGATTCAGGGCAGAGATACGCAATCTCAGGCAGTGAGCAGTCGCCGCAATCCTTGCACCGGAACAGCGCGGCCTTGCTCAAATGCTCCAGTACCCGAAACGTCGTCGGACCTTGGAAAGGGTCCTTGGAACCTGCGCACACCTTCGCACCCCATTTAGCAAAAGCCGTGCCCGGCTCGAACATCATGTGATGCGACAACTTCGCCAATTCATAGCCGGCAGTCACATGTTTGGTGGGCGCAGGTAAACTCGGTTCTCTGCCATTCGGATCGGCGAGTTCCGTCTGCGCATCCTTCGAGTAATAGAAGAATTCACCCGGCCTGGAAAATCTAATTTCGCGCGCAAACTGTTTCCAGTCGTCCGGTCCAAACCTTCGCTCAATCTCCAGAATCTTTTCAATCGCCGGAACACTATGCACGCCCCCGAGGTAAACGCCGCGAAATCCGAGCCCGCGATAGATCGCAACTTGCTTCGCCGCAAATTCGTAAAAGAACGACTTACCACCGTCAGCAGATTTGCTCTGCTTCCCGCAAAGTTCCAGCAGAGGATCGGTGACAACAACGCCCGGGATCTGCCCTGCATTAAACATTTGTACGGTTCGCGAACTTAATAGATAGACGTTGCCGATCAGAGGCGTCTCGCTCATCCCATGTGCGTCCATGTAAAAACGCAGTTCCGACATCTTGCGCGAGTCGAATCCAATCTGGTTAATGATGAACTCTGCCCCGCACTCGACCTTCTTCTTCAACTTCAGGTATTGCGGAATCACCTCGCCTTCCCGCAGTTTGAAGTTCGTGGTCACCGCGCCAACGCAAAACCGGGTCTTTTCAAGCGGCTGATTCCTGGCCGCAACATTCAGCGAGGCAAGCCCTTGGTTCATCTTCTGCAACATTGAAATCAAACCAACGGAATCGATGTCGAATACCGGTTTGGCAAGCCCGTCATTACCGGCTACGGGATAGTCCCCCGTCATAGCGAGAATATTGTGAAAGCCCTCGCTGTTCATCATCCACGCGTTGCTCTCCAGCCCGTTTCTATTCAGGTCCTTGCAGGTAAGGTGAAGAACCACTTCCATGCCCGCATATAGAATCGGCCGGCCAAGTGCGAGCGGCGCCAGTTGAGGATTGCCACCGGCGTTGTCCGTTATCGAAATCCAGTCTATATCTGGTTTGGCAGCGAGTTCGCTGGCAAAAGTTCGAACTTTGATCGCACTGCGCTCAGACATCGACCCCCGCACGGACACCAATTCCGTCGCAATTAGAAAACGATTGGTCCCGAACAATTTCTCACGCAGAGTCTGCATCAGACCGAAAGTATCACAAATATTTCACTTAGGGAATGTTCGTATTCCTTTCGCCCGCGACCCGCCCGGCCCGTCACACCCGTGATCCATTGCGCTCGTGCTTCCGGCTCCGTTTCCGTCGGAAAAAAATAATCATCCCGGCTGGCGCAGATTTTGGAAAGCTCCAGCGACATCAATAGGCGCGTTGAGCATTCAGCTATGCACTGTTTCGTTGATTTGCAATCGCCCCGCGAAACCACCCAATCAGTCGATGGATGAAATCCTAAGCAGGACCGCGCCTTTTCTCAGCTGGAATCCTGCCAAAGGAAATACCCCCGCGGAAAAGGCCGAGCGTCTGGAAGGAGAGCCAATCGTTGCTCGAACTCCCTGCCCTTAACAAGCAGCAACCCGGCAGCGATTGGGGGCCTCATTCCTCATCAATATAGTGAGTGAAATACCATACGGATCAAAGGCGCCTATAACGTCGGCGGCGATGCACTTGCCGCCGTCCGAGAAAATCGACAGCATCGCGTCTTTCAGGTTTTGTCTCGGGGGTCGGCAGGTTCAACGGGACCGCAACTCTCCAGTGGACTGAAAAGAAATTCCCGAGATCAAGTTGCCTGACGCAAGAACGTCCCTCACGCGCTCAGAGTTTGTGCCTCCTCGGATTGCAGCCTGTTCCAGCAGTCGTAGCGCATCGGCGGGAGCAGTCCCTTCCGCGAGACGAAAGATCCACGGAATATTCGCTGAGGTAAGCGAACTGTCGTTACTCAAGGCCACTACGGGGACAAAACACTTGAGCGCCAATTGCTCAGAAAGGTGGCTTGAATTGCGATCCAGAGCAATGATCGCCAACACATGCTCGTCCATTAGCGCGTGAACCAACTGCGTTGACGCTGCACCCCAGTTCTGACCGCTTTCCACGGGCAGCAAAACCCATTGGCGCCCGCCGCCCACTCCCTCGCGCAACGCTGCAAGCACTTCGGCTGATTCCGCAGTTTGCTTTGCGTTCGGGCCAAAAAGAACCACGCGCACCGCACCCGGTGGAGGATCGGCAGGCCGTGGGCCCGCATAGTTGACTCCATCCTCGCCCACGCGCGCGTAGGGCTTTGGTGGCGTGGCTGACGGCTCTTGAGCATCAGCGGAGTGTTGCGCCGCCGAGCGCTTGTCCATCGTCGCGAGGCGATAAGTAATAGCGCCGTTGTGCACGGTGCCCAGATACATCGGAGCCACGTTCTTCTGGTTCGGGTCGAAGATCATGTGCCCGGTGACGCCATCGTACTGCTCAATGTCGGCCAGGGCGTCGTGAATGCGTGCGCGGTTCAACCCGGCCTTGCAGATGGAGTCGAGGAGCGCACTCATCGAGTCGTAAGCCAGAGCCGCAAACTGCTCCGGCTTATCGTGGAAGCGCTCTTCAAAGCGGTGGTTGAAGTCAATCCAGCGCGGATCCTTGCGTGTTGGATCGTAGGGAAAAACGGCCTCAAACCCTTCCGCCGCAGGTCCGGCCTCGCTGAGCAGATCGGTCCCCAGCGTGCGATAGGCGCCAAAAACCCGCTGCTTCATGCCCATGGCCCGCATCTGCTTCAAAATCCGCCCGGACGGAACTTCATCGGCCCACAAGACGATTGCATCGGCGCGAGATTCCTGAATAACGTGTAATTGCCGCGCGAAATCCTTGTCGCCAGGAAAGAATTTCTGCTCAATCACGACTGCGTGTCCCAGGCGCCGCGCCGCATCGCGAAATTTTGGAACGCCCATGCGCCCGTAACGGTTGTTTACGCGCAACAGCGCAACCCGCTTCAGCCCCAGTTCCGTGAAAATCCGGCGCGCCAGCGTAAAAGCCTGGACCCGGTCATCCTGAATGTCCGTAAAGAACCAGGGAATGGAGGTCTCAGGAATAGTGGGATCCGTGGATGCCGAGTTGACGATTGGGATCTCGGCCTTGAGCGCCACGCGGAGAGCGATGTGGGTCGTTTCAGAGCTGATGGAGCCAAAGATTGCCCAGTCGTGGTCGTCATAAATCATCTTCACGGTTTCGTTCGATGCCGATCCCCAGATGCTCGAATCTGTCGGGCGATCGTCGCCATAAACCGCATTCGCCTGCCAGTTGTCGTAGTCGTTGTGCAGCATCAACCGGAACGGCTTGCCGCCGTAGCCGCCGCGGGCATTGGCCTCTTCCACCGCCAATTGCGCGCCGTGCAGCATGCGCAGACCAAATACCTGGTCCGGGTTGTGTTCAATGGGGCCGATAAAGCCGATACGCACTTCCGTGAGGTCTTTCGGCGCAGGAATATCGCGCCCTGCGCCGGTGTAAATGGTGGGATGCGTGTAGTTGAGATAGTAGGGCGACGCGAACTTTTCGTAGGGGCTCAGGTCCCGCGGCTCTCCTGCATACGGCTCCACCTCGCGATCGCGCGGCGGCCCGGGCGGGTGGGCGCCGCACTCGCAGACGTGCCTGGCAGTGCTCGAAGCAGGGCTCGCGCTCGAATTCTGGCCGCGCACGGGCGCAGCTCCGCTCGCCGCCCACAAACATACTGCGACCACCAACCATACGTTCTGCATTGGCGTTACTCCTCGCCGGCCGCGGCCTTGTCAGTACGGAACATGGCGATAGCCTCAATCTCGATCAGCAATTCGGGCCGGCAAAGAATGGCCTGGATGCCGGTGGATGCAGGCAGAGGATCGAGTCCCTGCTCCTCGAAGAACTTGGTCCGCTCCTCGTTGAAGGCCTCATAGTCGCGCTCGATATCGCGCAGGTAGCACGTTGTGCGGACGATGTCGTGCCAGGTGCAGCCCTCGCTCTCAAGCAACCCGGTGATGTTGGCAAACGTACGCCGCAATTGCGCGCGGAAGTCGCCAACATGCACGCTGACGCCCTTCTCATCGATCGATGCTGTGCCGGAAATCAACAGAATCGTCAGCCCGTTTAAATCGATTCTGATACCGCGCGAAAACGAACTGGGCTTTGCGTACGCGAACGCCTCGTTGAGTACGTTGTGGTTGGTGATTGCCCGCTTTTTTACCGGTCCCTGCGCGATGGTTTCGAGTATTTCCGCGATTGCGCTCATTGGTTTTTCTCCTTGCCTTCGGTGGAATTGCCATTATGTTGAAATATCCCGTGACTCAGCCCTTTGGCTGTTGCCACCCATATGTCACTGCCCTGAAAGTCGATCCCTAGAATGTAATTGTGGGCCGGAGCCGTGGAGACAGGAATATTGGTTACGCGGCCCTGCGCTTCGCGCACGGTCATCTCCGGCTTTCCGTCCGTAAGCGATGGGCGATAGACGGCCCAGTTTGTGCCGTCGTAGTAAGCCAGGCCTTTATCGGTGCAGAACCAGGCGCGATTGGCGTCAACTCCCTTCACGAAGTTGGTGAAGTTCGAGGGCAGCCCACTGTCCTTGGTCAGAAAGTTATGCCAGTAGCGTCCGTCGTAGTGGCTGTCGCCGAAGTACGTCGAAACCCACACAATCTTGTCCACATAGCTGACCGACGAAACAATCTGATGGATCAGCCCCTGATCCTTGAACAAGACGATCTCGGTCTCGCCATCGGGATCCTGATATTCGTCCCAGCGTCCGGTTGTCTGATCGAGCTCCAGCAAGCCGCCGCCCCACACCGCGAAGTACACCTTGTCTGCCGCAGCCGAAACTCCATACACCCATATCTCGATCATCGGAGTGTTGCGCTCGTTATAAAGCGACCATTGACCGGTATGCAGATTAAGCCGGCAGGCTCCGGCCGCAGTGGCCACCCACACGTTTTCACCCTCGACGGAGACGCCGTAGACCACGTCGTTGCTCAACCCCGAGTTCAACTGCGTGTAACTTTCAATGCGCCCCGCGGAGATGCGGCTCAAGCCTCCCATGGTGCCCGCCCACACATCGCCGGTGCGCTTGTCCAGTGCCAGTGACAGCACCGCTCGATGCGCCAGCCCATCCTTTGTCGTGTAGGTCTTCCATGTGTGGTTTTCGTAAACGGCGAGGCCATCATCAGTTCCCGCCCAAACGCGGTCCCCATCCACAAGCACCGCATAGACATGATTGTCGGGCAGGCCATTGTCCGTCGTGAAATTTTCAAAACGGAAGCGCGGCATCTGCGGCACCGTAGATGCAGTTGGCGCGTGATGAGCCTTAACTGCAGTCTTCTCCGCACCCTTTGCCCGCGGCGCGTCTGCGGCTGACGCCACCGGAATGGCAAGCCCCCAGCAGGCCACAACTACTGAGATTGCAATTGCCCACGCCGTCTTGTGCACGCTCTTTTTCATCGCGTCCTCAGATATTCAATCAAGTCGTTGAGTTCGTCTTTGGTCAGGTCGTTGGTGCGGCCGTGCTTGTCTTCCGGGTTGTAGATGGTCCAGATTTCTTCAAGCGTGCTTGCCGAGCCGTCGTGCAGATACGGCGCTGTGAGCGCAATGTTAAGCAACTGCGGCGTGTCGAGGAGACCTGAATCATCTGTCGCCTTTTTTGTGCCCACGTCAAAGGATTTCTGGTCGGTCCCCTTATGGCCGCTGTGGCAATACGAACAGCGGTTTGTTTCAGGAATCGGTTTGCCGAATCTGTCCACGGCACGCTCAAAAATCGCCTTGCCGCGTTCCTGGCTCGGCGTCAATTGGTAGCCCGGCAGACGCCAGCGGTTGGGCCGCGCAGGCAGGCTTCGCATGTAGAGCGTGAGGTCGGCCAGTGTGAGATCGTCATACTGCTCCGAACGCCAGAAGTACATCTCCGTGCGCGGCCCGCACTCGGTAGGAATGTTGGGATTGCCGCCATTCCACTTGAAAGGCTCGGTGCCCTTGAGGGCTTCGATCAGCCGGTTGTCCACAATGTCGCGGCCAAATCCGTCCGGCTCCAGATCCCACGTCAAACCGTCGAACGTGGAATCGATGTGGCAGCTTGCGCAGCCTATCTGCCCCTGGAACGAATAGCGTGCAGTGTAGAAGGTCTGCTCCCCGCGGCGCAGCGCGCTAACGAGCTTGGGCCCATCCAGCACAATGGTGGAAGCCACCCGGTTCGTACGCGAGTCGATGACGCTGATCGTGTCTTCAAGACGGTTGGCGACAAACAATTTGCGGCCGTCGTGGCTGAAGGTTAAACCGCGCGGATTGTGCCCTACCGGAATCCGCGCCATGATGTAATTTGCGCCTGCTGAAAGGTGATCCTCAAACGATCCGGAGGCCGGACGCTGTCGCGTGTGGATGAATCGAAGCAACCGCGCCACATCGATCGCAATCACGCACTCTGACCCGCCAACCGTAACGTAAAGCCGCGATTTGTCCGGCGAGATCGCCACGCCAAATGGCATTGATGCGTAACGCTCCAACTCGTCCAGCGGAATCTCGACAGGCTTGCCCACATCGGCGCCGAACAACGTGAGCGTATAAGCAAATGCGCCACCGTGCTCAAGATGCGCAAGGGGAACCAGATTCTTCGGGTGGTACTCAGCCACTGCGCCCAGCCGACCATCGGCCGAAATTGCGAGATGGAAGACACCCGCAATCCCGTGGAGCGGAATGCGATCGACGACGATTGCATGCTCAACATCGATGACGGTGATTTCGGACTCGGGCGCCGTACGATGAGGCGTCGCATTGGGATAGACATGCGTCGCGTAGATGCGTTTGCCGTCCGGTGAAAGCGTGAGATAGCTCGAGCCGCGCCCGGCCATCAAACGCTTCTTTTCAGCGCCCGTGTGGGCGTCGAGTACGGCCACGTCGTTTGAAATGCGGTTGGCGACAAACAGTTGATTGCCCGCGCGGTCTTCCACAACGCCGGATGGCTCCGCGCCAACGCTCCATGTATCGATGACCGCGAGCGTGCGCGTGTCGATCACCGAAAGCGTATCGTCCCAGGAGTTGGTCACAAAGAGCCGATCGCCGCTGGCCGACAGCGCCATGCCGCGCGGTACGCGTCCCACCGGGATAGCCTTGATCGGCTTGTGGGTGGACTCATCGAGAACTCGCACTTCTTCGGTCTGCTGGCATAGAACATACAGCCGCGCACCGTCAGGCGAAACCAGAACTTCAAGCGGCGAAGCATACACCAGCGGCATGGGCGATTGGGCACGCTCGTCGGCTTTGGCCGATGGGTTCAGCGCCAGCCAGAGTGCAATCGCGGGCAGCAGTGCTGCCGCCATCAGTCCACTCAACAGGCTCAAGCGCGTGGCGCGATCCTTGGCAGCGGCTCCCATCACTTTGGCTCCTCAACCGTAAGAACGCGGTCGGCGGCGAGTTTCTCTAGCGTTTGCTCGCGCCCGCTGGGCCAATGCACCACTACCTTGTCAACCGTGGTTGCCGCGCCCAGGCCAAAGTGCAGCCTGGGATCGTTCTGGGAGAGATATCCCGAGCTCGCCACGCGCTCTGCTGTTTGCCGTTTGCCTCCAGCAAAAATCTCCACGCGCGCGCCGATACCGTCACGATTGCTCTTTGCGCCCACCAACTTGATCGCGATCCAGTGGCCGGCGTCTGTTGAAACATTCTCAAGCAGCGTGCCCTGAGCGCCGAGGTTTACCAGGTAAGCATCGACCTTGCCGTCATTTTCATAGTCGGCAAAGCAGGCGCCGCGGGCCACGCTGCGATTGCTCAACACCGGACCCGCCTGCTGCGAGACGTCTTCGAATCTTCCCTTCCCGAGCCCGCGAAACAGCGTATGTTCCTGTGGGATGAGGTGA